>ERZ773066.1144-NODE-1144-length-13906-cov-10.975092_pt1 | contig 13906 bp, 13 predicted proteins | sample MGYA00580573_ERZ773066 | MGnify/ENA primary metagenome ERZ773066 (study PRJEB29015, sample SAMEA2738128) | human oral metagenome | biome: human oral; feature: human-associated habitat; material: saliva | place: China | collected 2203 ... | reverse complement strand
CAAAATCCAAACTAATATAAAAAAGTTTAGCATTTGAGCAAGAATTGTCCCTAGCTTTAAATCAACCAAGGTAGTGCCTCCTTGCGATTAACGGAATAACAAAATGAAAGCCATAACTACGCCGATGATAGGCATAGCTTCGATCAAACCTACAGAAATAAACAATGTTGTCATCAATTGACTACGCAATTCAGGTTGACGTGTAATACCTTCTACAACCTTACTCGCTACAGCGGAGTTCCCCAAACCAGCGGCAATAGCACCACAACCAACAATAATCGCTACTGCTAAAGCGTATAAACCTTGAACTTCCATGATTAAACCTCCGTTTAAAAAAATTAATGTTCCTCACTAAGTGCCATGCCCAAATACGCTGTAGTAAGCACTGTGAAAATAAACGCTTGAATAATACCAATAAATAAACTAAATGCAATCCAAATCCATGGCAATGGAATAAACCATGGGAGTTTGTACAATAATTCAAGTAGAATCTCCCCTGCAATGATATTGCCAAATAAACGGAATGCTAACGTAAGCGGCTTTGCCAACTCTTCAAATACATTGAGAATAAACATAGCCTTATACGGTTGGATAAAGTGCTTGAAATAACCTGCACCTTTCACCTTAATACCAATAACCCAAACAGATAAACTACTGCATAATGCAAGAGCTACTGTTGTATTGATATCTGCCGTAGGCGATGTAACGGTCCCCATGACCGGCATCAGACCTAATTCATTGCCCACAAAGATGAACAAGAAAAAGGTGAATAATAGAGAACTTACCATCGGCCAATGTTTTCCTACTGTTGGGGAAAACTGTGCTTCTAAGGACTCTAAGAGATACTCCACAACGTTTTGAATGCCTGAAGGTACCAAAGCTCGGCTTCGTGTGGCCAACACCGTTATGATGATGACAATCGCCATCGTAATCCAAGTAGCAATAAGGGTGTCAATATTAAATGTTAACCCCATCCACTGGACTGCTTGATGGTGACCTGCATGCAATACCACAATCTCCACTCCTTCCCGTGAAATAAAAAAATTGAATATCTATCTATAATCATACATCTTTTAGTATCTATTATCAACACTTATAAGGTATATTTTTCGCAAAATGAATACTCAAATTGCGTTTTTTTCATAATGCTTTGTAATATGACTGTAGATTTATATTGTACTGAACACACTTCTCAACAACTCATGTATTTTGCTTATTTGAAAGCTTCCAATACATCACAAATAAGACTGGTTGCATAAGAATAATGGCAAGAACCATGCTAAGAGCTTCCACACCATCAATCTGTAGTCCCACAGCAGAAAAGGCTCCCACTAGAGCAAGCCGCTCCACTACGCGAATCCCCGTTTTCCTAACCTCTTTTAAGGGATCTCCATGAACAAGTTTTCTAGCTTGGGCCGCCAACAAGAGCACATATAGTACCATAATACCAATGCCCCAGACCCAACCTAGCATAAATTTATCATATCCCATAAGAATAAGTATGATTGCCCCTATTAAGGCCATAAAAAAACAGGCCCATAGTACTCGGCTAATGAATTGTATATATTCCTTCATATGAACCTCACTATTTGACCTGTTTATACATCATATACATACCCGTAATAGCGCCAATAAGACCGAGGATAAGCATACATATGGGTGCACTATGAAAATATCCGTCTATTTCATAGCCAATCCACACAAATCCACCGATACAACTTAGCATAGTAACACCTGCACCAGTAGCTGTTGCCAGTGCTTTTATCATATCTTTATCCATATATATTCCCCAACATACACGAGCGCTACCTTTTGGTAGCGCTATGTATAAAGTTGTATTATTTACCAAAGCGATCTGGTCGATTAGCATCGCCCAAGAATTCATGACGCAAAGCTTGTAAAATCCGTTCAGATGCCTTGCCATCACCATATGGATTGACGGAATTAGACATCGTTTTATATGCCTCTTCGTCATGTAACAGCTCATATGCAGCCTTATACACGGCATCTTTATTGGTACCCACAAGACGAACTGTGCCCGCATCAACAGCTTCTGGGCGCTCTGTAGTATCACGCAATACGAGAACTGGTTTGCCAAGAGCAGGCGCTTCCTCTTGAATGCCACCGGAATCAGTTAAAATCAAGTAAGACTTAGCCATTAAATTTGCAAATGGTTCATAGTCTAAAGGATCAATTAATATTACACGATCAACATCACCTAGTTCCTCTTGTACCACTTGACGTACCTTAGGATTCTTATGCACAGGAAATACCACTTGAATATCAACAAAATCATTTAGTAAATCGCGAATAGCTTGATATACGTGACGCATAGGTTCCCCTAGATTTTCACGACGATGAGTTGTAACAAGTACAGTTCTTTTATTTGAATCAAGCGCATTGATTGCGGCATCGCTAAATATGTAGTTATCTTTTACAGTTGTATCTAATGCATCAATTACAGTATTACCTGTTACATATAGATGGTCTGTATTAATATTTTCTCGTTTCAAATTCGCTTCAGAACTAGCAGTAGGAGCAAAATGATACGTTGCCAAAGAACCGGTCAACTTGCGGTTCATTTCTTCTGGGAATGGAGAGTAAATATCACCTGTACGAAGACCAGCTTCAACATGACCTACAGGAATCTCTTGATAAAAAGATGCTAATGCACCAGCGAAAGTAGTCGTCGTATCACCATGAACGAGTACTACATCGGGTTTAGCCTCTTCTAAAACAGATTTCAACCCCATCAATGCACGATTGGTTACATCATAAAGAGTTTGACCTTGACTCATGATATTCAAATCATAATCAGGTGTAATATCAAATAAGCGCAACACTTGATCGAGCATATCCCGATGTTGTGCTGTTACAGTTACAATCGGTTCCATATCAGGTGCTGCCTCTAAGGCCTTTACAAGAGGAGCCATTTTGATTGCCTCTGGTCTAGTACCAAAGATTGTCATTACTTTTAACATTTACTCATCCTCCACGGAGTCTAATAAAAAAGGGGCGCTAAGCGCCCCTACAGTGGTTACTCTTTTTTAGAATCATCCTCTGAATGTTCTAATACTTTCGCCAATTCTTCGCGATCAAAGGAAATCGTTTCATCTAAATCGCTACGTTCAATTGTAGGGCTTGGTAATGGGTGCCCCGCCGCATCACTGTGCGTAATAACACCCAAGCGACGAGCCACATAGATACTACATAGGAAAATAGCTAAGACTAGTACGCAACCAATCCAAGCATTAACCTCTGCTACGATAACAGAAACACCGCCAAAGAGCGCTGTAACTGCATACATCATAAGCACAGCCTGTTTTTGAGATAAACCTTGTGCTAACAAACGATGATGCACATGACCTTTATCAGGTTTAAAGATAGGTCGTCCACTAATCTTACGACGTACGATAGCAAACAAAGTATCTAGTATTGGTAAACCAAGAACAATAGCGGGAACCACTAATGCTATAGTAGCCGCTGTCTTAACAGCGCCCATCACAGATATAGCAGCTAAGGTATATCCTAATAGCATTGAACCAGTATCACCCATAAATATTTTAGCGGGATTAAAATTATAACGCAAGAAACCTACAGTAGCACCAGCTAATGCTAATGCAATACAAGCTAAATCAATTTGACCTAATTGCAATGTCATAGCACATACTGCGACACAAGCGATGAAAGAAATCCCCGCCGCTAATCCATCAAGTCCATCGATAAGGTTGACGATATTCGTAAATCCTACAATCCAGAAAATCGTCAATGGAATAGCCCAGTATTTCAAATATACAACGCCACCCCATGGTAAATTGATAAAATCAACGCGAATATCATAGGCCACGAGAATAGCAGCCGCAATAATTTGCCCCATCAACTTAGTCTTTGGTTCGATTTGTCGGATATCATCCCAAATACCAACGAGTACCAAAATAACGGTACCTAGCACGAACCCAAATAATTTATGGTCATGAGGAATACTATCATTGAATAATACAGACCCCATATACCCAAGAAAAATCGCTAACCCGCCAAGGCGTGGTATAGCCCCTTGATGCACTTTACGAGCATCAGGTTTATCAATGGCCCCTACGGCAACCGCAAAGCGTTTCACCAAAGGGGTAAGTGCATAAGTTATGACGAGAGCCAACACAAAGGCCCACACATAATCAGGCACATACTCACTCATAAGTACACCTCCAACAACTCGAATTCACTAAATTCGAGGTTTCAACTTAGTTTGTTAAGCTGCGAATAGGTGCTGGGATACGACCACCACGAGCAATAAATTCAGCTGCACTATAAGGGCTTACTTCAATGATTGGCGCATAACCTAAAAGACCGCCAAATTCAACAACTTCGCCCACAGTTTTACCAGGAACTGGAATAACACGTACAGCTGTCGTTTTATTATTAATCATACCAATTGCAGATTCATCAGCGATGATTGCAGAAATTGTATCTGCTGTTGTATCACCAGGAATAGCAATCATATCTAAACCTACAGAGCATACACAAGTCATAGCCTCGAGTTTATCAAGCGATAAACTACCACAAGCTACTGCATCAATCATACCCGCATCTTCAGATACAGGAATGAAAGCACCACTCAAACCACCTACGTGAGAAGACGCCATAAGGCCGCCTTTTTTAACCGCATCATTCAAAAGAGCTAATGCAGCCGTAGTACCATGGCAACCACAAGAGGATAAACCCATTTCTTCAAGTACATGAGCTACGGAGTCACCTACTGCAGGAGTCGGTGCCAAGGACAAGTCGATAATGCCAAATGGTTTACCAAGGCGACGAGAAGCCTCTTGTGCCACCAATTGACCAACACGAGTAATTTTAAAAGCAGTGCGTTTAATCGTTTCCGCTACTACATCAAATGGTTCGCCACGAACAGCTTCAAGAGCATGTTTGACTACGCCAGGACCAGATACGCCAACAGAAATAGCACTATCACCTTCTGTTACACCAAAGAAAGCCCCTGCCATGAACGGATTATCTTCTACTGGGTTACAGAAAATAACGAGTTTAGCACAACCTAACGCATCATTATCCTTTGTCAATTCTGCCGTTCTTTTAACGATGATACCCATTTCACGAACCGCATCCATATTGATGCCCGTTTTAGTGGAACCAACACCTACAGAACTACATACGATATCTGTAGTTGCCAATGCTTCTGGAATAGAGTCGATAAGAATGCGATCAGCCTTTGTAGCACCTTTTGTAACAAGAGCAGAAAAACCACCAATAAAGTTAACACCTACGGTTTTAGCCGCACGATCAAGTGCCTCAGCGATTGGCACATAAGATGTCAAATCACTACCACCGGCCACCAAGGAAATTGGTGTAACGGAAATACGTTTATTAATGATAGGTACACCGAACTCACGTTCAATATCTTCACCGGTCCTTACCAAGTGCTCTGCCTCTTTAGTAATGCGATCATAAATGCGGTCACATAGTTCTTTGCCAGAGCTAGATGCACATTCTAACAAGCTAATCCCCATTGTAATGGTCCGCACATCGAGCTTGTTGTCGTGAATCATCTGATTCGTTTCAAGAATATTGTCGATAGATAACATGGGCGCCTCCTTATCCTACGCGATGCATGCTAAGGAAGATATCAGCATGTTGTGCACGAATTTCTACGCCCAATGTATTACCTAGTTGAGTTAAAGCGTCTTGAATTGATGTTAAGTCCTTCGCTTCTTCTGTTTCAGTCTCACACATCATAATCATATTAAATAAACCGTCTAGAATGGTTTGATTAATAGATAAAATATTCACTTTATGTTCAGCTAATACAGTGCTAACACCTGCGATAATACCTACGCGGTCTACACCCACTACGGTAACTACTAATTTCATAAAATCACCTTTTCTGACTCACTACAAACTATGCATATGTAAATCCATGCAAACTAAGCACATGGAAATCCATTCATTCTATAAACTATATTAATATATTATATCATATATATCACAATAACAGCGTGAAAAGTTTATGAGAATACTTACTCAGCGTCTATCTTTCCATTCAGGGCAGCATTAACGATTTCTTCTCCAGCTGTTAGCAACGCAACGAGACCTAAATCGCCTTTATAGCTTTCACCATAAATTTTGTATAAATCTTCCGTACCTGAAGGTCTTGCCACAAACCATCCTTTATCGGTTTCAACCCGGACACCATCAATTGGCATATTATTATACATTGATGTGGTACGAATACCAGTAATAGGGTCTCCATCAACCGATGTGGCAGTAATCAATTCTGCACTCAATTGTTTTAAAATTTGCTTTTGCTCTTTTTTGCACGGTGCATCGATACGACCGAAGCGTGGTTCCCCATAGTTCTCAGCAAAATCATCTGCCATTTTCAATGCAGATTTCCCCATAACAGCCATGATTTCCATGCCGAGCAAAGCCATAATGATACCATCCTTATCAGTGGTCCATACAGTTCCATCCTTCTTCAAGAAAGAGGCCCCTGCACTTTCTTCTCCACCAATACCAATGACACCATCAAATAAAAGTTGTGAGAAATATTTAAAGCCTACAGGCACTTCGAAAACCGGAATTTCAACACCTGCAGCCCATTTGTCTATCATCGTAGTACATACAACAGTTTTACCAATGCCTTTATTTTTCCAGCCCCGCGTCGTAAATAAATAGCGTGCTGCCATTGTGAGAAATGAATTAGCGGAGACTAAACCACTAGATATAACAATGCCATAGCGATCATAGTCCGGATCATTACCAACGGCTAAATCAAAATCGCCAATTCTATTAATAACCGACTCCATTACATATGGAGAAGAGCAATCCATTCGCACCTTACCATCATGGTCATAGGTCATAAAACTAAAGGTTGGATCATATTCGTCATGAATAATCGTTAAATCAAGACCATATCGTTCCTTAATGGCCTTCCAATACGAAGCCCCACTACCGCCTAATGTATCAACTAAGGTCTTAGGACCAGCCGCTTTAATGGCCTCCATATTAATGACTTCGCTCAATTCCTCTACATAAAGACCTTTATAGTCATACGGAACTTGAGCCGTAGGTTCAATATTATCTACGCTAATGCGCTTGAAATTTTCACTTTCACAATAAGCAGTCAAATACTCATTCGCACGCATTTCAATCCATTTTGTAACCACCGTATCAGCAGGTCCGCCGATAATCGTGTTATATTTGATGCCCCCATTATCGGGAGGATTATGAGATGGTGTAATAATAATGCCATCCGCCTTAACATCATGTTGTATATTATAGCGAATAATAGCGCGCGACACCGATGGTGTAGGTACAAAATCCATGTCACAATCAACCATAGCTGTCACACCATTACCCGCTAACACCTCAAGCACGGTTACAAGCGCGGGTTGCGACAAAGCATGTGTATCTTGTCCTACAAACACAGGCCCCGTAGCACCAAATTGCTTACGGCCATCGCAAATAGCTTGTGTTATAGCCGCCACATGAAGATCCGTAAATGTACCATCCACGGATGTACCACGGTGCCCAGACGTACCAAAGGACACTAACTGTGTGGGATTTGTCATATCTGGAACATTGTCAAAATAGGCATCTACAATCGTTTGAATATCTATAATATCTTGTTCACGAACAGGAGTTCCTGCTAATGCATGAGCCATACTAGCCTCCTTAGATTAATTCTTATCTTTTCCTTCTATATAATTAGCATTCTCTTCACATTCTTTAACAAGATTTTCTATAGATGTCGGTACTATCGGTGTAGTAAACCCTTTGCCAATAACCTCTTGCGCATCTGTGATGAGAATGAAAGCCTCATTATCGACCTCTTCGATAGCTTCTTTCAATTTATTAACCTGTAGTAAATTAACAGCTACCATAACGATTTGCTTCGGCGTTCTTGTATACGCACCAATGCCATTAATAATCGTAGCGCCGCGACCCACCTTACTGATAACTGCATTACATACGTCATAAGTTCTGTAAGTAATGATGAAAGCTACCTTTCGTTGATTAAAGCCAATAACGACCTTATTAGTAATAATCGTATACACATAAAGCGATACCAGTGTTACCGCTACAGCTTCAAAACCAACAACCCAAATAGCGGCAGCTAAAATGATACCATTAATAGCACTATTGATAGACCCCATTTGAAGGCCGTAATATTTTCGTACAATAAGGGCTATTGGATCAAGCCCCCCCGTATTACCGCCAACTCGATAAACAATTCCAAGGCCAACCCCAGTAGTAACACCAGCCATCATAGAACTCAGTAAAGGATCAGATATGACCATATCATATTGAAGAAAGTCAAAGGCATCGACCATCCAGGACAACATAACCGTGCCATATAATGTATTGATAATGACCTTCTTACCTAGCCAATGCCAAGCGGCCCAGAAAATCGGTATGTTCAAAACTACGTTCCACGTACCAATGGATAAACCGGTAAGATAATAAAGGATAAGTCCAATCCCACTAATACCAGTACTAACCAATTTATGAGGTAGCACAAAAGCATCAAGACCGGCACCAAAGATAGCACAACCAACAGCAACCATTACACATTGGTATAGAGTATCTTTATATTTAGACCACATATAGGCCTCCCTAAATTGCTATTTCACTATAAATATTTTATAATTAACTAATTAGATATACAGCAAAAACGCGGTATATTTACATACACATACAATTTCATCATAAACTACTTAATGTATATTTTCAATCACTTTTCATCATATGTACGACCTCTACATAGATTCGTACAATATCATGTAAAACATCGAGGATTTTATGTCAAAAAGTATCGAACAACTGGGTTTTAGCAAAATCAATATCGGCCTTGCTATTACAGGCAAACGCGATGATGGCTATCACAATATCGACAGTATTTTCCAGTCCATCCGACTCGCGGATTCCATCTATTTTGCAAAACATCATTCCGTCGTATTCTCCGGTATAGCACCTGAGCTACCACAATACATTCAAGACCTCATTCCCTATGACGAACGCAACTTGGCACTAAAGGCATTGCGTGAGCTTCAAGCCTATACAGGGTGTAAGGCCGGTGCCGCCATCCATTTGCTAAAACGCGTACCTGCCGCAGCAGGTCTTGGCGGTGGCAGTGCCGATGCAGCAGCTATGTTATTAGGGCTCAACAAATTTTGGGATTTACGCCTTACAACAGATGAACTGATGACACTAGGTGCTAAACTAGGTTCAGATGTACCATTTCTATTAAAAGGTGGTACTGCTCGCGGCACAGGGCGCGGCGAAAAACTTATGTATCATTCATCCCCAGAACCTCATTGGTTATTACTTGTTAAGCCAGAAGTATCCGTATCTACTGCGGCCGCCTATGGACATTACAAGGGACAATCAAAAGCATCGTCTGACACAATTACAACTGTATTATCACACTTAAAAAATAATGATTTATATGCTGCTTTTACGAGTAGTGCCAATACCTTCGAAGAGTTGCTATTCCCTGATCACGAAGAACTCATTTCATGTAAAGAATTCTTCACAAGTCGTGGGTACCCTACTATCATGACCGGCAGCGGTCCAACTATGGTCGTTTTATTAGATAAGGCAACTCAAGCATTAGCCTTACAAGAGGAAATTAAAAACGCCGGCCATAATTGGCTTTCACTCATCACCAAAACATGCACACAGGAGGATGTTCAATGACAAAACGATTACAACCTATACGCTTAGATGCATATAAGCCATTGAGCGAAGTGGTAAGCGAAACACTACGCCAAGCCATTCAAGATGGTACCCTCAAACCTGGTGAGCGTTTGATGGAAATCCCCCTTGCCGAAGAACTCGGTGTTAGTCGTACACCGATTCGCGAAGCTATTCGCAAGCTCGAGTTGGAGGGATTTGTCGTTATGGTTCCACGCCGTGGTACCTATGTAGCCAATATTTCATTAAAAGATATTACTCAAGTATTTGAAATTCGTTCAGCCCTTGAAGAATTAGCAGCAGGTCTTGCGGCAGAGCGCATTACGAGCGAAGAAATTGAAACTTTGGAGCGCATGCTTGTAGAAATTGGCGATTACATGGAAAACAAAGATATGGAAAGCGTAGTGGCCGCTGATGTGGCATTCCATGAAGTGCTCTACAAAGCATCCCGTAACGAACGTCTAGCAGATATCGTCCATAATTTACGTGAACAAACCTATCGCTTCCGCAGTTTTTCCATGAATCAACCAGGACGCTTGCGTAAAACTTGGGAGGAACATCGTCAATTAGTAGAAGCGATTGCAGCTCATAATGCAGTGCAAGCCCGTAAACTCGCACAAATTCATATGGAACATTCCGAGCAAACCCTATTACAAGGTATGGAGAATGCTGAATCCTTCAACACTGATCTATAACCTATTCCAATACATACGAATAGATTAATATATAAACCGCATGCATGGTGCTAATTTTCTACCATATATGCGGTTTTATTATATTCTATAGAACTTTCCCTTATTTTCTGATACAATAGATACACATTTTATGATTTTATTTAGCGAAAGGTGAGTTTTATGGAAACCCTACTTAATAATGCAGTCTCCACGGTCAATACCTATCTGTGGAACTACTTAATCATCTTCATTCTCATCGGTGCAGGTCTATTCTTTACCATGACTACTGGCGCCGTACAAGTTCGTATGTTCAAGGAAATGGTGCGCCTCGTTGCATCGGGCGCAGGTTCAAAAACAGAAAAGAACCATGTTTCTTCCTTCCAAGCATTCTGTGTTAGTACCGCATCCCGCGTAGGTGTAGGTAATATCGCAGGTATCGCTATTGCCGTTGTACTTGGCGGCCCTGGTGCTGTCTTTTGGATGTGGGTGATTGCCTTCATCGGTTCCGCTACTGGTTTTATTGAAAGTACACTAGCTCAAATTTACAAGGAACCAGTTGCTAAAGGCGGTTTCTATGGCGGCCCTGCGTACTACATCCGCTACGGTCTTAACAACAAATCGCTAGCTGTTTTATTTGCTATTTTGATTAGTATTACATATGGCTGGATTTATAATTCTGTACAAGCTAATACATTAGCTGCGTCTCTTCAAATCTTTAATTTTGATGTATCCTACACAGGTGCCATTGTAGCTGCTCTTGTAGGTATTATTATCTTTGGTGGTATCCATCGCGTTGCTAAAGCATCTGAAGTTATCGTTCCAATCATGGCTGTGCTTTATATTGCTACCGCATTATTTGTAGTCCTCATGAACATTGAGCACTTCCCACATGTAATCTATACAATCATTACATCTGCCTTTGATTCAACTGCAGCAGGCGGTGGTCTCTTGGGTGCAACCATCATGAACGGTATCAAACGTGGCCTCTTCTCCAACGAAGCCGGTGAAGGTTCTGTACCAAATGCAGCAGCCACAGCAGCTGTTAATCACCCAGTTGAACAAGGACTTGTTCAAGCCTTTGGTGTATTCCTTGATACATTTATCATCTGTACTGCGTCTGCTTTTATCGTTCTCATAGTAGGCGACTATAGCACAACGGGCCTTACAGGTGTAGCCCTTGTACAACATAACCTAGCACAACAATTAGGCTCTTGGGCGCCTGCAGCAGTAGCTATTTTCATCGTTATGTTCTCCTTTAGTTCCCTTATCGGTAACTATTATTATGGGGAAATCAATATTAGCCACTTAACTGACAAAAAATATTGTCTCCATTTATTCCGTATTGGCGTAATTCTTATGACATTTGTTGGCTCTATCGCATCCCTCGACCTCGTGTGGAACCTAGCCGATTTGTTCATGGCATTCTTAGTGCTCACAAATGTTAGCTCCATCGTACGTATGGGCCGCACAGCAGGTCTTGCACTCGACGATTACATCAAGCAACGTAAAGCTGGTATCGAAACACCAGTGTTCAACCGTTCTGTCCTAAATCATACCTATGGTATTGTATGGTGGGGTGACGGTCAAACTACAGACTCCTCTGTACCGGCTACACCTGTAGAAGATACAGTAGAAAAATAAAATCTATTGATTTCATGAGGATGATGAAAACGTTTTTCATCGTCCTCTTTTATTTTGAAACCATTTAACTATAGAATATAGTTCTTATTTCATGTAGGTTATTCGATAGCCAATGTCGAATATAGTAAGTAGCAAGGCTTTTAAACTATCAATTCAATTCTGAAATCTCAGGAGGAACTTATATGCAAAATTATAATCCATACGAAAACATGTTAAACACACTTGATGTAGCTGCTGAAAGACTTGGCTACACAAGAAATGATTACGAAGTATTACGCCATCCAGAGAGGGAACTCAAGGTGGCTGTTCCATTACAATTAGACAATGGCGAAGTTCGCGTATATGAAGGTTATCGTTGCCAGCACTCCACATTGCGTGGTAGTGCGAAAGGCGGTCTTCGTTTCCATCCAGATTCTGATGAAAACGAAGTACGTGCATTAGCTGCTTGGATGACAATCAAAAATGCTATTGCCAATATCCCTTATGGTGGTGGTAAAGGCGGTATCAAGGTTGATCCTAAAACATTGAACCCTCGCGAATTAGAACGCTTAACACGTAACTTCGTTCGTCGCATTGCGCCTATCATCGGCGTTAATACAGACGTTCCTGCACCAGATGTAAATACTAATGCGCAAATCATGAGCTGGATTGCTGATGAATACAGCACATTAAAAGGTGAATGGAGCCCTGGCATCGTTACAGGTAAACCTATCGAAGTAGGTGGCTCCCTAGGTCGTAACGAAGCAACTGGTCGTGGTTGCCTCATCGCATTGCAATGCTACTTAGCTAAAAAAGGCTTAGATATTAAAAATATGACAGTTGCGGTTCAAGGTTTCGGTAATGTAGGCTCCGTAGGTGCTCGTCTTATCGCAGAAGCAGGTGCTAAGGTTGTCGCAATTGGTGACGTAGCTGTTAACCTTTACAATCCGAATGGTCTTGATGTAGAAAAAGCATATGAATACGCTAACTCTCATGGTCGTTCCTTAGTAGGTTACTCCGAACCAGGAATGACAACTATTTCTGGTCAAGAATTATTGGCACAAGATGTAGATATCCTCTATCTTGCAGCTCTTGAAAACCAACTCAACAAGGACAACATGGAAAATGTACGAGCTAAGATTATCTTAGAAGGTGCTAATGGCCCTACGACAAATGATGCAGACAAATACTTCTTCGAAAAAGGCATCGATATCATTCCTGACGTACTTGCCAATGGCGGTGGTGTAGTTGTATCCTACTATGAATGGGTACAAAACAAGGCAGGATTCTACTGGTCCCTTGAAGAGGTTAATGAACGCCTCACTAAGAATATGCAAAACAGCTTTGAAGCAGTATGGCAAATGCAACAAAAATACAATGTTGCGCCTCGCTTAGCTGCATATATGGTAGCCCTCGAACGACTTGTCATCGAAACAACACTTCGCGGCTACAATTGCTAAGGTTTTTCTCCCAAAACTTCATATAACGAAAAGGACTGGCTTTCATTTGAAAGTCAGTCCTTTTCAGTTACATATTATGTAATTATTTAATAGCGCCCATCAAAGCAACCATTGTGCGACGAGATACGAGTGCTTTCACCAAAGTGGCCCCTACTACGCCAGGAATCGTTTGACCAATCAATAAATTGATTACCAATGCCCAATACGGCACACCAATAAGTGGGCTAAGCCATAATGGTACGCATAGAGCTGGTACCAAGATGATTGGAATCATCGCCCACCATGCGCTAAGTCCAGCGCGACGCATCAATACGATGATTCCCGTCGTCAATATACCGACACCAAAGCCGCCTATTATATCAAGGATACCAAGTCCGCCGAATAAAAAGTTAGAAATGAGGTTACCTATGCCCATAGGAACGATTAAGAACGGAAAGGCATAAG
>ERZ773066.1141-NODE-1141-length-13918-cov-2.507971_pt1 | contig 13918 bp, 17 predicted proteins | sample MGYA00580573_ERZ773066 | MGnify/ENA primary metagenome ERZ773066 (study PRJEB29015, sample SAMEA2738128) | human oral metagenome | biome: human oral; feature: human-associated habitat; material: saliva | place: China | collected 2203 ... | reverse complement strand
AATACGGTGTAGGAAGCCAGCGCGACTACGACTAGAAGCAGAGCAGTACGCCATCCCCCTGAAAGAATCGCGATTTGGCTCCAGAAAATCATCGTCCCGAGATTCCTAAAAGCTGAGAACCAAAAGATGTTGTCAATCAGAAATATCCCAGTTTTTTCTCGCTCCCTCATGAGGGTGTGCAAGTATTCTGATTTGTAACGTCTTAGTTGAACATCGATATCGTCAAATAATGGCGATAGGGTCGTGAGTGCAATAATCGTCGAAGCCAAAAAAACCAGGAAACCCTTGTCCATATACCGCCCGGCGATCGCGAGCGAGATGCCGCTGACGACGGCCTGTAAAACCCAGCGCATGATGATAAGGGCGGGATACCACCTGCATACGTTGATTTTTACGAAAGACGACCATAGCTGCGATGTAGACAGGTCAGCATTCTTGTTGAGGAGAAAGAAAATCTTGATATTTCTCATCAGTGCTCAGCACTTTCTGGTCACGGCCTCAGGCCTGTGGCTGGCGAGAAATTCTGCCTGCCACAGGCCCATGAGTCTCAGTACGCCACGGCTGCACGCGTACCGTACTTCTTCGCGAGGCTCTTCACGGTCATGAAGAAGGTGGTCCAACCAACCGATGCAATACCGGCCCACCCCAAAGTAATCAGGGTAGCGATCGCCGATGCGATAGAGAGTGCACTTCCAGCATTCATGACGATGGTGAAGATCTGGTTCGCAGCCTCGTTGCCGACGCCGAGAACCTCAGCGATGAACAGTTCCATAGCATCCTCCTTTGGACTGATCAGGTTATGGACCCTGTTCCCATGCTGGAAGTGTATGTACGAAAAGCGTGCTTACGCTAGAGTTCTCTTGGTTTTCTTTCGAAAGAGTTGACGTTAGTACCCAGCTTCTCGACAGCAGCACCCATCTTTAGCTAACTATCCATTGACATAGATTCTTGCGGCTCGTCACGTCGCAGCCCATCGTTGACAGCCTGTTCACGACCGCCACCCCGCCAGTGGGTGAGTAGGTGCATGCGATGCGCGACCGCAGCGCGATGTGCTGTGTCTGTCTTGCAGGTGAGACCACCAACCAGCATGATCTTCGCAACGACAGTGGCCAGGAGACTTATTCACGAGGCACGGGCTAGGTGTGCTTGGCTATCAGGGTGGTGACAGCCGGCTGATGGGGGTCTCCTCCTGTATCCGCCCACCGGTCTTCGGGGCCATCTGGCTGGGGCACCCTCTGGTGAACGGATTGCGCATGGCGCGTCTCGAGGATGATGCCGACGTCTCCGGCGCCGTCGTTCGCGAGCGCCGCTGATCCCGGCTGAACCCCGTGTCTGCCGGGCTCATGTCCTGGACCCCATGAATCGACATCGAGGCACCGATCATCTGACCGGTGCCTCGACTCGTGCTGGAACCTGTACGAGAGCGGAGCTGCTGTGGGCTGGGTGTCTACAGCAGGGACTGGACCCGCACCGTGACCTGAGGCGCGTCCCGGTCCCCGGCGCTGGAGGAGCCGGAGCTCTCCCGATCATCGGAGGCGCCGCCTGACTCTCCCGCCTGCGACAGGGAACGGATGATGGTCTCCTGGACGTCGCGCACGATGTCCTTGACGGTCCTGGAGTCGTCGATGCCGATCTCGATGACGGCTCTGCGCGAGCCCGCCTCGACGACCACGCCGAAACGGGCCTGCTGAGGATTCTGCTGGCTGATGCGGCTGCCGATCGCCTTCAACGTGCTGCGGATCCCCGGCTCGATTCCTCGTACGCCGGGGACAGCAGTGACCAGGTGGGCCAGCTCGGCCGCTGAGAGGCTAGTCGTCATCGTGGAGATCCTCGATGTGGACGTTGACGGTCGGGGACACCCCTAGGTTCTCACGGCAGGCCGCTCGGACGGCGTCACGGACCAGCTGGGCGAGCTGCGGCAGACTGCCCACGCTGACGTGGGCGGAGATCCGGCAGAAGATGGTCTGCGGAACCCCCAGGCCGCGGTGGTCCCTTCCTGAGGGCGCGTGCTCGAAGGAGGACCGCAGGGCATGCGCGCCGGGCACACGGTCCACGGTGCGTCGGATGAGTGCCCGCAGTGAGAACTCGGACATGCTGTAGGGCCCCAGATCGGTCGCGGGCATCTCCACCTGGGCGCCGTGACGGGTCTCGGCGAGGATGACCTTCATCAGGTGGCGCGTGGGCATGACCGAGGTGCTCGCCTGAGATTCCAGCCGATCCCACTCCTCGTGCAGGGAGGCGATCAGACGCTGGTACTTCCGTGTTTCCGCGTCGTCTTGCTCATGAGACCGGGCGGATGGCCTGGCCGACGCCGTCGAGCCTCGGACGCTATGTGAGAGCTGATTGAAGGTGCTCATGCCCACTCCTTCATCTGGCGCATGACGAGAGAACGGGCACGCGCCAGCCTCCCGCGGACGGTGGACTCGGTCAGGTTCAGAGCCTGGGCGATCTCCTCGTAGGACATGTCGTCGACCTCTCGGAGCACCCAGACGATGCGCAACTCGGGTTTCACGGAGGCCAACAGGTCGGCCAGCGCCTTGATCTGGGCGTTGACCTCGCTGGACTCAGCCGGGTCAGCGGCGCTGTGTGACGTCGTCTCCGCCATGGCGCTCGCAGTCTCCATTCCCTCGGCGTCGTAGGGGTCGGTGGCCCGACGTTGGCGCTTGCGTGTCATGCTCGCGGTCTTGTTGGTGCAGATCCGCATGAGCCAGCCTCGAAACGCGGCGGGCTCCCTGACCAGGTGAAGACTGCGCCAGGCCTGGATGAGGGTCTCCTGGACGATGTCCTCACTGTCGTGACGGTTGCGCACGATCATGTAGGCGGTGCGGAACAGGCGCCCCTGATAACGCTCGACGAGCTGCTCGAAGGCGTTGATGTCACCGTCCTGGGCGCGCAGGACCAGGCGGCGGTCCTTGTCATGGGACGCGGCGGACGAGGTGCTCGGCTGTGCGGCGTGCTGTGGACGAGGTGCCGACACTGCCTCGTCCTGTATCTCATGTGTCATCGCCGTTCCCTGTGATCGCGGGCGAGTGCTGCCCTGTGATGGTCTGCGAGACGCTGCGTTTGCTCGAGGACCGCTCCAGTCGCACCAGGACGTCGACCTGCCTGGGGCTGGCGCCCAGCGACGTGGTCACGTCGTCCGCGAGCCGGCGCCTGAGCGCGGCTACGGCCCACTCGGCCTCGCAGTCCTGGGAGACGGTGGCGTCAGCCTGGACCCACAGGCTGGTCGGGGAACCGGTGACCCACACGGCGCACTGCTCCACCCCGGGGACGTCCTCAGCACGCTCGGACAGGGCCTGAGACAGGACGTCGGGGGCGATGGTGGCCAGCAGGACGCCCTCGGAGTCGCTGAACCTCAGTGGCGAGGCGACCGCCTTGCGGGGGACCTGCATGGCGAGCAGAACCAGCCCGGCGATGACGGCGAGCACGGACACCAGCGCGGTCGTCAGCAGGAGCCAGTGCGCCTGGGGTGCGATGAGGCTGTGCACTCGGTCCTGCGCAGTGGCCAGGTACGGGGCGGCGTCGGGCCAGAATCGACCGGCATCAAGGCCGGAGGCCAGCAGCCAGAATGAGGCTGCCACGATGAGAAGGCCGCAGCCGGCCAGGACTGTCCTGTTGAGGACACCAGAAACTGAACGCATGGTCGTATCTCCTTCAGCTCGTGCGCTTGATCCGCACGCGGCTGCGTGTGATGCCCACGGGCTGGAGCGTCTGCAGGGCCTCGTCGGTCTTCTTGCGGGCCGCTTCATGCACGGGGTCGAGGTCGTCCAGGACACTGAGGACGACGACGTCGACCCGTGAGCGGCGGGTGGTGACGGCGGCGGAGTGGACTCCGCCGATCTGCTCGACCTGGGTCCTCACCAGGTTGGCCAGGTCACGGCGCCTCACCGCGGTCTGGCCGGGGATGGTGTCGGGGAGGAACTCGACGCGCTCGGGCAGCCCCGGCCACAGGGCCGCGAGGACCATGGTCAGGCCGCATACGGCGGCGATCCCGGCGGCGGTGAGCATCGCGGCGGAGCCGAGGGCGGTGGATCCGATGGAGTCAAGCGTGGTGACGGCGTGGTCCGGCCAGGTGCCGGTCACGATCCGGTGCCCCGTCAGCCAGGCTCCCAGGCCTCCGACCGCGAGCAGCAGCAGTGCCAGGACGACACTGGGGGCGCTGCGGGACGGGCGACGAATGAGGTTCGGAACGGGTGTTCTCATTTCAGGCTCTTCCCTACGTGGCTGCTCGGATTGAGCCAGGAGATCTTGATGGTGATCTTGCCGACGCTCAACCCGGTGAGGTACTCGACCCGACTGCGCACGTGGGCGCGCAGATCTTCGATGGTGGAGGACAGTGGCGTGGGAAAAACCAGGCCGAGGTCCAGGTGGAGGACGGCGACCTGCCCGTAGAGCTCGCACTGGGCCTCGGGTCGGGAGGCGAAGTTGCGGCGGGCACCGATTCCCAGGATTCCGCCGGCGTTGGAGCCGACGTTGCCGGTCTCATAGGCGGCCTTGGCCGCGATCTGAGCGACGACTCGGGCCGGAATGGTGGTGGTGCCGCGCTGCTCCCAGGAGGAATCCTCGTCCTGGGAAGGTCCCGGCTGCGTGAGTGCAGGCTGGGTCGCGGTCGCCATCGTCACTTCTTTCGCCGATCCAGGATGCTGTGGACATCGACCCGGCCCTCCAGGTAGAGGCCTACCGCCCATCCGGCCAGGCCGCATAGGGCCACCAGAACAAAATTGGCGAAAGAGCCGAAGGCGAGAACGGTTCCAAGGAACAGGCCCACCAGGAGGGCCAGGTGCGTTGTCTTCATGAGAACTCCTCAGATCAAGGCGTTGGGACGGGTCACTTGAGGTCGGCGGCCTCGGAGTTGTCGGAGTCGTCGTCAGGCAGGTGGACGTCGGTGACGTTGATGTTGACCTCCACGACTTCCAGGCCGGTGGTCATCTCAAGCTGCTCGATGATGTTGCGGCGGATGGCATCGGAGACCTCGACGATGGAGACGCCGTACTCGACCACCACGGTGACCTCGATGGCGGCCTGGGTCTCGCCCTTCTGGACGCTGATCCCGCCGGCGACGTTGGTCTGGGCGTTGGGGATGCGGTCGGTCAACGCGCTGAAGGCGCGGCGCACGGCGTTGCCCATGTCGTAGACACCGGGCACCTCACGAGCGGCCATGCCGGCGATCTTGGCGACGACGTTCTCGTCGATGGTGGTCACGCCGTGCGAGGTCTGGAGGGGGCCGCGGGGGGTCTTGTCCTCGTTGACCTTCTCGTTGCGCTCGCGCTGCTGGCCGGTCTGGGGCGTGGCGTTGTTGCTCATGGGAGCCTCTTTCGTAGATCCGTGAAATGGATGGTGACGGGATGTGATGGAGCGCGGTTCAGCAACTGGCCCGTCATGGCGCCTCGGTGGCTGCCGTGGTCGACTCGTATGACCGACCTGACTGACTGGTGTTGCTGCCCGTCATGATTGCCGCGCTGAAAGAAAGACGCCACCAACCGGGAAATCCTCACGACCTCAGTTCGTGGCGTGTGTCACACACGAATGAAAGAGGCTCCGTGGAGGCGGTGAGTGCCTCCACGGAACCTACTTCAAGGCGCTGAGGGGCTACTGCTTGCGGCCGGTGACGGCCATGTAGACGGAGATCGCGACGATGGCGGCGACGATGGACAGGGCCCACCTGATCCAGTCAATCCCGTCGGTGTGGGCGACACCGAAGAAGCTGGCGACCACGCTTCCGACAAGTGCGCCCACGGCGCCCAGCACGACGGTCCACAGTATTGAGATGTTCTGGCTGCCCCGCATGATGAGCCGGGCGAGGGCACCGAGAATGGCGCCGGCGATGATCATTCCGATGAATGACAGCATGGTTTCTTCCTCCGAAAAGGTCCGATGGGGTGGAGATGTTCTCCAACCAGACGTGCAAACGGTCTGGCACTGGCAGCGGTGTCAGTCAGTCCTCAGACTGACAGACTCCTCTGTACAGTAGACGCCACTGAAACGTGGATCGTCACGAAATCTTTTGTGCGCCGTCGGCGGTGAGTTCTGGCGCGGTGACTGTGCGCACCTGGCTGCCCGGCCCAGATCCTTGACCGGGTGTGGGACTACGACGTGGTGACTGTGCGCACCTGGATGCACGGCTCAGCCAGCGGGGTCGGTTGTCAGTGATGCCTGCTGGCGCGGATTCTCTGCACCACTTCCCGCCAGGTTGGGACGATCACCCCGTGGGGACGCATCATGGTGCGCAGCCGATGGCGGGTGCTGAAGATGCCGATCAGACCGACGGCGAAGAACGGGAACTGCAATGCCATGGCCTGGTTGAGTTGTTCGGCGGTGTAGTCGCCGGAGGGGTTGAGCCAGCCCAGGAAGGCGCTGATGGCCAGCAGGCTCAGGGTGGCGCCCGTGAAGGAACCGGTGATGACCAGGCCGTTGGCAGCGCCGAGGCGGTGCGGGGGCAGCAGGGTGCGGGGATAGTCGAATCCGATGCCGGTGCCCGGACCGCCCGCGGACATCGCGACCACCAGGAAGATCAGCAACCACCACGGCGCCTGGCCCGGCCACAGTAGCGCCGCCGCCCACCCGAGCATGTTGCCCCCGATGACGGTGAGAGCCAGGTTGCTGCGACGCAGCGGGTGGCGCGAGGTCAGCCACCCCAGCAGTGGTGAGAAGACGATGGAACCGTAGACGGTGAGACTGAACAGGAAGGCGGCCTCGGCCTCCGTGCGTCCCTGTGCCTGTTGCAGCCAGGGGATGCCCCAGATCATCGCGAACACGTTGATGCTGAAACCGCTGGTGAAGTGCACCCAGAACCCGAGCCGGGTCGCGGGATGCCGCCAGGCGTCGGCGATGCCGCGCGGCAGGTCGGAGAGTTTCTCCTCCCGCGGGGCAGGGCGGGTCCGACCGGGGGGCACGTCGCGAACCCAGAACGCGCTCATGACCCCCGCCGCGACAGATGCGAGGGCCGCGCCCAGGAAAGCCCACATCCAGCCCTGGGCGTTGAACAGGGGAAGCAGGAAGGTCGCGGAGGCCACCTGCCCCAGCTGCCCCAGCAACCCGGCGAGCTGCGTCAGGACCGGCACCCGCGACGGCGCGAACCACTCGGGGATGAGCCGCAGCACCGACCCGTACATGCAGGCGTCGCCGATCCCCAACAGGATGCGGGCGGCGAAGGCCAGGGGAAGGGAATCAGCGAAGGCCATGATCACCTGTGCGGCGACCATCACTCCGGAACCCGTGATCATCACCACCCGCGACCCGTAGCGATCCACCAGCACCCCGGCGGGCAGCTGCGCCAGCGCATAGGTCGCGAGCTGGACCATCACGAAGGTGGAGATGATGCCGATGCTGGTGCCAAAGTGGTTTGCGGTCTGGATCCCGAGGACCCCGAGGCTGGTGCGCTGCATGATTGCGGCGCAGTACGCGAGGATGCCGACGCCCCACACGATCCAGGCCAGCCGCCCGGTCCTTGCCACCTCGTGCTCCTTTCCCATCAAGCCCGCGGAAAGTGTAGAGGCTCTAGGCGGTGCAGTCGGGTACGACTCGACGCTCCTGTGCCGCGTTCCGGCTCACCTGGCCGTGGGGGAGTGGTTTCTCAGGAGGCGCTGAGGATCTCGGTGACGAAGACCAGGGTTGCCCCGCCCTTGATGCCGGCCTGCGGGACGCCGTGGTCGCCGTAGCCGAGTTCGGCTGGGATGGACAGCAGGACCCGGGAACCGACGCGTTGGCCCACGAGACCGTCGTCCCAGCCGCGGATGACCTCACCGACTCCGACGCGGAAGCTCAGCGGTTGGCCCCGGTCGTAGGAATTGTCGAAGACCGATCCGTTCCAGGACTGTCCAAGGTAGTGGGCCGAGATGGTGTCGCCTGCCTTGACCTCCGGGCCGGTTCCGGCGTCGAGCAGCTGCACGTGAAGGCCGTCGGGGGCATCGGGGCCGGGGAAGGTGAGGATCGGCTTGGATCCCTTGGGGCCCTGCACGGAGGGCATGGTGGTCTTGCTCATGCCTCAGAGCCTAGCGACACCCGGAGTCCGGTGGTCACTCGCCGCTGAGCGCCTTCACCCAGTCGGGTGTGGAAGGCTCAGGGGTGGGGATCTGCTCCGGGGTCACGTCGCAGGTGGCCTTGGTGCCGGGCGCGGGGCCGAACTCGCGGCCCGCGAAGATGGTGGTCTTGACCCACTCGTAGTAGTCATTGAACTGGCCAGTGTCGTAGGGGTTGTCCTTGGCGCAGCGGGCCACGTAGTAGCCGACGACCTCGGGGAGGGTCTCCAGGTTGTTCCTGCCGGCGTAGGAGCTGAAGACGCCCTGCTTGGCGGCGAGGTGTTGGAACTCGCTCCAGTACTTGGGGTTGGAGTCGCGGTCAGCGTTGAAGATGTGGGTGAACTCGTGGATGACGATGCGCGACAGGCGCCCGATGTCACCGAGATCGACGGCTTCCTTCCACTTGGTGAAGTCGAAGGTCAGGTACCCAGGTTTTGTCAGCGACCAGTCGCCCCAGGCGAATCCACTGATGTGGGCGGCGTTGATGCCAATGGTTCCAGACACCTTTGCCTTGAGGTTGGGCAGGAAGTCGGTGCAGGAGACGGAGTCGAGGGCCTGCCACACGACGCTGATCTGGGTGCGGTTCGCGTCGGTCCATCCGTCACCGGCCAGGGTCACCCCGAAGTTCTGGGACAGCTGGTTGCCGATCTCCGAGATGGGTGCGTTGTCGCTCGGCCAGGGGTGGGTGACGGGGCAAGGTGCGTGGATTCCGACCACTGACGGTCCGACTGTGGGCTTCTCACCCTCGGCTGTTGCGGATGCTGCTAGAACAATTCCTGCGATGGCCACCGCGGCTGCGGTGAGCCAGATCACAAGCTTGCGCATCGGCATCTCCTGTCTGGGTATGAACGTGGAAAGGTTCTCTCAGGATTCTTAGGAAGTCAAGTCCAAGGGAGAGTCGGGATGAGTACCAGCCCGTGAATACGGGCGTTTCGGAGAAGGATCCTGCCCGGCGAGCTGTGTTATCGACTTTTGTCCAGAATAGCTCTGGTTGTTGTGCCGAAATAGATAAAGCCGTCGCAGAGTGGATCGTCCCGGGAATGAACATGATGCCGGCGCTGTCCCCGCCGGTGGACTAGTCTGCGGGCATGTCACTGTTCGAACTCCACCGCACCGACAAGCCCACGCCCGAGGCCGAGCGCGCCGCCATCGTGGCGGATCCGGTGTTCGGGAAGTTCTATGCCGATCACATGGCCGTTGCCGACTACACCGAGGGTCTCGGGTGGCACGACGCCCGCATCATCCCGACGGGCCAGTGGCAGCTGCACCCCGCCGCCGCGGTCTTCCACTACGGACAGGAGATCTTCGAGGGACTGAAGGCCTACCGTCATGCCGACTCCTCGGTGTGGCTGTTTCGTCCCGAGAAGAACGCGCGGCGTTTCATCTCCTCCGCTGAACGCCTCGAGATGGCACCCCTGCCGGAGGAGCTGTTCCTCGCATCCCTCGACGAACTGGTCGCGCTGGAGCAGGAGTGGGTGCCGCAACCCGACGGTGAGCGCAGCTTGTATCTGCGTCCCTTCGAGATCGCCGACGAACCCTACCTCGGGGTGCGTGAGGCCAAGAACTACCGCTACGGCCTGCTCGCCTCGCCCGTCGGCGCCTACTACCCGGCCCCCGTGAAGCTGTGGATCACCCCCAACTACACGCGGGCCGCTCCCGGCGGCACCGGCACCGCGAAGTGCGGCGGGAACTACGCCGCCAGTCTCGCCGCCGCCAACGAGGCCGCCGCCCACGGCTGCGGACAGGTGCTCTACCTCGACGGCGCCGAACACCGCTGGCTGGAGGAGTGCGGAACCATGAACTTCATGATGGTCACGAACGACGACCAGCTCGTCACCCCCGCCCTCGGGTCGATCCTGGACGGCGTCACCCGCGACTCGCTGCTCACCCTCGCGCCCGAACACGGCCTCACCCCCGTCGAGCGGCCCATCTCCATCGACGAGCTGCGCGACGGCATCGCCTCAGGCCGAGTGACCGAAACCTTCGCCTGCGGCACGGCGGCCGTCATCACCCCGATCGTCGGCTTCGACTCTCCCGAGCACGGTGCGCAGGTCGTCGGTGACGGGGAGCCTGGCTCGCGCACCCGCGAGCTGCGCGCTCACCTCTTGGACATCCAGTTCGGTCGCGCCGAGGACCGGCACGGCTGGCTGCGTCGCGTGGTCTGAGGTTCAGCGGTGTTTCGGGCCGTCATCGGCACCCTCGGATACGTCGTCCGCGACGATCGGGTGCTGCTGGTGCACCGCCAACGCGCCGGCGACGACCACCGCGGCAAATGGAACGGCCTTGGCGGCAAGCTGGAACCCGGTGAGGACGCCGTCACCTGCCTGAGGCGAGAACTCCGCGAGGAGGCCGGAATCGATGCGACCTCCCTGCGGCTGCGCGGCAGCATCGCCTGGCCGGGATTTGGTTCGGACGGCAGCGACTGGTTCGGGCTGGTCTTTCTCGTCGACGACTTCGTCGGCGAGCCCCCGGAGCGCAACGACGACGGCCCGCTGCGTTGGGTTCCCCTCGCTGAACTCGGTGACCTGCCGATGTGGGAGGGCGCCCGCCACTTCCTGCCTCTGGTTTTTGACGACGGACCTCAGTTTCATGCGGTCATTCCCTACCGCGACGGTCAGGTGGTCCCCGAGGGGATCGCGGTCACCCGCGTCTGAGGGCTGACCTGCGCAGGTCGGGAACAGCTCCCTCCTCCGAGGCCCGGACCGGCGTCTCAGTTTGCTCTCAGATACTCCTCAGATAACGAATCGTGAAGTGAGCGATGTCGTACTTTTGGACGGCGTGGCGGCTTGCAGAGGGCGAGGTGACGTGGTCCGGCTGCTCTCTTTGATCCCGTCGTGACGATCCAACAGGATTTCCTAAAAGTCCTAGTCAGAACGCATTTAACGCGTTCCAGAGAGGCTCTGGGTGGGGATGGCGGCGGTGAACGAAACGGGTGTGTGGGGCGGCGGAGACCTATCTCCGGACCCGTTTCTTTCCTGACGGAAGGCTGAGAATCTTTAGGAAAACCCGGTTTGCGGTGTTACGCTCGCAGCGGCGACGCCATGTTCGGCACTGTGATGAGAGCCAGCACCCCGCAGGAAGGAAGTTAACACGTGATTCCGGTCAGATCCAGGACCACCGAGGGGCCGAGCCGACGTGCGATTCTGCGTTCCGCCTCCATGCTGGGGGTGGCTGGCGGGTTCCTGGTCGGTACCGGCACCGCGGCTCGGGCAACAGATTTCGCCGATAACTTCCAGCAGGCTGTTCGCTACGCGCCGGGCCGCAATCTCAAATCCGGCGAGGCGACCAGAATCAGCGGAATCGTCATCCATTGGTGGGGGGAGCCCCGTGGCCAGTCTCACCAGGGCGTGGTGAACTACCTGGCTGGCGAGAACGCCCGCTGGTCCTCCGCTCATTACGTGGTGAGCGGGGAGCGTGTCACCCAGCTCGTCGGGCTGGAGGACACCGCATTCCATGCGGGTGTCTACGACATCAACGCCCAGAGCATCGGCATCGAGTGCCGCCCCGAGATGGATGATGCCACCGTGAGCAGGGTGTGGGACCTGGTGCAGAAGCTCAACGGCAGTCTCGGCCCCCTGTGGCTCGAACCGCATCAGGCGTTCTCCTCCACTGGGTGCCCGGGTACCTACATGAGCAAGATCCCGGAGTTGAAGGTCCTGGCTGCGGGTTCTTCGGAAATTCCATCGCCGCCCGACGTGATCAATGAGAACGATGGACTCTTGGACGCGGACGGGTACTGGGGTTCCGCCACCACCAGCAAGCTCCAAGAGGTGCTTGGCACGCCCGTCGATGGTGTGGTGTCGCGGCAGTACACCGGCTGGAAGACTGCCAATCCGGCCCTGGTCAGCGGATGGGAGTGGGTCTCTGAAGCCGCCGCTACGGGATCAACCGTCATCCGAGCGGTCCAGCAGGTGGTGGGCTCCGAGGTCGATGGCCTGATCGGTCCGGACACGATCCGCGCCATTCAACGGCACTTCGGTGTCACAGAGGATGGATGTTTCCCGGAGGGGGCGCCCGGCATCGTCGAGATGCAGAAGGCCCTCAACGCCGGAAAGTTGTGAGAGGCATGTGCATGAGTGACTGAGTGCAGCGCCTCCGAACAGACGAGGTCGGTACTGGGGACCCTGGTTTCCGACTTCGCCTGGGTCGCCTGATCGACTGCCGCGGCGCGTGGGATCCACAGGGGAACGGACCTGCGACCGACCGCGACCGCAGAGTTCCATCGGCTCCGTCGCCTCAGGGGGGTGCCGGGGAGACAACGGGGAAAGCCTCCGGGGTCACCGGGAGCCGGGTGGTGACACCGGAACTGGAGAATTGGAACTAGCGACGACCAGCACGATCAGGCGACCCAGGTCTTTTGTGTGCCACATCGGGGTGGCCGTGGGAGACGTGTCCTCGACGAGCGACATAGGACCACAGAGCCCGTAGTTCCTGAGACTGCTGATGTGCCGCCTGCGTGATGGCGGGCGGCCAGGTCTCATATCTCGCCCCCAGTCGATCTGCGTGCGCTATGGAGGCGACGGTGTGTGTCGCGTCTCGTGTGATCCGCCGTTGACGTCCGCTCTGGTCGGGAGACCGGGCGCTCCGGGGAGTGGGCTGGAACTGCGAGCGGATCGGTGTCCGGTCAGGTTGGAACGGGGCGCTCGAAGCGTTCGTGAAGCCGGTGCCGACGGGGATCTGGAGGGGCTCGGGGTGCCCGGATTGACCACGGTTTATTTTCATTTGCAAAGCCTTGTGGGCGGGCTTGTCCTCCTTTCGGTCGGCATGGTGACGACCCATCTGGATCGCGGTCGGGGTCGTTCATGTGCTGGCCTGGATCCGTGATCTGGCCGAGCATGCGGGTAAAACCCCTAGTCAGAGAGCATTTTGATCGCTTGTGCGAGCCTGGCGGGCAGCTGTCTCGGCGGTATCGATGCCTCCGTCGTCCTTCTTCAACCTTTCGTGCGGAACAAACGGTCTGATGGGAAAGCTGGGAGGAAGCTGAGATTTCATCAGGGAGGTGACCCTCTCGGTGTTAGGCTCGCAGAGCGTCGTGAGGTTTTCAATGCACGCAAGGTTTTGATCTTCTGGCGGAGGGGCCCATTCGTCATGGATCGCTATTACTGAATGAACAAAGTCAACGAACAAGGAATGGATCGATGACGATTATGCAACCACGGATGTCTCGTAGGAGCATCCTTTCAACCCTCGCAGTCGGTGTCCCCGCAATGGGAGTTCTGGGAGCCATCAACCTTGTTGGTGCAAACTCCGCTGCGGCCGCTTATTCCGGATCGGATTTCCTTCAGACGGCTGCCAGCAAGAATGGCTGCCCCTACATTTGGGGTGATGCCGGACCCTCGAGTTTCGACTGCTCCGGACTGGTTCTGTGGTCGCTCACCCAGCTCGGAATCTCCTTCCCGCGTACCTCCGGCGAGCAGTACAACTCCTGCGAGCCGATCGACCTCGGTCAGGGCCTGGCGACTCCGGGCGCCATCCTGTGGTTCCCCGGTCACATCGGCATCTCCTGCGGTGATGGGGCAACCTCCTTCGAGGCACAGAGCGAAGAGGTCGGGGTCGGCTACTTCACTGGCACGGGATGGACCGCGGCCGGTTTGGTTCCGGGTCTTGACTACAGCGGAGCGCCGGGCACCGGCGGTGGCGGTGGTGGCGGCGGCACGACCCCTGATGGGGCGCTGAATGTTGACGGCTACTGGGGCAGCGCCACCACCAGCAAGCTCCAAGAGGTGCTCGGGGTCTCCGTCGACGGTACGGTCGCCAGCCAGGCCCAGTCCTGGAAGGCCAAGAACCCCGGTCTGGCCAGCGGCTGGCAGTGGGTTCCCGACGGTTCCGCCAGCGGATGTGAGGTGATCCGCGCGGTCCAGCAGAAAGTGGGTGCCCAGGCCGACGGTCTGATTGGTCCG
>ERZ773066.1139-NODE-1139-length-13927-cov-6.683103_pt1 | contig 13927 bp, 10 predicted proteins | sample MGYA00580573_ERZ773066 | MGnify/ENA primary metagenome ERZ773066 (study PRJEB29015, sample SAMEA2738128) | human oral metagenome | biome: human oral; feature: human-associated habitat; material: saliva | place: China | collected 2203 ... | reverse complement strand
CCATGGCCGCCGCGAAGGCCGCCGGCAAGGTCCGCATGGAAGGCAAGGACTACGTGATGGAAGACGGAGACGTCGTGGAGTTCCGCTTTAGTAAAACATCATGAGTTAGGGTGTCAAGACGAGGCCCATGGCCCCTCTAAAAGCGGGGTCGAAACAAACGTGTACCCAGATTTTTCGTTGCCATTGCAGGGAAAAGTCTGGGTGCCGTGCAATCTGGGTACGCCTTCGATAAAACTTTTCTATATCTCTATAGCGTCACTATGTATGCACACAAAATTTTCCTAGCAAAGTTTTAGAAAGGTGTACCCAAGCGTACCCGGATAGCGACTTTTCGTTGAAATAGAGCCGAAAAATCTGGGTACACGTGGGTACAGGCCCGCGCCGTCCCGAAGGCTAGCCGTGAGACGCCGGGAAAATGGGCGTCAAGTTCACGATTCGAGACGCCTTGCACTTCGTCGGTTGAAAATTCAACCAAGGGGGGTATATCGCTTGGGCCTCTGGGTGTTACACAAGGGGAGGGGAGGGGGTACCGCCCCCATCCCCTCCCCGGCTCTCGACGAGGCCTAACCCCGCCGCGAGCGAAGCGGCTCAGCCTCCCCGCAATATCCGCGAGATGCGCGGGCTAAGCCGTGTCCCAACGTCGCTCGGGTCGAGGTACCGAGTCCAGGCGTGAGCCTCCTCGTAGTTCTTCCCGATCACGGCACAGACAATCAGGTCTCGAATCTCCCCAATGATGCGACGGGTGACACCGCGCGCAACCGTGGCGCGCTCCCACCTGTTCTCAGCATCATTCCACAGGTACCAGCGGCGGCCCTTAAACCGCACGTCGCCTCGGAGACGCCCCGCGAGGATAGACGCGGCGGCCTTGTCCCGCTCCTTCAGAGTGAGAGTGTCCGTCAGTTTCATGGCTCCCCTCCTCCTCAGATCAGGTCCGTGCCGTCAGTGCCAGTCACCACGTGGAGGCCCCGCCCGGCTAGCTCGGCCTCGCGCTCGCGGTGCTCGTCCTCGCTCGTGCGGAAGCGCACGCCTCGGAAGCCCCGCACCTTGTCGCCCTTGGGTGGCTCGCTCACGGCTGGCCACCGGGAGAGAGCCAGCCCCTTCCACCGGTGCATACCCGCCTTGACGTCCCGGAAGTAGCCGTGCGACGCGATACGTCCCCGGAACGTGCGTTGGCTCCAGCTTGCCGCCCCCTGCTCGGAGAGCCAGGCCTCGAACGCCGCGTACAGGTGCGAGCCGGGAACGACCGCCCCGGCGTCCTTCACGAGGCACTCGGAGGCGAACGCGAGCAGCACGTCAGACTGTTCCTGCCAGGAGGCAGTCGCGCTGCTGATTGGCGCGGGGAGCGCGCCTACCTGAGCGCCGTGCGCGTAGAACTCCACCGCGCCGCGCACCGCCCACGCGAGGGCGGCGGGCATGGCCGGGCTGTCCGGCGCGAGGAGACGCCCGGTCAGCCCCGCGTCGCCTGGCCTATCCGCTTCAGCCGTGGGAGTCGAGGTGAAGCGGTAGGGGAACTCCAGCACGAACGGACGCCGCCACAAGCCCTCGGAGAACTCGGAGACGGTGGGGAGGTTGTTCGTCGTAACGATCAGGGAGTGCGTAGCCCGCCACTCGAACTCGTTTGCATACTTAGCGTTTCCTCGGATGAGTTCGGTACCCGTAATGGCCTTCACCTGCACGCCGTCAAGGCGGCCTTCGGGCAACTCCTCAACCAGCACGAAGCGCTTACCGAACAGGGCCATTTTCGTGTTGTTCGGGTTGCCGTTGTTGCGCTGGTTCGCCACGAGGAGGTCCATCGAGGCCGTGCCCGCGTAGGTGCCCAAGGCGAACCTCAACGCCGTGAGGAGCGTCGTCTTGCCGTTGGCACCAATGCCCGCCGCTATACCGAGCATCGTGTGATCTTCCCGCGCCGTGTAGCCAGTAGTGGCCTGGCCAACCCACCGGTGGAACCAGGAAAGGGACTCAGCCGGGAGGGCCGCGAGCGCCGCCGTCCAATCCTCGTGCGTGGCGTTGGGGTCGTAGTGGACGGGCGTGTGCCGCGTACACCTGTAGCTTGGGGAGTGGGGGTGTAGCTCCCCGGTGCGAAGGTCCACAACGCCGTTGCCGACGTTGAGCACGTCCGGGTCCTGATCGTACTCGGACGCCTCGTGCATGAGTCGCCCCCGAAGGAGCCGGGTCACCGCCCTAATCTTGCCCTCGTTGAGGGCGTTCTTGAATCGTTGCACGCGCTTGTCGTCGCCAGATGCGACAATGCCCGCGTGCCATTCGCCTAGTATCCCGTTAACGAGTCGGATAGTCTTCGGGGCGTCCTTGTCGCTGTCGAGTTCCCACACGCCGCGTTCGGCGTTATAGATGTGAAAACCGAGGCCGCTCACGTACTCCAGCCGACCGGCAAGGCGCGGCTCGCACCAATCAGCCAAGGCGGTGTCCGTGCCTTCGGCGGTCTTGGCAATGACCGTGCGGATACGGTCAGCCTTCAGCCCCTCGACGGGTTCCTGCGTGAAGTCAACGCCCGCATACTCGCGCATGACGGCGGGGTCCTGGCGCGCCCGCTGTTGCATGGCCGCCTGGCTCGCGGCGCGCTCGGACGGCCCCTTAGCGCGGTCCGCTTCGCTGTCGAGGTGCCCAAACCGGTGCAGGGCCACGAGGTCGAAGGCGGTCACCGCTCGGAAGTGGCCCCGGCTATCGCGGATGCACGCCGGGTCGGCGTTCGCGTGCCGGGAGATAGCCAGGTCAGTGCGCCCCTCGACAAGGCTTAGGCCGCCGGTGGAGTGCGCACCGTCGTACGTCCATCGTCCCGGCCCCTCTTGCGTGTAGGGCAGGGCGTAAGCCTCGATAGCGCCCGCAACGTCGTACACGCGGTTGAAGGCCCCCACGATGCCAGGCAGAGAGTCAGGGGAGCGCTTACCCACAGCGGGCGCGTCCGGGCCTCCCATGGGCGCGGGAAGGCCCCTCTCAGCCATGAATTCGGCGGCGTCCAACGGTGCCCCCTTGACGAACTCCACCCAGTAGTTGGCCAGGTTGGGCGTCGAAGGCCAGTACATGGCACGTTCAGCCTGGTTGCACGACGTATCCCAGGCCGCGCCCGGAACCTCCAGCGCCCCCATAAGGGCGTCGGCCACCTCGGGGTAGGTAGCCGCCGGGAGCGGGGCGGACAGCGGGAACAGCACGCGACAACGCGGGGCGCTCGCGGTGCTGGAATGGGTAGCGTGAATGACGGCCCCGTAGCCAAGGCCTCGCACGGCCTCAACCAGGCGGGGGAGCGCATCGGGGGTCACCTCGTCGGCGTCGAGAGCCACAATCCAACGCTCGCGCATGTTGTGCTTGCCGCGAGGGGCGTTCTCGTCGAGGAACGAGCCGCCCACGTAGGCCGGGCCGTTCTTGTCCGAGCGCACCGGCACTTTGCACGGCTGGAATTGGTCGGTGAACTCCTCGCGCGTGTACTCGCACCGTGCCCACTCCTTGGTATTCACGCGAGGGGCTTCCATTATGACGAGAGCGGGCAACTCGTCGAGGGTAGAATTGGGGGTGTAACGCCCATCCGGGCGCGCATTGGGGTTCTCAGGGGCGGGGCTATTCCGGTGTTCCTCAGGCATGGGGCCGGGATAGCCCCCCTTCTTTGCGTTGGGGGTCATGCCGTCACCGCCTTCCCAGCGGACAGCATGGCCGCGAGCCGGGCGCGGCTCTCAGCATTGAGGGGCGGGGCGCTGGCAAGCGCACGGTTGATAGCGTCCTCCAGCTCTGCAGCGTGCAGGTCTTGCCGGGCTGAAATCAGAGCGGGGTCATTCGCGGACCTTGAACGGGTAAGGGATGCATAGCGCGCAGCGGCGCGCTGACGAGCGGTTCCCATGATGCCTCCTAGGCATAACAAACCGCGCTCCCGTTGAGGACCGCAATGAGAATCGCCCGGAATTCCGCGCGTCCGGTGTTACTGTGCCAGCTCACCGGTAGCATGACCGCCATAGGACAGTCGGCACACCGTTTAGTATAACGCTGCGTAGCAAATACGGCTAGTGGTTGAGCGCCCTCGCCAGCTCCTCAATGCCCACCTTGCGCCTACCCGCCTCGCGCACGCCGTCGAACGCCCGGTAAAGCGTCCCCTCACGGAATGAGTACGACAACACCTCACCGCACCCAGGGCACCGCCGGTTGATCTGCCAGGCAATACGGCTCTGCAAATCGCGCTCTATCACGCGCGAAGCGGCGCGCATGGCAAAGCGGGCCGGGAAGCCCGTATCACCCGCTGAAACCGGGACCTCGGAATACTCAGGGAAACCGGGGTGCTCCCGCGCAAAGCGCTTGGCATCCTTCCGGCCCTCGCGCATCTCGTCTGCACTGAACGGACGCATCTCGGGTTCCTTCGGAGTGAAGTCCTGCCTCACAGGGAAAGGGGAGCTGCCTTCAAGGGGCACCTCGTGGCGACTCTTACGCACCGGCTCCCAACCGCCCTCCCCGTCAGGAACGAACGTATCCAGCACCGTGTCATTGCGCCGCCCCGCGTGCCGGTGAACGAGCTTGATAGTGTACGCCTCGCACATGTTAGGCCTCCTTCCACGTCAGAATCACGCTGTCCGGGTCAAACGTCTTGCACCCGCGCTTGCCGGGCTTCAACCGCACGTCTAGCAGCGCGTCGATCACGCGACGGCGGACCATGAGCGAAGCAGAGTCGAACGCCTCCACCGGGTCCGGCGCTCCCAGGACCGACGTCGTGCCACTCAACCCACCGGACAAGGCCGCCCGCTTCCCCTCGGTAGCCGTCAGCTCAGCCCGCACACGCTCAGCCGCCGTCCGGTAGCGAAGCCCGTCAATAATGCCCTCGTCGTAGTCCTGATTCACCCTCTCCAGTCGATCACGGAGGCGCTGAATCTGTGCCGTCAGCTCCTTCACCTCAGGCTCGTGGTCCACGGCCAACAGGTCTGCGACGTCCGGCTGTGCAAGGCGCGCCCGCACCACCGCCAGCACGTAAGCATCGACGTGCGACCGCGAGCGCGTGAACAGGCAGTGAGGGCACCGGTAACGGACGTTGGCAAAGCCATACATGCCATGCCCGCACACGGCACACCGGAACAGGGACGAACCCAGGTGCTTGCGGTCCGTACCCTCCTTCGCGGTCTTGCGACGCGGGTCCGAGAGCTTCGACTGCGCAAGAAAAAACGTGTCCTCAGAGACGATAGGCTCCCATGTGATGGGGACGTTAGGGAGCACCTCACCCATGTATTCCATGATGCCCCCGTAGCGCTCATTGAGGAGAATCGTCCGGATAGACGAGGGGTTCCAACGGCCCCCACGGCGCGTAGGCACCCCCGCTTCCTGCAAGCCCCGCGCGATACCCTTCAAGGACTCCCCGGCCAGGAAGTCGTTGAAGATGCTGCGCACAACCTTGGCCTCCTCAGGGACGAGTTCACCCTTGGCCGTGTAGCCCATGAGCCGCGTTCCCAGCGGCGGGCGTCCCATCCGCGCCCGCTGTGCGTTCGCGGCCTTCTGACGGGCGGACTTACGCTCAACCTCGCTACGGGCAACGCTGGCCTTAATCCGCGCGTACATGCGCCCGCCGTCGGTGGATAGATCAGCCTCCCCGTTTGCCGTCGTGATCACAAGGCCGCGCTCCTCAGCCCGTTCAATCCAGTCCTCCAGTTGCCGGGGCTGACGGGTGAGACGGTCGAGGTCCCAGCACACCAAGGCGTCGAACAGGCCCGCGTCGTAGTCCTGCACCATGCGGTCATAGGACGGACGTCGAACGGTCCGCTTCGATGCGGACACGGAGTTATCGACGTATTCCTGCGTGAGGGTCCATCCGCGCTCGCGGATGATTCGGAGGCAGTCGGCACGCTGTCGGTCAACGGCCAGGTGCTCGCCTGTAGCGTCAAGGCTGACACGTAGGTACATGGCTGCGCGGCGGGGGAAGTCTCGTCTCATGGGGTCAATTCTACCCCTCAATGTTTTTCTGTGCGGTAATCGGGTGGAGTTCCGCTTCAACGTCTGAGGGAAAGAAGTGAAGGTAACTGATCTTGCAAAGGTTCGTGCGACGCTCTGGAGCGCTGCAGACGAGCTGCGCGCCAATTCCAAACTCACTCCGGTGCAGTACCGTGACCCGGTATTGGGCCTCGTTTTCTTGGCCTATGCGGAGAATCGGTTTGAATCTGTGCGAGCTGCGGTGGAGGCCGGGGCTACGAGCCGAAACCCTGCCACCGTCGCGGACTATAAGGCAAAATCCGTGCTCTATGTGCCCGACGAGTCTCGCTTATCGTACCTGGTGGACTTGCCAGAGGGGGAGGACATCGGCAAGGCGACTCACGACGCGATCAAGGGCATCGAGGATAACAACCCAGAACTCAAGGATGTCCTGCCACGCGGGTATCAGAAGCTTGAGCGCTCGACCCTTGTTGAACTCCTTCGCTTGTTTGCCCCACTACCCAAGCAGCTTGAGGGGGACGCGTTTGGGTTCATCTACGAGGATTTTCTCTCCAACTTTGCTGCCCAGGAAGGAAAGGGCGGCGGTGAGTACTTCACCCCGTACTCGATCGTGCGTCTCATCGTCGAGATCCTGCAGCCCTTCCAGGGGCGAGTGTTTGACCCGGCCTGCGGTTCGGGCGGTATGTTCGTGCAATGCGCGAAGTTCGTTGAGCGCCACCACGAGAAAGCCAGCCGTAAGCTGTCCCTTTTCGGGACTGAGAAGACCGAGGACACCGTCCCACTGGCAAAGATGAATCTCGCCCTGCACGGTCTGTCCGGTGACATCCGTCAGGCCAATAGTTATTACGAAGATCCTCACGAAGCTGTCGGGGCATTTGACTTCGTCATGGCCAATCCTCCTTTCAACGTCGACAAAATCAAGAAGGATCAGCTTGCAGGGGACAAGCGTTTCCCCTTCGGTCTGCCCAAGGCGGACAATGGCAACTTCATCTGGATCCAGCAGTTCTACGCGGCACTCTCGGCGAAAGGCCGTGCCGGATTTGTCATGGCCAACTCCGCATGTGACGCTGGGCATTCTGAGAAGGATATTCGACAGAAGCTTATCGAGTCTGGCACAGTTGACGTGATGGTGGCCGTCGGGCCGAACTTCTTCTATACGGTTACCCTGCCGGTGACACTGTGGTTCCTTGACAAAACGAAGCTGGGCACTGAACGGGAAGACACTGTGCTCTTCATCGACGCCCGGCACATCTTCCACCAGATCGACCGCGCCCACCGCGACTTCACCGCGGAACAGATCGAGTTCATTTCCAACATCGTGAGACTCTATCGCGGCGAAGACATCCAGACTGTTGACGGCAGTAATGAACTCCTAGAGCAGAACTTCCCCGACGGCCAGTACGTTGACGTTGGTGGCCTGTGTAAGATCGTCAGTCGCGCCGAAATTGAGGAACAGGGCTGGAGTCTCAATCCTGGCCGCTACACCGGCGTCACCGCCGTTGACGAAGAAGACATCGACTTTTTGGGTGACCTGCAACGTCTGCATGAGGAGTTCACTCAGCTCAGTGAGGAGGCCGACGCTCTTCGCGCCAAGGTCAACGATGCCATCACTGGGATTCTTGAACCATGAGTGAATGGAAGACGACTCGTATTCGCGATGTTGCTGAAGTGTACGACGGGCCCCACGCTACGCCTAAGAAGGTGGAGAAAGGGCCCTGGTATCTGAGTATTTCGTCGCTCCGTAGGGGCCAACTTGATCTGTCAAAGTCTGTGCACATTTCCGAAGTAGACTTTCCTAAGTGGACGAGGCGAGTGGCTCCGCAGGTCGGCGACACACTGTTTTCCTATGAGACTAGGCTGGGGCAAGCCGCTTACTGGGCTCTGGAGGCTGAGGCTGCACTTGGGCGAAGAATGGGCCTGTTGCGTCCGAAGCGCGGTTTGATCGAGCCTCGCTACTTGTGCTATGCCTACCTGGGCCCGCAGTTTCAGGAGGTAATTCGGCAACATACCTTATCTGGCGCGACTGTGGATCGTATTCCTGTGGGTGAAATGCCTAACTGGCCAATACTGCTCCCCTCACTCGAAACGCAGCGGGCAGTGCTCAGCGTTCTCAATTCGATTGATGGTTTGATCGAGAACAACCGGCGGCGGATCGAAGTGCTGGAGGAGATGGCGCGGGCAATCTACCGCGAGTGGTTCGTGAAGTTCCGTTTCCCCGGCCATCAGGATGTCCGCCTCGTGGATTCTTCGATGGGGCGGATCCCGGAGGGCTGGACGGCGAGGACGCTGAACGGCATCGTCAGTGTTCAGAGCGCGGGCGTTGAACCCGCTTCTCTTTCCCCGGAGACGCCTGCGATTGGGCTCGAGCACATCCCGCGTCGACAGATCACCCTGGATAACTGGGGCACAGCTGCCAACCAAGGAAGCCGCAAGAGTCGCTTCCAGAGGGGTGATGTGCTCTTCGGCAAGATCCGACCGTACTTCCATAAGGTCAGCGTGGCGCCAGTCAGCGGCATCTGCTCGACTGACGCGATCGTGCTCCGTCCCGATGCAGTGAACTGGGGGCAGGCCGTGCTTACGATCTCGAGTGACAGTTTTGTCGTCCACGCCGCCCAGACTTCCAACGGCACCAAGATGCCCCGAGCGGATTGGAAAGTGCTCGGCAAATGGCAGGTAGCGGTGCCCCCGGCGGAGCTTGCAGGGGAATTTACGGCTCTAGTTCGTGACCAGCTGGCACTCGCAGAGACACTGATGTTTGAGAACCGTCGGTTGGTGGAGTTGCGTGATCGGCTGCTCCCCAAACTCGTGACAGGTCAGATCGATGTGTCCGGGCTCAACCTGGAGGCGGCGGATGCAAAGGAGGAAGCCGGATGACACCTACCGGTCCGGAGTACTGGTACGTGGAAAAACCCAGCGTAGAGCTGTTGGAGCAGCTCGGGTGGTCCACAGTCGATGCCTACGACGAGGCATTGGGGGAGGAGGGAACGCTTGGGCGTGACTCACAACGCGACGTTGTACTCACCCACCGGCTGCGGTCAGCAATGCGTAACCTCAACCCCGCGCACGTGCCGCAGTCCGTGATCGAGGAAGCGATCGAGACACTGACCAAGGATCGTTCGGCAATGGACCCGGTGCGCGCCAACCGGGAGGTCCGAGACCTTGTGTGCGAGGGTTACCATGCTGAGTGGGTGAACGAACTCGGGGAGAAGAAGAACGAGACGCTTCGCTTCATTGACCTCGCCAGGCCTGCAGTGAACGACCTGCTGGCTGCACGACAGGTGTGGGTCAAGGGTAACCTGCACATCCGCAGGCTCGATCTAGTGCTCTTCGTTAACGGTATTCCGCTTGTGCTTATGGAGTTCAAGAAGCCGAACGAGTCGGTGAAAGCTGCGTACACGGATAACCTCACCGACTACCGTGACACAGTCCCGCAGCTGTTTGTGCCGAATGTATTCGTGCTGCTGTCCAACGGAGCTGAGGCTAAGGTCGGATCAACCTACTCACCGTATAACTTCTTCAACGACTGGTTGATTCTTGACGCCAAGGGTACTCGTGCGAAGGTCGATCGTAGAGAGGTGGCGCTCGCCACAGTGTTGCGTGGTACTTGCGATCCGCAGGTGCTGCTAGACCTGCTGGAGAACTTCGTCGCCTACCTCGAGCGTCCGGGCGGACTCATCAAGGTGATCGCTCGCTCACACCAGTACCTCGGTGTCAACGCCGCGATCGATAACCTGCGTCGGGCGCGCGCCGATTACGAAAAGCGGCTGGGAGTCTTCTGGCATACCCAAGGATCGGGTAAAACACTGTCGATGCTGTGGTTTACCCAGAAGGTGCTGCGCAAGCTCCCAGGCAAGTGGACCTTCGTCATGGTTACCGACCGTACCGAGCTAGACATACAGCTGCACGGCGAATTCGCTGATGCTGGTGCGCTTGCACCCGAAGCGCACGTGCATGCCGAATCCGTGGCGCACCTACGAGAGCTGCTTGCCGCCGACCACCGGTACGTCTTCACGCTGATCCACAAGTTCCAGGTGTCGAAAGCCAAAGGCGAGCAACAAATGCCGGTGCTGTCGGACCGCTCGGACATCATCGTCATCACTGACGAGGCACACCGCAGTCAGTACGACACTCTCGCGCTTAACATGCGCACCGCCCTGCCGAACGCATCCATGATGGGTTTCACTGGTACCCCGCTCATTGCGGGTGAGGAACAGGCAACTCGGGAGCAGTTCGGCGACTACGTCAGTATCTATAACTTCCGCGACGCCATCGCCGACGGTGCGACCGTTCCGCTGTACTACGAGAACCGTATTCCCGAGCTGCAGCTGGTCAACGAGAACTTCTCCGAGGAGCTCAATGAACTGCTCGAAGAGGCCGAGATCGACGATGAGGCCGAGGGGCAGTTGGCGCGTCAGTTCGCAACGCAATACGCGCTGTTGACCCGCCCTGAGCGACTCAAAGCTATCGCGAAGGACCTGGTGCAGCACTTCGTTGGCCGCGGATTCGCCGGGAAAGCAATGTACGTCGGGTTGGATAAGGCGGCGGCAGTGCGGATGTACGACCTCGTCCAGGCGGCGTGGGCGGAGTATCTAACAGAGCTTAGGGTGCAGCATGACGCACTGCCTGAGCTGGAGCGGGCGTGGTTGGCGTCCCGGATTGACCTTATGGAGTCGACGGACATGGCTGTGGTGGTCTCGCCCAGTCAGAACGAATTAAAGACGCTCGACGACCGCGGCCTCGACATCCGCCCGCACCGCGAACGGATGAACCGTGAGGACCTTGCGGAGAAGTTCAAAGAGTCGAAGGATCCGCTTCGTATAGTGTTCGTCTGCGCGATGTGGATGACCGGGTTCGACGCGCCCAGTGTCTCGACGGTCTACCTTGACCGACCCATGCGTAATCACACGCTCATGCAGACGATTGCTCGTGCGAATCGCGTTTTTCCTGATAAGGAGAACGGTTTGATCGTTGACTACGTCGGTGTCTTCCGAAACCTAGAGAAGGCCCTCGCCGTGTATGGAGCTGCGGATGGAGGTGACGCGCCGATCGAGATCATTGACGGCCTTGCCGCCGAACTTAACGCAGCCGTCAGCAAACTGTCTGATTTCTGCTCCGGTATCGGATTCGACCTCGTGGCACTGAGAGACGCCCGAGGTTTTGACCACATAGCGCAACGCGACCTTGCCGTCGAAGCGCTGCTGGTGGATGAGGAGACATACGCCGAATTTCAGCAGCAGGCACGGCAGGTGCGGAAGCTCTTCAAAGCACTTCTTCCGAACCCAGCTGCTGCAAAGCAGCAACGCACCGTCGCTGCCGTGCGAGTTCTATCTGAACGGATCGCCGAGGTGACCCGTCCACCTTCGCCGAACCTCGGAGGCCTCAGCGATGAGGTTGATGCCCTGCTCGATCGCTCAGTAGGGGCCGAGGAGTACGTTATCCGCACTGTGGTAGACGGAAGCACTCTTGACTCGCTCATTGATCTCGGCCAGATTGATTTCGATGGACTGGCGGCAAAGTTTGGCAAACGAAAGCGCGCCGAGACCAACCGCCTTGCCCAACTGCTGCGGCAACAGGCGATCTCATCCGTCATGCGAAATCCGACCCGGTACGAGTTGGTGGAGCGAATCGAGAAACTCATCGAGGCGTACAACGCAGGCAGCGTGAACATCGACGAGTACCTCAAACGTCTAATCGACCTATCGCAGACTCTATCGGCTGAGGAGGAGCGCAGTGTCCGCGAAGGCCTCAACGAGGAAGAACTCGCGATCTTCGACCTACTGACCCAACCCGAGCCGGAGCTCACTGACGAAGAGCGTGAGCGGGTGAAGCTCAGTGCGAAGAAGTTGCTGGAGCACCTGCATGAAAAGCTCATTCAGGACTGGAGACGCAAGATCGACGTGCTCAACGATGTTGACAGCACTATCCGACGCGTGCTCGACCAGAGCCTTCCTGAGGACCCATATACCGACGAAATCTTCGCCGAAAAGGTTGGCGTGGTGCTGGAGCATGTGCTTACCGCATACGGCGACAATGGAGAGAGCGTATACAATTGCCTGAGCTGATGTTGCCTGCTAGAAGACTCCTACGATCGCGGACGGATCGTTAGGTCCATTTATGGGTAATACGCGAGGGATTAAGCTGTCAACGAGTGCATCAGTGAGGCTGTCCTGTCGAACACCGTGTGCACACCCCCAGGTTGAGTGTTCGTCCATAAGTTGTAATGAAGAGGAAGTCGAAGTGTCTCGCTTCTAGATAGAGGTTGTCTAACTCTAGCTTATTTACAAAATATGTATTTGTTAGTAAGGTGTGAAACGAGTTGAGTGAGGTAGTGTTAGTTTAGATTCTAAATGGTATTCGTTATCAAAGCGCTGAACTGTGGGAGATGTCTGATGGAATCATCGTCGGGGAAGGCTGAGAAGGCTAAGAAAGCTGAGGAGGTGGTCGATGCAGCTTGCGGGCTTGCGCGTTCGTTGCGCGATCCGGCGCTCCTCATTAGCCTCCATCGTGATCTATGGAAAATGTCGAACATGGAGATAGAGCAGCCTAGAAGTAAGATATCCGCTTTGCGTTGGGGGATCTTCACTATGGTCTATGCCGCGACGGAAGGGTTCTTTAATGAGATTCTCAATGTGTCATCATCGCGAGCAATTCCGCTCAATCCCGACAAATTGCGTTCTGCTGGCAAGAAGTGGAGCGTGCGTTTGTTTACTCGTGAGTGGGGTGTTCGTACCAGAGTGAAAGGGAATCCTTCCGGGGGAGGGAATCGATCGCGTTGGACGGTCTTTGAAGGTGAGGAATTACGAAAATATTTGCGTGATATGAAGCAGTTGCGTGATTTACTTGTTCATGGAGGTGATCCTTATACTGTTGCGAACGTATCTGGCGCATTGTGGGTTCAGGATAAGGGGAACTCGATGAATCTGATGGGGGTGGAAGGTTTCTTTCAAGCTTGTACTGATTTAGCAGGTCAGACGATTCTGGCATTCGGTGCGAGTCATGATCAGCTGCCCGAATGGCCTCAGCCTACGAGGACGACTATCTCTGCCGAAAAGCTTCCTGCACTAAAGCTGCTTTCGGATGACTGATAGGTTCCTTGTATAGAGGATATTTTGGGAAAGGCAGTGGCTGGGTCGCGCGAGGTCGTGACCCAGCTTTGGCGTTGGATAAGTGTGGGCATGGACAGGTTCTGATCGGCACATCGCCTGATTGTGAAGATCGATCCTATCCTGGTGCTGGAGGGTTCTATGCGATTGACAATTGACGTTGACGATGAGTCGATTACACGCGCTGCTGCCCTCACTGGAATGGATGACCATACAGCGCTGATTCGGCGCGCTCTCGAGCTTCTGGTACGCATTGAAAGCGGGCGGCAGCTGTGTGCTCTTGGTGGAAGTGATCGAGATGCTGTGCCTGCTCCACGGCGGCGTGTGTGATGATTTTGGGTGTGAGCTTGGCGGGATTCCTGAGACCTGCGCTTGGGGGAGTTTAGACTGGCTGTAGGAACGGGAGGGAACCGATGTCTGTTGCCACAGTTGCTCCGCTTCACCCGGGCGAGGTCCTCATGGAAGACTTTATTGAGGGCTTCGGAATTACGGAGCACAAGCTCGCCGTCGCTATCGGTGTTCCGCCTCGTCGTATCAATGAAATCGTCCATGGTAAGCGCGGAATCGCGGCCGATACCGCGCTGCGGCTGTCCCGCTACTTTGATACGACCCCGGGATTCTGGATGAACCTTCAGATGCGCTACGAGCTCGACCGTGCTGAAGATGCGCTAGGGGATACGTTGAGTGGAATCGTTCCCCTCGCGACGGTGGCAGTCGCCTGCATCAACTCGGTCTGACGAGGCAGTGGCCGGGTCGCGCGAGAGCGTGGCCCGGCTTTGCTGTCGGGTGAATAGGGTTATAGGACACTACGTGTTGCTGGAAGGGTAACTTTTCGGCTTTCTGGTGCGGGAAAGTCGGTATTTTAGTTGGTTGGGACCAACTATGAGGATGGACAAATCGTGTTGCTAGCAGGG
>ERZ773066.1138-NODE-1138-length-13934-cov-2.269904_pt1 | contig 13934 bp, 14 predicted proteins | sample MGYA00580573_ERZ773066 | MGnify/ENA primary metagenome ERZ773066 (study PRJEB29015, sample SAMEA2738128) | human oral metagenome | biome: human oral; feature: human-associated habitat; material: saliva | place: China | collected 2203 ... | reverse complement strand
TTGCCGCGGTGACGACAGCTTCGGTCACAACACGGTGGAATTCATCCACGGGGCTGATGACGTGGTCAGCTGCAAAGGAGCCGATGATGATGGCAGCGATGGCGATATTGAACTGCTGCATCTGCAGCGCTGTAAGTAGCTCATGCGCGCAGAACCAGTAGAGGAAGATCTGTCGGCCTTCTTCCAAGGGCAGGCGACGCACTGCATAGTACATGCCGAGCGCCAGCACGACGAGCCAGAGGAGAAGACCGATAGCATCGGGCACCACAGCAAAGGGAGCGATGACGAGACTGAAGATCGGGCCGTAGTGATTGTGGTCGTTGTACTCCGTCGGATAGAAGTCATACAGCGACAGCTTCTGGATGGTGTGCCAGAAGACTCCTCGGAAGATGAGGAAGTTATTATGGCGGTGCGGTGCGATCTTCGTGAGCCCTGCGACCACAGCCAAGAGCGTCCACAGGCCAAAGAGCGTGCGGGGATTCGAGAAGAAAGGCTTGTGGAAGAAGGCCTGCAGCTTAGCGCACAGGCGAAGAAGAGGCTGATCCTTAGTCATGATGCTTGAGGTGCTGAGCGATATGATAGCGTGGGCGCTGCTTGATCTCGATATAGATCTTCCCGATATACTGCCCGATGACGCCGAGCGACAGCAAGACAATGCTCCCGATGAACCACAAGGAGAGCATCAGCGAAGCCCAACCTGGCACAGACAAGTGCTCGATGTAAGAGACCAGCACATACACCGCCATGCAAATACTGATCAGCAGGCACAGCAGTCCCATACCGATGATCCAGCTGATAGGGCGTGTCGTGAAGGAGGTGATACCATCTACCGCCAGCAGGAGCATCTTGCGCAGCGTGTACTTCGATTCCCCTGCGACGCGCTCACTGATGACGTCGTCGACTGTCGTAGAAGCATAGCCCCGCTGAGGGATGATCCCACGCCGATAGAGATTGCGCTCAGGGTAGCAAGCCAAAGCATCCAGCGCACGACGACTCATCAGACGGAAGTCTGCATGATTATAGATCGCACGAATCCCCATAGCACTCTGCAGACGATAGAATGCCAGTGCCGAGGTGCGCTTCAGAAGAGGATCCGCCGTGCGTGAGACCTTCACCCCATAGACGATATCATAGCCCTCCAGATAGCGATCGATCATTTCCTCGACTGCCGCTAAGTCGTCCTGTAGATCAGCATCAATGGTGATGACAGCATCAGCGAAGTCTCGCGCCGTCATCATCCCCGCCATGATCGCTGACTGATGTCCCACATTGCCCGCCAGACAAAGTCCATCGATGAAGTGATTCTCTCGGTGAAGCTCTTCTATCAGCTCCCAAGTGCGGTCACGACTGCCATCATTGACGTAGAGGACGTGACTTGTGGGAAGGATCTTACCTGCTGCGATGAGGCGCTCAAGGAGAGTCGTGAGTTCGCGAGCGGAATAAGCAAGGATCGCCTCCTCGTTGTAGCACGGGGAGACGATCACTAAGCGGGGAATGGGGATAGAGATCATGCGATGATCAGAGGGATGAATGCTTCGGGGGCAAACAAACTTTACTTAATGTTGTAGGTAGAGCTGACCGTGATGCTGGCGGTCTTCTCCTTAGAAGAAGTATTGAAGGAGCCACCCCAGCTGTAATCTTCGTCGCTATTCTGACCGACGATCTGGAAGACACCCATGTTGGACTTCGTCAGGCCACCGAGACTACTCTTACTGCCCTCAGCGATGACGGAGGCACGATTGCGAGCATCTTCAGAGGCTTCCTTGAGCATCTCGATCTTGAGGTCATTGAGCTTCGTGTAGTAGTAGCGAGGATTGCCCGACTCGATCTCAATACCATTATTGATCAGCTCAGAGATCTGGCGAGAGACCGCTTCGATAGCCTCGATGTTGCGCGAGGTGATCGTCACCGTCTGCGTCAGTGAGTAGCCCTTGAAGCGATAGAAGGTACGCCCAGAGCTCTCGTCATAGGAGCTTTCATTCTCACGAGAGATACTGACGCTGCTATAAGCAATAGCTTCGCTGGGGATACTCTTGCTCTGAAGGTAAGAGGCTACGGCCTGCTGCTTCCCCTTAAGCTCGGAGTAAGCACTCTGCAGATCTGTCGACTCAGAGGTAAAGCTTGCGGACCAGACAATAAGGTCAGAGGTGAAGTTACGCTCAGCCTTCCCCGTGACGGAAATCGTCTTGGGTGAATTGCTACGGAAGCCCTTCAGACCGCCAGCGAGTACGAAGACGGAGACAAGCAATGCGACAGCTCCGATGAGCGTCAGCGTAAGAGCGGACTTATTAATGTTCATAGAGAAAAAAAATTAGATAGCTATTATAGAATCAGTGAACTCAGAATAGGTGATGAACTCAGCTCCCTCCTGCTTGAAGTAACTGATCCAGCGATCCAGTTGATCGACCATCGCACGGCCAGAGTTATTACGCACGATGAAAGGGAGGTTCAGCTCGGGGTGCTCATTCAGCTCGTAGAACTCCCATGGATGGAAGTAGGTCACCAGATAGCCATCATGACGGAGCGTACGACGGCAGAGCCAGCGATAGAGTCCGAAGGGTAGGTTGTGACACGAGAGCCAGAAGAGCGGGAAGCGAATAAGAGGCGTCACCGAAGCTGGGATCTGCAGTACGCCCTCCTTCATGAAGTGCGTGCGTGGTGCACTCAGATGCATGTAGCGCCCAGGGATGAAGGTCGGGTTGAGCGAGGTATTGTAGCTATAGCCAGCCTTATAGATCTCCGCCTCAGGGACGGGCATCATACGAGCTTGACGATAGCCTCGCACAGGGACTCCTGCAAGAGCCTCGAGAGCATCCTTAGACTTCTTCAGGTCGGCAGGCTCAAAGGTCCAGTGATAGTAACCATGCGAAGCGAGCTCATGCCCCTCAGAGAGGATACGCTGGATGATCTCGGGAGCGTGCTGAGCGAAGTTCGCCGTACAGAAAAGAGTAGCACGTACCTCATGCTTCTTCAGTACATCGAGGAGGGCATGCGATCCTGCGACAGAGATACGCACCTGCTCCTCCATAGGGAGCTCGACACCATGCTCACGTGGCACATCGAACTCCTCTATATCGAAGCTCAATAGGATACGATGGGGGCGTGTAGCCATTGGGGAGATAAGGGGGACTACTTGAAGAGAGTAGACAGACGTTCGATGCTTTGCTCGACGGGAGCACCCTCATAGAGGATATTGTAGACGGCACTACAGATAGGCATCGTCACTTGGTAGCGCTGGTTGATCTCATGGATACACTTAGCACCGTAGTACCCTTCGGCGATCATGTTCATCTCCATCTGAGCAGCACGGACGCTGTAGCCCTTACCGATCATATTACCGAAGGTACGATTGCGGCTATAGCTGGAGTAGGCCGTGACGAGGAGGTCACCGAGGTAGACGGACTCCGTGACGTCACGACTGACGAGGTGCACGGTACTGACGAAGTTGCTCATCTCAGCGATAGCATTCGATATCAGCACGGACTGGAAGTTATCTCCCTTATTCATCCCGTGGCAGATACCAGCGGCGATAGCATAGATATTCTTCAGCACCGCAGCGTACTCAATACCGACGACGTCACGGCTGACAGCGCAGTGGACGTAGTCATTGCTGAAGATCTCTTCGCTCAGCACCTTGGCCTTAGCCATATCGAAGCAGCCGACCGTCAGGTAGGACATGCGGTCCTTGGCGATCTCCTCGGCGTGACAAGGGCCTGCGATGACCCCGATCTGACCGGGACGCAGCTCCTTATACTCCTGTAGATAGTCGGAGATCAGGACGTTCTCCTCGGGCACCATCCCCTTGATCGCATTGATGACAAGCTTATTTCGGATGACCGAGTTACGCACACGCTTGAGGTAATAGCGTATGTAGGGGGAAGGGGTAGCCAGGATGACGGTATCACAGGCTCGGAAGAAGTCATTGACATCCGAGTCAGTGAAGAAGGTGATACGATCCGTATCGAAGGTAACCGACGTCAGGTAACCAGGATTGTGGCGCAGGCGCTTGAAGTCCTTGACGTGTGTCGAGGTGCGCAGCAGCCAGTTTAGTTTGGGTTGCCGTGAGAGGACGATCTTCGCCAAGGCTGTAGCCCAGCTACCGCCACCGAGGATACCTACTCTACCGGGGAAGCTGGAAGTCTGTTCGGGCATGATACGTGTACTTACTTAGCCGACTCCCCGATGAAGGGGAGTGGCTCGTGAGAGAGTGCGGGGTGCGCTTACTGAGCGTCCCCAATGGTGGTCCAAGCTGTGACGATCTCGAGCGTCAGAGGCTCCAGATCCAGCTGATATTTCTTTTTGATGTCCTGGAGCTGCTGCAGCAGGCGACCGGGCTTCTCCTCGGTGCGTACAGACTCCAGAGTCAGATAGCCTGCCTTGTGCAGGACGGGTACCCATGCTTCGGGGATACCAGCTGCGACGAAGACCTCCTTCTTGTCGCGAGGAGCTACCTTCTCGGGACGCATCTGAGGGAAGAAGAGGACTTCCTGAATGCTTTCCTGACCAGTCAGGAGCATCACAAGGCGGTCCATACCGATACCCATGCCGCTCGTCGGGGGCATACCATACTCGAGGGCACGAAGGAAGTCGGCATCGATGAACATCGCTTCATCGTCCCCCTTCTCTGAGAGACGGAGCTGCTCCTCGAAGCGCTCACGCTGGTCGATGGGGTCATTCAGCTCGGAGTAGGCATTCGCCAGTTCCTTACCATTGACCATCAGCTCGAAGCGCTCGGTGAGGCGGGGATTAGAGCGGTGCTCCTTCGTCAGAGGTGACATTTCCTTGGGATAGTCGGTGATGAAGGTAGGCTGGATGTAGCTGCCTTCGCACTTCTCGCCGAAGATCTCATCGATCATCTTACCGACACCCATAGATTCGTCGACCTCGATACCGAGCTTCTTGCAGGTAGCACGAAGCTCATCTTCGCCCATCTGACTGATGTCGATACCCGTATGCTCCTGGATAGCATCGAGCATGGAGATACGCTTGAAGGGAGCCTTGAAGTCAATCTCGCGATCCCCTACTCTTACCTTCGTCGTACCTAAGACCTCAAGGCAGATGAACTCCAGCATACGCTCGGTGAAGTCCATCATCCAGTTGTAGTCCTTGTAGGAGACGTAGATCTCCATGGCGGTGAACTCTGGGTTGTGCGTGCGGTCCATCCCTTCGTTGCGGAAGTTACGGCTGAACTCGTACACCCCTTCAAAGCCCCCGACGATGAGTCGCTTCAGATAGAGCTCGTTGGCGATACGCAGATAGAGCGGGATATCCAGCGCATTGTGATGCGTGATGAAGGGGCGCGCTGCGGCTCCACCAGGGATGGGCTGCAGTACGGGCGTATCGACCTCGATGTAGCCACGTTCGTTGAAGAACTGGCGCATCGCATTGAAGATCTTCGTACGCTTGAGGAAGATATCCTTGACATGGCTATTGACGACGAGGTCAACATAGCGCTGGCGGAAGCGGAGCTCAGGATCAGTGAAGCTGTCAAAGGTCTGACCATCTTTCTCCTTGACCACGGGCAATGGGCGCAGTGCCTTCGAGAGGAAGGTCAGCGAAGAGGCATGTACCGAGATCTCCCCCATCTGTGTGCGGAAGACTTCACCCTCGACACCGATGAAGTCGCCGATATCCATGAGCTTCTTCACGACATTGTTGTATAGGGTCTTGTCTTCGCCAGGGCAGATCTCATCACGCGTGATGTAGATCTGGATACGGCCAGTAGAGTCCTGTAGCTCGAGGAAGGAAGCCTTACCCATGATACGACGGCCCATGACACGGCCAGCGACACGTACCTCACGACGAGGTGCATCATCCTGGAAAGTATCGAGGATCTCACGGGCATACCCCGTGACGACATATTCGTCTGCTGGATAAGGGTTGATACCGAGGGCACGAAGCTCCTCAAGACTACGGCGACGGAAGATCTCCTGTTCGCTCAGCTCTAAGATATTCATTCTGCTATATGCTGATTCTGATATTTACTTCTTCACTAATCTACGCAAAGATAAGGCATTTCTACGATAGGACTAGACCGTTACACCCAAGGCTCTCCCCTATTGTAGCTAGTCCTATCACCACCTCCTAGCATTAATGAAGATCGCAGGATGGTAACCTAAGCCTACTCAACATTCTTTCACAGAACGAGGTTGATAAGTAAAAGCATAATCACGGGTTCAAGAGCTATCTCTACTGCTCACCACTCAATTAAAAACATATATAGAATGGAAATACTTGATATCCTTCGCTCCCGCTACACGACCAAGACCTACGACAGCACCTTCCACCTCAGCGACAAGCAGCTGGAGGACATCAAGGAGATGCTCCGCCTCTGTCCCAGCTCCATAAATAGTCAGCCCTGGGCCTTCGAGCTCATCGGTGAGAGTGAGACAAAGAGCCTGCTTGCCCAACACTCGTACTCCAACAAAGAGCGTATCGAGCAAGCCAGTCACCTCCTCGTCATCTATAACTATCGTGACGTAGCGACCTTCGAAGCAGAGCGTATCGCCACGCTCAGCGAAGGGGCGCAGGAGTTCTATCGCAATAAGATCGCTTCTCATGGTGAGGCCTCCGTCCTGGGCTGGATGCGTAGTCAAGCCTACATTGCCCTCGGTGTTGCCCTGACGGGGCTTGCCAGCATGGAGCTGGACAGCACTCCCATGGAGGGCATCGATCTCGAAGCCTACGACCAGATACTCCATCACGACAAGTATCGTCCTGTCCTCGCTATCGCTATTGGTAAGCGTAGTGACGACGATAGCAACCAGCCTACGATCACCCCCAAGCAGCGTCGTAGCGAGGTCTTCCTGTAGCCCTCTCTTGTAGAGCATACTACGAGGCATCATACAAGTGGCATTTCTTACCAGTACTGGTCAGCGAACGAACCAGTACTGGTTGCGAAGTGAACCAGTATAAGTCAATATTAGTGACCAGTACTGCTCCGATCAGTGACCAGTACTGGTCGCAAAACATCCTTCTTATCTAACATCATTTCAAACATATAGGACACACTGCAGGAAGGCCACATATACAACCTCCAATCCAATCTGTTTATGCACCCTACTGGGCGTTTGCTTTATCAGAAAAGAGTTGGTAATTTTACCGCAAAGCCAGTGCTCTCGCAGGGCTGGTCGCATTATTGATAACAATTAATCTATTCAGACGCACATGATCGAACGTATCGGCACCAATGCAGGCCTCGTATGGAACGCCCTTGATAGTCTGGGCAAAATGGATATTAAGGCTCTTCGTAAAGCAACCAAGCTCCGCTCTGACAAGGAGCTCTTTGCAGCCATCGGTTGGCTCGCAAAGGAAGGGAAGCTCCTCTTTGATGAATCTGGTGAAGAATTGCTCGTTGAGCTCACCTACTAATGCTACATGGGGAGCACCACTCCCCTACTCACACCCTCAAGCTATCCCTTCGCCCCGACGGAGGGATAGCTTTCTTTCATCCCGATAGCTCTTATCCCCGTGGGTACTCCAACCTCTGACACAGCTCGAGCCTCTAACTTCGAGCTACTCCGCATCTTGGCTATGCTGCTCATCCTCGTGCTGCATGCCAACTTCCTCGCCTTCCGCTTCCCGACAAATGAAGCGATCCATTCGCAGCCACTTACATCTCTGGGGCAAGTATGGAGCGAAGCACTTGCCATCGTCGGGGTCAATGTCTTCGTACTCATCTCGGGATACTTCGGGATCAAGGCGCGCGTCAAGGGGATCGTGAGCCTACTCTTCCAAGCCTTCTTCTATACCGTCGGAGTGTACAGCACCCTTGTGCTCCTCGGTCTGGAGCCGTTCAGCCTCTCAGAATTCATGGGGAGCCTCATGCCACTGAATCGAAAGTCTGAGTGGTTCCTCCCGACCTATCTGAGCCTCATGATCTTCTCCCCACTCCTCAATGCCCTCGCTCAGCGAACGAGCGGGCAGGAGCTAAGGCGCTATCTTCTCCTCTTCTTCTTAGTGGAGTTCGTCTTAGGCTTCATAAATGATCAGCTGGAGGTCAAGGATGGCTATTCACTCTTCGCCTTCTCGGGCATCTACCTCATCGGACGCTATCTACGCCTCTACCCTCAGCGCCTCGAGCGCTGGAGTGGACGAACCTTCCTCCTCGGCTATTTGGGGCTCACCTTTGCCCAATCTCTCGCACTTTTTCTCTTTGCCTATGGGACGGGGCTGTCAATCGTAGCAAGCCCGCTTGCCTACAAGTTCATGAGCTACGTCTCCCCGATCAACATTCTCGCAGCTGTACTGCTCTTCCTCGCCTTCTCTCGGATGAAGCTACAGAGTGCTGCAATAAATTGGGTAGGCTCATCGACTCTCGCCGTCTACCTCATCCACTGCAATGCACGGCTCATCGGGCGCTATACGAGTTTTGTTCGGGAGCTGAGTGAGCAGCACCCGACGGGACATTTCATCGTATCAGTGGTGGGATTTATGTTGCTGGTCTTTGCGGGGAGCATCTTCATTGACAAGCTCCGCCTGCTGCTGTGGCACTGGGTCATCTCGCCACTCTATGATGGGATCGCCCGTCTATGGGTGCGTGCTGGACTACCTATCTTTCAGTTCCCCGAGCTGAGGACCTAAGGCTTTTCCTTCTTCGTCACAGCCTCCACTTCACCATCAGTAAAGCGCACCGAGATCTCTGCTCCCGCAGGGATCTGGCTACTACGTGTGACGATACGTCCGCCGACAGAGACCAAGCTAAAGCCTCGACGCAGGATCTGATCGGGATGTGCCAAACGAATCGCTTGCTCCTGACGCAGGAGATCAGCCTCCATACGCTCTCTCAAGCGCGACACATGCAGTGGCAGGGGAGAGAGTCGCTCACGAAGCAACTGACGATGCTGACGCAAAGCATAGGACGCAGCTGTAGGAAGGCGACGAAGTGCCAGCTCAAGACGATGCTCAGACCGCTGGAGATAATGACGAGCTGAGAGGGCGATCTGTGAGCGCTGCGTGAGAAGCTTACGCTCAGCCTGCTCCAAGCGGCCACGCACCAAGAGCGGCAGGCGTGAGACCTGCGTATGGAGCCAATTACTTCGCCCCATGGATAGGGATTGGAGCAAAGAGGGAAGTCGGCGTAGCTGCTCCCGCAGCTCTTCCAGCTCGCTTGCTAACCCCTCGACTAAGAAGGTAGCCACTGCCGTCGGGGACTTCAACGTAGTATGGGCGATCAGGTCAAGCACCGAGACATCACGCTCGTGCCCTATGCCCACAATGATAGGTAAGGGGAACTGTGCGGCAGCCTCGCACAAGGTGTAGTCATCGAAAGCTCTTAGCTCACTCACGGCGCCTCCACCACGGATAATTACCACGGCATCAAAGTGCTCCTCCACCTCGGCGATACGCCCCAGTGCAGCGAGTATGGATGCGGTCGTATCATTCCCCTGCATCTGCGCTGTGAAGAGCGCCGTATAGAGCACTACTCCATAGGGATTCTCATGGAGCTGACGCATGAAGTCCCCATAGCCGGCTGCTGTGGGAGACGAGATGATAGCGATACGCTGTAGGGGGATGGGGAGCTCAAGCTCCTTATTCATCGTGAAGAGCCCATTGCGCTTGAGACGCTGTATGGTCTCCAAGCGCAGGCGAGCGATCTCACCGAGAGAATAATTGGGATCAATATCGATGATATTCAAGCTCAGTCCATACTGTGGATGGAAGGCGATCCCGACAAGAGCCAGGATACTCATCCCCGAAGTGAGCTTACCCACACCGCTTCTCTCAAAGCGCTGCTCAATCAGCGTATAGGTCGATGACCAGATAGTAGCACGCACCTTCGCCACGACATCCCCCTCTTCACCTTTCTCCAAGAGCTCCAAGTAGCCATGCCCTTGGCCACCGGCACGACGTAGGTCGCTCACCTCCGCCCGCACCCAATAGCGGTCGGGGAAGGAGTGCTCTAAACAGCGTCTGACCGAACCCAAGAGCTCGGTCAGACTAAATGAACGGACAGTCGTGGCTTGTTGCTGCACGGAGACCGTCTATTGGGGAAGATGATCGGGGATATGGATGCTACGCTCAAAGCTTACATCCAGCGAGATCAAGGTCTCGGTAGCGACGACCCCTGGGATGCTCTGAATAATCCCGTTGAGGATGCGCATAAGGTCATTATTATCAATCGCATAGAGCGTGATGAGCATCGTATAGGGTCCCGTAGTGAAGTGACACTCGACGATCTCGGGGATCTCGCGCATTCGCTCAGCCACCTCCTTGTAGAGAGAGCCACGCTCCAGTCGCACCCCAACGTAGGTACACGTGTTGTAGCCAATCTTCTTGGGGTTCACATGATACTTTAGCGAGGTCAATACCCCATTCTCAATCATACGGGTAAGACGCTGATTGACGGAGGAGCGTGAGCTATTCTCTCCTTCTGCTACGTCACGCAAAGGGACGCGAGCATTCGTAGTCAGTCGTCTAAGGATCTTCAGATCCAGCTCATTCAGTTTCTTCATACAAGGGTGGGTCGGTGCGCCACTAATTGCACACCTTATGATACAAATGTAGTAAATATCCCATGATTAGTTGCCATATCGCGCTCTGATCATGGCAATTTACCTACTTTCTCTCTGCAGACTGCCCAAGTTGGCGCAGAATCGGGAGGCACTTGAGCTGAGGGAAGGAGTGTAAGTGTAGGCGATAATAGTCAAGGAGATAATCAAGAATCACCCCACGCTGCTGTCGGCTATAGGCAAAGCTGTGCATTGTATCATAGCTCATCCGAAGGAAAAGCGGCAGATGCTGTGTCTCCTCCGGTGACAAGCAATAAGCCTCTCGTTGTGGCAGGTAGGACTGCTCTTGCAGGCTGAAGCAATATCCATATCCTCGAGCCTCTTCATCGGGAAGATCTGGAGCGATACCGAAGTAAGGGAGGAGTGTCAGTAGGAAGCAGAGGTGGAAGTTAGCGACGCCTTGATCAAGCCCTTCCCATAGGACGAGAGACGAGGAGACATAGTCGTAGAGCTCATCATCGGGAGTCTGCGTCGTCGACAAGATACGATAGAGGAACTCACTCAGGAAGATCGCCTGAGCTCCCTTAGCAGGATCTGTATGTACTGCGTGACGAGGATGCAAGCTATGCACCTCCTGAATACGCGCCAAATCACGCTGAGGACTAAGTGACAGCGTGATCTCCACCTCAGCCAAAGGGCGCAAGTGCTCCCGCACAGCGTTCTTTCGGCTGGAAGTCTCGGGGACAAGCGTACCGACGTAGCCTATCTCCCGACTATAGAGGTGTACGATGCTGTAGCGATCACTATAGCGGGTACGATGGAGCACAAGAGCGGGAGTAGTCGTATAACCCATCAGCAGTCGGAAGTACCAATAAAGAAGAAGACGAGTCTACAGCTACGCCCCACGATGTGGGCACGTGATATAGACTCGTCTTCGTGAGTGAGATTAGATTCTCATGCCTCAGGGACTAGCTTAGTCTACCTGGACAACGAGGATCTTTGAGTTACTCCAGAAGGCCTGAGCATTCTTGATGTAGAGGACAAGCTGCTTATCAGAGCCAGGAACGAGCTCATAAGAAGAAGCTGGATGTACAGTCAAGAGGCGAGCCTTACGGCTGAAGAGAGGGATCTGCGAGAGCTCGCGGAGGTCCGTCTTCGTGAAGTAGCTCATGTTAGCGTTCTCCGTGACGACGCGACCGCTCTTGATGAGGTTCATCTCCTTGAGGTCAGAGCTGGTACCGACGCAGTAGCGGACGGTATTCAGTTCCTTCTCCTGAGCAGCCAGAGCTTCGGCCTGCTGTGCCGTAGCGACATTCAGACGATCAACGTCCCCATTACGCTGGGTAAGCATAGAGTCCAGGACACCGATAGCGAGGTTCTTACGTTCGAGCTCTTCAGAGAGAGCGAGGACACGCTGCTTCTGGTTTTCAAGCTCCTTACGCAGGGCTGCGATAGTACCATGCAGGCGCTTGTTTTCCTTACCACTTGACTCCAGCTTCTTGGTCAGCTGGTCAAGAGCTTCACTGCTAGCACGGAGCTTATCGTTGATCAGGAGCATATTGTCCTTGATACGATCACGCTCAGAGCGCTGGAGGTCGCCACTACGAGGATTGACGTTGATCATCCCCTCGACAGAGGAGATTTCCTGGAAATTAGTCAGGACACTAGCTACGAGGGAGTCTGTTTCATGGAGTTCGGCCTCATAGTTCTGGTTGATCAGGGCGAGTGAATCATACTGCTGCTTGAGCGTCTGATATTCGCCAGAGTTCTTCCCGCAGGAAGCGAGAGTAAGCAGCATCGCTGCACCCAAGACAAGTCTCTTTGTCATACGTTTATTCGATTTACTTATTCCACTTCTTCGATCGCTTCATCTTGCGTCGATCCTCTTCGTCGGACGAGCTGTGGATGGGATCTATTGTAATTTGTTTCTTATCACTTACAGTGCTTTTACCCACTATGAGAACAAACTCCCCACGAGGCTCATGTGCTGTGAAATGCTGGATCACCTCGGTGAGGGTCCCTCGAATCACTTCCTCGTAGAGCTTAGAGAGCTCTCGGACTGCAGCGACAGGAGTCTCTGCACCCATGTACTCGGAGAGTTGCTCTAATGTCTTAACGATTCTATGCGGAGATTCGTACAATATAGTCGTATAGTCTGAAGATGCTATCGCCTGCATTTTCGTCTGTCGCCCTTTCTTTACAGGGAGAAAACCCTCAAACACAAAGCGATCAGAAGGCAATCCTGAGACAACTAAAGCTGGGACAAAGGCAGTGGCACCTGGGAGGCATTCAACCTCAATCCCCCGCTCTATACAAGCACGAACCAAGAGATAGCCAGGATCTGAGATAGCTGGCGTACCCGCATCTGTAATCAATGCGACCTCTCCCTCTTGCTCGATACGCTCACAGAGGCGCTCGAGGGCTTGGTGCTCATTGAACTTGTGGTAGCTCTGCATCGGGCACTTGATATCGTAGTGCTGCAGAAGTAGCCCTGACGTACGTGTGTCCTCAGCCAATATGAGCGATACCCTCTTCAAGACGTTGAGAGCACGCAGGGTGATATCCTCGAGATTCCCTATCGGGGTCGGTACGAGTATGAGCTTAGGCATTGATGGAGCTAATGCTTTTTCTTCTTAGCGATGAGTTCGGTGAATAGCTCTGTCCAGCGCTGCATAACAGATTCTTCAGAGAAGCGTACGGAAAGCTCTTTCGCCCGCTTACCCATCTTCTTACGCAGCTCATCATCTTGAATCAGACGGATAATCCCCTCGGCAAGCTTATGATAGTCTTCAAGCTCCTCTACGAGGATACCAGTCTCTCCATTGATAATGATATCACGGGGCCCACAAGGGCAGGCGTAAGAGACATTTGGCACACCGCAAGCATTCGCTTCGGCAAGAGCAAGCGAGAAGCCTTCATGTCTTGAACTCACTACAGAGATAGAGGAGTCCATATACTCCTTCTGCATATCTGAAGATTCTAGACGATCAATGCTATCTCTAAGCTGAAGCTTATCAATGATAGGATCAAGCTTCTCCAGTCCCTGGCCACAGATCTTCAAGCGCCAGTCGGGACAGGTTGCATGTACGATTGCCCAAGCCTCAACTAAGTTCTCAAAATTCTTCTGTACACCATGGCGTCCAGAGGAGATCACCTTCTTTACATCAAGAGTGGCACTCTCAACTGGAGCAAATGTATTCCCATTAGGTATACAAATCGTATTGGGAACATCCCAGTTCGGTATATCCTCCTGGGTCAAGACTACGAACTGATCAAAACGTCGAACTAGCTTAATATCGAGCCAATTCTGAAGTTTGCCTAAGAGGCCCTTTCGAGAGAAGATCCAAGTATAGCGAGCTCCATGTGCCTCTAAAACCTTAGCACTTCCATCCTTGATAAAAGGAAGGAAATAGACCTCTTTCCCATACATAGAAACCACTATATCGGGCTTGATTTCATTCAACGTACGCTTATGCAAGAAGT
>ERZ773066.1136-NODE-1136-length-13942-cov-2.560812_pt1 | contig 13942 bp, 12 predicted proteins | sample MGYA00580573_ERZ773066 | MGnify/ENA primary metagenome ERZ773066 (study PRJEB29015, sample SAMEA2738128) | human oral metagenome | biome: human oral; feature: human-associated habitat; material: saliva | place: China | collected 2203 ... | reverse complement strand
TCGCCTTTAAAAGTCTCGTTACAGATGAAAGATGCAAAAGCCGACACAAGACAGCACGGTGTCGGCTCTTTTAATTACGTAAAAATCTCTTTGTTAACTTATCTACCAGCCAAAGCGGTGCCAGATACAGGGTTAGTTGTCCCACTACCACATATAACAAATCAATACTCCCTAAATATCTTTTTTTATAGAAGGCATACATCACCCGGATATACTCTTTACAATTCACCCAAGTCTTTCTTCTTCTTTGATTATTCACACTGGTTCGATAAAGCAGTAGTGACTCCCCTAAATTTTCTGCGTAAACTCCCCTATTTACTGCCAGTACAAACAAAACCAGATCTTCTTGCCTGCACAGCGTTGTATAGCCTCCAAGACGAGTTATAACAGATTTCTTGTACATTACTGTCGGATGATTAAAAGCACTTCGTCTCTTTGAAAATTGTTTTATCTTTTCAAATGTGATGGGTACCGTTCTTTTCGAAACAACATGGGACGGTTCCCCGATAAACTCATCCACTTGTGTGCCCAGTATAGATAACTCTGGACACAATGCGAATCTTTGCAGTTGCTTCTCACACCTTTTTGGAAGGGAAATATCATCTGCATCCATTCTGGCAATCAACTCATTTCTACATTCTTTCATGCCCACATTGAGCGCGTTTCCCAGCCCTCCGTTTTTCGCCAAGCGGATGACCGTAAATACAGCAGAATATCTTTTCTCATAACACACGATAAGCTGCTCCACTTCCTCTAAAAGCGGCCCATCTTCAACAATAACAAACTGCTCTGGAAGAACAGTCTGGCTCAGCATGGAGTCAATGGCATCTTTCACGAACTCCGGTTTATCATTTTTATAAATTGACATCAGAACGGAATAATCAGGATATTTCTCCATGGTTTTTTTCTCCCAGCCCCCCAGTTGTTTTCATTAATTTTTTGATTTCATTTTCTCTTTCTCCTGCATCCATCACATCACATTCTCTACAGAAGGGATAATTTCTTCCATTTCGCATTGCTGCACGTACTCCACGAAAAGACAGATTATTCCAGATTTTTTCAATTCCATCTTGCATAACATTTCCAAAATCTGTAATTTCAAAACAATCATTGCAGCATATCCCGACTTTGCCTTCCGGAAAAACGATAAGATCTGTAAACGGATATAAACAAGGTATGTCTATATTCACATTTTTTGTAGGTTTATTCGGCGCAGCGCCTGCTCTTGTTGCCAGTATTTCCTTGGCGTATCGACGATTGATGACAATCTGCATATTCCGAAACTTCTCAGGCTGTGTTTTAATATATTGATATAGCTTCCTGATATGGGAAGAGAGTTTATATTGCTCACTGTAATCATTCACTGTAATCTGATCGACCACTCCAATCATTTCGTCCAACTTGCTGGTAGTAATCATAGTTCCGTTGGAAATCATAACGATTTTGATATCTCGAAGTTCTTTCTTCGCATATTTTGAGAACTCCAGAATCCGCTTATCCATAAAAGGCTCATTATTGACACACATGAAGAGTTTTCCATGCCAGTCCAATTCCTTTAATTGTTGAATCACATTATAGAAAACACGCTCATCCATCTTCTGAAAAGGCCGTTTCTCATCCTTTACGTTTGCAGGACAAAAAGCGCACTTTCCGTTACAGCGATTAATTGTTTCCAACATGACATTCTGAAATAAGGGCGTATCTTCCTGTTTCAGAAACCAGTCAACATATTTTTTTGTGACTTTGGAGCGCTTATAGGCAACAAAACTCAACATCATTCTGGATGTAAGCGACGAAAAATGTCTCCTAAAGAGCCACACAAGAGGGCCTCCAAAACTATTTATTTTTACGGACATATTTAAAAACCCACCTATTCTGTATTTGAAAGCTAAAAAAGAAGAGTACTGTATCGACAAGAATTTTACTGAATACGGGATTCCACCGCATCCATCTCACCACATCCGTTGTGAAAAACCCGGATAAAAGAGCTTGTAAAATACATAAAACAGCAAATTTAAGCGCCGTATATCCACTATCTCCCTGAAAAGCAAATACCAATTTTTTATTTACTGCAAAAGTATAAGTACAGGAAATCATTTTTGCAAAAATCGTAGATAGAAGTATATATTTCGAGACATTGTGTCCATGAAAAAGCCATAAAAACAAACTGAAAGCCACAATATCCACTACAAATGCCGAAATAGAGGACAATAGGTATTTAAAAATCAACGTATAAATACGAGCTGAATCCAGGAGGGGATTGAAATGGGAAGAGGCGTTTCCATTGATATAAATGGTTTTAATCGGAAACTGCAATATCTCCACACCAAGTTTACGCATTTCCAACAAGCAACTGCTGGCATACTCGAACCGTTCCCCCGGCGTCTCCATAAGAGCCGGCAGCAGCCCCTTCGGTATTCCTTTCAAACCGGACTGCGTATCTTTAATGCCCATTCCGCAAAAGAGTTTAAACACAAGCGAAGTGCAGTGATTTCCAAAACGACTACGAAACGGAATTGTTTTATCGGAAAAATCCCTTACGCCAAGAACAAATTTGTCCTGCTGTTCTCTAAGAAGCTTTGCACAAGTGAGGATATCCTCTACATGATGCTGTCCATCACAATCACATTGTATGATTCCAATGGTATCTTTGTATCGCCCTTCCCCTGTCGTTTCCAGTAAATAATAATTAAACGCCGTTTTGTACGCTCTTCCTTGTCCCAAATTAACAGCATGGTGAAGAACTACACAAGAATATTCATCCTTCGCCTGTTCAAAAAGTGCCTTGGATGATTCCTTACTACCATCATTAACGCAAAGGATATGCTTGAATCCCTTACTGCGCAATTCTTTTAAAAAGTTGATAAACTTTTCGTCCGGATTCAATGCAGGAATCACTATAACTACTTCCTCTAATTCATTTAAAGACATATCGCCTTCTTTCTTCTAGCATGAATACCTCAAGTACAATCTTTTGTCTTTACAAAAAACCACCGTCGTTCAGCCTTCCTTTGGAAACGTTTCTTTCAATAAAGAGACTACCGCTACCATAAACAGGGGCGTAATCATAAGCATCGGATAAGTATAACTGGATGTCTGAAAGCATGAACACAGCAAAAGTATAAAGGTATTTAAAAAAATAGGCAAACCGAGAATCAACAACTTCTTTCTTTTTCTAAAGGAAAGATAGTTTCCTATGATAATCCATGTAACAATATTGATTCCACAACGATTCAAACTGAAATAAATATTCAAAAAGCTGTCAGAATCCGTCAGCAACTTCCCGAAAAATTGTCTTATCGGCTCAAATCTGGAGATATAGTGATATCCCGTAAATAAATACAGAGGATAGTCCTTAATCACCGGTTGATAACTATAGTAGACGGGATAATCCGGGTCCGGAAATACACTCCAAAACAAGAACGTCCTCTTCATCCGACCCACAAGAATATCCATGGGATATTTTTTGATACAGGAAAAAAACGCCTTCATAATTCTTCGAGTATTTAAATCCCAATATCCATTTGGCATTTCATAGATATTGACACAATCCGGCCTGTAAATCTTTAGAAATTTTTTATAAGGCATAATCTCCCTGATTGTTTCTTTCGTTTCTTTCGTTAATTGACGACCATTTTTAGCACACTCCCATACACCATCCAAAAAAGGCAAAGCCGCAAATCCACCTCCGTCTCTTCCCACTTTACCGACCGTAAATATGAGGGTCTTAAAGCAGAGAACCAGAAGAAACGACAGCAGAATGCTCATCATAAACTTCTTCGGTATGTTTTTCTTTCTGCAATAGAGTAGCAGGAAAGCGATTACGGTTCCTGTCACGACAAACAGACCATTGGATCTAAAATTCGCTATGCCAAACAAAGACAGTACAACAAATAACCAATCCAATCTGTTACTCGTTTCCTCACTGAAAATGCATTTCACACTCTCCGCAAAAAATAAAATCATACAAATCGTAAAGGGAACATCCTTCCAACTTGCTGCGAGAAGCCAAAGCGTATTGGGAAAAGTCAAAAGAAGAACCGTTATCCCGACTAACACTTTCCACTCTACCCCCACGTTGTAGAGTATTTTGATGCATCTCTTCCATACCAAAGAGAGAGATAGTGTTGTAAGGAAAGTCAGAAAATAATAGCTTGAATTAATCTTAAAAATCAAAGCACATAAAAGCGTATAGAAAAAAGAATGTAAATCCGATCTTGTGGAAACAATATCAAGGGAATGAGAAACATAATAAAGATATGCCGTGTCTTCTGAAATAATACCGGGATAGTAAACAAGAGACTTTATAAGACCACAAAGAAGCACAATGCCAAAGCATAAGTCATCAACGCGAATCTTCTCCTTCTTTCGAATTTCCTTCGTCTTTTTGTTCACAAAAAAATCAAGCACTCTCAGCGCAGTAAGCAAAAACAGCCAAGACCAAATATACATAAAAAAAAGAAAGAATACTCCACATTCCACCCCATACAGATGAACAAACTTCAATATGGAAAAAGCAAAGAAACACGCTTCAATCAAAAATGTCGATATGCAAAAAAGCACCTTGTTGCCAAGTGGAAGGGCAAGTCTTCCATACAGGAAATAGGCAATAATAAGCGTCAATAGAACATAAATACATCTTGAATAGGAATATGCCAAAAAGTCTTGAAATATAAAAGGCACTGCTGCGTAGCAAAAGAAAATCAGCAAACTTCTAATCAGATAAAATCTCTTCTTGCTTAAACTATCCAATGGTCATTTCCTTTCTCTATCTATTCTCGTATCTTATTCTTGATATAGTCACAAACATCGAAGGCCGACTTACAGTTACTTACAATCTCAAACGTTTGAATGACCTTTTTATCAGACTCACGATATTGCTCTAATGAATAATTACGTAGAACCCCCTTCAATTGCTCCATATTATAAGCTACAATAAATCCCGACTCTTCAAAATTGTATACAAGTTTCCGGCAACGCGTACTAAACTCCTCAATATCCGGTTGATATAATACAACAGGTCTTCCAACCAATGCTAAATCACTCGCCGAAGAAGAATAATCGGTAATCAGCAAATCAGTCACACATAAAATATCCGTCATATCCGGGTAATGAGACAAATTGAAAATTCGCTCATCTCTTGACGCGATATATAAACCGTTTGTATTACTGTGTCCCCGAACTACGCAGACCCACTCCTCTCGTCCTAGCGTATCCAATACTGCTTCTAAATCCAAATTGACAACAAAATCATCGATATCGTAATCTCTGAAAGTCGGCGCATAAAGAAGGACTTTCTTCCCGATAAATCCAAACTTCTTCTGTAAGTCTTCTCTTCTTTTGTCATCATACAATGCATCATTCCTTGGCATACCGGAGCGTAATACTTTTCCGCCATAAAAAAAGGACTTATGAAATACGGATTCTCCCAACTTTGATCCGGCAACGCAGAGATCCGTATACTTTTTATCTTTAATAACCAAGTGCATTCTTCCATCAAAGTTCTCATCACTATACAGAATCTGCTTTGGTGAAACATCCCCATGCCAAGTTTGCACAAAAAATTGCTGTTTTCTTTTAAAGATTCCTGCTCCAAGTTGCGTGTTTGTAACAAATACTCTTGCGGTGGATAGTTCCTTTAAAAAATGCAACCACCTCCCTTGTACAACCCGCACATATTCCGGAACCAGGCTCAAACTCTTTTCTTCCGTTATATACCACACTATCTCATAGTCCGGGAAAACAAGATGGAAAGCTTCACTAATGGCACGCGGGTTATCCGAATATTGCTTTCCATCATAACTGAGAAACAATGCTTTCTTCTTTATTTTCGATTGACAGCAGAAAAAAAGGAAAATCACTTTTCTAAAACACTCAAGAACAAACTCTTTCATCCCACATCCTCATTACACAGTGACACGGCAGTCTTTAAAGGACAAATCTCCTTTAGAAACGGAACTTTCACCAGACTTTCTCCCAATTGCTATTTACAAAACAAATCAAATACGCTTAACACTACTTCCATCTCTTCTCTTGTGCCAATCGTTATACGAATACAATCCCGAACGCTTTCACTCTGCTGGATATTTCGTACAAAAATATTATGATTTTCCAGAAAGGCTATGATTCTTTCCTTTAATTCTTTATTTTTGCACTTTATCATCACGAAATTGGCATGACTACCATACGTTGTAAATAGCTGTCCATATCTGGTATTCATTTCCTGCACAAAGAAATCTTTTGCATCATTCACTTTCTTCACATAGGACCTCATATATTCAACATCCATTAAAGCACCTATGACTGCTTCCTGCGCAAATGTTGTAATATTTTTCGGATTTCGAATACTGGAAATATATTTTATATTCTCAGCAGAAGCAATCAAATACCCAAAACGAATATTTGCCAGTCCAAAGGCTTTCGACATTGTTCGAGAAATCAAGAGATTCTCGTGATTCAATACCAGCTCTTTACAGCTGTTTTCCTCGTCAAACTCCATGTATGCTTCATCAATTAAAAACATCGTTTCCTGGAACTTTTCAATCAGATATTGGATGTACTCTTTATCTAAGAGTAAACCTGTCGGATTATTCGGATTACAAATATATACAAGGGACGGACTATTCTTCTCAATTGTTTCTTCAAACCGATTTTTATCTAAAGTAAAATCCGGATTCAACTCAAAAAACATAATTCTCGCTCCGGCAACTTCCGCAGTAAGTCGAAAATTATCATAACTCGGCCAGAGAATTAAGGCGGGATCCCCTACCGTGATATATAGCTTTGAAATATATTCATGTAGTGAATCGGAACTTGCAAAATATTGGACATTTTCCTTTGGTAATCCAATATAATCCGAAAGTAACTGATGCAATTTCTCATTGTACGTCGCAGGATACAAATTCAAGAATCCCGTATCAAGCAGTTTTAACAGTCTCTCCTTCACTAAGGGGGACGGTTCTTGCGTCGATTCATTCCAATCTAACTTGAGAATCTCTTTCCTCTCCTCCGGCTTTACTGTCCATACCTTATGAGATGCTACGGTATAAGGTTTAAAATTTCTCAAATACTTATTGATGTAACTCATGACTTCATTGCTCCCTCTTTAACGGTAATACCAACTTTTCACCGAATACAAAGTCATACTTTTTCGGCTCAAAGGTATCGAACCCCGACCCATGGTGTAACGTAATTTCTCCATAATACATTTTCTCATCCACTTCGTAGAAATCCACGCGGACATAGGCAAAGTTCTTTGCGATATCTCTTCCAATCTCTATCATTTGGGATAAATTCTTCGGCGGATTAATGTCCTTCCCAATCTTTCCTCCTTTATGGCTATCTTTTGCCACCCACTCTATATCCAGTCTTTCCCATTCTGGCGAATAGATGCTTCTATAATTCTCTCCCTCTCTATCTATAGAACAGTAGATAAACTGTAATTCTCCATTGATAAAATGAAACTTATAGTCATTGGGAATCCTCCCTTTTGAATCCAGCAAGAGCTTTTCAATGATATAGCAAGGTTGAATATTCTTATACTGCCACTCCTGCGATACATAGTAGTAATTGCCTGCAAGCCACATCCGGCACTCCCGCTGCAATGCTTTCACATCGATATCTTTCTTATCCCGAATAATATGATAGGTTCCACTTCCTGTATTTGCCTTAATAATACAAGGCTCATCCGGGATATTTTCCAATACAATATCTTTATAATCGCTTGTTTTATACAGTAACGGAACCAGTCCACTCTCTCCATATTGTTTCCAAACTTCTCTACACCTATATTTATCTGCACATATCGTATGAAAATCTTCATGTACGTATAACTTTAGCCACTGGATTTTTTCATTTAAAGTTTGAGGATGCGTCAAATCCAAGTCTCGTCCGAAGACTTGTCGAAATCTTTTTTTGATGACCTTTTCGTCATACTTCTCTCCCACTATATAACGCGGTAAAACATATTTTAAAAAAAAGTGGCCTTTATACAAGGTAAAAAAAAGAAAGTCGTTTTTCTTAATCCACTGTTTTATTCCCATATGATTTCCTCCATATCCTTTCTAACCCATTCCTGATGTCTTCCTTGAGAGATAACAACTTTCTTCTTACTCCTCTGTAATAACGGTAAGTCAGACAGACTGTCCGTAACCGCAACTTCCCATTGATTATATCCGCTTTCTGCCAATACCTCTACTTTCCTTTCTCCCATACAATCCGTGGATAGCTTTCCTGTTGATACTCCATCCTGCATTTTTATTTCCGCAGTGATGCATAAATCAACTCCATACTCCGCTGCGAAGTCTTTTATGTAGTATTTACTCCCCGCACTGACAATCCATACACGATATCCTTTCTGCTTGTATTCCTGTAATAACTCTGCGGTTTTTTTTATGATATTTTCACGTACAAATTTTTCATAATATTCTTTCCCGTCCTGATACAACTGCTCTTCTGTAATGCCTCTTGTTTCTCTCACCAAAAGCAGCTTATAAAAATAAACATCCTGCATGAAGCGCAAAGTAAACCGATTTAAAAAAACAAGACCGTTTTTCACCCATTTTGAGAGTACCCAGTCTCCTTTCCTATGCTTCTTAAGCACAAAGCATAAAAAAGGATCAAAAGTCTGATAATTCGCTAAAGTACCACAAAAATCAAATATTGCGATTTTTTCACCTGAACACATAGACAAGATTAACTTTTCCTCCTTATAAAATCTTCTACCCCCTTACACAGCGACTGAATAACTCCGCATAAATCCTTTCTCTGGAAAAGAAAAGCACTGACAAGACTAATGGTAAAAGATAAAGTAAATGCAATTCCACCACAAAGCAACCAATCTATCCAGGTTTTAATTGAAAAAAAATTCAAAGCCCTCTTAGAAGCTACGTCACAAAGCAAATAGGTACAACAAAACCATAAAATCCTTTTTGCCGCTTCTGTTCTATCTAAGAATAAAATAAACTGATAAGAATAAGAAATATAATAAACGGTTCGGATTAAATTCGCTAGCAGTGTCCCTATGATTACACCGATTAAACCCATCTTCCAAACAAGGAGCAACGACACAGTCAGATTGACTCCCGCTTCCAAAATGGCTACATTCTTTGTTTCCTTATATTTCCCAGCCGCCTGAACAATGACAACATAAGGCTGTCTGATGCAATAAACCATCTCTGTAACAACAAGGAAAAGTGAAAAAAACGGTCTTATATAATTTACATCATGAACCTCTTTTGTATATAGAGAAACAAAGGGAATGATTAACGCGGAAGTACAACTGAAGATCACAATTACAATAGAAAAAATAATAAATTCATACTGCCGAAATCTCTCTCGAAACAAAGGAATCTCCTTTTTCGCCCAAATATTACCAAAAGTAGACTCGAAGGCATCGACAAAAGAGGACAATATCTTCTTTATCTGTCCCACGACAAAGTAATACACCGTATATACAGAAACCAGCTTTGCATCCATGGTAAGCGTAAGGATGACAATATCGGAATTCTGATGAATAATATTTGCCACAGAATGAACTGCTGCGTCTTTTCTTAAAGACAGGGGTGTTGTTTCCGCTTTTGAAACCTTATTCAGCTGATAGCGTTGATCCGCGTATCTACATATACAAAGCATAACAATTAGAGAAAGAAACGCACTGGAAACTTTAATTTCTATGAGTGAAAATCCATGGTCAATCATATAAATGGTGCTGATTGTATAGATTATACAGGAAATACTCGTTAAAATATTTTCTATATAGTTCAGCTGATCAGCTTGCAGAAGAATCCGATAGGGAATGCCCAAAAAATACTCAAAAAATGCCGCAATACCTATTGCAAAAACAAGGCCGGCAATGAACTGCTTTGGAAGAGAAGAATGGGCAAAAAAAGGAAAAAGCAGAGCCAGAACAAAAACGTACCCCCCCAATACATAAGCGACTATATGCATATACTGTTTGGTTGAGTTCAATATCACCGCCGTACGATGGACATTCCCATCTGCCAAACTCTTGTATAACTCCACTCTAGCCGCAGCCGTTAAACCAATCATTAATAAAGACACAATTCCCATGAGCTGAGTAATAGAAGAGACTACTCCATTGCAATCCGAACCGAACTGTTTTAAAATTAATCTTGGTACAATCAGACCGGTAACTACTGTAATAATCTGATATAACAAGGATGTTATTGTATTTAAAAGTGCCTTCTTTATCCGCATCTGTCCTCATCCGCTCCAAATTTATTCTTAAAGTATACAATCTTCACTTTATCCAGTAAAACAAAAAAAATCTCCGGAAATATCATTAATGCATATAGAAGAACGATACACGCAATGGGTTTTTTTCTCTTTATCATACCTATTCCCTTATCCAAAACGAAAAGTGCCTTTGCATAATCTGTATTCCTTTTTTCCGAGTAAGCGCCTTTCTTCTTTAGAAAGTATTGAAAAGATTCAGAAGAAAAAGAGTCTTCTCCCCGATTCGCTCTCTCTATATGCAATTTCTTCTGATATACGGAAGTTAAATACTGTAAATATGGTTTTTTATTACTTATCCCACTTTCTCTTACGCGATATCGCAAAAGTGTTCGGTTTATATTTCCAAGCCTATATCCTGCATCATTCATTCTCAACCATAAATCATAATCCTGACTCTGTCTGAAATTTCTGTATCCAGCAAGACTTCTCAAGACATTCGCTTTAATCATCACGGTAGGATGAATAAAACAGGAAGTAATTGGTAAGAGCTTTTTTAAGAGGAGCGGATTCGCCACCGGCTTTTCTTCTTCCACTAATACCTTCCCCTTTTCATTTATAATACTTCTGCCTGTCCCCAGCATATCCAAATGATGTTTTTTTAAGTACTCAAGCTGAACAAAAAGCCTATTTTCTTCACTGATATCATCAGCATCCATTCTTGCAATGTATTCTCCGGCAGCAAGATCGATTGCTTTATTTAAAGAAAGTGCAAGACCTATATTTTTATCATTAAAAATCAATTTAATCCGCTGATCTTTCTTTTCAATAGAAAGTAAATAAGACCTTGTCTCTATATCCAAATCAGGATTATCTATCACTATTATGAACTCAAAAAAAGGATACGTCTGCCGTAAGATTGACTCCACGCTCTCACAAACCCATCCTTTCTCTTCATTGTAAACACTCATGATAACGGACAGCAAAAGCGCTTTTTCTTCTGATTTCGCAAACATTATAAGTATCCTTCCAACTTTAACAAAAGACGAATAAGCTTAGATTTCATGGTGAACTTGCAACATTTTTTATAAACCGCACTGTACGGTTTTTTCGTACTATATTTTCGTGCCGTATACAATAGATTAATGATATAAGAATCCAAGAAGTAATACTGCCTACTAACCTGTTCTCTTATATGCATAATCTCTTCCGCCAATTTCAGCTTATCTCGCATCCTGACGGCTTCCTTCTTTATATCCCTTTCTTTGGAATCCTCATGGATATTGTATTCATAGAATAATTCATCGTAATACTTTACCCTTGTTGCTTTCACAATACAGTCGTGAAAAAATAGGGTATCTTCATGATAGATTTTCGGATTAAATGTAAGGACATTCTTTTCAATAAAATCTCTTTTCACAAGACAAAAAGCCATCTCCGATGAAATATAGTTCGTGAACCGGTCGAATGTAAGCTCTGCAAATCTCACTCCGCTTAGAATTCCCTGTTTCTTTTTTAATATCTTACTTCTACGTAAAACTGTTCCGGGAACTACCCTCTTCCCTTTAATACTTTTACAATAATCCGCAAAGGCAAGATCAACATTATCCTTTCTTGCGGCTTTCACTAAATTCCTTAGATTTTTTGCATATACCCGATCATCCGCATCAAGAAAGAAAAGAAACTCTCCCTTTGCGAATTGCATACCTCTATTTCTTGCTGCTGCAGTGCCCTTATTTTCCTGCTCACATACTATCATGGGAAAAGAACAACTTTCTCTTATCTCTTCAATTTTCTTTGCGGTTAAATCTGTCGAGCCATCATTTACAACTATCACTTCATACCGTACATCTTCAAGACAGGATACGCTGTTTAAACAGCTTTCTATATACTTCTCCACATTATAGCAAGGAATCACTATGCTTAAATCCATGAACACTCTCCTACGTTTTTATTTAAAGATTCTTTACTTTTCTCATAATACGAGGTATAGAAAAGTGGAAGTAAGAACTGCAATGCCATTTGATACGCTTCCCCCTTCATTTCTAATACTATCCACGTAAGCATAATCAAATGCAAAAAAAGCCGAAATTGTTTATCTTTTTTTCTTTTTTGAATTTGCTGATACGGCAAGAAAACCATCAAAGCATTTACCAACATTCCGAAGAAGCCAAAAAACAAAATTGCCCTCATAAATCCGACATCGGTATGCCTATAGTATCCACCTCCAGCCATAGTATACAATCCATCTCCAATGAGGATTGTTTTGAATTGTGGCATAAAATACATATCTTGAATCATATGCGTATAGGAATAGTCTGTTACTCTCTTTCCTTTCAAAAGAGAGCCAATAACGGCAAAGGCCCACTGTTTCCAATACAAAAGGTTCTTATCCTTAGCTGCTAAATAATCAATGAACAAGTATCCTATTCCTAATGTGAGCAAAATGAACACAATCGACCACATTATTCGCTTCCTTCTACCACTATAGTATAATAAATACAGCCCCGACAAGAATATTGCAAAAATACACACTCTTCCATAAAAAAAACATCCTAAAATGTTTACAACATAAAGGAAGATATATTTTATCCATTTTTTCTGCATACTGTTCCGGATTAATAAATAGGACGCAGCCAAAACGGTGAAACTGGAAAATGTCGATGATGTAAAAGCTGCAAACCCATGAATACTGTAGCGAAACTGGTAAGCAGAGTAATCATCTCTTATGACTGAGTAAATTACTTTTTTTAGCCAAAATGTTTTAAATTCCGGAAACAAAATAAAAAGAAGTGTAAAACTGACACAGACTGTGCCTGCCCAACATACCACTTCCAAATATACATCTACTGCATTTCTCTTCTCGCCACTCAATACATTTACAGCAAAAGCCAAAAGAAAACATCGAAAGACTGTCAATAAAGTTCCTATTAAAAATACAAGATAGGAATAATCGTCTGTATTATTAATACCAATCGCAAAAATAGACCAAAAAATATTGAGAAAGATACACGCAATAACCTCTAAAGTCAGGAAAGAAAAAATTCCAAATTTTTTTGAACACTTCGGATGAAAAACACTCGTCAATAAAGACAGAAAAGCAATTCCCCATGTATAATGCGGAAAAGCTCTAAATGAAGGTGCATAAAATAATGCAACACACAATATAAGTAGAAGAATCCAATTTACTATCTTAAAACTCATCTTCATTTCTGCTTCACTTCCATCTCATACGATAAAACAACATCATGATTTTTTTCCCTAATTGAATGATAAATTTTGTAAAATTATAATTTATCGAGAAGCAAATTGCTAATATTTTTCTGCTAGCTGCTATATTGCTGGTAAGAATCAACACAAGAGATTCTTTTACTTCTTTTCTTATTTTCTCAACAATTTCCTTTTTATCTTGAAACTCTTCCGTTATACCAAAGTAGGCAGCTTTGCAAAGAAGTGATAATGGCGTTTTTGCCTGTTTAATTCGTGCAAAACGAATCATTTCTCTATCTCCGTCTTTTTCCGTCTCCCGTACCAGAATCTCCCCGGCATCATAAAGATCAAAATCCTTTCGTCTTAATAAGGAAGTTGTCGTACTTCCAGTCCCTTGAAAGTAATAGTAGAAAACCGGGTTGATTACAAAAATTATAGAAGCCTTTCGCATCGCTTTATAAATATAATCTATGTCTTCGTTAATCTTCCCCTCTCTAAAGCGCAGTTCCTCTAAAACCTTACTGCGAAAAAAATAGCG
>ERZ773066.1133-NODE-1133-length-13956-cov-37.102870_pt1 | contig 13956 bp, 8 predicted proteins | sample MGYA00580573_ERZ773066 | MGnify/ENA primary metagenome ERZ773066 (study PRJEB29015, sample SAMEA2738128) | human oral metagenome | biome: human oral; feature: human-associated habitat; material: saliva | place: China | collected 2203 ... | reverse complement strand
GGGGTCGCCTGGCGATGATCTACATCATCGCCTACGACATCGCCGACAACAAACGACGGCTCCGCGTCGCCAAAACACTGGAATCCTGGGGCTACCGCATCCAAGAATCAGTGTTCCAACTCCGCCTTGATAGCGCCACGCTGGCTCGCGTGCGCTCGTCTTTGGTCGCTCTCATCTCTGATGCCGAAGACGTCATCCACATCTACCCCATCTGCTCATCCTGCGCCGACCGCGCCGACATACTCGGCGCGGCCATAGCGCTGGACGACGTGGGGTTGTGCCGGGGAGTGTGGTGAGGGGCTAGCGGCCCCGTGGCTTGTTGAGTCCCCTCCTGTCTCCTGACCGAGCGTGATTTCTGCTCTCACCATTCTGTTTGTTCTTTCGTCGACCCTTGGATGATCGGCTGCTAGTTTCTTTTGTATTGTTTGTCCCCGTAAAATAATCGGTACAGTCATCATCTGAAGAATTGAGCCACAGTGGTCGCGGTGCTAGACCACAGCCTTCCTTGGGTTTTCCGTCTTTGTCCGTCTTGTTGTTCTTTCTGTTCTCATTCAAGCTAACATACCGAACTGGTCTTTCATCATCAAAACCATAGGCGACTCTTTGAAATGCTCGGATCCAAGGAAGGCTAACAAGTGTGTCTAGTTTTGCTGCATCGATGATGTCTTGTGCGGATTCTTGTCGATATGAAGTTCCCTTGACTCCGGTGAGCGCTCTGTACTCGGAAATGAGAGTGTCAGTGGAGTTCAAGTAGACGGCGTTCGATGGGATTCTTACCTCGACGAGGCCAAAACCAAGCGGTTTTCCAATGCCGATCTTGTGATAGCCGACCTTGGAGGAGTCGCTCGGGGAAAGGTGCTGTGGAATGAGTGGCCATAACAAGAATGCAAGTTCTTTGGGTGAGACATCATCGAAGGATACTCGACAGGATAATGTTGTCCCCGTTTTTAGCCATGAAGTAATCCTGAGGCGAACGGAATCAGTATCCTTTGAAGTGTTCCGTTGACTGTCGTATAAAGCTATGATTTCCTCAGGAGACTTGTCGATTGCGAGACGATGAGTTGGGAATGCAGCTTCAGCCAGTGAAGATTCCTTTGGGTTAAACAGGTCGCTGCGCTTTGTGTCATCGACGCTCGTGTTGAGGGAATCTGGCCTAGGTGTGAGGAATCGACGGCCACTGCTCGGTTTCGGGCTGAGTAACGGGGGAAGAAGAAGGTAGTCAGTGCCTTTGGGTGGTTCCTGCACGGCTTCGGGAGACACGGCGACGGAATCAATGTGAATGCGCCCGCGCAGCGCGTTGCCGTTCCTGCTATTGTTACCAACAAAGCCGAAGAGCCTATCAGCTGCTGAAGCCTCCTCAAGTGCCCTAGCTGGATTGACGTTGTCTGCTTCAGCCAGGGTGTTGGGTGTGTGTGAGTAAGCATGTCGTCCGACAGTGATTGGTACTAGTTCTGTAACCTGATTGTCGGCATCGAGTAGTGCATATGCAAGATCCCCTTCCTTTAGTGTTCGTTCCTCCTTAGTCATGCGTGAAAAGATATTGTTTGTGATTCTGTCTTCATTGCGGCGAGCCTTTAGATTGTCAGTAGCTTCTTGATGCGTGACGTATGAGCTGAGGGTTGCCTGGTATCGTTCGAGAACTGATTGGTCGCAAGTAATCTCTCGTGGTCTGATGTCACTATTACTGGCAGTGGCTTCTCCTTCGATAAATATTCTCTCGGCCCACTTTTTGTTGAAGTTGGTCTGGTTCTCTTTAAGGTTCTCTTTTGGGCTTGTGATATATAGGTAGCCCGTAAACTCTGTAGGATTTTGTCTGTCTTTATCTCCTTCCCTGTGTTGGAACGTGCCGATATGAAGGGGGGAGCTGTGACCAATCTTCTTAATTGATGTGACAATCCATCGGCGTTTGATTCTGTATGCACTAAAGGCTACATGGTCGCCATGTTTGAATTGTTTAATAAACTTCTTAATGTAACTAGCTTTAAATTTGTATCTCTTGCCAAGTACACTCTTGTTATATTTGATTGGAATGAAGGCTGGTTTTCCATCCTTGCTCGGTGCTCCGTTAAGTATTTCGAATTTCGGCCTCTCTTGCTCGTCAATTTGTCCTGTGTATCGGACTGGTACGAGGGATAGGGATTGACTTGGATCTGTGCGATAGGTCAAATGTGTCGAGTGAGTGTCTGTATCGAAGATGCGAAAGCGTGATGATGTGATTCGTTCGTAAGCTGTGCTCAAAAGTCCCTTGATCATCGTAGGTGAAATGAAAGGCTCTCCGTTGACTTTTTGGACTTTGAGCCAATGATTTTTTGCACTGTCCTCTGTTTGCTCGCCGATGAGAAGTGGGGAGTGAGCGACTAATTCGAGGTCAAAGTATCCAGACAGGTGCTCCAAGTGAAGGTGGTCGAGTGTTGCAGCTGCGTGAATACTATAAATGTCATGTGCATTCCTTGGGTCCATCGTTCTGGCCTTTTCAGGGAGACGAGGGATTCGGTTGACAGCTGAGTGGAAGCCCTGTTTGTTATGCGTGTTCGCATTCGGTGTCATAATTAGTTCCACTCTCCTGTGAATAGCTGGTCGACTACGACCGTGTTTCCGTACTTATCTTCTTCCTGGATGAACTCGAGTGCCGTCATGTGGCTGACCCCTTTTCCTCCATCGCTCTGGTTCGACTCGTTTTCGGGGGAAGCTGGGATGGGCTTCGTCGTGCTCCTGGTAGAAGGAACGTGTTTCAGATATTGCACTGCGTGCACCCAGCCTGTGACGCCAGACTCCTTACTTCCGCTCGGCTGTGAACTGCAGGTGCCCGCGGTGACCCCCAGCTCAACGGTACCCACGCCGTTCACCCAACGGAACTCGTGAGCCAGAACGTCGCCCTCTGCGGGTTCATCGGGCAGTTTCACCGGTACCCACAGGCGCAGCTCGAATAGCTTCGTCGGATCGAATTCTCGCCCATCGATCGGCGTGGTAGAGAGTTTCGGCGTCTCGGCGGAGGAGCACTTATCGCATCCCAATACCGGCCAGGTCCCGTTCGTAGCGAACGCAAGGCCCTGAACGCTTGAGCCTGTTTCCCTGTTAACGTGCGTGAGGAACTCGCAAAGTGAGGGCGTCTCGGCTGGGTCGGACTGTATCTGCGTGCGCGTTAGTGTTGCTTTCTTGCACAAATTACTCATGAGTGTCCTCCTCACCCTTTGATTCTGTGCCGTCTTTCTCTGTGGCGTCATCTAATCGCTTTGACCACTTCGGCGCGCCCTCAATGTCCTCCCGCAAATAATCCAGGACATTTCCTGCGAGCTTGCGCTGCGCGTCGTATCGGTCCTGCGTCGGGCTGCTTGCTGCGGTTCCCGGATGCTCCAATGCCTCGCCACCGGAAAGCGTCTTCGCCGGAATCACGACGTCGTCCCGGGTACAGCCACGGATGTCGATCGATGAGACGACGACCTGGCCCAGGCCTCGCGTCGAACGGCTACCCAAGGGGAGCGTGCCTGCGGACAGCTCGGCGAGCACCAGCCCGAGCAACACGTAGGCGGCGTGAGCGTAGTCCGCGTGAGTAGGCTTTGACTGCTCGCGATCTTCCGGCCCCTTCTCAGCTTCGATGTTGTTCAGGAGCTGGCGCAGATCAATGTCGATCGTGATCGGCTCCCAGTGAGTGCCCAGGTACACGGCCTCGGTGAAGAGACCGCCGTCGACCACGCCCCCCGTCCACCGATCAATCGCGTTGTGTGTGACCTCGATGCGTTTCCCACGCTTAGTGGAGAGACAGTCATGGACGGTGACTGCGCCCCGGTACTCCGTGCTGCCGAACATGTAGCGGACCAGGTTCGGCTCCGCGGCGATCTGTTCGTGGAGATCATGGGATGTGAACGTGGGCAATTTGTCTTTTGCTGCGAGTACCGTCCGCGCGATGCGTGAGGCCCGTGAGCGCAGCGCACCACGAATCGAGGTTCCCGGGATGAGGAGTTGGGCGTTCTCCCACTCCTCTGATGGGTCCCGGAGCGGATAAATGACCTCGTGAACCTCCTCGTTGATATCCTTCTCCTCATTTTCTGCTTCTTTCGCAGCCTTGCGCTGCTTCGTCAGCTCGTCATCCTCGGCGATGAAAATGCCGGTGGGCGACCACCAGTTGACCCTGATGCGTGCAGGCTCTTCGAGGGACCATCCGCCCAGTTCGAGGGGAATCGGCGTCCCTTCCTCGTCCTCACCGATGAGCGCATCGAGAACGTCCGCAGGTGCAGTCAGCGCACCGGTATCGGTCGTTTTGCCGGTGCGACGGAGCTTCGGCTCAATAACCTGGATCGTTCCCTGGCCAGAGCCAGTCCGCCCACCGAGGCATACCGCACCGGATGTCAGGACATCGACGATGACCTCGAGAAGCTTTTTGACGGACTCGGATGATGCGGGCCCCGGAATCCCCTCCGACTGGTCGCGTCCCATCGTTTCGTCGTCGCGCCCCTCCGCGGTGATGCGAATGTCGAACTTTGTGCCGCGGGGAAGGAACTCGTGCTCGTAGAGCGCTCCGTCCGAGGCTGCGCCGGTCGTCCGGTCGATGCCGACGCCGTGACGCCTCGGCAAGGGGGATTCTCCGGAGTCGATGTCCTTGTATTGCGGGAAGGACACCGCGTGGAAGGTGAGCGCGCTCTGCCTGATCGGCAGGGAATCGTCACTGCGCAGGCGGCGATCGAGGAGTGACTTGCCGGTGTAGTCCGTGTCATCGCCCCACAGGGACACCCAGCTGGCCTTCGAGAATACTCCTCCGTCCTGAGTCGTGGGATGCCCGGCGTCTTCCATCGTTTGGCGGGCGATGTCGCACGCCGCGCGAACCGCGCCCCTGATGGACCTTCCTGGGATCGTCGGCTCGTCGAGGCCGTTGCGGCAGAAACGGATGACGGTTCCCTCTCCGTCGCGGTCGGGGACAGCGTCGACACCGCCGATGTGGAGTTCCGACGTCAGCTCAACGGGGATAGTGAGTTCATAGCGCGTGAATGTCACTGATCTTCGCCTCCTTCGGGCGTCTCCTCGCACACAAAGTGCTCGAGCTTTGCTTTCGTGACCTCAATGGATTGGATGCTGAGAAGGGGATGATCGACGACGAATCGCCCGTAGCCCTGCGCCGTCAGCTCGCCCACTCCAAAGGGGGCGAGCTCCAGGAGCTTGTCTCGATCCTTCTTGCTGACGTGCACCTGGATCACCGATCCCGCCTGGATCGCTAGGCGACTCGCGCGCGGCCCGTTGTCCGCAGGCGACCACGAGTCGACGCGGCGGTGACGGATCGAGGGGGTACCGACTGCCTCGACGATGATGCCCTCGCGCTTGAATGCACGAATGAGGTCGTCGGCGCTCCCTCCGGCCCCGAGCCCAGCGGAGCGCGCGATCACGTCGGAGATGAACCACAGCGACACAACGCTGGACGAGGTCGTGGTGCCCTCGCCGGTGGCCGTCCCGTCAGCGGACGTCGAGGCAGTGCTCGTGAGCTGCGTGCTTCCAGCGTTACCGAAGTGGCTGCGTGCCTCCCGCTCGGCGGCTGTCTCTTCGCGCAGCGTGCACGTCGCGGACCCGAAGGTGCCCGTGAGCTTGCGCGACCCGAGCCGGGCCTCGCGTGTCTCACCGAGAAGAGAGGAGACAGAGGCGGCCTCCCAGAGCTCATCCGACACCCAGACGTGCGCGCGCATGCGCATGCCCTCGGGCAGGGCCTCGACCAGGACGAGTTGTCCCTTGCTGGCCGCGCCCGTCTCGTGGTTGATGGCGGTCGTCTGTCGCCCGCGCAGGGGAGGCTTACCGTACCAGCCCTGAGTCTTCGTGCCGGGCTCTTCACCGTCGCCTTCCTTCGGAGCGAAGAAGACATATCCGCCGCGAACGGGGATCTTCCCCGTTTCCTCGGTGGAGTCGCCGTACAGGGTGATGGGCGAGTCCGAGGACGACGTCTTGTCCGCCTTGAGCGTCAGGGGAACGGGGAGTCCCTTAGCGTCACTGATGACGGGCAACGCATCTGAGACGACCAGGTGGCCGCCGGTCACGGCGTTGGTAATGACCGCCTCATCCTCTCCGTGCTTCTTTGACGACACCAGCCGGTGCAGCCAGGGGAGCAGCACCGTCCCGCGCAGGAAGTCCAAGGAGCGGATTTCGTTCGAGAAGGGGACCTCGTAGGACACGATGGGCGAGTTGAGCGTGAGGTCGAGGATCAGGTGGTGCCCGCCGCTGTGCCGAGCTGCGGAACCGTTGACGGTCCCGACCTGGTGTTGTGCGCTGCGCTGCGGGGCTGGGAGCGCGCTGACAACGTCTGGCTTGAGAGCCTGTGCCAGGCTCTTGAGGGTCCCCCTCAGCGCCTGCGCGTGCGACGAGGCAAAGGCGACTATCTCGGACGTGGACTGCCCGGCGCGTGTCTCAACCTCGTGGTTGGTCACGAGGACCGTGCACTCGCCGTCGCCTCCGCTGCGGCCCGAGCCGATGCCTCGCACCATGAGGCCCGCGACCCCCAGGAGGAAGTGCGCGGCCTTGATCGTCGCAGGATCGGAGGTCTCAGCTCCGGCCTCGTCGATGAGCGTGAAGGTGCCCGTGAGGATGCCGGCCGCTGCGCGTTCCGTGAAGCGCAGGAACTGGTTGCGCGCGATCCCCGTCTTTGGGTCGATGGACAGGGAAACCGTGTCGTGGACCGGGATCGACGAGGCCGGGGTCGCGTCCGAGAAGAGAACGTGACGTGGGTGGGGGGTTGAGCCCGGCTCACTGTTGGGGTCCTGGCCGAAGAGCCACAGGGCAAAGCTGGTCCACCTCTTGGGGGACTTCTCGTCTGGCCCGTCGAGGGCCTTTGCCGCCAGCATGGCCTGCTCGCGCAGGACTCCCGTGATGACCGTGCCGCGCACGACCGGCTGGCCCTTGCTGCCACGCTCGATTGTCGAGTGTGTGCGGCCCGCCTGGCCAACGCCCGTGGACACGCCCCAGTCGGACGTGAACACGATGGTCACGTGGCCGCTCGCACTCGGAGAAGTGGTAGGTGAATCGATGGTCACTGGGCACCTCCTTCGGTGGATTCGTCTGCTGCTTCCTGGGAGCCGGCGCAGTCGGCGTCCCTGCTAATCCGTGTAGCGAGGTAGCGGTCGGGCAAGTTTTCAGACAGGTCGATGAGGTCCAGGAGCCATCGCACCTGCTCGATGCAATCCTCAGTTATTTCGTCAGAATTGGAGAGGCGGGCCTGCGAGGGCAGCGGCCCCAACGCCTTCACGAGCGTCTTCGTGCCCCGCGCGTTCTCCTGCGCATCCGTCCACTCGACGCGAATCTTGCAGATGGGGTGGTTGCAGCGCTTCGTTATCCTCTCCTTGTCGTTCGACTTTTGCTTCTCGCCGTCCGACTTTTGCTTGTCGCCGTCAGATTTTTGCTTGTCGCTGTCAATCTGCTCCTGCGTCGCGAACGCCTTTTCGTTGTCTTTCAGGACGTAGCCGAGACATTTGGATCGAGCCTTATCGTCCTTGGGAACCGTGACATATTCCGCGAGGAGCTTGACGATGCGGTTCGCGCGGGCACGCGGGAACGGGTCGCCGGTGGTCTGCGTGGGGTCGTCCGGTTTCTTGCCGTCGAAGGCTGCGACCGCCTGAAGGATGCGCGCCCAGGAGGACAACGGCTGCGACTCTGCGGTGGGTGCTTCCTCGGACGAGGTCGTGGTTGCGTCCCCGATCCGATCCGGCGCGTAGCATCCGATCAGGAAGGGGCGCTGCGAGCGGCCCTTGACCTCGTCCAGCGTGTCGTCCGGGTCGAGGACCGTCGCGTCACGCAGGACGTGGAAGTTGATCGTCGAACAGGGGACCGTCCCCGGCTTCTTGCCAAGCTTCTTTCCGCGCGACACCAGCTCTTCCGCCAGGTCGTAGGCAATGTGGAAGGGGAAGTTACGGCCCACGATGGCCACGCCCGCCGAGGCAGTGAGGGGGCCGGGTTTCTTCGCGCCGGCGATGACTGCTAGTCGCCGAAGAAGTTCATCCTCGCCGGTCAGCTGCTCATAGTGACGAACGTATGACTCCGCGAACGGGATCGCGAACTGTCCTTCTACATAGACAGTGAGGTCGTCGCCTCCGACAAGCACGGGGACCACTGGAGGAGCTGATCGTCCATGTGCGTAATCCTCCAGGTCCTTCCAAGCTGAGGCCACCGCCGCTTTGACGACTCCGTCGAGGCGATAGTTCACTTCCATGACGAACCACTGGAAAACAGAGGGGGTACTGTCATCGGGGCGGACACGAGGAGCTTCCCTGTCGTCGGAGTGGACACGAGGAGGTTTCTCGCCGCACGGGTTGGGTTCTCTCGGATACGGTGCTTCGGCGAGCTTATCGAGCGTGTCGTTCGTCTTCTTGAATGCCTTACCAAGATCACGCATGATCGCGCCCACGCCATTACCGTCAACATGGACTACACCAACTGAGGACAGAAGAGGAGGAGTGAGGTCCTGGTCTAGATCTGATCCCTGGGAGGCGTCGCCATCTTGGATTACTTCCTGCTCGCCGAGTGCTGTCTCCTGAAAGGCTGCTTCCAAACGGGTCGGATCGCGGTAAAGATCAGCCATGGAAGTCTTCAAATGACCAGCGATGTCGTCGAGCTGCTTGAAACGCGCAGGCAACGCCCACGCGCGCTTGACGCGAGCGGGAAGCGACAGCTTGTGCTCAGGTTTCGCGTCTTCCTTCGTAGCTGTGTACAGGATCGAGTTGAAATCAATGGAAACAGTAGGCTGCGAGCCCTCGGTGTATTCTACCTTCTTCTGTTCCTTGCGCTTTGCGCGCCCCTCGTACGACTCCTTAACTCCGACTGCGCGCGCAGTCTTGTAGATCCTAATCGTGTCGTGCTTTGTTAAGGGCGCGACAGCTGGGAGTGCCGATTCGTCGGCTCTCTCTAGGAACGGGAACTGCGGGAAGCGCGCCGCTGCCGGGTGGCGGTTGAGCGAGTACTCCAAAAAGACACGATCAAGCTTTTGCAGGTCATCCGCATCTACCGCGCTGGATGATGCCTTGACGAAGACTCCCGTGACGTCAAGGCCCGGTGCCTCGGTGAGGGCTCGGAGAGTGACTCTCCTGATCAGAACCTTCGCCTTTGCCTTGGGCTCGTCTCCGTGTCCAGTGAATAGGACGATCACCTTGCCGGACGAATCGGAGACCCAGAAATAGGGTGGAAGATCATCTGTATCGAGGATTTCTTTCGCTTCTTTCTTAACCCAATGGGACAGCAGCGTGATCTCGAAGGACGCGCCGATCTGCTCACGCAGGCGAGGTGAGGAGAAGATGAAGGGCTGGTTGCTGTTTGTCTGCAGCATGACGAGGTAACTTGTCATGGGCGGTTCCTCCCTACTCATCATTGCGCGGTGGAAGCGTCATCAGGAGTGAGAAGACGTCGGTCAATAGTCTTCCCGCTTGATTTACGACAACGGTGAAAGGGCGAGTGAACGGTTCTGTATCGTGGATATGCTTCGATAAATCGTAAATCATCTTCGATGAATCGGATTTGTTAGTTGTGTTGAGTTCCTTGAGTTGATCGCGTGTCTTAAGTGATTGAAGGGGGCATAGAACAATTAGCCCAGTGACTGCTTCATCGCCATTGTTCGCCTTGATGTCAGTTTTAACTCTTTCGTCATGGCCGATTGTGGAGAGTGTTTCGGATAGTAGCTCGGCTTGTTGGTCTGAGATCGGGGCGTGATTTGTGCCCGAAAAACATAGTATTACTAGATCATACTTAGTGAAGTTGCTGGAATTGTGTGTTTGCTCGGGAACCGTTCTATTGGCTGAGATGTTTGTGATGTTCTCTTTGTCATATAGTTGTGAATAGCGTAGTTGTGCTTCGACATTGGCGCACTCTTGCTTGTCGCCAGCGATGAGAATTGTTTTATGTTCTAGTCCGTGTTCGACGCGTGCTTTGAGTTTGAGTAGTCCTTTGCCGACTGTTTCGACAACGAAGTATCCGGGAATTAGTGCAGCTAGTGTGTATGATGCTGGAAATGCGAAGCTGGTTGTGAATTCTTCGGGTGTTGAGTGAAAGTATCCGTAAATAAACAGGATTGCCGTGGGCAGAGCAATTGTGCTAAGAATGATTAGCTTTCTGTGCTTTTGGTGCCATGGAAGTGCTTTGTCTTGTAGCATTCTTGTGTTTCCTCTCTTATGCGGCCACAGCGTCTATGACGCCCATGCCGAAGCTCGTGTGTGAGCCGACGTTCGTGTATGCGGACAGCGCCATGAGGCGCGAGAAGACGCGGGTCGCTTCGGCGCCCTCGACGCCGCTGATGCGCAGGTGGCCCTCGTGGGCCGGGATCCGACGCGAGCTCAAGCGGCCCTGCCCCGCGTTGCGCGGCATGGCCAGTGAAACAAGTGACGCGCGCGTGAAATCCTGCGTCGCCAGCACGCTCGCCATCGCGTCCCGGTCGATGCGCGGGGGAGCGAGCCTCCGATTCCACGCCCACCAGCGCTGCTGCAAGCTCGTCGCAATCGTCGCCGGCGACAAGCTCGGCACATGATTCCCCTTCGACGAAAACGTCGTCGGCGTCACCAGGCGTATCTCCCACGTGGTGTCCTGATCGCGCTCGGCCAGCTCCTCCCACGACGCCTGGTTGACGATCTGGCCCTCGGTCGCAACCAGCACCGCGTCATCCTCGGTTCCCGCCCCGAGACGCATGACGCCGCCCCACGACAGCCACGCGTCCAGCGTGTCGACCAAGCGATCGTCCAGGAAACGCACCTCGACCCCGAACCTGGACTCTGAATGGCTCAGCTCTCCGAGCGAATACGGCTTCACGCCACCCGCACCGTGCGGTGGTCGATGTGCCAGCGTCGGGAACCGCGCCGCCCTGGCCGGGCTTACCCCCGGCGGCAAGTCCAGCACAGCCGACAGGGCAGCGTGAAGCCGCCTCGGCGTGGCTGGCACCCCCTCGGGCGCGTCAAAGCTCACGTAAACGGATGCTGGCATCGGTGCCTCCCATCACTCGCGTGTGACTGCCGTCTCTGACCGTATCACACTTGAAGCGATAGATCACACCCAACTGTCAAGGAGGCTGTGTAACCCCAAAGTTCCGCGTAAAGGCTTGTTGGGGGCCGAAAGTTAAGCCATAGACCCGCAGGAAGTTTCAATGTCTGAAGAAGTGTCAAGCAAACTGTTGGAGGAGAAGGGGCTCCTGAACCCTTGGGCTTGACCAAAGTGTCAGCTCGAGCAGCAGGCGACCATTCCGCCGCCCGGCCGCACTGCCCACGCAAGGGAACAACAGTCGGCAACACCCCCTGCCCGCCCCTCGCTGTCCCTCGCCATACCTCCCTCACCCCCAAAAGGTCAAGACTTCTTAAAATGTGAAACCCTCTAGGAGGTTTGTCAACAACCTTGTAATCATTGTGAAATGGCGTGTTGTCTGGACTTGTCCAGGTGCCGCGCCTCCATCTGTACAGAAACGAGGAATGATGATGCATCAACGCTCATGGAAGACCCTCATCGCGGGAGGAGCCGCCCTCGCAGCCGGCCTCACCCTCTCCGCGTTTGGGGCCCCCACCCACGCGGAAGGCGTCGCGGGAATCACCTCCGAGGCTCGCGCCCAGGACGAGGTCATGAACTACGCGGTCAACCTGCCCGCCACCGCCTCGCGCTACGACTTCAACGCGGCCGTCTCGCGGGCCTCGGAACATGGCGTCGTCCTGGCCCAATACCCCGAATTCAACTCCTTCTTCGTCCAATCCGTGAAGGCCGCCTACGCGCCCGACCTCGGCAAGAGCCTCGTGGCCTCCGGCATCTCCTACGACTCCATCGGACCCACCCGCTTTAAGACCGTCACCGGCGACGAAGTCCGCACCGAACAGCCCACGAAGACCGAATCCGAAGAAGCGGCGGTCAATGAGGCCGCAGCCGTCCACGAGACCGGCCTGTCCGCCGACTCCCAGCTCAACGACTTCACCCCCGACGAGGGCGACGCCAACGCCTGGGGCCTCGCCGCCATCGGCGCGGTCGACGCCCAACAGGTCGACGTGCCCCGCGAAAAGGTCACCGTCGCCGTCATGGACACCGGCATCGACCCCGACCACAAGGACCTGAAAGACCGCATCGACGCCTCCCGCTCCGTCGGCTGCCAGGTCAACGGCATCCCCAACCAGGACCCCTCCGCCTGGAAGGATGACCACTACCACGGCACGCACGTCGCCGGCACCATCGCCGCCTCCCACAACGCCTACGGCGTCGACGGCGTAGCCCCCGACGCGACCCTCATCGCCATTAAGACATCGAACAAGGCCGGCTCCTTCTACCCCGAGTACGTCGCCTGCGCCTTCGACTGGGCGGCCGAACACGACGTCGACGTGTCCAACTCCAGCTACTACATGGACCCCTACGCCTTCTGGATGCCCAACGAGGCCTCCCAGGCCGCGGGCCTCGAAGCGGCCTCACGCGCGGTGCGCTACGCGAAGGAGCACGGCGTCGTTAACTTCGCCGCCGAAGGCAACTCCAACGACGACCACGACAACCCGACGACCGACAAAGAATCCCCCAACGACGTTGAGGGCGCGGCCGTCGAGCGCAACGTCGCCGGCGGTATCGACGTGCCCGCCATGCTGAACGACTCGGTCATGTCCGTCTCCGCACTCAAGCTGCCCACCGGCACCGACCCCGCCACCGCCAAGCTCGAGCGCGCCGGCTTCTCCAACTACGGCAAGAACTCGGTCGACGTCGCGGCCCCCGGCCAGCGCATCTGGTCTGACCTGCCCACCTGGGAGAAGGAACCGCCCTTCGGCTACCTGTCGGGTACGTCCATGGCCTCCCCGCACGCCGCGGGCGTCGCCGCGCTGATCAAGGAGATCCACCCCGACTACACGGCCGACCAGGTCATCGCCCTCATGAAGAAGCAGGCGAACGAGAACTTCGACCGCCTCGCCGAACCCACCGACGGCAAGGAATACCGCGGCGCCGGCCTGGTCAACGCCCTGGCCGCCGTGCTCAAGGACCAGCCGCGTCCGGTCCTGGGCACCATCGAGTACTCCTACGACGGCGCCACCGACTGGCGTCCCCTGGCTGATGCGCACCTCGCGGGCACGATCTACGTGCGCGCCACCGTCTCCGGCCCCGTCACCAAGGCGACCCTGACGGTCATGAACCAGGAGCCCGTCACCGGCGAGGGAACCGGCGCCTTCACGGGCAACGACATCACGCTCATCGCAGGCCCCTACGACACGGCGGCCTTCGACACGACAGACCCCTTCTCCTCGGTGACACTCAGCGCCGAGGGCCGCAACAAGGACGAGCGCGCCGATGACGACGTCACCGACGCCGTGCACTTCCACGTGGACGACTCCGCCCACAAGGGCGGCGCCTGGGTCAACGACGCCGCCGGCTGGAAGTACTGCTACGAGGACTCCACCTGCGCGAAGAACCGCCCCGTCACCATCGGCGAGGACACCTACTACTTCGACGCCAACGGCCTCATGGTCACCGGCTGGGCCTCCTACAACGGGGCCTGGCACTGGATGAGTGCCTCCGGCCGCGCCGCCACCGGCTGGGTGAACGACCGCGGCACCTGGTACCTCCTCGACGACACCGGCGCGATGGTGACCGGCTGGGCCCAGGTGGGCGACCGCTGGTACTACCTGGCCTCCTCCGGCGCGATGACGACGGGCTGGGCGTCCATCAACGGCGCCTGGTACTACCTGGACGCCTCGGGCGCCATGGCGACCGGCTGGGTCAACGTCAATGGCATCTGGTACTACCTGACCTCCACCGGCGAGATGGCCCGTGGCTGGGTCAACGACGGCGGCACCTGGTACTACCTGCACGCCTCGGGCGCGATGGCCACCGGCCGCACGCTCATCGACGGCACGTGGTACTCCTTCGCCCGCTCGGGCGCCTGGCTCGGCTGAGCCACTCAGGGACGAGGCCGGGGCCGCCTCCCGCGGTCCCGTGACCTCGCGCCCGGGCGCTGAGAACCGCCACATACGACAGGGGCGGGTCCGAACACATCGTTCGGACCCG
>ERZ773066.1128-NODE-1128-length-13982-cov-3.957923_pt1 | contig 13982 bp, 20 predicted proteins | sample MGYA00580573_ERZ773066 | MGnify/ENA primary metagenome ERZ773066 (study PRJEB29015, sample SAMEA2738128) | human oral metagenome | biome: human oral; feature: human-associated habitat; material: saliva | place: China | collected 2203 ... | reverse complement strand
GTTTTTCCTTTCATACTAAACTACCTTTATCTAAATACCAAAGGTACACTCTTATAATACCATATATGTAATGTTTTGTAAAGTTATAAATACATAAAAAATCAGAGGTAGTATCACTACCTCTGAACATCAATACACCAATTTATGATTGTCTCTATCATAAACTACAATCTTACCACTAGCATTAGAATAGTATGGCGTTAAACTCCCTCTCTCATCACCAATATACACTAAACCTGTCCTAGTATCATAAATAAGAACATATCCATCAATAGTCCCTATTCTCTCAAATACATTTTCATTTACCTCATCACTATCAGATTTATGTGATTCAATATCATATACAGCTAACTCACTTGCGTGAAGTTTATAATGTAAATAAGTATCTATACAAATTGAATATACTGTAGAAATGAAAGAAAAAGCTAAGAACACTATAACAATAACCCTAGTAAATGATGGCTTATACGTAAACTTCATACACAACCTCAATAATATTTTTGCATATAATCACTAAAACTCAATTTTGTTGTTGTATCTACCACAACATAAGCATTTTCTACCCAAGGATAATCTTCAGGCAACCATGCATAACCCTTATCACCCCATGATGTTCCCCATGAATTTAACAATCTCCAATAGAATTTATTATTGATGTATTTCCACCCAGTAATAGTTACAGCGTGTCCACCATAATTTACAACATCTCTACTAGAATCATATTTCACAATACCATCATTACTAACATCATAAAAACTGTCAAATATTGGTATTCCTGTGATAATAGCCTTAGCTGTTAAAATAGCTACCTGTATCTCTCTCCTAGAATTACACACATAGTATGAATCTATCCTAAACTCATCAGCCTTATTAAATAAAATATCTCTATTATCTTTAACAAGCCTCATGGCCTCAGAAGTAGAATAAAACCCTCCTAAATCAGAGTATAATACAGAGCCAACGTCTAGTCCCCCTTTAAGGCAGGTTCTTAAATACATACCCTCAAAACTCTCATCATCTGGTCTAATACCATAATTAAAAGCTGGTGATAAGGGAACACTTAACCCTGACTGACTACCATCACTCTCCTGTAAATACCTAACAGCACTATACGAGCAAGCACAACACATTTGAGTATTTCCTTGATTATACACGAAAGGAAACTCATCACTTTGATACTCATAAGGTATATTTATAGAGCCTAGTTTTAATAAGTCTCTAAACTTATAATCTCTACTGTCATAAGGAGAAACTAATAAACCACTCCCTAAACTAGATGAAAACACTATAACACCCCTACACTACACATTAACAACTATATCAATCCTACTAATCCTCTTTAATGTATCTTGCAAGTATGTCTTATTTACGATATCCTTACTCTCTAATCGTAAATACTCCTCTGTCTCTCTATAAATCTCATAACTATATCCATCATTATAAGACTTACTTTGAACTATAACATCAAACTCTGTGTAATAATCACGCATATTTTCACTTTTATATCTAATATGCTTACCAATAATTACACCCTTAATAGTTTTATATGTCCCATCTATTTTAAAAGGCTTATTGATTGTGACAACATCACCGATATCAAACACACCGTCTTTTATGTTAGACAGTGTGTTTGATAACTTAACTTTTATATCCTCATATGTATTATTTTCTAAAATCTCAGCTAGTGTATCTACACTGAAAATTTTTGCTAAATCCTTATCCGTATAATAAGATGCGTATCCACGTATCAGCATAACCTTGCTACTATAATCAACTGCATCTGATAAGATACTATTACTCATACGATGTATACACCCCTCTAACTAACTTTCCACTTTAGAAACATTGATAACAGAAACTTCATAAACCTCACGCTCAATAATGCTTCCATCATCTAAAGACTTATTATACTTCCTCGATTGAATCCTACCTTGTATTTCAATCTCATCACCAACAACCATATTGGCAACATATTTAGAATTTCTTCCCCACACTACACAAGGAATATAATCAGATTTATTATATAACCTATTAACAGATAAAATGACATCTGAAATCTCTCTACCACTAGGAGTCTTTCTATGTACAACTTCCTTGCAAATAAAACCTCTTAATGTAATCTCATTATCAAAAGTGTCAGCCTCTTCAAGAATCTCAATATCCTTAACAAACACAAAAAGCCTTAATGTCATTCTATCCATGTCAGAATTATACTCATTAAAAGACCTAAATTGTCCAACAACTGATACAGTATTACCAATCTCTAATTTAGAGATATCAAATACCCTATCAGAAACTTCTATTTTAATAGTATCATGTACACCTTTATTTAATCTAGGAACTTCTATTTTAAACTCATAAAAATCTTCCCCATGTGTACTATGATGTAACATTGGTTTACTAACAGCAACCCCTACAACTCTAACATCATTATTGGTCAACTTGTTAGTAACAATATCTTCACCCATATTATTACTAATCCCCTATATCCTATAAGTAACTTAAAAAACATTTTATAACATTATATCGTATGTTCGCTATTACTATATATAGAAGATATCAACCCTCAAAACTACCAATATCAATTACAGCATCTACATCGATAGTATCACCACTATAGTCATCTCTCATAGAGGTATATGAAATATTTGATTCATATAATACATCCCATGTATCTACACTATCCCAAAACACTGTGCCATTATCCTCACTAACAACACCAACCCTGTCTATGTCAATATTACTCTCAATGTATGCAACATTACCAATAAAAACTGGAAAAGTATTATGCTCTACCCTGTCACCTATACTCAACATCATCTTTACTAACACCTCAATAAATCAAACTATTCTTATAATCGTTTAACTCACCTAAAGTTAAATTATATAATGAGTGCATATCTTTTAATTTAAAAACACCCCTATATCTAGAAAAGAAAGACCTATCTTCCACATACTGTAACCCATAATATCGTAGAGTACCTTTTAAATTCATCTTATTATTAAGCATATCTACTTGCTCTATAGCATCCTTTATAGTATATGAACTGTCCAACTTAACATTTCTATCTCTAGCTATCACCATGCATAACATAATACCACCCCCATCTTTTGTAATAAAAAAGAGTGTACCAAAAAATGATACACTCTCATATATTTATATTTTACTCTACTGACAACTCTTTAAATCTATCACTATCAATAACAGAATTATACAGCTTTAAATGCTGTTTTGCCATCTTTTCTACTCTCTTCTTAATAGAAGAACGTAACTTATTAGCTAACTTTTCTTTAGCAATCTCTTTACCAATATTAACATCAAACACATCACCATCATGACAACGTGCCTTAGCCTTATACGTACTTTTAAGTTTTAAACTATCATAAAACTTTATTTTATAGTCAGAGTATGTAATTTGAGATTTTCCACTTATTAACTTATGAAAAGCATTTTCGACAAGATACTCACAATGAGTATTGTATGCAGTAATTACTTGTTGCTTCTCATCTACTTTAATAATGACTGGAATAGTAAATCCTTTAAAAATTGTAATTCTTTCCATAACAATATCCCCAAAAATATAATTTTAAATGGTGTCCGTGGTAGGACTCGAACCTACAAGACATAAGTCAACTGATTCTAAGTCAGCCATGTTTGCCAATTTCATCACACGGACAATTAAATGCCGGACTTCCACCAGCTGTGCAACTAAGATATTTTATGCTCTTCAATTTTTCGCATCTAAGATTTTATATGTTATTAAAACATCTCAAAAACATATCATATGTAAATAAATCTTCTATGCAAGGTAAAAAGTAGACCTTATTGGTGAACCCTGCTGGATTCGGACCAGCGACCTGCCGGTTATGAGCCGGTGGCTCTACCACTGAGCTAAGAGTTCATATGGCTCCGATGGAAGGACTCGAACCTTCAACACACTGATTAACAGTCAGCCATCTCTACCTATTGGATTACATCGGAATTATCAACTTTTCATGAGTAAATTGTTATCTAAATTTCTAAATATTTTTCTACCAACTTTTGTAATTTTTTATATTCTCTCTCATAGTCAATAGAACATAATTTTCTTCCACTCTCAGAAACAAAAATGAAAGGCTTTTTTGTATGTTTCTTAATGTACTTCTCTTTAAACTCACTTTTATCCATAAAAATCTCCTAGTAAAAAAATATTGGTGCTGTCTAAAGGAATCGAACCTCTATCTAAAGATTACAAATCTCCCATTTTACCATTAAACTAAGACAGCATATGGCGACCCTAGACAGACTCGAACTGCCGACACATGGTTTAGGAAACCATTGCTCTATCCACCTGAGCTATAGAGTCATATTTGGCGGAGAGAGTGGGATTTGAACCCACGGTGGGAACATATTCCCACTCTTCCTTAGCAGGGAAGTGTAATAAGCCACTCTACCATCTCTCCATAATTTGGCGGAAAGGAGAGGATTTGAACCTCCGGTACATCACTGTACAATGGTTTTCAAGACCATCACCATAAGCCACTCGGACACCTTTCCATAATCAGTATTAGTATTCATCCTCATGACAATAACCAATATTATGTGTTTTGCGGACACACATTGTCTATCGCCAACATTACGCCGGCGATGTGGGAATTGAACCCACAATGAGGACATATGAACACTAAGACATCGTAACTGTCAACCCTGCAGATGTTACAGTCATTATCGATGACGTGTCATCACCGACCACTTCTCAATAATTATATTGCAATTTATAATTACTGAGATTGGAATTTAATTGTAGTTCTAAGAAGAACTGTACTCCATAACTACAAGAATCATTATATACTACAAATTACTTTATGTAAAGTAATTTATTAAATATCCCCACCAGTTACCTGTAAACGCTCCTCATTAACAGGTCTAAGAAACTGATTATATAGAAACTCATTCTCTGATTTAAATGTTTTAGAATCAAATCTATCTTTTGAAATCTCTTGCAATTTAACAACAAAATTACCTAAGATAAATTCTCTTTCATCACCCTCTTTAATCATATCTTTTATTTCAGTATTTAAAGAGTCAGACTCAGCTTTTAATAATGCTATCTGATTTTTTAATTCCTTATATCTTTTAACTTTATTTAGTAAAATATCTTTATTCATCTTTAGCATCTCCTTTAGGTAAATCTATCTTAACACTATAATTTTTATTAGATTGATACTCAAAAGAACCTAACTCTGTATCTATACTTGTATTCAACTTCTTAGAGATAACATCATAATCTAAATGAACATCAACATTATCTGAATTAAACACATCAACACCTATATCTAAACTTTTGTTATTATTATCATTCGTATATGTGATAGATATATCACGCTCTTTATCCATATCAACCTCTTGCACACATTATAACAAATTTTACAAAACATTACAGCTAGAAATAAAAAATAGGAGTACATATTAGTACTCCTATTTATAATTAAGCCTGTGGCTCACTTGACAAGTAAATACCACTCTTAGTAGTAACTTGACTTTTCTCCAACTTAGCTGCTTCTTCTACGATTTTTTCAATCCTAGTAACAGCTTCAGTAGCGAATTTTTTAATTTCTGGTTGTTCAGAATGACGTGCTAACTGAGTTAAACGATACAAAGAGAATTTATCCCCTTGTTCAGCGTGTTTAACCAACTCAGTCCAAGTCCAATCAGTACCAACATTACTATCAACATTAGTGCCTAAGAAACCTAACAACCTATTCATTTCTCTATCCATGTTAAAACCTCTAGAAATTACTAAAACTGATTATGAAAATCTATCACCTAAAGGTATATATACAAACAATAAATGAATGTTGTTATTTATTTACTTTAATGACTACACGATAAAAAATCTTCTTCCCATTAATGCGTGGTTTAAAAATTTTAACAATACTAAACCTACCACTCTGTTTATGACATAGTATTGTAACTGGAACTGCCTGTAGATAATCTGCATCCCAATTAATGTTTTTTAATTTATTAACATTAACTATATCAGTACCATCTAAATATTGAATATTATCATCCTCAACATAATCAGGTAGCTTAATAAGGTAATATTTAACATTCATATTTGTTAAATAACAACTAGGGACACTGACTAAACCACCACAAGATGATACATACTTAGAATATTCTCCATTTAACCTACCTGTATATCCAGTAGTCCACCCACCATCAAAACACCACCCACCATCAAAACACCACTTACTATACAATACAGTAATAGGACAAATGACTATATATTTCTTATCTACAACCCACTCATAAAACAATCTGTAATTTGAAAAGGGTGGATTTGTAACGATAATATCACAGTTTTGCTTTACTTTATCAGAAACAGAACTATCATAACCACCAATATCATACTTTGTTATAATCTCATGATTTCCATCATACTTAAAATAATTTCCATCAATATCTAAAGACTCTATACTAACAATCCCTAATGCAGAGAAATTATCAACAAAATATTTAACAAAGTTAGACCTTGAGTATGTATCACACGGACAATATACTTTCATCCCTCTAAAATCATGATGCTTTAACTCAACCTCAACAGTCTTATACTGCGTATACAACTCATCATTATTATTGCCAACTCTATCTCTTAAATGTGTTTGACCTCTACTCAATGCTGTATCACCACACTATAACATATATTAAAAAGCCTTTTTCAAAACAAACATACTAATTACTTCATTATCTAAAGCTACACCATCAGGACTTAACCTCATTGTTGCTACATCATACCCAGCTAAAGTACTTATAATCTGTTTAAAAGCATTGGCACTTAGGCTTATCTTACCAATATCGAATATCCCATCTAAATTAACTGTATCTAACTTAATATTTGAGTTGCCTCTCCTAGAAATAATCTCAACATTGGCACAACCATCAAAATATACATTAATATTACCAGTAGTCTCTGGTAAACCACAAGCCAACTCAACAATCTTTCTTAAATGTTCTAGTGAAACTGCACATTTATTATCTACAACCATTCTGCCATACACAGACTGCTGAACTGAGTCATCCTCTAATTTAAATGCTTCGGTTTTAAATACAAAATTAGACCCTCTATACAAATCACCACTATTATTAAATCCAACAATGTCAGTATTATCTGAATTTAATAACATTACAAGTAACTTACAATCAGCTAAATGTAACCTAAACCCACTACCAAAACTATCATCACATCTAAGTTTAGCCATACTGTTAAAAGACTCGACTGTAATAGTATTATTACAGAATGACAAATATCTACTTCTACCACCAGCTGCCTGAGAATAGTTATATAATCTCTTAATATAACCAATCATATTTTCTCTATTCACACTATTCTCTAAAATATCATTATACTCATGATTAAATCTAGATTCATCAGCTTTATAATTGTCTACATGAACCTCACCACCATGAACAGCAACAGTATATTCTTTTTCACCACTATCATTTACACGTTCAATCAAAGTAAAAACATCATCACAAAGTCTAACAATCCTACTTAATGATAAAACATTTAAACAAATAAAACCCTCAATATGATTAGTATCATTCAAAGCCTTAACATATCTTGTAATACTTCTCTTGTTATCAGACAACATAAACTTAACATTACCATCAACAACCTTAAAAGCAACAAGTTTTCCCTCAAAAGAGTTTTCGCCACAAGACTTTAAGGTGTTTGAAATATTAATGATAACATTAATATCCCTAATAGGTAAAGAGATATGTACCTCATCACTAAAAGTATCTACAAAATTGTCTGCACTACCTTCAGATGAAGTATCATCCAACCCTAAGACACTATCCAATTCATTAACATCTTCCATTAAATCTAATTCATTATCAACCATCTTAATGTACCTCGCTAATATATTTTAAAAGTAAATCCCTACTACCAACAGGTAAATTTTCATCAGACACTATGATATTATAAATCCTATCAGAATCTGTCTCTGTAGTATCTGTTAACTTATCAGCTAAATTTGATAGAACATCTTGCATAGAACTGACACTACTAAATGTTTTTTTATTCAATATATACTCACTAGCAACATCCATATAATCTCTATGCTTAATTTCTACTCTTCTTACAGAATTTTTAACATCATGTATATCATCTACAATCACAAAATTAGGTTTTCTACTGAAATTATAATTATGAGATGTACCCCTTAACACAGAGCCATGTCTAACAATTTTACAATCACCAACAACTACATCATCATAATCCTCATGGTCATGACCTAAAACAATTAAATCATACCCACTCTGCAACACCTGCTCATCTTTCAAATTATGTCTATCATCAGCAATAAACCCACTCGCATTATAAAACATATGTGCCAATAAAATGTTCTGTTTATAACTCTTATCTGCTACAACAGGTATTTCTATATAATCAACAGGTGTAATAAGTAAAGTATTATTTATTACTACTCTATTATCTAAATTTATATGCTCTAAAGCACCTAAAGTAAACAATATCTGTATAGGACTTTTCTCAATATTTTCAATAGAGTTCCTAACTATATCATGATTGCCTAATATAGAAAAACATCGTATCCCACTATTTTTAAATTTAAGAAGAACTTCAGCCATCATAGTGATTGGCTCAAAAGGACATTGTATACGATTAACAACGTCTCCCTCAAAAAATACACATTTGACATTATTATACAAACATTTATCATATATATCCATCATTTTAGACTTTAATGTTTCTATGATGTCATCAATCCTAGAGTCAGGCATCTTACTATCAACATGAACATCAGATATAAAAGATATCCTCTCACCATCTTTTAAATCTATACTAATCATATTCAATACTACTCACCACCCTCTAAGAGCTTAGACACACCTTTAGAAACTTCATAATGTCTAACAGCATACGATGTAAATCTATCATCATGTGTAATTAATAAAATCTTTAAACCATTCTTAATAGCCATCTGATTAATTAATTCCATAAAATTAGGTATATATTGACTAGATAACTGACTTAACCCCTCGTCAATAAACAACACAGGTTCTAACCTGTAATGTGTAATAAAGGCAATTTGTGATAAACACCCTATAACAGTCCTAATACCACCACCACAATTCTTAATGTCTGGCTCTAACTTATTTCCGTTTTCATCATCATACACTAAATGTATCGTAGCCTTAGAATTTTCAGATACCCTAATCTCAACAGAATAACTACAATCGTCAAATATTGACTTAACCCCATAATCAAGTATGTTATTTAAATGTTTAATAAACTTTCCTGACTCTTCCTTAATTAACACATCTAAATATTCATATGCAAAATCACTATCTTTCTTTAACTTATTAAGTTTTTCAAGATTCTCTGATTTTGTATGCACAAAATACTCCATATTAAGAATATCTTTTTTTGCACTATCTATCAAAGCCTTATGTTCTATAACTCTTCGTATGATATAGCTACTATCATTACTATACATACTACTCACCATCTTTATCAAGGAATTTAGATAATTTACTATTAACATCCTCTAATAATGTATTTACCTCTAATTCCATTGTTTTTACATACTTCTTAGCATCTTCTACAGAATTTGTATTAGTCAACTCAAATAACTTATTTACTGAGTTATTATAACTTTCTTGTGTAGACTTTAACTGCTCCTCTTTACGAATCAACTCATCTTTTAAAGATTGATTTATTTTTTGAACACTATCAAACTTTAATTTAACCTCTTCTAAAGTAGCCACGTTATAAAAACTCCCTTCCACAATAAGGACAATACCCTATATCCTTCTTTAAAGACTCGAACTCATCATTACTCACAGAAATATTGTTTTTAAGACTATCTATCTCTCTATGAACAGATTCAATATTATTACTTAAAGTCTCGACCCTACCAATGACATTATACATCTCTAGCAATTTAGTATTCATATTACTAACATCAGTCAAACAGATATCTTCAGTATCAATCATTGAGGATTTAATATCATGACATTCAGAATTTAACTTTTGTAAACTATCACCATATGTCATAACATCACACAATATATCATGAATAGATGAAATAGTATTACTTCTCGTATCAATGTTTTTAATTGAACCATCAATATCATTAATAACACTATTGACACAATTAAATTTCTCACCAATCTCTTTAATTACATCACTAATACTTTCTATATTATCAATATCATATAATGTCATAGATAAAGTATTGTTTAACTCACTATACCTATCATACATAGTATTAATGTTATTATATGTACACTCAATAGAATCAAATCCTATTGAATTAATAGCATCTCTTAATTCTGAAACTTTAGCATTAATATCACATTTCTTATTACTACATTCTTCAATATCACCCATAAGTCTACATAAGTCTTGATATCTTTTAACCATACCATCTAACCTAATAGAATCTTTATACAGCTCATCAAACCCTTCATTGGCACTTATAAAATCTTTCTTGTCATTAATCAACCCTTTATAAGTATCTATCTCAGTTATTAATGTATTAATATCAGAATTAATTGCCTTGATATCACTACCCAACACTTTAAGTACCTTAGCATAACTATCACAAGAACTCATCGATAAAAACTCATATAACTGACCAGAGGTTTTATCCATTAGAAAAGGCTTATCATTTTGATACCAAAAATTAATCTTCATCTTAGTACCATTATTCATCTTAACCTCTCGTATATTAAACATACGAGAAACCTCTTCTAACTGACCTCTACCAACTTTCTTTTGAATACTACCATCATCAAACTGATAAGCAGTTTTCTCATTCTTACCGACATTATCCCTAGCCATTAACATGCTATGACTATCATTTGAAATCTTAATCCCATAGTAACGCTGTCCACCCCTTACCATAGAATCATCCCCTATATTGAAGATAGCTGAATCTATAGCACGTATAATAGCACTCTTACCATTATTAGTAGCACCAGTTATAACTGTAATTCCAGGTGTTAGCAAAATATCTGCTTTCTTTAATGACTGAAAATCCTTAATATCTATATGTAACTTATCAGACATAATTATTCCTCATCATCAGTCTCATCAAAGACCTCAGTCCCATCTAGAACTTCTTCATCATAAGAATCAGATACTAAATCTACACTACTTTCCTCATTTAAAAGTAATCTGTATCCACCCTCTGACTCAATATAATCTTTAATTATACCCTTATTAGCGTTTACCCATTCAATAACACCATTCATGCCTTGAACAGACGGGCTATCACCTAAATTAATAGTATACCATGCACCTTTTCTGACAATCTTACCATGTTGCTCTAAGAAATCCACATAGGCATACTCATTAGAAATTCCCTTGCCAAAAATAATTGCTAATCTTAAAGGAATCTCTGGACGCTCATACCTATTCTTAACAGCTTTAATTTCACATATAGCACCAAAAGGAACTTTTTGCTCACCACTAGCAGTAATTTCAGTTCTCTCTAAAGTACCTTTAAACGCTTTCTTCATTGTCAAACGAATATCGGGGTAGAACTTCAAAGCCTTACCACCTGCCTCAACTTCAGCTGTCTGTTGTCCATAACTCATGGCAATCTTAGTTCTTAACTGATTGACAATAATCCATGATGTTCCAGCTCTTGTACTACTAGCCTTATGTCTTTTAAGAAAAGTTGACATAACCCTACTATCAATCCCAGGTAATACATCTTCAGATGACGAATCTTTAACCTTCTCTGTCAACATAGCAGATGCTGAATCAATGACAACCAAGTCAACATCCTCAACTAGCTCATCTAATAATTTATCAGCCTCACGATATGTCTGTATTTGAAATAGATAAAATATACCATCAGGATTAGTATCAACATCATACAAATATTTAGATAACCCCATTGAATTTAATTGTGATGAATTTACACCACTCTCAAAATCTAAATACAATACCCTTTTATTCTGCATACAATAAGCCTTACTGATATGCAGAGAGGCAGTAGACTTACCTAAACCACTATCAGACGACAATAAAATAAAAACACCTTGAGGCACACCACCACCAAGAATAGCATCTATCACGACTGAACCACTCTTAATAAACTCAGGCTCAGATAAAGATTTATACTCCGAGGACATCTTCTTAATCTTCTTAGAAAAATCATCTAATTTCTCTTTTTTTGCCATTCTATCTGCTCCTTAATAATTTCTCACCTTCATGCTTTAATCCATCTACTTCTTTAGTAATAGTGTCTGCTAGGTTATAAATATTAAATTTAACAAACATTCTCATTAAAAAAATAAAGGATTCAGCCTTATCATTATTTAATCTTCCCTTTATATTCCTACCTTTTTCAGAAACTTTATCAGGTATCCACACATTAATCTGATTCTCTAATATATTCTCTATGAAGTACTTAGCCAACTCAGTACTCTCGCCCTTTTTATATCCTCTCCTACCATGAACTTTTGTTAGAAAGGATGGTGATAGAATATATAAGTCTTTTACAGTTTTATACTCATCAAATATATTACTAAGTATTGTGTAGTCCAAAGCATATAATCCAGCTGAAAAATTCCCTACTGGGGGTGGTATCTCTGACACAACATAATCTATACTTAAAGACTTATCCTTTAAATATGTATCTATCTTCTCTTTTAACTGATACCACTGCACATGGACAGCATCAAAAATCTTCTCAAATCCAATCGATGTACCTAGAGGATAAGATACAGTATCAATATAAACAGACTTACTACCAGAATCAAATAAACTGAATGATAAAGCCTTAAAACTAGGGTCTATTGCTATTATAACCATATAATAAAAATAGGGTACTATACAAATTATATTAACTTATACAGTACCCTCTCCTATTTTAACACATACTTCTATTTTTTAAAGAAATCATCAAAGTTACTTGTTTGTTGAGAAATGTTACCAAAAGGATTATCATTCAAACCAAACTTAGAATCATCTTTGACACCAAAATTAGCTTCATCATAAAACTTAATAAATGTATCTTCATCTACAGACCTAGCGATGGCACGATATGCCTCACCTACTGACTCATTCCACTTACTAGCCAAGAATTGAACCACTTCAGCAGATTTTCTCCACATAGCCTCACCAGACGGAATTAATGTCAATTTTTGGAATTTATCATCAGTGCAATTAACACTTAAATCAACATGAGTAATACCACCCATATTTTTAACAGTATTAGCAATCATCGTAACTGTTTGATACAATTCATTGCCCATAGACAATACTTTCAACTCAATATTAGGTGAGGAGAAATCACCCCTACTATTTGTATCATACACACAAATTGGCACAATGTATCGAATCGTAGGGTCTCCACACAACTCACAACACCTACCACCAGTACACAAGAATGAACCCTTACCTTCAATATAGTGATACTTAATAGGCAATACATCGGAACTAATGATAGAAATTTTATCTATTTTACCTACCTTAGCTTTATATTTCTCAATAGGAATATTCCTAATCTTATCACCAAAAGCAATAGGAGTAATCCCTAATGAGCCTAATGCAGAAGTATTAGCCTTAATCTCAAAAGTATCTGGCGACACAATCTCATTCTTAGTAGTATTTTCTAGTGCAGTTGTTGGAGCATCATTTGTAGCACTCTCAGTATTAGAGCCAAACATAGCATCAAAGTTGTTTTCAATTTCAGACATATCTCATATCTCCTTATAAAACAAATAAAATATATTATAATTCTCAATCAGATGAAGCATATGATATAGAGAAAAAAGAAGTAATAGCAAAAGAATTAGAACCTAAAGAATATATAACTAAACGTACAAAAGAAACTGAAGAAAAATTAAATATTTCTAACGATATATTAGTATATAACTTACTTAAGAAAGTTGGTTTAAAAACTAATGATGAATTGAAGGTAGGAAAATGAAAATAAGGCATATTATTAAATATACA
>ERZ773066.1126-NODE-1126-length-13999-cov-3.314544_pt1 | contig 13999 bp, 13 predicted proteins | sample MGYA00580573_ERZ773066 | MGnify/ENA primary metagenome ERZ773066 (study PRJEB29015, sample SAMEA2738128) | human oral metagenome | biome: human oral; feature: human-associated habitat; material: saliva | place: China | collected 2203 ... | reverse complement strand
CTTCTTTAGAAGCGAGACTTTGTCCGGAGGTTGAACGGCCAACTTTTTTATTAATTAGAGCAGCACCTTGAACATATTTTTCACCAGCTGGTTTACCAACGAGGGTTTTTGCTGGATTTTCGAAGAGGACTTTTTGAATATATGGGAGGAGGATGGAAAGCATACCAGCAATAGTACTGGCGAGAGCGACATTTACAACAGTAGTCTTTAGGAGGGTAACGGCAGTTTTAATAAGACCGCCCCCAAAGGCGAGAGTGGCTAGACTAATAGCGGCACCAACAGCACGAATGCCACCACAGGCGCGGGCGCGAGCGGTGGTGAGACCTAGAGCAAAACCAGTGGCAAGAAAGGCAGAATTGATGGAGAAGTTTTTGGTGTAATTTAGGTTAACTTTTTCACCAGCTAGGACATTGCCAAATCCTTCGGCTTGAATAGGAGCACCAGTGACGGTTTTCTTTTCACCAGTGGAGACATCGGTATATTCAGTAGTGGCTGGAGTGTTGAGGAAATTAAGGACAGAATTGGCGGCTGCTTCGTTGCCATAACCAGCTTTAGTTTTGCTGATATTTTCTTGATTACTCATGAAGAAATGCATGGCTTGATAGATTTCATTGGCGGCAATAGCAACTGAGATAAGGTTGGCAACTTTGAGTGCGGTACAAGTAAGACCACCAGCTTCGGCGACGCGCCCAGCGGTACTTAATAAATAATTATTGGCTTTAATATTTGGAGTATCACCTTCGATATTGCTACTGTCAATATCTTCGCCGGTTTTGGAGATTTTTGTAGTTTTATTCCCTCTTTCGTCAGTATCTTCGGTTTCCGTGGTGGTATTGATACTGGAATTGGTTTTATCACCAAAAACTCCTTCTTCGGTGGTTTGATAATTTTTAGTGTCGGTTTCATTGTTGCCGGTATTTTTGAAGGCGGAAAAGAGATTTCTAGTGATGCCAATTTTGGCGAGACTCATAGTGGCTGGTTTATCGAAGAAATTGGAGGCACGAGCGCGTTTGGCACGAGTGAAGGCTTCTTGAAAACCAATATTTTTTGCATAAAAATTACGGAAATTTTCAGAGGTAATAGTGGCGCCGTCATAGACTAAATGATAACTGGATCCGGCATCGACTACTTCAATTCCGTTGGTCTTCAAGCGGTTTTCAAAATATTTTGGAAAGGCACCTTGTTTCTTGGCGAGAAGTTCTTCGGTGATTCGAAGAGTGTTTTCGGAATAGGAACCAAACATGGTGTCAGTGGCTCTCGTGATGAGAATTTCAATTTGATTACCTAGGTTACTGACGGAAAAAAAGAGGAAAAGAATAACGGCCAGGAAGGCACCAAAAGCAAGTGCGACCGGAGAGTATTTTTTGATTTTTTTGGCGGTACTAAGTTTTGATAAGCCAAGATTTTTGGTGGATTTTATGTTGTGATGATTAAGGCTTCCAGTATAGAGAGGTTGGTTTTCGAGAGTATCGGCGGAAGGTTTGCGATCTGAATCTGTAAGGGTATCGAGAGAGGCCTGCTCAGCATTCTGTAAAGATTCCTTGGCAATCTGGGAACGAAAAAGTTCCGTCTCAGAATTTTTACTGGACGGCAAAAAGTTAGGAGTTATGGAATCCTTGCCGTAATAGACCTTTGGCATAGTTATATTATATAAGAAAAAGGTATTTTTTGCTATTTTGTTTAACGATTATAGCGAACCGGATTGGTGGTAATGAGATTAGTTTCTGTTTCAGAGGCGACAATTTGAACGTGGACGTGAGATTGGCCAGCGAAGAAGAGACCTTGCCCAACTGGGAGACTAGAGAGAAGTTGACGCTCGGCATTGGTGAGCTTGAAAACATCAGATAGAACATCGACAGCGGCACTGGATTGTTTTAGAAGTAGCTGCATAGACGAGTTCATGACGATGGCACGACCCATTTTGTTGCTCATGAAGTCTTCAACGTCCTGAGTAATAGTGGTGAGACCGAGGTAATATTTTCGAGCACGTTTGGCGAGGGAGAAGAGGAAGTTAGCGGAGTCATCATATTTCATAAGCTGCCAGGCCTCATCAACAATAAGAATACGGCGTTTTTGTTTGGCGCGAACAATGTTCCAAATATGGTTCAAGACAATATACATTGCGACTGGGCGAAGTTCATCTTCGAGGTCGCGGATATTAAAGACAACCATTTGGTTATTAATATCGATATTGGATTGCTGAGAGAAAATACCTGCAAAAGTTCCGGTGGCATATTTACGAAGACGCTGGGCGAGTTGAGGGCCGGAGCCACCCATGTGGGCGAGAGTGTCGTAGAGATTAATAATCGTTGGCGGGGTGGACTGATGTGTGAGAGGGTCTGAAGTAATACCGGCACGAGCATAGGTGTCGATGAGAGCTTGGTCGAGATCAGCTTCTTCGTTAGGAGAAAGAGCGGCAACGGTTTGGCCACCAGGACCTGATTGGGTACCACCGAGCATGAGTCGGAAAAGACCATGGAGGGTGACAAGATTAGCGCGGAGCGCGTCAGAGGCATCCTCAGAATCAATCACTTTTGGTAGATCAAATGGATTAATGCGAACATCGGAGTTGAGAGAGAGTCGAACATATGAGCCACCAACAGCATCACAGAGTTTTTGATACTCGTTTTCAGGGTCGATGATGATAATTTCAGTTCCCATCATCATGGAGCGGATAGCCTCAAGCTTAACTGCGAAGGATTTACCAGCACCTGACTTAGCGAAGACGACGAGATTGGCATTTTCTAGAGTGAAACGATCGAAGATAACGAGACCATTATTATGAAGATTAACTCCATAAAGAATGCCTTTTTCTTGGGTGAGATCAGCAGAGGTGAACGGGAAGGAGGTAGAAATGGCACTAGTGTTCATGTTGCGGCGAATCATTAACTGATCAGTAGCCATTGGCATGGTGGAGTTCATTCCCTGTTCTTGTTGAGAAGTGGCGACTTTGGAGAAGATCATAGCAGAGCCAAAATAGTTTTCAATTTTATGCTGCACGAAATTTAGTTCATCAAGTGAGTCGGCCCAAAGAGTAACATATAAGCCGAAACGGAAGAATTTTTCGCGGCCAAGCTGAAGGTCATCACGGAGCTCCTCGGCATCCTGGATGGCGTGCTCGGTTTCAGGATTACGAATACGACCTTTTTCAGCATTCAAGGAAATATCAGCTTCAAGCTGAGTGACTTTACGGCGAAGGTTTTTCATAATCACAGTAGTATCGACTGGATAAATATACATGGAAATATCAAGAACTTCGTCCATGTTGATGAGTGGACTGAGCCAACCAGTACTGATGGTGCGAGGATAACCGTAAATATAGAGCGTGCGGCCATATTTGGTGCCGAGACGGAAATGGTCGGATTGGATTTCAATTGAGGAAGGAGAAATAAGATCACGGAGAGTGGTGATACCCTGTTCAAATGCGCGCTGAATTTCGGCGTCTTCCATTGATTGTGCTTGAGCTGCAAGTTCGGCAGCGGTGAGTTTCTTTTTTGCCATATTTCTTCCTTAATTTAGTGGTTTTGCCTCTGGTTTTTCACCTTTTTTAGTATAAATAGTGCCCATTTTATTAAAATCAATAAACGGTTCACGGACGGCGGTGTCAGGGTTATTAAAGTTATAGAAGAGCTCAGAAAGTTCTTTGGTATTGAGACGGACGGAGTGGATGCCAATATTAAAGAGGCCGCCAATGACAGCTTGAACGCGGTTATTGATTTCAGTAACTGCTTTATCATAGGTGTTGCGATCAATCCTGGTGATTTCAGAGGTTTTTGTGGCGAAGAGAAGATTGAAGATGTTTTGACTTTGCGTACTGGCTTTTTCGAGTTCTGGGGATGAATAATATGGAACGACAACGAAGAAGGATTTATCCATAATGTTTGCTTCTTGGGAAACTTGATCGATGAAGTTAATATAGTCGTCCATTAATACACCGAGGAGCATGTTGTCGTTATTACGACGAATATCAGCAAGACGTTCGAGGTATGGAGCGATGTCGATGCGCTGAGAACGGACAAGGATTTGGATTGGGAATTCGAGAGAGTTAAGGACGCCTTTATAACCATATTCGATACCGTCACGTTCAGGCTCGGACATCAGGTCGTAGTTGATGGATTTACAGGCGACGACGGCGCGGAAGGAGCCATCTTTCATAATAATTAAGCCATCGCGGAGTTCGGAGATGAGGAGGGTGGACTGGGTGGAAGAAGGGTTATCCTGAACCACGTTGGCGGTACTGTCGGATTGTGGTGCGAGTGGAATATTATTGGCGGAATAGCCAGAAGCGGGGATGTTGGAATTCTGAGCTTGAGCCTGCGGCACTTGAGGTGCTGACTGAAAATTAGGCTGAGCTTGATTTTGGGGTTGTTGTGGATTCATATGCTTCCTTTTTAAAAATTATTATGAGGCTGGTGGGGTGAAGATGCCGGTAAAATTGTCTGAACTAGTTGGTGGAGTTGGTGGAGTTGGTGGAGTAAATTGCGGTTGGTATGGTTGCTGGAATTGGTAAGGTGATGGTGGTTGCTGGAATTGGGGCTGGAACTGTGGTTGAGGCTGGGTAAATTGAGATTGAGTAAATTGAGGTTGGGTAAATTGCGGTTGGTTTTGTGAGGGTTGAGTGAAGGCTTGAGGTTGCGGAGATTGGGCAAAGACCTGAGATTGTTGAGGTTGAGCTACCTGGGCTGATTGGGCTGTTTGGGCTGATTGAGTGAGACGATTAGCTTGTTTACTAATAGTGTCGATGGTAAAGTCTTGATTGTTGGCAAGATTTTGAAGTCCTTGATTAACTTGGGAGGCGGAAGTTTGGTTAATAAAACCATTAATATATTGTGGCTGAGTAGTAAATTGGGTTTGAGTGTTGTTTTGTGTAAAAGTTGGCGGAAGATTTTGGTCGGCATTAGAGATGGCGGCCTTCATGTTCGAAATTAAGGCGGCATGACGATTTTGTTGTTCTTTAGCGATCATCTGATTGATGTTTTGATTACTATCCTGATCTAAGATGTCAACGATGTTGTTGTTTTCTGCGATAAAATCTTCATTGAAATTACTATTGCCGCGAATTGCATAGCCCTCAGAATCAACGAGGTTTGAGAGAAAGGAGAGTCGGGTGGATGCTTCTTCTTCGGTAATGTTTCTGGTGCGAGGTTTTTCGACAATTTTAGGGGCGGTGATTTTGATGGTAGTTTCCTTTTGTCCGGGAGTCCAACGTCGAGTGTTTGGTTTGAGATAGAAACTGGCAATGGATGCTAGATAAACTTCCATTGGCTGATCTTTTTTTATAGGTAGAGCAAGAATTAGGAAGAAGAAGGTGAATGGGATCGGGATAATGGCGAGAAGTGGAAAAATTTGAAAAAGGCCAAAAATAATAGCAATACCTGCTGCAGAAATGAGAAGATAGATAAACTGTCGAAAGGTAAAAGGGCCAAGGAGTTTATCTTCTGCCTCAACGTCTTGAGGGACCTTGTATGTTGCCATATAGAATTATTTTACCATAAACGTGGTGGAAAAATGATGGATTCTAGCATGAGAATAGGTTTTTAATTCTTGTTTTTTCCAGAATTCTTAGTCTGGGAAGCATGTGTTCTTCGGTATTCTTCCACCGCAGGGCGGACAATGTCTTTAAGTCTACTCTTCATACCGTCGAATAGACGACCGCTCTTATTGGCGAGAGTTTCAATAACAGTATTTTCTGTAAAGATTTTATTGATTTCGTCATGGGCCTCTTGTTTTGCTTTAGCAAGAGCCTCTTTTTGGGCTGCAGCACGTTCAGATTCTGCATAATTGTCTGGATTGAATTCGTAATGCTGGGCCATAAGACGAGTTTCAAGGCCGTCAAGCATATCAGTGGTAAGCTTAGCTGCATCAGCACCAGTAAGACTCTTAAGATAATCACGAGAAAAATCGTAGGCAACCTTACTCTTCGTAACATTTGGAACGTTTTCCTCAATTGTTTTGCCGTTGTGGTAATTGTCATTATCGAGTCCAGTGACTAACTTAGTGGCATTACGACGTTGTTCGCTACCAGATTGGTAGGTAGGCATGGCACTAATGATTGCAGGGAGAATAGATTTTCTAATTTTCTGTCCCATATCAGGGTCAGTATCATCGTAGTAATTGATCATATCCTGGACATTATCGAAGGCAGTACGATCAACTTTGGCAAAGCTAGTACCTTCAAGACCGGTGGCCATATTAATTTTAGTGGAATAACCTCTTTCCTTATCTTTTTGTTGTTGGTCACTGATATTGGTAAGGAACTTATCCTCAATTCTACCAGTAAAAAATTGTTCTATAGTAACTTCCTGAGTTTGGCGTTTACCACTAGTGTAGGCCCAGGTTTCCATATTGATAAATTTTCCAAGACGACCAATTGTAGGATCGGCATCTTTCATTTGCATGAGGTTGAGAGCTAGAACATTAGCAGCATCGGTGCCTAATTTGAGATTACCATCATCCATGTAGGTACGGACGGTTTTAAGGATCTTATCATAATCACCGCGACGAGAAAGGACGTTATTGCCGGCAATAATACCATCAATATTTTTATGTTTAAACATTTGTTTGTAGAGATTGAAGGCATCAAGAGTAACCATCTTGTCCATATATGTGGAAAGTTTGCCAACATTGGCGCGGCGTTCGGATTCGTAGGCATCAACAGCATCGGCGGCGACCATTTGAAGGGCAATGAAGCGATCGGATTCTTGTTCTTTGGAGAGTGTGCCGTCGTTGACTTTCCAGGCGTCTGTACCGGCACCGGCAACCACGTATTTTTCGTAGTCTTCTTTATTGACAATATTGCCGTTTTTGTCGATCTTGGCGGCTTTGCGAACAACTTCAGAATAGAAGCGGTTGGCGTTGTGATCGTTGCGGCGTTTGGAAGACTCGGCGGTTTTATATTCAAGGAAGTTTTCAGTCTGGTTATTAGCAAGGGTCTCGAGATATTGATTCTTGACCTTGTTATCTGCGATGTAATCGCCCATATTGCCAAGGGCATCTTCGGTTTTGGTGTGGTTAGCTGAGGCGGCAAGTTTCGCTACACGGTTTTGGTATGTATAGCGCATGACTTTGTTGTCTGGATCTACGAGTTGGGTTTTCTTTTCAATACCATCTTTATCTACACCAAGTGAACGCTCGGCGTAAATGGCTTTACCATATTTATCACGATAGAGAATGCGGGCGCCACGACGCTTTGCGTCAAGTTCTTCTTGACGATATGCATTAAGAGTATCTTCACGGGTTTTATTTTCATCATCTTTACGCAATTTATAATTTGCGGCCCCAGCAGCAAGAGCACCACCCCAGTACCATGGGAGAAGATTGAGAGAACGCTGACGTTTCATGGCGTTTTCAATAGCCTTTTGTCGATTAGCTTCTTGGATTGGGGAAAGAGCCTTGGTGGCGTGGCCAGAAAGGTTGTTGCCGAGTGAATTGAGTACGTTAGAAATACCACCAAGAGCGGAACCTGAAAGCTTCATTAAGCCGGCAGCGAGTAGAAGTGGAAGAACCTGCACGGCAGCACCGACCAGTAGTCCAAATGGAGTAGTGGCGGAAGTAATAAGAACCATACTGGCGAGTTTGGACACACCAAAGAGCATACTAAACATCGGATAGAAGAAAAGCATCTGACTGAAGGTTTTTTTCCATTTTTGGAAGTGTCTTTCAGTGTTTGGGAGGATGTATAAAACGAAGGCAATTGGTGAGATGGAGACAAGAAAGATAACAAGAGCTTGACGCAAGCCAAGAACGAGCAGACCAACAATAACAGAAATAATACCACCGATAATAAGTGGGATAAGAGCGAGAAGCAACCCGAGTGGGCCACCTGGGAAAGTGAAACTAAGTGCGAGGCCTACGCCACCAGCAGCAACAGTGTTGAATAACGAGTAAAAACCAGTTGCGGTTTTTGAGCCGTCGACTGTGCCGGAACTGATGGCGGATTCGGCGATGCCGGCAAGAAGATCTTTGAGACCGTTGCCTAAGATATTACTAATATCAACTGCGATGGCACAAAATAGGAAGCTGAAATTAACAATCATGGCGGTAACGATGAGGCGAGGGAGGGATTTTTTGATACCGTAATTATTAATGCCATAGCCGGTGATCTGGGAATAAATAATGACAAGGAGGAAGATAATAAAACAGATGTTGGCGATGTTGCGCATATAGGACCAGACCTGATAGATTGGAGAGTCGCCTTTCATCTCGAGGGGTTTAACGTCAAGAAGGCCTTGGATAAGGCCATAGAGAGCATCGATACCCTTAGCGAGCAGACCGGTGGTCGGACAAATTAACCAACCAATGGCGCCGATTTGAGAAGTACAGGTGGCTGGTTCGTGATTTTCAGAGTTGTTTCCCTCGGTGGAATTTTCAGTATTGCCATTTTGGTTGGCTGGAGGAGTTTGAGAATTGGTGTTCTCGTTTCCTTGGTTTCCAGTTCCCTGATTTTCAGTGGTTTCAGCTCCAGTATTTTGAGTATTGTTTTCAGTATTATTATTTTCGGTGGTTGGATTTTCAGTTGTCTGATTATTTTCAGTAGATTCAGAAGTTGTTGGAGTAGGGTCAGCAAAAACAGAAGTGGTATTTAGAAAAGTTTGCGCAAATAAAAAGGCGCTGGAAAAAATCAACCCAGCGAGCATAGTGAAACTTTTAAATCTTGTGTTGACCTTCTTCATACAGATATAAAGCTTTAATTACTTGCATATTATACCACACATAAGCGCTATAGTCAATAGCGTAATAAGGGATGAGTGTGAAACAATATCCACTATTATTATATACAGTTTTAAGTTAATAATGCTATAATCAAAATATGAAAAGGCATATCCAAGGTTTATTGATGCTAGGTTTAGCATTTTTTTCAAGTTTTAGTTTAGTGTATTTGTGGTCAGAGGTGGCGAGTGAGCCAGTCTCGGCGGCGGTGATTGAGGAAGAACCGGATGATTCATGTGCGAACTCAATGCTAGGACTTCGTCCTTGGTATAAGGGTTTGGCAACCAGAGAGGGTGGTGATTGTCGGATTGGAACGATCGGCACGGTGAATGGGGATACGAATATTGCCGGATTTGTTTGGGTGATTGTGTTGAACTTAGTGTTTGATGCAGCGCTCATGTCAAGTATGGTAGCGACTGGATTTATTATTTGGGGTGGATATAAATATATTATGTCGGAAGGTGAACCTGGAAAAGTGATGGAGGGTAAAAGGATTATCACTGGTGCGGTGATTGGTTTGATCTTGACGATTTCGGCCTCAGTAATTTCGGATACACTAGTGAAAGTAATTGGAGGCGTAGCAAAATAATGAACGTTCTTGAATTTGTAAAAAACTCAGGTGGAAGAATTTTTGGTGACGATTTTGATATCACAAAGGTTAATACCTTAAATAATGCTTTAAACAATATCCCAAATAAGGATAATGCAAGTAACTATGATTTGATGGTGTTGTTTAACTGGGTTTACTCTATGGCGGCGCTAATTGCGGTTGGATTTATCGTTTATGGCGCGATTTTTTATGCGATCTCGGAAGGCGATCCGGCTAGAGTCAATAAGGCGATCAAGACGATTACTTATGCTGTAATTGGATTAGTGGTGGTAGGATTAGCGTGGGCATTAACGACGTTTGTGGTGAATTCGATATCTTAAAGAGGAGAAATAATGAAGAGGATTTTGTTAATATTAGCTGGAGTGTTAATGGCGGGGACACTTGGTATGGTGGCTATTCCACAGACTACTTACGCTGAGAGTGATACCTGCGCAAAGCTGCGGGAGATGACTAATGCGGATGAAGAAACTTTGCAGGCTGCCGGTTGTGTTGATGTCGGGAATAAAAGTATTGCGAGTCTGATCACGACGATTATTAATATTGGGATTTCTGTGGTGGGAATTATCAGTGTGGGGGCGATTGTGATTGCTGGCCAAAGGTTGGTGGTATCTTCTGGTGATTCGGCAAAGATCGTGAATGCAAAAAGAATGATTATGACGGCGGTGATTGCGCTAGTGATTGCGGGGCTGGCGTATGCAATCGTGCAGTTCGTGATTGCTTCGGTTGGCATCTAAGACTCTAAGGGGTGGCCCTTGATTTAACAGATGCTTATGATATAATGAGGAAAATAATATTAAAGGAAAAAATATGAAGATTTCTAACAAAATCAAAACATTAGCCGCTGGTGGTCTTGGTGTAGTTGCTATGGGGCTCCAGGCTTTACCTGTTGCTGCTACTGGGAATATCCGCTGCCCAGATGGAACTACTGTAACTGGTGACCTATCAAAATGTGATAAAATTAAAAGTGATCTTAATAATAATAATTTGATGGGTACTTTTAATCAGATTATTAACGTGATTATTGGTGTGATTGGCTTTATTGCTGTTATCGTAATCATTCTTGGTGGTGTACAATATACCACTTCTGCCGGTGATTCTAATAAGGTTAAGAAGGCTAAAGACACTATTATGTATGGTATTATTGGTCTTGTGGTTGCGCTTCTTGCGTACTCGATTGTGAACTTCGTATTATCAAGCATTTTTAAGACTTCGTAATAACAGTCCTTTTTAAGTAAAAAATATTGAGTATTGAGCGAGATAAAAATGAAGAACGGTGTGTATAGAAAAGGTGTAATGGTGGCAACAGCTTTGATAGCAGTTGTATCACTAGCTGGAAATGTGAATGCGGAAAATGCAGGAAGTAACTGTCCTGAGGGATCACTTCGTCAGACCTATTCGAAGTCTATTTCTGAATGTAATATTGCTGAGAATCATGCAGGTTCGAATGATTTAATGAAAACCATTAACACGATCATTGACGTAGTGCTTGGTATACTTGGTATTCTTGCGGTGGCTTATATTATTTATGGTGGTTTTATGTTTACCACCGCTGCTGGCGATCCTGCTAAGACCAAGAAAGCACGAGAGACAATTATGTATGGTGTGATTGGTCTTGTGGTTGCACTTCTTGCCTTTGCAATCGTAAACTTCGTACTTACCTCAGTATTTAGTGGATCTGCTGCAAATAGCGGAGCTGCTGCTAATAATTCTTAAAATACTGATTAGAAATCGAAAAATAGGCCCCACAGGGTCTATTTTTTTATGATCGGTGATTTAGATCGGATATGCTTTTTTAGAATTGATGTGATTATTGGGATGGATATTCTTATTTGAACGGACATGCCTTAAGAAAAATACTCTTATTAGAATGGATATGCTTGTCTAATTTTGATAAATGAACTAGGATAAAGGCATCTGAAATAGTTTAGAAATGTGGGGGATACTTGGGGCTATGGACTTGATGAGTTATGTCCACGAAGACTGATATAAGGATAGGTTGGAAGAAGTATTTGTGGATGAAGAAGCGTTTTTGGATATTGATAGGGTTCTATCTGTGAGGCTAAAAAAATACCGCAGGGTGTGCGGTATTTAGTTTAGTTCTCTGTTCTCGCAGTTTAGTAACCGTAGATTACTGAATAGGAATCTTGGTTGGAGTTTCAGTTTTCTCTTTTTCAAAGGAGATTGTGAGAACGCCATCTTTTAACTCGGCTTTGACACTGCCTTCATCTTCGCGGACCGGAACTGGAAGTGCGATGGTGCGAGAAAATTCGCCCCAATAACATTCCTGGATGTGCCAACGAGTGGTTTGTTCATCTTCGCCACCGCTAAGAATGCCGGAGATGGTTAAGATGTTGTCTGAGATGGTGACATCGAGGTCATTTTTGGAAATGCCTGCGGTGCGAGCCTTAACAACTAATTTATCGGCAGTTTCATATACATCAACTGCTAATTGACCTGGAAAATCTTCCGGTTCGTCCCACGCCTCTGGATCTTCTTCTGATGGGAGACTAGCAGAAGTTTGAACAGGACTTTGCTCAACTTCTTCTTGGCTATCATTGTCCAGAAATGCAGCCGCGAGTTCGTCTTCCATAAGCATGTCATCGTCATTTGTACGAGCCATTGCTAAGTATTCCTCCACATTTAACTATTGTTATGGTTAATTATAGGAGTGGTTATGTTAAAAATCAAGAGAAAAGTGTGTTTTGATGTAAAAAGCACAATAATTAATGTATTGCTTGAAGTGCTTTCGCCAAACAGATGTCAGAGATGTGGGCTTCAGGGTGAGAGTTTGTGTGGGCGTTGTAAAAAATATCTTTTGGGGACAAATCCTGGATATGTGATTTCTGGGATAGATGGATTTTCACGGGTGATTGTGGGGGGAGTAAAGGAAGGGCTGCTATCTGTATTGTTGAAGCAATATAAATATCAGGGGCGGAGAGACTTGGCACATATATTAGCTTGGAAGGCGTGGGAAGTTGCCCAGAATGAGATTTTGGAAACTGGCGAGGTAGGAGAGGTGATTATAGTTCCCTTGCCGACGATTCGGCGACATATTAGAGAGCGGGGGTTTGATCATATGCTATGGTTGGCGCGTGAGCTTTGTCGGATGGATGAGAACTTAAGGCTGGAACCGATACTTGAGAGATTAAATAAGACGGTACAAGTTGGTAAGAGTGCTAAGGTGAGGGGTGAACAGGCAAAGCGGGCGTATGGGGTGAAGAGGGAGGCAAAACTGAGGAGAGATGTCCATTATGTGCTGTTTGATGATGTATGGACGACGGGTTCGAGTATGCGGGCGGCGGCGGAGGTGATGCGAAATGCTGGGGCGTGCAAAATATCAGCATTAGTTCTGATGAGTAATGATTATATCGAGAGTTAAGTAGTTTTTGTGATGCTGATGATTAGTTGTTTGGGACGCCAACAACAGAGTTGAGAACGAAGTGAACGATAGCATATGCGAGAAGGGAGATGATGAGACCGATGATGGCATAGAGGATGGTGTTTTTAGCATCAGTAACCTTTTTGCTGTCACCACCGGAAAGGATGTAGCGAAGACCGCCGTAAACTAACATAATAACAGAAATAAGACCAACAACTAAGAGAATTGTATTAGTGAGGCGGCTGAAAACGCCGTTGTCGCCAATCAATTCAGCAGGCATACCGTCAGCGCGGGCCGCCTCGGCACCTTCCTGTACAGAGAGGGCGGAAGCTAGGACACGGCTGGTGGAAAGGCATAAGAGTGCGCCAAGTCCGGTTAAGGTTTGGGTTAAAGTTTTGGTGATCTGTTTCATATAAACTATCGAATCTCGCAGTTACTTAAATTATGTCTCTATTATACCACAAATATTATAAAAGAAAAATACCTCCTCTCGGGAGATATTTTTCTAAACATATAACAACTATCTATATTCCTGGGCTATACCTAGAAAAAAGAAAATGGATTATTTGGCGGAGAGTGGGAGATTCGAACTCCCGCTGCAGGTCTCCCCACACTAGCGATTTAGCAAACCGCCCCCTTCAGCCACTTGGGTAACTCTCCTTCCCTTCTATCTTAACATACTTCGGACGTTTCTTGAATGATTTTAAAGAAATATTTGATGTGTTATAATTTAAAAAAGCTAATGAATATTGAGGTGCAAAAGTGAAAGACAATACAGTGGTGCAATGGGAAGCCGAAGAATATGTGTCACACGAAAAGAATATGGGGTGGTATTTTGGGTTGATTTTAGTGGGTGTGATTTTTTCACTGATTTCAATCAGGTTTGAGTGGTGGACCTTTACGGCGCTAGTGGTGGTTTCTGTGATTGCGATTATTACCTATTCGGTGCGTCCTCCTCGCAAGATTCAGTATGTTTTGTCTGAAAAGGGTTTAACTGAGGGGGAGCGGATGTATCGCTTTGAAGAATATAAGGCATTTGGGATTTTGCAGGATGATGTGCATTTTGCAATTGTTCTAATGCCAAAGAAACGTTTTTCACCTGCAGTGACAGTTTATTTCCCTGAGAATAAAGGTGAAGAAATCGTAAATATGTTTGGCAAGAGGTTGCCAATGGAGGAAGTTAAGCTTGATGCTATCGATAAAATTGTGAAGAAATTGCGATTTTAGATAGAAAATTGATAAAACAAAACGTTTATGGTAAAATTTGGGAAAGATAAGTAAACAAAAAAGAAGGTGGGTAT
>ERZ773066.1124-NODE-1124-length-14061-cov-3.248822_pt1 | contig 14061 bp, 7 predicted proteins | sample MGYA00580573_ERZ773066 | MGnify/ENA primary metagenome ERZ773066 (study PRJEB29015, sample SAMEA2738128) | human oral metagenome | biome: human oral; feature: human-associated habitat; material: saliva | place: China | collected 2203 ... | reverse complement strand
CATCGCTGAATAATAGCGACAGAGAACGATCTTAGGATCGATCCTAAATAGAACTCCCCGTTGCCCATGTGGCGACGGGGATTTTTTGTTCCCGTGCGACGTGTCACACGGATTTTTTTGTACCTTTGCCCCAAGTATTTCCGAAGGGAAACTGCTAACACTATGAATATCAGAGATCCCCGATAAAATGATGCAGTATGTGCATTATCGAAATGCGCGCAAATGTGTCACATTGTGCACAAAATCGCACGTGGAACTCCATTTTTTTGCAAGTCCTTTGCAAATTCCCCTTTTACCTCTTATGGCAAACACAAACTTAAAGGCAGATTTCCGTCGTGCCACAAAGGACGGAACGTACCCCGTGAAAATTAGTGTCGGCTACGGCACGGGCATGTATCTTTCTACCGGCATTCACGTTTTACCCGAAGAGTGGGACGAGCACGCCACGATGTGCATCGGCAAACAAGCCCGCCAAAAGAACGCCGCCTTGCAAGCGATTATCGCGCGAGTTCGCACGCGGTTGTTTGAGCTCTTGGAGCGTGGGATGCTGTACCGGCTCAACAACTCGCAACTCCGACAGATGTTAGAAAACTTAGAGCTCGAGAGTCCGTCAAATAAGTCGGTCGGTTTTGTGGAACTCTTCGAACGCGTAGCTGAGTCCAAGAAGAAAAAGAACACGACTTCCACCTTTGAAAGTTATATGCAAGCTCTCAGCAGCCTGCATCGCTTTAGGGATTTGAGGAACCTGCAATTTGAAGACGTTACGACGAATTGGTTGCGCGAGTACGTCTTATTTTTGCAATCTGATGGCGTGTGTGCCAATACGCAACGAACTTACTTGTGCAAGCTTCGCCACGTGATTAATATCGCCTACGACGAAGAACTAATTAAAACCGACCCCTTCCGGCGGTTTAGATTTCCCAGAGCTGAAGAAACAAGAAAACGAGCGCTCCCGATTGAGTCTTTTAAGCGATTGTTTGCGGCCGACGGAAGAAAAACCGATAAAACAGCGCGCGACCTGTTCTTGCTTTCTTTTTGCCTCATCGGGATAAACCCGCGCGACCTCTACAATATAAAGTCGATCGACATCGTCGAGGGGCGGCTTCAATATCGAAGAGCCAAGACGGGGCGGCTTTACAGCATCCGAGTTGAACCGGAGGCTGCGAACCTCCTCCCCATTCTCTTTGAGTTGCAAAAAAAGAGAAGTTTTCGCACTATGGTGCAGCATGGTGAATATCTGAAAAGGCTTCACGATGAGGCGGGGATCATCGAATCGGACTTGACTTGGTACTGGGCGCGGCACTCGTGGGCTACGTATGCCGCAGAGCTCGACATCCCCGAAGACACCATCAGCCGCGCACTCGGACACTCCCGCGGGACGGGCGCGGCTGGTACTGCTACCTACATTAAAGCAAACAACGCCAAAGTGGACGAAGCCAACCGGCGAGTAATTGATTTTGCCTTCTACGGCCGCCGTTAAACAATGCGCCCCGCCGCTCAATACACGAGCAGTGGGGCGTTTTCGTCTACGTTCTGCGTTTCAGCGCGTAGCCGATCAGGCCGAACACAGTAAGGAAGATGATTAGCGACAACGGCGGCCAGAGGAAACCGCTGTGCGACGTCTTCTTCTCGTTGCGCGTGTCGGTGTGGTGAGAAGCGGCGCGAACAGAGTCCACGCGCGAACGCCAGACCGTGTCGCGGCGAACGTGCCAGCGGACGCGGGTGCGCTCCTTCACGAGCGTAGCGCCCTCAAAATAGACGCTGTCGTGGAGAAAAACGCTATCGCGCACGGTGCGCAGTTCGCGAAGTGTGTCGCGGTGAACAACGTGGAGCGTGTCGCGGTGAACGGTTACGCGTTCGACGGTGCGCGTTGTCGTGCAGCCCGTGAGCATACTCAGCACGACGGCAAAGCATAGCGCGCCGACGGCCGCCAGGACGTACAACGCCCAGGGGTCGGGAGGAGGTTTTCGGTGGTTGTAATTCATCGAGAAGGTGGAATTTGAGGAGGTGAACATTGAACGCCCCGCGGGCAATTCTTTCCAAAATGGAAATAGTTGGAAAGCTTTGGAGCGTTTTCGGCGCGATTTGCGGGGATTTTCCCCGTTTTGGCGTCCGATTCTTTCCAATCGTCGCGAAATTGGAAAGAATTGCCCGCGCCACGTTCTCCGGAAAAATAAGAGGATTTCTTTCTGCTTATCCGATTTTGTGAAGAATCGGGGCGACCATTTCGAGGACTCCCTCGGAAAGGTCGGCGAGCTTATCCCCACGAAACGGAAAGAATCGGCGCGCGGGAGCGAACTACCGAGGAATGCTCGTCAGTTGGTCGCGCGGCGTGTAATCACAAGGTTTATTTCTTCGCCCTCGGCCTGCGCCGCGCGGAGGAAGACAAGCAGGCGTTCCAACGTGGCGCGACTGTTGAGCACCTTGCCGCGTTCGCGGTTCTCGCCTACGAGGATGCAGCCCTCGGTGTCGGCGGCCGTGTTGCCGCTGTGGATCAACACACCGGCGTAGCCTTTCACGTTGATAAGCCGCGGGAGAACGCGCCCGAAACGCGGCGAACGTGTTTGCATGTCGATGCGATATGCGCCGGTGGGAATAGCCGTTGCGCCTTTCACTTTGCGGGCGGCGATTTCGGCTTCCGACATCTCTTCCGACAAACCGCGGTCGGTGTCTTCGAGGGTGTCGCAAAAATATCGGCCGTTGATTTCCATGCGTCCGATGGTGTAGCCCTCCTTCAGGGCGTGGCGTTGAATAAGGATTTGCATTTGTCTGTTGTTTTGATTGGTTTATACTTCGAGGTAGGCGTCCATGTCGCCGCTTTCTACGTCTTTGATGTACTCGCGGAGATACCAGATGGCCTTCTCGGCGTCTTCGACGGCTTTGCGCCGCGCTCCTTCGAGGGTGCCGTCGTGCTTGTGTCCGCAGCGCCACACGTATTTCAGCGCGTTGCCCAGGCAAAAGGGCATCCACCGTGCTACGTCGATGCATTCCGCGCCGCCGTGGTTATAGTACGCCGGGTGGTCGACGGCAGCGTTTACGGATTTGGCAACTGCGGGCTCCCGATCTGTTGTTTTTTGTTCTCTCGTGTCCACGTTTTCGGGCTTTTGGGTGTGTGATACGTCGCTCATGGTCATTGTTCTGCGTTTTCGGGTGCATGATCTTCGTCCGCCGGTGCTTTCTCCGCGGGGACGATGTCGCGGTTCTTGGCCTCATCGAAGACGGCGGCGGCAAACTTCTGCGCCATCTTCGAAAGGTCGTGCTCCGAAATGATGGCTTGCACGGTTCTGGCTTGGCGTTCGATTTCGGCTTTCTCCCACGCCTTCTCCCGAATGCTCCGAAACTCGCACAGCACGCAATAGGCCGCCCAGCCCATCGAGAAGTAAGGCGCGGCGCAGAGCGGGGAGCCGATGAAGTCGATAAGCGAAAGCACGAGAAACGGGACGAGGTATTTCACCGCCTTTCGGCTTGTCATCTTCAGCCCCCGCGATGTCGTGGGTTGCCCGCGTTCGTGGGCTTTGCGAATGCCGAAGAAGAGGTCGAGCGCCATGGCGATCAGTATTGCCGCGGTGCAGAAAATGATGAGCACGATGTGGAGATACAAATGCTGTTCGGCGAAATGAATGAGTGTCTCTTGCATAAAGGTTTGGTTTTTGTGTGTGGTTATATGAATCAGGTGGAGCGCGAGTCGCGGGCGTTCGGGTTTTCACCAACTCCCCACGATTTCACCTTTCCACCAAAGTGTGGGGTCATCTTTTTTGTGGCCTAACATGGTGAAGACGGCGGCTTGTTTACTCCCGATGGTCAGCCCTCCCACGGTTAAGAGCGTAGTCGGTCGGGGTTCCAAATCGTTGAAGACCATAAATTGTGCGCCGTAGTAGCGCATGGCTTGGCTATTGTCTTGCGTTTCGCTTTTCTTCCCGTCGTTAAGAGGCGAGCCGCCGGTGTTGATGGTCGGCCTCAACGCGCCGAAATCGCCGCGGAAGATGACGTATGTGCCGACGGCAAACGGGTTTAGGTATATAATCTCCCCGTCTTCTCCGATTTTCCCCCCGTATTCTTTCCAATTCTCGGGGGTTATCACCACCGGGCGCCGACGCGTGAAGCCCGCAAACGTCGCCGTGCCGCCGATGTAGGCCGTTCCCGTCGCGGAATCGAGTTCAAAGGTGGCGTTTCCCCGCTCATCGCGGCCGACAACGTTCTCCACCTGCAAATTTTTGATGAGCGAACGCCGCGCCAGCAGCAAGTCGGTAGCCACGAAGCCCTGATACGTGCCGAGCTCCCACCATTCCGAGTCGGCCGCGGGGGCTTTGTCCGCCGACTTCGCGTGGGGTTGTTTGCATTGGTAGAACTGCACTTGCTCGCCTTGGCGCACTTGCACCACGTCCAGGTAGGTCTCGCCCGCGTGTCCGCTCTCAAAGGTCGTGCCGTCGGCCAATCGGTCGTAGTCGCCGAGCAGTCGTACCGCCGCACCCCGCACCCCGGGCGCTCCGTCGGCGCCGCGTTGGTCTCTGAACGAGGGGCACCATTGCGTCGGGCCTTCCCCCTCCTCCAACTTCGGGGCGCACCACACCACACTCTTTGCGTAGCCCGTGTGGGGCGCCGTTTCGCGGTGCCAGGCGCGGAGCAACAGCAGCACGCCGTCGGGGTCTTGCACCGCGGGGGCGCGGAAGGTGAGCGACACGCGCGTCCAGCCGTCTTGTTTCACCGTGTTGGGGTGGAAGTGCTCGGCGGGCGTGGGATAGACAATCAGCCACGCCACGTCCGCCCCGCGCACATAGGCCGAAAACGTGTAGGTGCGTCCGGGAATGAGTTGCCCCACGTTTTGGAAGAGCTGCGCATATTCGCCATCCTTCGTCCCGGGGTTGATGGCACACAACGCGGGCACACAACCATCGACGGCCGAAGAAAATAGGCTGATGTTGGCGCGCCCCGCTATGGGCTCCTCGCCGCGTGTGCCGATCTTCCAGGCGCTCTCTTTGCGCCCCAAGTTTTTGAAGTCCGTATCGTCGAGCAAGTTCGCATTCGGTGTGAGTCCATCTTTGCCGTCTACACCGCGCAGACGCGTCCACACGTAGTCGTGGTAATCTTGGCTCGCGCTCTCGTCGAAATCGGAGTAGATACCGAAGTACGAGAACTCGATCTCGCCGGCGCGCCCGAGATCTTCTTCCAAGGTGAAGCCTTCCGCCCCGTCCGCGCTATTCGCGTAGGCAATGTGGGTGTAACTAGTTCTGCCCTTCTCTCCGCTCAAACGGCCGTAGGTGATTTTGCCGTTCGCCGCGGTAAGCCGATACCAAAGCACCTCGCCGTCGCGGAGGGTCGGGGGCGCGTCTTGCCACGTTCCCCGAATTGTCGGGGCGGTCGTACTCGATGCGGTGGCGAGTTTTGTCGACGCGGCGAAATCATAAACGGGGCTTTTGCCGTCCGTCCCCGATTCGCCCACCACGCGCAGCGCACCGCCCCACGTCGTGCCGTTGCCCGTACGCATCCACACATCGCCCGCGGCGAAGTCGTCGTGCCACGTTTGCGCGTCGGCGCTGTACTGCGCCCGAATACTCGTGCCGTTTGTGCCGTCCTTTCCGTAATGTCCAATCAGTCGCACCGCGGTTTGGTCAGCAGTGCCATCGCTGTACTCCGAGCGTTCGTAGCTCCAAAGCCACGGGCGCTCCTTCGTGGGCTGCGGGGCGGCTTCCTTCCACCCGGACGTGTCGGGCTGCGGCGCGTTCCTCTCGGTGGTCAGCATATAGTAAGAGCGCATACGGCTCACACCGCGTCCGTTGTCCCCCTTGTCTCCCTGCACCTTTGCCCAAACGTAGCGCGCGGGGACTGTTGATGCATCCTCGTTCTCGTCCGTGTAGGTTCCGAGGTAGGCGAACTTTTCGCCGTTGGGCGTGAGTGTGCACGGATTGCCGTTTGGACTATTGGAATACGCCACGTGCGTGTAGCTACTCTTGCCGGGGTCGCCCTTTCGGTCGTTCTCCGACGTTGTCCACTCGGTGGGCGTGTCTCCGATTTCGAGTTTAGGGGCGGCGAACCACACCGCGGCGTTCGGGTCGGTTTGAGTACATAGACGTAAATAGACGTATTGTTCTTCTGCTGCGAGGTTTCGCCCTGTGGTAAACGTAATCGCGTGTCGCGTCCACTCGCCGCCGTGCTCGTGATCGATTTGCTGTTCTATATGTGGTGCCGGATAAACAATAATGCGCGCGTTACTCATTCCTTCGGAGGTCTTCACCCAAACGCTATAGGTATAGGTCGTGTTGGGGAGAAGCCGTTCTCGTACATTTTGTCTCGCCTCATGAAATGGTAGTTTACCTACGGCTTGTCCGGTTATTTTAACGACACGTGTTCCCGGTACGGGGCTTTGCATTGAGTCGTCAAACGTGGGCATACTGTATCCGCCTTTCCATCCTTCCAAGCCCTTCGCGAAAGAACTGTTATCAATAAGATTCGCATGGTAGCTTTCTCCGTCTCGGCCGTCCGCCCCGATTTTATCTTCTTCTGATACGCACCATGGCGTAGCTATTTCTCCTTCCTCGATTTTCACGCAACACAATTCGAGCCAGTCGACTTTAGACTTTTGATTATTGCCAAGAGCAACAAAGAACCAATGATTTTTATAGTCACGAGTCGGGCGGATTTTCACTCTAACTTGTTGCCAATCTTCACTCAGATCCAAGTCGAACGCCGGCCATGAGTCTTCTTTTTCCGGGAATCTTAAATCAAAGAAATTGCCCTTATAAGAAGCCCCCCCTGTGTCATTACCCCCTTTATAGTCTAACATGTAAAATGCCACCTGTGCAATTCCACGTCCACGAATCCAATATGAAACGGTGTACCATTGATTTTCCCGAAGAGCTTGAGAGAGACCGCTTAGCCCAGCCCTTTCTTCCCAAGCATAAACTCCGTTATTGCCCAAGGGCGCGCTCGGATCTGCTTCAACTCTGAAACACTCCGAACCATGCTTTCCACCACTTTTTATGCTTACACGCTCCCCGCTTTCTTTTGTTTTATATGCGACATGACCATTAGGATGTCGCCATGTCCGAGTATAATTCAGTAGGTTGGGATTTGTCGGCGGTGCGCTCTTACCCGCGTCGCCGTCCTTCGGTTTCGCTTGAATGAGCGTCCAGTGCGTAGAGTTCGCCGCGGGGGCGGTATTGCCGTTGCCGCCGCGTGCCAATTCGTAGAGTGCGCCCTTGTGCCAAACGCGCGAAATCTCGAAAGCCCCCGTTTCGGGGTTCTGCTCTTCGTAGAAGTAGCGCGCCGACGCACTCCACAAACCGCGGTCGACACGTTCGGCCAACGGGCGACCCGCGGGTGTGTAGCGGAGGATGTTTTGCGTTATGATGCCGCGCGCAAACACGTAGTCCGACGCACCGGCCACGGCCGCACCGAAATGCTCGCGCAACCACGCGGGCAACTTGCCCACCACAAAGCCGTCGGACTGCGCGCCGTCGACAATCGGGGCGGAAACCTTCACGCGGCGCACGATACGCCCCTCCGTCGCGCTCTCCACAATGTGGCTTTGTCGCTCCGGGTCGGTCGTGTTGCCCCACCGCGCCAGGCGCATCAGCGGCACGGGCGGGGCGTTGCGCCCTTCGGGCGTTTGGTTGTCGGCATAAAGGCTCGCGGTGAGCGTCCCCGCCTTCGCGTCCACTGCCTCAACACGCAGCCACGAGGTGCGAATTTCGGCCGCGCCGCCCGCGGTTCCTACGCTGTTGTAAGCCCCGCGCAGGATGTCGCCCGCCCGAAAGCCCGTCACGTCGCCTTGAAAGCGCTCTTGCAGCACCACCTTCCAACGGCCGTCGGCTTGTCGTTCCGCGCTTTTTACCAATCCGTTCTCGGTGTGGAAAACGTCGCCCTCGCTCAATGCGATGCGGTTGATCTGATATTCGGCCGCGCGAAAGAACCCACGCACCGCCATGCTCTGAAATTCCGCGTTTCCCAGCGCGTCGATGCGCGCCCCCGCGCCGGTGGTCAGCCCGTCCGCGAAGTTCGGCGTGCGCAGTGTTTCGGCTTCAGTCGCATGGGTGGCACGGTCGGCCGTCGCAGCTGTGGCGGCGTGGTCTGCTGTTTGCGCACTTTGCGCGCGGGTGGCGGTGTCGGCTGCATTGGCACGCTCCGCTGTCGTGGCATTCGTGGCGGTGGCGGCATGGGTGGCCTCATCGGAACGAGTGGCAGCGGTGGCACGGTCGGCGGTGGTCGCATATTCTGCCGTCTTCGCCGTAACGGCGCGCGCAGCCTCATCGGCGCGCAGCGCGTGTGTGGCCTCGTCGGCCGTATCGGCGTGCGATGCGCGCTGTGCATTGCCGGCGGTCGCTCCTTCTACAATGGTCGATGTGCCCGCGGCCGACAAGCCCGTGCCATCGCGGCGCGCCTTGCTGCGAGGGCGTGCCGGGGTGGTGGCGGTGGTCACGGTGTAGGTTTTCTTTTGGTCTGCCATAGTTATATGTTTTCTTCGGATTCCACGGCTTTATAAATGTCGGGGGTCAATTCTACGACGGTCACATCTCCGCAGTCTTCGATGAGGTCTTGGTGCTCTTCGACCACGATGAAGCGCGCCGTGCCTTGGTTGGCTTCGGTGCGCGGTGCCAATGCGCCGTCGTAGATGTAAGCCTCCCCGCTTAGTTTGGTGTGCCGTGTGGCATATTGTGAGTAAAGCGAGTTAATAAAGAGTTGTTCGGGGCGGTCTGTAACACCGGCGCGCATCATATCGCGGTCGCCGATGGCGCAATTTCGCAACGCGTCGAGATACAACCCACGGCAAAGCGGTTCGCCTTCCACGTCGTGGGGGAGCGTGCCGCATTTCGTTTCGATGGCGAGTTCTTCTTTCGCATCGGGGTGCAGCGTGGCACGGTACTCAACATCGGGGACGTCGGGCGCATCGCAATCGCCCCACGAGCGAACGATTTCCAAGTCGGGGGCTTTCACGGCAAACCATTGCAGCGCCGCGGGTGGTGGATCGCTTGCGGTGGGAGAGGCGCTGTAAGGGTACACCCTCAACTCGTTGAAAACCGTAACCGACACCCACCCGCCGTCAACAGGGTACGGAATGAGTTCGCCGTCGGGCAGGTTGTTTTCGCGGTCGTATTGGTGAGTTTTATTGTTGTTGTGAAGTCCTCCCGTCGCGTCGTTGGGTTGCCCGATGTTGTTGCGATTGGTGCGCCATCCGCCCAGCGCGGAACGTTTGGAGGGGTCGGACTTGTCGAAGTAGGCCAACAAGCAGCGAGTTCGCTCATTCCGCCACGTTCTTTTTACTCGATTGTTTGCAGTCCGCTCATCGAGTTCGTTTGTTGTGGGGTTTTCTCTGATTATTGTGTGGTTATTGTCAAAATACCACACGTTTTGCCCCGAACTGTCCGAGCATTTTACCTCCGCCGAAAGGAACGCCCACCCGAACGATTTGTCCATTTCATCGCGCGCAGCCTTGTCGGCTGACTTTTCTATCGGCGTGCCGATGGGACACAAAGCACGGTCCGCCAAAACCGACACACGAAGCCGCAAACAATACAAAGCAGGGTTCGAGATCTTTGGAAGATAAACACTCCGCGTGGTGTAAATTGCGCCGGCATCGCCTTTGGGCAATACCCCCGTGCCGTATCGCGGCCTATCTGTCACCGTTTGCGGCGCTTTCACGCAATAGGCCGTAGCCTCATCGCCTTCGCTTATCGGTAAGAAACGACATAATCGGGCGTTGTTGCCGTACTGCTTGTTGGGATTATCGGCGAGCCCAAGCAAAAAAGCGGGGTCGTATGTCTTGTATTCGTCCACCTGTCGACCTTTCCCGAAATAGTTTGCCGAGGTGATGTAAAAGCGTTGCTCCGAGAAGAACAAATAGGTATCGGGATACGGCCAATCTCGAGACATTCCCCAGTCGCGCCCCACGTTCAGTGCGCTCCACACCTTGTGCAGCGGGCGGGGGAATTTGAGTTCATCGCTCGAGAGCAGTTTGTTCGATGCGTAGGGCGAAAAGGAGAGGTGCACATTGTTCGCCACGCTGTCGACGCTTAGCGTTTGCCTGTCGGCACTCCACACCACCGGCGGGGCGGTTGGCGCGCTGTGCAAACCGTGCAAATCGTAGAGCCACAAGCGGCCGACGCGCTGCACCACGCGCAACCCCAACGGCTGCAACAAACTTTCAATCGCTTCGCTAAGCGTGGCGGCCTTTCGGTCTTCATCGAAGAAGTTTTCAGACGAACAGCCCAGCCACTTCGCCACTCCACCGCCGACGGGGTGCGTAGAAGCCACTGCCGTGAGGCTTTCGTCCAATGTAAGAGCGAGCCCCGCGCGCTCAACGGCGAAGCTCAACAGCTCGCCGATGGTTTGCACGTTGCGGTTGGCGCGCAGTGAAGCCGTGGTATACTTGAGCCGCTGCCAAATGCCGAAGTCGCCGAACGTCAAAGAGACCGTATAGTGCTCGGCGCGCTCGTAGGGCTCTTCATACTCCTCGGCATCGAGGGTGCCCGTCCAATAAAGCGTGCCGTTTCGGTAGACATCCATTCCCACCGCGCCGGGGGTGATGGTGTACAAATGCGTATAGGTGCGGTCGCCGGGGCTGTCGAGACGCAACGTAGCCGACGAGGAGCAAATCGGCTCGTGTTTTGCCGTTTCTTTCCACTCAATCACGAGCGGTTCGTCGGCTTCGAAGCGCAGCTCTTCGGGCTGTGCGACCGCCGCCCCGCCGATGCGCCACAACTCTACACGGTGCAGCACATCGGAACGGCTCAAAAACTCGCCGCGGTGGGTAATGATTTTTTCCATACTTGTTTAGTTTCGTCCGTTGTGGCGCTGTGTTTTTTGCAGTACGCCGACGAGGTCGCGCCCCTCGATGCGGAAACGCACCGAACCGCCGCCGCTTTCTTGTGGGGCGATGAGCGAACGCAGGCGGTCGAGCGGTGCCACGACTTCAGGGTTGTGGCTCGCGCCGGCATATTCGCCGAAGAGTCCGAGGGTGGGGCCATAGGCGATGCCGCCTTCTGCGAACTTCGGGAGCGATGCCATGGTGGCAATCATTACGCCCGTCAGCGCGGCGGCCGCCGCGATACCCACCCACGGAATGGCAGCGTGCGCGTTGAACGTCTTTGCGGCGGCTCCGGCCACGTTGGTGGTGGCTTCGGCCTTGTTGGCTGCGGTCTTTGCCGTAGCCGCCGCGATGGTGGTTTGCGCTTCGGTTTGCACCGCCTGCGCGTTGACGATGGTGGCGGTCGTTTCTTGCTCTTTTATCGTCTTGTTCGCCGCGCTCACCAAACCGAAAATGCGCATTACTTGGTTCAGCGCCTTGAAATTCTCTTCCATTTGCAGCACCGCGTTGAGCACCGCCGAAAGCTTTTGCCACGCCGAGGCGTTGCCGCGCAGCGTGCTGCTCAAACTCTCCACCGTGTTGCCGATGCTCGACACGCCGCCCCACGCGCTGCGTACCATACCAATGGCGCTGACGGCCTTCTTTTGGAAGCTCTTGTAAGTATTTGCCAGCTCTATCAAGTCGCGGCGCTGTTCGGGCGAAACGGGGCTTGTGGTGTCGGCCAATCGCTTTTGTATGGCTTCGATGCGGCTTTGGAGTTCCTCGATGCCGATGCCTTGGATACGGATTTTCATTTCGCGTTCTCCGAGTTGGCCGATTTCTTTTGCTTCTCGGAGCTTGGCTTGCCATTCCGTGCCGTCCTTCATCAGCTCCAATTTGCGCTGGTAGGCGGCTATCGTCTTCTGCGTGTTGTAGAACTCGTCGCCGCTTTGCTTCTCGGAGGCGGCGTTTAGTTTCTCGATGGCGGCCGTTAGCTCCTTCACGGTGTGAAGCTCCTCGAGGCGGCCGATGTTGTACTTTTCTGTGGTGGCATCGTCCTTGGCAGCGCGGCGGGCGCGGGCAAATTCTTCCAGCTTGGCGAAATCGTCAGCCTCCTCTTTCGAAAAGTTGGCGGCGGTGATGGTCGAGCGGTCGAACCGCAAACCCTTGTCGCGCTCTTTGCGGTGAGTGGCGTTCCACACCGCCTCCGCTTGGTCGCGTTTGGCTTCGAGGAGGGCGGCCGTTTGCTCGTCGATTTGGTCGAGTTCTTTTTGGAGGTCGAGCGCATTTTGTTCGCGCTCCTTTTCTGCGCCTTCTTTCTTCGCGTCGATTTCGGCTTGTTTCAAGACGGCGTAGCGTTCGCGCGCGGCTTTGATTTCGGCAGCCTTCTCTTTGTCCTGCGCCTGCGTCAATGCGTGAGCGTCGAGAGCTGCGTTTTTCTGTCGATTTTCTTCTTCTTTCTTGGGGTCGACCTTGTGTCCGCCCTTGCCCCCGCCACTCTTTCCGCCACCCTTTCCGCCACCGTGCGAACTTGCTGAAAAGAACTCCAGTTGCTTGTCGTAGTACGCAATTTTTTTGCGTAGCTCTGCAGCTTCTTTGCGCTCTTTTGCCGAGGACATGTCTTTGCCCTCCAAATCTTCCTGCGCGCTTTTCTTCAGATTCTCCCAGTAGGCTTTGTTTTGAGGCTCTTTTTTGTTGCCGTCGCTCGTCGGCGGGCTAATCCCCAAAGCTGCGTCGGCATCGGCGCGGACTTTTTTCTCGTACTCGTTTAACGCTCGAAGTCTTTGCGCGTAATTTGTAAATGAGTTGACGGTTTCCTGTCTCATCGTCCCACCCGTCGGAGATCCGGTCGTTATTTCCCTATCGAACTGCTTTATAAAAGCCTTGTTAAATCCCCTCCCCGTGTCAATCAATCTAAGAACCTCATTCAGCCGTGTGTTTACATTTCCACCGTGGTAGACTGTAGCCAATTCTGCGCGAAGTTGTTTTACTAACTCCGCACGTGTTTCCGCTGTGCCCTCCATCTTCTTATCTACGTAGGTTTGCATGGCGCGCGCCCGTGCAGCCGCTACAACCTTTTCGCGGAGGAGGTCGTAAACCTTTGCAAGGTCGTTTATTTTCCCGTGCTCTTTTTCGATTTGGCGAATGTACTCCCCATACTGATCCATAATGGAGTTTTTCGCCTGTGCATAAGCCGCCGTGCCTTGCTTTGCCTTGTTCAGCGCGGCGAAAAGCTCATTTAGTTTGCTCTCCTCCTTCGATGCGGCCGCAGCAGCCACGCCAAAGGCTTCGTTCGTTTCCGCTTGGCGGCGCGCGGCTTCGCTGTTAGCGGCGGAAAACTTATAAAGCGCATAGGCAAGCGCTGCGACGGCCGCTATAGCCACCACCCAAACATTGGCAGCCATGAGCGCGTATAGCTTTTTTGCAGCGCTGACGGCGGCCAACTTGGCCGCTGTGAGCACGCGCATCGCGGTACTCGTCGTTCCCGCCGCCCCGGCTTCGGCATAGAGTGCCAAAATGGAGGCCTTTGTCGTGGCGAGGAAATTAGCCAAAGACGCCCCCACACCGGCGACCACGGTTTTGAGTTGCCCAAAGGAAGCCGTTATGACAGAAACTTGTGAAGCCGCGGCGAGGTAGGGGCCGAAGCCGACCAACGCCTCGCCGATTTTCGCCTTAATGCCGCCGATGGTCATTTGCAGCTGCTTCATCTGTCCGGTGGGCGTGGCGGCAAGTTTCTTGTTCATCTCGCCCACGTTGTTCGTGATGATACGAGCCAAGAGGGCGGCGCGCTCGCTTTCGGTACCATGCTTGAGCATCTTTTCTTCGGCTGCGGAGAACGTGATGCCGACGCGGCGCAGTGCCGAAGCTTGTCCCATCAGCGCTTTGCCGAAAAGATTACCGATGCCCACCGCGTCTTCCTGCGTGGCATTGACCCCCTTTTGCTGCGCGAGGAGGTTGTTCATCGCCGGCACGAGGGTGCGGAGTGTCGACGCCTGCGTGGCGAACGTTCCGATTTGCTGCGCGCCGGCTACCTGCACCGAACCACTCACCACGCCGAGCTCCTTCTGCGCCGAAATCACGTCTTTCACGCCCTTCACATCTTCGGCAGTCGCATTCATGCGCTGCTCCATGATGGTTTTTAGTTTCGTGTTGGCCACGGCGGCCGCCTCGAAAGCCTGCGTATAACTCGAAAAGACGCCTTGCAACGAGCCGACGGCGCTCTTGAGTGTTTGGAAGAGCGAAGCCGTGGCGGCGGCATTGACGAGTGAGGGTTTGAGCTT
>ERZ773066.1121-NODE-1121-length-14069-cov-3.174968_pt1 | contig 14069 bp, 6 predicted proteins | sample MGYA00580573_ERZ773066 | MGnify/ENA primary metagenome ERZ773066 (study PRJEB29015, sample SAMEA2738128) | human oral metagenome | biome: human oral; feature: human-associated habitat; material: saliva | place: China | collected 2203 ... | reverse complement strand
AATATCTTTCAAAGAATATATGACGAATTGTCTTTTATTCCCATTTGTGTATTCTGCAGCTGCATATAAACCTCCAACACCAGCATAAACATTTTGTTTATATGGCTTACTTGATAGAAAGGTGTGCTTCTTTACTGCAATAGGATTTTTAATGCGAACGTAGCATCTAATATGACGTAATACATTTATTTTTTCTCCCTTTCTGTTAAGCATATATATAGGCTGTCCACATGCTTCTTTAAAGGAAGTTCCTTCGCAAAACTGACTTTTCATCATTGGTATGAGTGTTTTGTTCACAATCTGTTTTTCAAGATCTTCCCAACTAGAGAAGCCTGGAGCGCTAGCATTGTTTTTGAATACTAATGGTTTTCGGATGACATAATAGACCGTAGGATCAATTATGTTCTTATCTTTCTGATTAGTTGTTTCGTTATGATTTGTCTTTTCTTTCCATTGGGTAATAGCACCATAGAAAGATTGGGCAGAGAGTTCTCCTTTTATGGAATCACCAGAACTCCACTTTTTATGTTTGTTTCCATGATGATCTGTTACATAAATTTTCTTTCCTCTGATACGAATAGTGCGATGGCTGTTTTGTTGTGTCTGTTCTTTGCGAAGATGTCGAATGATAATATTGTTTTCAATGTATGATGGAAGAGATGTGATGTCGTTACCTAAATGACAACTATTTATTTCATATTGTAATTTTTGGTTGAGACTTATAATCTCTTGCTGTTTATTTGTATCCTTAGAGAAACAAAGAATCTTCTTGAGTTCTTTAATTCTAAGAAAGAGTTCTAACATACGATCGCGTTTAGCAGCAATAGGTATAGTTGTTAGGATGGTAGCATCAATAGCATGGTGAGAGTGTTTGTCGCGATTCTTTGCTTCATCAACGCTCTGGATTCCCAGTATTTTTCGGAAATCAGCTGTGACACTTCCTTTCTGTACCTCCACATTTTTGAAGAGGCTCTTGAGGAAAAGTGCTGCATGGCGTGTGATGATGCCTGTGTCCACTAACTGACTATTGCGGAAACCTTCTTTGATTTCTTCCATCTCGAAATGGGATAGTTTTTCGTGCCAATAGTTCAGCTCCATTTGCCAGAGGTGGCGTTGGCGGATACAATAGTCGCGTGTATCTTTGTCTTGTGCACGGCGTGTACGGTTCTTCCAAAAATCTACATTAACTTTGAGTCGTTCAACACGCTTTCTCCACATTTCCAAACGTGGCTTAATGGCGGTGTAGAGTGTGCCATTGATGGTCTGGTCATGCTCGAAGTTGGGCAGATGTGCGGGGAGAATGTTCTTTTTGATGTACCTATTATAATGTGCGTCGCAAATGGTGAGGTTGGCGTCTGAGTTGTCGAACGATTTGCTGCGTGGCAGGGTGTGTTCGATATCAAAGGCGTTATCATCGAAGAGGTTAGTGAGGTTGATGACTTTTCCTGTATAGAAACAGATTCCGCCTTGCTCCAACCAGAGCTTATAACGCTTTGCATCAATGTTGAAGCTGAATCCATGCTGAAGTTCTCCTGTTTTTTCCGTCCGATAGATATTCTCTTCGCGTTGTTCAAGAATGTAGCGAGCGGTGTCGATGTCTGTCTCACTGATAGCGCGTGTTGTGTATTCTTTTTCAAGAATACTACGAATGGTTTTATTTTGTTCTTCGCGCTCTTTTTGGAAGCGATTGATGGCCCAGCGCATATTGGCGTCGTTGAGAGTTCGTGTTGTCTCTATCACAACGCGAGTCTCCAGGGGATCAATCATATTGGCATCTAACAACGCGTTGATTTTTCGGCGTAGTATGTTGAGTGTGCGTAGAGCAACAGGATTGCGAATGGCTCCAATGTTTGGTGTACCTAAACGCCATGAATCGGGACAGTTCTTATCGCGTTCTGGATGATAGGATGCAATCTGCGAGGGATGATAGAGCTTTGCCCATGCCTGTTCGTCAACATGAGGGAACTTTTCACAAAGGAACGTGCGGAGCGTACTAGCATAGGTTGGGATATCATAGAAATTACGCTTCGTTTTGCTGAAAAAGTTTTGATAGAGCTGTTCCACTTCGTTCATCAGCGTTTCCTGCTCTTCAGCGTCCATGAGCCCCCAAGTGACTTCTCCAAAATGTTTGATGATATGTTGAACGATGTCTTCTTTATCACTCTCCTGCAAGCAATAGCTTGTATCGTGTTCTGCAAATCGATCTTCGAAGGAGAGTGATTTGTAATCAGCGATGAGCGAGTTTGTGATGATATAAATGTCTTTCGTGCGATCAACTTCTGTTTTGAGGTCTTTGCTGAAAGTTTCGATGAGTGTGTCAATCTCGTTCTCGTTCATGCCAGCAATCTCAGGCACTTTCGCGAGCATTACAGCATCACTATATTTTAGTCCGCGGCACAGCATACGATTGATGTTGCGGATGGCTTTGAGACTTAGCATGGCATAGCCTTGCGGAATACTCGTCCATACGCGTAGCAATAGTTTGCACTTCTCGTCGTCCCATTGGAGCGAATCTTTGGCAAAACTTTGCACATCTTCCAACTCATCTGCTTGGAAACAGACGTGCCAAATATCTAAGGCACTGTAGCAAACCGTGTGTTTTGTGGGATGTTGTTTGCTGTGTGTCTTGTGTTCTTTCCTCCCTTCTTGTTGGAATCTTTCCCAATCGGTACCTAAGAGTTTGACGAGGCGAGCGGTGACGGGGCATCCTGCAACATTCTGTTTGTCTGCATAGTTGATGGTGCGGAGGCTCTTATTGTTATCCCAATGGAGTTGGACTTCAAGTTCTTTTTCAAGCCACTTACGAATTTCAGAGAAGAGGAAATCTGCTTTGACGCGGGCAGTGAAGACCTCGCGATAGAGTCTTTCTTTCATTTCTGTTGTAGGCTCTTGCCATTCGCTATCAATAGTGCGGCGATAGCGTATGTTGTTGATAAACGCCCACGCGCGGAACTTCTCAAATTCGGGATGGCCGATGGGGCAGCGTCCCTTCTTCGGCTCGAGAGTACATTTCCCAACGAGTCCCTTTTGAGACCGCAAGGGGTTCTTATAGAATATGGTACCTTCGCCCTTCTTTGTGCTGACAAGTCGTTTGTAGAGTTCGCTCTCTATGCTGAGTTCTTTCTGGAAGTTAAAAATGTATGTAATCTCTTTTTCGTAGAGATCGCGCGTTGCTTGGATATCTTCATTGTTGCGGATGCGCGTACCTTGCGATTCTAAGTAGGCAAATGCTTGGCCGATAGTCTTCAAGCCTTGTGTTTCAAGTAGTTCTCGAAGACCTTTTGAGCGCTTCATCTCCGATTTCTTCATTTCTTGTTCGAGATCGTCGCTATTAGCGCTGAACTTCTCATTTTTCTCCTGTTCAGCAATCGTCTCCCCCTTGCTGCTCTTGAAACCTCTCCGTTGAGCAATATGATAGAGTGCGCGTCCGAGTTTGAATTTGTTTTCGGGAGAGGAGAAGTCGAGTTGCGTGGTAGCCAATTCGCAGCGCAATTGGTACGGACTGGTGTAGTCGGGTTTACCATCTGCATTGAAGTCAAGTTTTATCCAGCGATTGAAGCCTTCATCTCCAATAGGATATTCACGTTTCAGATTTTGTGTTTTATCATAAACGCTCCATTGTTTATAGGAATCTTCTGAAAGCGGACACAGCTTGTGGTCCATCAATAGGCGCAATGTGGCCTGCAGGCGTCGGCGGCGATGTAGTTTGAGGCGGCGAGCACTTCTAAATGTCGTGCGCTGTGCTGCGTAAGAGAATTCTCCGCTTTTATCCGTTCCTACACCTGCTTCAAAGATGTCTGAAGAGAAATATTCTAGTTGCTCTTTGAGATTCTCTCCAAGGGCGGGATTGCGTAGAGAAATGCCTATAGAGTTGGTACCAAGATCAAGTCCGAGTGTTTTTTGTTCCATTTTTTAGGTTTTTATGTTTGTATATTAAATTATTCTGTATCTTTGCGGCAGATACGATGTGAAAGACTTTTCACAACAAGGCTATAAGCCGAAGATTTCTTGCTCCCGCGGTTTAACGTGGGAGTTTTTTTATTTCTTTTAGATAACTATTGCAAACATACGAAATAAAACAAAAAACTGCAAGGATTTATTAAAATGAACCAATACAAAGGAAAGCGTTATAAAACCTTCTTATTTACGATCAAAAGAAAAAGGCGCAGCCCATAACGGACTGCGCCTTTTTATAAAAAGGGATGAATAAGTGTCAATTAGATTTCGTTGCTCCAGTCCTCTTGAGTCTTGCGGACATAGGCAGCGTAGCGACGCTGAGCGGCCTTCTTTGTTTCGGCATAAAGCTCATCGGCCTGTGTGGGGAGAGCTTTGCGCAGTGACAAGAAGCGAACCTCGTTGTCGAGGAACTCTTGGAACTTGTCCCAGTTAGGCTGTTTAGAGTCGAGCGTGAACGGATTCTTGCCTTCTTTAGCCAATTCGGGGTTGAAGCGCCAGAGATGCCAGTAGCCACATTCAACGGCACGAGCTTCTTCGGCCTGACTGCGACCCATACCGCCCTTCACTTTCAAGCCGTGGTTGATACACGGTGAGTAAGCAATGATGAGTGATGGTCCGGGGTAGGCTTCTGCTTCGCGGAAGGCTTTGAGGCACTGTGCTTGGTCGGCACCCATTGCCACTTGGGCTACATAGATGTAGCCATAAGTTGCTTGCATCAAGCCGAGGTCTTTCTTCGTGATTCGCTTACCAGCTGCTGCAAACTGTGCGATAGCGCCGATAGGAGTAGACTTAGAAGACTGACCACCAGTGTTGGAGTAAACCTCGGTGTCGAGTACGAGGATGTTCACATCTTCGCCAGAAGCGAGCACGTGGTCAAGACCGCCGTAACCGATGTCATAAGAAGCACCGTCACCACCGATGATCCACTGGCTACGCTTCGTGAGGAAGTGGCTGAGTTCATCGAGCTGTGCGCAACCTGGGCAACCGTGTTCCTTACCTGCCTTGATGAATGGGAGGAGCTTGTCGGCTGCTGCGCGACTTGCTGCTGCATCGTCCTTGCCTGCTTCCCATTCCTGTGCTGCTGCCTTGAACTCTTCGGGTGCGCCGTCGCAAGCCTGAGCCAAGAGGGTGGAGATGCGAGCGCGCATCTTCTTATTGGCGAGCAGCATACCCATACCAAATTCGCAGAAGTCCTCGAAGAGTGAGTTAGCCCAAGCTGGACCTTGACCCTTTTCGTTGGTAGTGTACGGAGTTGAAGGAATAGAGCCAGAATAGATAGAAGAACAACCTGTTGCGTTAGCCACCATTTCGCGGTCGCCAAAGAGTTGAGAAATCAACTTCACGTAAGGCGTTTCACCACAACCTGAGCAAGCACCAGAGAACTCGAAGAGCGGAGTAGCAAACTGGCTGTTCTTCGGGCTTTGTTTGATGTCTACGAGGTTTTGCTTAGACGTTACGTTCTTCTCGCAGTAATCCCAGTTATCGGCCTGGTCGAGCTGACTGTCGAACGGAACCATTTCGAGCGCCTTATTACCACGCATACCCGGACAAACATCGGCACAGTTACCGCAGCCGAGACAGTCGAGTACGTCCACCTGTTGAACGAAGTGCATGCCCTTTAGAGCTGCTGGAGCCTTGATGTCAATCGTTTTGCCCTTGAAGCCTTTGAGCTCTTCCTCGTTGAGGACGAACGGACGGATAGTTGCGTGAGGACAAACGAAGGCACATTTGTTACACTGGATACAGTTCTCTGATTTCCAAACGGGAACGAAAGCTGCCACACCGCGTTTGTCGTAAGCGGCAGTGCCTTGCTGCCATGTACCGTCTACGCTGCATTCGTAAGCGCTAACGGGGAGCTTATCGCCCTGCTGTGCATTGATGGGGCGCACAATCTTGCTGATGAATGCTGGTTCATTGCGCTCCTCTTCAGCGTCAGCGGGAAGATTTGCCCATGCGGGATCTATTGTCAGCTGCTGGTATTCGCTACCGCGGTCAACAGCCTGATAGTTCTTGTTAACAACGTCTTCACCCTTGCGGCCGTAGGACTTAACGATGAATTTCTTCATCTGTTCTACTGCGAGGTCAACGGGGATGACGTTGGTGATGCGGAAGAATGCGGACTGCAAGATGGTGTTCGTGCGGTTGCCGAGGCCAATCTCTTGTGCAATCTTTGTAGCGTTGATATAGTAAACGGTGATGTTGTGCTCAGCAAAGTACTTCTTGATGTTGTTTGGCAAGAAGTCTACCAGCTCTTGTCCCTCATGGATCGTGTTGAGGAGGAACGTTCCGTTGTCGCGCAAACCTTCGAGCACGTGGTACATGCGGAGGTATGCCTGAACGTGACAAGCCACGAAGTTAGGTGTCTTGATCTGATAGGTGCTGCGGATGGGCGTATCGCCGAAGCGCAGGTGAGAGCAGGTGAAACCGCCCGACTTCTTAGAGTCGTAGCTGAAGTAGGCCTGGCAATACTTGTTGGTGTTGTCACCAATGATCTTGACTGAGTTCTTGTTGGCACCTACCGTACCATCTGCACCCAGACCATAGAATTTGGCTTCGAAGATGCCTTCGCCGCCGAGTGCCTGTTCTTTTTCCAAAGGCAGTGACTCGAACGTTACGTCGTCCACGATACCCACACTGAAGTGGTTCTTAGGCTCAGGCAGAGCGAGGTTGTCGTAAACGCTGATAATCATTGTCGGGGTGGTGTCGCAAGAACCGAGACCATAACGGCCGCCAACGATCAATGGGCGATTCTCCTGATCGTAGAAGGCTTCCTTCACGTCCAGATATAGTGGTTCGCCTTCTGCTCCTGGCTCTTTCGTGCGGTCGAGCACAGCGATGCGCTTGCAAGTCTTGGGAACTGCTGCAAGGAGGTGCTTCTTGCTGAACGGACGATAGAGGTGTACGCTGATGAGACCCACTTTGCGGCCTTGTGCCATGAGGTGGTCGATGGCTTCGCGAGCTGCTTCGGTCACTGAACCCATACAGATGATAACATCCGTAGCATCTTCTGCACCGTAGTAGCTGAAGAGTTTGTATTCACGACCTGTGATGCGGCTCACTTCCTTCATGTATTTCTCAACAATGCCTGGGATGGCAGCGTAGTACTTATTGGAAGCTTCGCGATGTGCAAAGAAGGTTTCGGGGTTCTCGGCCATACCGCGTGCCACAGGGCGTTCAGGGCTGAGTGCGCGAGCGCGGAATTCAGAGAGAGCCTTCTGATCCACGAGCGGACGGAGTTCTTCTTGATCTATCTCCTCGATCTTCTGATATTCGTGAGAGGTGCGGAAACCGTCGAAGAAGTTGATGAAAGGTACGCGAGCTTCGATGGTTGCCAGGTGGGCAACGGCGCTCAAGTCCATCACCTCTTGCACGCTGCCTTCGCAGAGCATAGCGAAACCTGTCTGGCGGCAAGCCATGACGTCACTATGATCGCCGAAGATACAGAGGGAGTGAGTGGCCAACGTACGAGCGGATACGTGGAAAACGCACGGCAGCAGTTCGCCAGCAATTTTGTACATATTCGGGATCATCAGGAGCAAACCCTGAGAAGCTGTAAACGTAGTGGTCAGTGCACCAGCTTGGAGTGAACCGTGTACGGCACCTGCTGCACCTCCTTCAGACTGCATTTCCTGAACGGAAACGGTGTCGCCGAAAAGGTTCTTGCGGTCTTGTGCGGCCCATTCATCAACGTGTTCGGCCATCGGGCTTGATGGCGTGATGGGATAGATGGCAGCAACCTCGGAGAACATGTAGGCTACATGTGCTGCGGCTTGGTTACCGTCACAAGTGATAAATTTCTTTTCTTTTGCCATAAGTTATAGAAAAAATATAAATTGTGAATTGTCGTTTGTTTGGCAGACTCACTGCCATGCATGAGTTAGCGAGCCGAGCCTCTTGTGCTCGGCTCGCTGTATGGGAACAGACTAATAGAGGAAACCGAACAACCAAATGGGGATTTCGTTGTCGCGGCCCACTTCTGTCTGATAGCGGGCAAGATATGTATTGGGGGCATTCTTCACACGACGTGAACGGTCGCATACACATACGTTGGTGATACCATCAATAAGGAAAACGCCGTCGCGGCGTGTACTGTTGATTTTGTGGTGCCGCCACATCACGTTCACAAAGAATGTCTCCATCACGTTCTGCGTCGTAATGCCTGGCGCTTGCATGCCATACACCAGATTGGAGTCGTGGAGATAGATGGCTGCAGGCTTTTTGGGATATTCATTGCCCTCTCGGTAAATCGTGTTGATGAGGCGCGCCTCTTCGAGATATTCGATATAGTTCATCACTGTGGCACGGCTTGTTTGGATTTCCTCTGCCAGCTTCGACACGTTAGGGGCGTTGTTCTCCCCGTTGGCTGCCAGGAGATAGAGCAACTTCTTGATTTTCGATAGATAGCTCAGCTCCACTTGTTTGCGGAAGAGAACGTCCACTTCAATCATGTTGTTCATCGCCTTCAGCAGGGCCTCGGTGAAATTGCGGTTTTCGAGGTAGAAGGGGTAGTAACCGTGATGCAGATAGTCCTGAAAATGTTCCTGCGGACGTACTTTGGGGAGGATGGCCTTGAGGATGTGCTCGTGGTTCTCCAAAATCTGCGGTAGGGTGTAAGTTCCCAATTCGAGACCTGTCTGCTGGTTGATGTATTCGCGGAAAGAGAAGCCGTGGAGCACATAACTGCGTGTGATGCGATCCAACTCGTGGTTGGCATTTGCTCCTTCGCCATGTACGCTCGTTGTGGAGAAAACAACGCGCAGATAGGGGTAAGCGTGGTATATCTCTACCAGCTGGTCTTTCCAGTTGGGGAGTTTGAAAGCTTGGTCTATAATCAGCACTTGCCCTCCACGGTCCACAAATTCGTGGACGAGCTCTTGCAGGCCACGTCCTTGGAAGTAGAAATTATTGGCACTGATATAGAGGGCTTGGTGCAGTTGAGGATCGAAAAATTCCTTGGCAAACTCGAGTAAGAAGCTCGTTCGTCCAACACCTCGCGGCCCACGGATGGCTATCATGCGGTAACTCCAGTCGATGTTGTCCATCAATGTGCGACGAACTACTGTCTTCAAATGACTGACGAGGTACTCATGTGTCTGGAAAAAAGGTTCTATCACGGCGTAATTTATTTAGTGCTCACATTTATAGAACTTCGCTCCTTGGGGGAGTTCTGTGTCCTGATGGAGCTATTAGGTTGCAAATTTACTTATTTATTATTGTATATACAAATTTAGTTCCTACTCTTTTTCTCCCTTTTCTGTCTGTCGCCACTCCTTGTTGTAGGCATCCTCGGCCTTCTTTTGTCTTCTTTTTTGTTGTCTTCTTTTCCTTGTTGTTTTTGGTGGATTGAAGCCTACTTTTAGTCTGTTTTTGGGGTGTGTTTGTGTGGTCATTTACTATCTTTATTCTTGACAATACTACTTATGTAAATAGCGAGCGGCGAAATCTTTTTGGGTGGAAAAATGAGGAAGAAGTGGAAAAATAAAACCACAAAAGTGTTCAATTTTCACTATTGTGGTCGATGGAATAAGGATGTTCTTGAAAAAGTGGAGCGAGATGCTCCTGGCTGGTCCTGTTCTTTTCGTGTTTCTCCTTATTGTGTCGGCGAACACAATAAGGCTATCAGCTGACGCAATAAGGAAGCTGGCCGATAGCCTTATTGTATCGACGGATTGCAGTATTCTGTCTGTATTTCAAAAGGAAGGGTGTTGTGAGGATATTATCGAAAGGCTGATTTTCTTGCGATTCTCAGTCTTGTAAAATAAGAATTCTGTTTACAAAACTAAGGTATTGAAAAACTTCTTGTAAAAAACAATTAATTCTCTTCGATTTGTGTGAGCGTAAGTAGTCTCTGTTCATTGGCACATTCCCTCATTAGCACATTAGCACATTAGCGAGCTTGCTCGCGCCCCATTAGCACATTAGCACATTGGCACATTCCTCCATCACCTCCTTCTCATCAGCAGATAGAACACCATCGGGACGCCGAGCAGCGGCGTGAGCGTGTTCAGTGGCAGTGTACCGCGATCGCCAGGCAGCAGACTCACGACGTTGCAAAGCAACGCCACGTTGGCACCCCAAATCATGGTGGCGGGCAAAAGGCGATGGTGATCGCTGGTGCGCAATGTGAGGCGCGCGGCATGAGGTACGGCCAGTCCGATGAACGAGATAGGACCGCATAGAGCAGTGACAACAGCCGTCAGAAGGCCCGTGAGCAGCAATACGATGGTCCGGCTGCCCACTACGTTTGTTCCCAGATTTTGCGCGTAGTTGTCGCCCAACAGGAGGGCATTTAGAGGTTTGGCCATGAAAATGGTGGCGGTGAGCGTCAGCAGGATAACAGTGGCGAAGAGAGGGAGTCGCTCCAGCGTGACTCCACTGAAGTTTCCCAGTCCCCAAATCATGAAACTCTGCACGCCTTGCGCTGTGGCGTAGAAACTGAGGAGCGAAATGAGCGAAGAGGTGATGAAACTAATCATCACGCCCGCAATGAGCAGCGTGAGCGTTCCAGGCATCCGTCGACTGAAGATGAGGAGCAGTACGATGACCACGGCGGCCCCTATGAAAGCAGCCACCACGGTGAGCAAAAAGCCACTCAGTGTGAGTTCGCCAGCCGTGAATGTGCCGCCCAGTAAAAGCATAGCGATGGCAACGCCCAATCCTGCGCCACTATTGACGCCCAGAATGCTCGGGTCGGCCAGCGGATTGGCAAAAATGGTTTGTAGCAGTAGACCAGCCACAGCCAGAGCAGCGGTGAGCAAAGCCGGTAAGCGCGATTGCAGGACGATGAAAGCCGTGGCGCTCGTAGTGTCGTTGCCCGTCAGAGCCTGCCACACTTCGCCTGCTGGTAGGTCAATGCTACCCCAAAAGAGATTGGCCGTGGTGAGCAAAAGGAGTAGACCTACGCTTGCGGCATTCCAGAGGGTGCGCATCCTGCGGGCGTGGGAATCTCTTTGTGGAGACGTACTGTCGGTGGTGCGCGTCGGTTGGTCGGGCATAAAAGTGTAAGGAAAAGAGGGTTATTTCATCGGGAAGAAATACCGCGTTTGATAGTCGGGCAGTATTTCCGGATGGAAAATCTTGATGAGGTCTTTCAGCAGGAAGTCGGGGCGGAATGGGGCTTCCTCGAAATAGGGCACTTTCATAGAGTTGCAGTACCAAATATGGTGTTCTTGGAACGCTTTGAACTGAGCATTGGGGGCGAAGTCTTGTTGCAACTGTTTGTAGGTCAGATCCGTTGGACCGCCGCTCTTGATGAGCCAGAGGTCGGCAGCATGTGCTTTCTGAAAGACGGTTTCGAACGAGAGAGACACAGAACCGCTCTCGTCATTGTTGGCGAAGCAATAGTTGGCACCTGCATCCTTGTAGAGGCTACCTAAATAGCTCTTGCCGCCAGGAACGTACCATGCGCCGCCTTGCTTTTGGTCGATGAGCAGCGTGGGGCGTGTGGTGGTTTTTTGAGTGGTAGCGGTTAGTTCGGTGTAGTTCTTTTCTACGATTTGGAAAAGACTGTCGGCCGTGGCTTCCTGTCCAAAGAGCAATCCGAAAAAGCGCATCCATTCCGCCCGCCCCAGCGGCGTGGCTTCCATATAGTCGGCGCACTCTATCAGGGGAATATTGAGTTTTTCGATACCGCCGTAGCTGGCGTTCTGAAAGGGCGAAACAAGCAGAGCGTCTGCATGGCTCGCTATCATCTTTTCCAAATCGGGTTGGGTGGACATCCCCATGTTTGCAAGCTTTCCGCTGGTCACCGCCTGGCGCAGTTCGGGGCGCATGATATAGTCGTAGTCGCACACGCCGCAGAGCTGCTTCATCGCGCCAAGGTCGCAGAGCAAGCTCCCATGGACGCTCGTGAACGCCACGGCGCGTTCCAGTGGAGTGCGCACAACCGTGCCTTTGGGACATTGAGCGGGCATCGGAGCGGAGCGTGGGATGAGGATGTAGCGGTGGAGTGTTCGCCCTTTGTTCCATGCGTCCATGACATCGCAAACGGTGAAACTGTCCGCGTGTTCTATCTTGAGAAGCTGGGCATACTGGATGCCGCCGTCTTTCGCTCCTTGGATGGTCTCGGCTTGCTTGCCAGCGCAGCCCGTGAGTAGGAAGTGGGCGAAAAGAAAGGATAAAGCGAAGAGGGTATCCCATGCGTGATGGTGCACCCTTTTCGTGTGAGAATGTTGCTGTTGTGTGTGGTTTTTCATCACTAAAAATTAGATGGAGATTTCCCCGCAAAGGCTCGTGTTCATAAGCTTATGGATGGTGTCGCGGTCGTAGTTGTGCCCCAAAAGGAACATGAGTTTTGTTAGCATTGATTCGGGCGTGGAGTCGTAGCCATTTACCACGCCAACTTGCAGGAGTTGTAGACCTGTTTCATAACGGTGCATCTCCACACGCCCCTCGGAACATTGCGTGATATTGGCCAGCACAACGCCTTGATCGTCCAATTTTTTTAGGCAATCAATGAGCCACGGCTTTTGTGGGGCGTTGCCCGCACCAAAAGTCTTCAACACCACGCCGCGAAGGTTGGGAACGCTGAGAAAATGCTCTACGAATTCTTTACGTATGCCTGGGAAAATCGTCAGAATCATGACGTGGTCGTCCATCAAGTAGTGGGGCTTGAGTGGGCGGGAGAAGTCGCGCTGCAAGATCAGGTGCGGTTCGTATTTGATGTTGATGCCCGCATGAGCCAGTGAAGGATAGTTGAAGGAGCGGAAGGCATTAAATCCTTCTGCGTTTATCTTTGTGGTGCGATTGCCGCGCATCAGTCGGCTGTCAAAATAGATGCAGACTTCGGGAACTATAGGCGTGCCGTCGGGGTTCTTGGCTGCGGCAATCTCTATGCTTGTCAGGAGATTTTCTTTGCCGTCGGTGCGCAACTGTCCGATGGGCAACTGCGAGCCGGTGATAATAACGGGTTTGGACAAGTCCTCCAGCAAGAAGCTCAGAGCTGAGGCGGTGTAGGCCATCGTGTCTGTGCCGTGAAGCACAACAAAGCCGTCGAAGTCGTTGTAGTGTTTGTCGATTATTTTTGCTATCTCAATCCAATTCTTCGGGTCCATGTCGCTGGAGTCGATAGGGGGATCGAAGGAAAAAGCCTTCACGCAGTAGTCCATGCGGTTCACTTCTGGCACCATCTTTTGGAAGCGATCAAATCCGAAGTTTTCTAATGCGCCCGTCACGGGGTTTTCTATCATTCCGATAGTACCACCAGTGTAAATAATCAAAATAGAGGTCATAAAATATGTATTTTATGGGGCAAACATACTAAATAATTTATAAATATGACAAACTTACGCCTTTCTTTAATAAAGGAAAATGTATTCCGGAGAGTTTTGTGAAGTTCTGGCGTTAGATGTGTGTTCTGTCTTTTTGTGGCGTTTCTGTGTTTTATACCCTATCATTTGTTGGGAAAAAGGGAAAATACAAGTGATATTTTTGTGCGGTTGGAAACCTTTATTTAATTTTGTGGCTCAAATGTGTAAATGCAATTTTCTCTAAAGAAAACTATAAATAATGTCTGGAAGCGTTCAAAATAAGAATAAGGAAGAGGATATTCAGCTTATTCCTTTTTTCAAAATGTGCTGGGCACTGTTCCTCGCTAATCTTAAATGGTTTCTTCTCTCTGTGGCGTTCTGCCTCGTGTTAGGCTATATCTATCAGGCTCGTAAACCTCGTGTCTACCAGCGTCAAGCTGTCATTCTTTTCGAGGATAACGACGATAGCAACAGTGGAGGAATATCGCGCGGCTCACGTAATAGCGGACTCAATACATTGATGCAACTCAATGGTATCAGTGTCGGAGACAATCTTAAGAATGAGATGTTTATTCTTACCTCTGAACGACTCATGACGCGCGTTGTAGATAGTCTGGGGCTTGACGTGGATTACACAACGGGCGCGGGACTTCATTCCGTGGCGCTTTATACGGATCGTCCCTTTGAGATTGCTTTCCAGAGAAAAACCGAAGATCTTATAAATTTCGAGGCGAAGATTCAGAGCGATGGTACTGTGAAACTTTCCAACTTCGTTCGTTTCGATGGAACAACGGGGAAAAAGAAAATGTTTAAGGAGCATCTTAGTGTGCGCCCTGGTACTGTGGTGAAAACGCCTATAGGAAA
>ERZ773066.1120-NODE-1120-length-14073-cov-8.474105_pt1 | contig 14073 bp, 10 predicted proteins | sample MGYA00580573_ERZ773066 | MGnify/ENA primary metagenome ERZ773066 (study PRJEB29015, sample SAMEA2738128) | human oral metagenome | biome: human oral; feature: human-associated habitat; material: saliva | place: China | collected 2203 ... | reverse complement strand
TATAATTTGCAGAGTTCTATAGGATATAATAAAAACCTTAAAGAAATCTAAAACGGGGAATAGGAAATGGGTATCTCGATCAAGGATGGGGGAACTTTAACTGGGATTTCGATGGTAATCCTCTTCAAAGCACGTCATTTTATCTGTGATCTCAAAGCTATGATTTGAGCAGCTTGTAGCGAGTTTCCTAGTTTGCTCTAGTATAAGTACAAAATAAAAAGATTGCCTGATTTGAGCAATCCTTTTACATCAATGGTTTTTATCCATGAGTTTTAATTCTTTTGGAGAAATATGGAGATATTTTTTAAAAACTTTGGCAAAATATTTATAGTCTGAAAATCCAACTTGTTCAGAGATATCGCTTAAGGGAGAATTAGGGGACTCAGCCATTTTATCTATAGCTTGCTTGAGGCGGTAGCGTAAGATATATTCATTTAGCGTCATTGGGAAGTCTTCTTTGATAACCTTATATAGATAACTTTCACTATATCCTAGATTCTCTGCAATGGTAGAAATGGTAAAGTGCATGCAGTAGTGTTGGTGCACAAATTCAAGAATTTGCTGAATGATTTGGTTTTGTGTATCAATTTGTTGGATAGAGGTGAGTAAAGTTTGATATTCTTCTAAAAAAGGAGTTTCTTGACGAGTGCTAACTCGTAATCGCAAAACAATTTTTTGAAGACATTCTGTCAACTCCTTGGTATCAATTGGTTTGGATAAGAAATCAACTGCTCCATATTGCATGGCTTTTTTGGCATTTTGAAAATCGTTATAACCTGATAAGATAACTTTTTCATAGGAGAGAGTACGAGTGGCTTCGAACATCATAAAAGCATCCATAATTGGCATTGTGATGTCTGTTAAGACAATATGAGGTTCTTTTTCTTGAATGAGTTTCATTCCCTCTTGACCGTGACTGGCAGTTCCTACGACTTGGATACCTAGGGCAGAGTAGTCTACGGCAATCTCTAGCCATTTTCGAATGAGGTGTTCATCTTCTACGATAATGAGCTTAAACATGAGTTAGTCCTTTCGTTATAAATTTGACCCAAGTTTCTCCATGGCGATTGACTCCTAAATCTAGCTGGACATCAGAAAAGAAATTGCTCAATCGTTTGTAGCTGTTAACGATGCCATGTTGGGTATGAGGGCTTTCTAAAGAGTCTAAAATAGCGAGTCGCTCTTGTTTTGTGAGCCCTCCGGCATTATCCTTGACCAAAAAAGTCAGAGAATCTTCTTCCAAGGTAATTTGGATATCAATATGAAGATCAATACGGTATTGCATCCCATATTTTATAGCATTTTCTACTAGAGGAAGTAAGAAAAGTTTAGGAATAGGCTGATTATCAACAGTTTCTGGGCAGACAATATCATAAGAAAAGTGCTCGAAACGAATCTTATGAATAATCAGGTAATCCTCTATAATCTTTAAATCCTGACAAATGGTTGTTTCTTTTTCTAAATCGGTGATACTGTAGCGAAGAATGCGCGTGAGGTTTTGAATCAGGTCTTGTGTGAGAGTGGCATCCATTAAAGAAGTGATTTTAATCGTCTCAAGTGTATTGTAGAGAAAATGAGGATTGAACTGAGCTTCCAGCATTTTTCTTTCAAAAATCCACTTTTCTTTTTCGATGGTCAACATTTTTTGATGAAGTTGATCTAATTTGTACAACATATTGTTGATTTTTTCTGCCATAAACTCAAACTCATCACCTGTTTGTAGAGAAAGTCTTTTTTCTGCTTGTTTAGGAATTTCTTGAAGTTGGTAAACCAAACTTTCAATAGGAACAGCGTTGTGTGTGGCAATTTTATGAGCAATTCGTCTTGCTTGCCAGAAGTAGAGGAAGAATATACATAAGGTGAGGACGGAGGCTAGGCCGAGTAAGCTAGGAATGGGAAAAAAGGATTGAAAAGTATAGATTGAAAAAATAGCACCGACTTTTTCTTTTTGAACAATAAGCGGTTCATTCGCATACCAGCGGGTGCGAGAGTGTAGGAGTTTTTCATCAAATTTTTCAAGAGTGGAACGAGTAAACTGATTTGTATTGTTGGAAAACATATTTCCAAAGCTATCGGTAATGATGTATTTGGAATTTATCATTGGGAAACTTGAGATGAAATCATTCTCATTTACGAAAGCAATAGTATAGGCCTTAACTCGTTGGTTTTGAAGTAGTGGTTTGATAAAGAGTGTGTAATGTTGCTTATCTGAAGAGAGTGCAATTTTTTCTGTAACTTTTTCTTGAGAAGGATTTTGAATGAGCAATTTTAGATAGTAGGGAGATAAAATACTTTCTTGATGATTTCGATTGGTACTAAATAGTAATTCGCCTGTATCACTTAGGATAATGAGGTCAGAACTAAGTTTTAATTTAGCTTTTGTCTCGTAAAATAAGCTAAAGACTTCTCGCTCTGTGTGTTTGCCGTCCAAAAATCCTGGAATCATTTTATGGTTCATAGTAGTCAGGAGTTCATTATTGGCTTCTTTCATCTCTTGAACCTGTTTGACAATCTGTCTCGTATCTTTGGAGAGTTGCTGCTTTTGTAAAAAATAGGAAAAACCAAAAAGTAAAATGAGTAGTAAGAGTGAGGTCACAAAGGCTGCGATAGAGCTTCTATGGAGAATTTCTTTTTGGAGAGATTTTTTAAAGGAATGAGACATCCGCTACCTCCTTGGAAGGGTTTTCTGTTATAAGTATAGCAGTTTAAAAATTCTAGAGCAAGGTAAAATAGAAAAGGTTTGGCTAAAATTTTTTAGCTAAACCTTTTGAAAAGTTAAGTATGTATTATAGATGCTTGTTATCTGCAAATAGCTAGAGCATTTCAAGGAAATGAACTAGAAATAACAATTAATATGATGGTTCAGAAATACCTTTTGATAATCAATAAGATCTTCAGGATGAAGTGCGTTGACTCCATCCATTTCATATTTCCGATTTAATAAACGATATTTGTTTTCACCAAATTGATGAAAAGGTAGTAGTTGAACTTGGTCGATATTTAATGAGTTAAATAGAGTAGCGAATTCTTCTGCATCCTCTAAACTATTGTTAAAATCAGGGATAACTGGGATTCTTAAAACGATAGTTTTATGTTGAGAAAAAGCATAATGAATGTTTTTAATAATCATTTGATTAAAAACCCCAGTCACTTTTTTATGTTTTATAGAATTATAATGTTTTAGGTCTGTGTAGATAAAATCCACATATTGGATTAAATCAATAAATTTTTCATGATCAACAAAGGCAGTAGTTTCAATGGCAGTGTGTATGTGATGTTCTTTAGCTGACTTTAAGATGGCTTTAGCAAATTCAAACTGAGCAAATATTTCACCTCCAGATAAAGTTAAACCTCCACCGGATTCTTCGTAAAATTCTTTGTCTTTTAATACCTCTGTAATAATTTCTTCTACAGTTTTTTCTTCACCGACTAAAGTGAACTTCTCACGTTGAGCATCTTTCATTTTTTCAGGTTTCATTCTTTGAGATTCAGGATTAGAACACCATGGGCAGCGCAGAGGACATCCTTTTAAAAAAACAGTTGTACGAATGCCTGGACCGTCATGAATTGAAAAGTGTTGAATATTAAAAATAATTCCTTTAGATACTTCCATAATAGTTCCTCCTCTTCATAATTCTATCCTATCACAAAAACGAAAGAAAAACAATTACGAACGAAAGTTTAATTTGTTGTTTTTTGCTATTTATTTTGGTAGAATAAAACGGAGGTGTAAAATGAAAAGATTGGAACAAATTATTAAATTAGTATCAGAATATGAAAAGATTGATGTTAATACATTATCGGAAAAATTAAATGTATCGAAAGTAACGATTAGAAAAGATTTAGATAAATTAGAGTCAAAAGGCTTATTACACAGAGAGCATGGATATGCTGTATTAAATAGTGGAGACGATCTAAACGTACGTTTGTCAATTAATTATGAAATTAAGAGAAAAATTGTTCAAGAAGCAGTAAAATTGGTATCAGATAATGAAACAATAATGATAGAATCTGGTTCAACCTGTGCTTTACTTGCTGAGGAAATTTGCAAGCAAAAAAGAAATGTCACTATTGTAACAAATTCATTTTTTATAGCAAATTTTGTAAGAGGTTATGATTCATGTCGTGTTATTGTTCTTGGTGGAGAGTTTCAGAAAGATTCACAGGTTACCGTAGGACCTTTATTAAAAGAAATGATACAGACTTTTCATGTGCGTCAAGCTTTTGTTGGGACAGATGGCTACGATAAAGAGATGGGCTTTACAGGAAAAGATTTAATGCGCAGTGAGGTAGTTCAATATATTTCAGCAGCGTCGGATAAAGTCATTGTCCTAACTGACTCAAGTAAATTTGATAAAAGGGGTACAGTAAGAAGATTTGCTTTAAGTCAAGTCTATGAAGTAATAACAGACGAAAAACTTTCTAAACAAAATATAGCTACATTAGAAAATGCTGGGATAATGGTTAAGGTAGTTTCGTAAGAGGTTAAGTGTATGAATCAAGATAGGAATAAACTGCTCTCTAAAATTGCTTATCTGTATTATATTGAAAACTTAAATCAGTCACAAATAGCAGCAAAATTAGGAATTTATAGAACCTCTATTAGTAGAATGTTAACAGAAGCAAGGAATGCAGGAATTGTTAAAATTGAAATAGAGAATTTTGATACAAATATGTTTAAGTTGGAAAATTATGTAAAAGAAAAATACAGTCTGGAAAGTTTAGAAATTATTCCAAATGAATTTGATGATACTCCAACAATTTTATCTGAAAGAATTTCTCAAGTTGCAGCAGGTGTCCTTAGGAATTTAATTGATGATAATATGAAAATTGGCTTTTCTTGGGGGAAAAGTTTAAGTAATTTAGTAGATCTAATCCACAGCAAAAGTGTCCGAAATGTTCACTTCTATCCTCTAGCAGGTGGTCCTAGTCACATACACGCTAAATACCATGTGAATACACTGATTTATGAAATGTCTAGAAAATTTCATGGAGAGTGTACATTTATGAATGCAACAATTGTGCAAGAAAATAAATTGTTAGCAGATGGTATTTTGCAATCAAGATATTTTGAAGATTTGAAAAATAGTTGGAAAGATTTAGATATAGCTGTAGTCGGAATTGGTGATTTTAGCAATAAAGGAAAACATCAATGGTTAGACATGCTTACAGAGGATGACTTTAAAGAATTGACAGAAGTTAAAACTGTAGGAGAAATTTGTTGTCGATTTTTTGATTCAAAAGGTAAAGAAGTCTATGAAAACTTACAGGAAAGAACGATAGCAATCTCTTTGGAAGATTTAAAAAATATTCCTCAAAGTTTAGCTGTTGCTTACGGTGATACGAAAGTATCTTCGATTCTTTCTGTCTTGCGTGCTAATTTAGTAAATCATTTGATTACAGATAAAAATACAATTTTAAAAGTTTTGGAAGAAGATGGTGATTTTTCTTTTCGAAATATTTTATGTGAGTGAAAATGATAGACTGATTCAGTTTATCGTTTTTATTTTTAATCATTTGCACATTTGTGCTTAAATAAATAAAAATAGTTTATCTGTTGTTTTTAGATTGACAACTTTATTATGTAGTTGTATTCTAGAGTTACAAAAGAAAATTTTAAAATTTCAAATGAAAAAAGCTTTTTACATAGTGAAATGAGGAGGAATTTATGGAAATTATTGTTCCAGATCAAATTATCATGGGTTTAATTTTATATGCTGGTGATGCGAAACAACATATTTATAAAGCGTTAGATTACATAAAAAATGGAACATGTGAACGATGTGAAGAGGAAATCCAGTTAGCTGATGCAGCCTTATTAGAAGCCCATAATCTACAAACAAAATTCTTAGCACAGGAAGCGTCTGGTACAAAGACAGAAATAACAGCTCTCTTTGTTCATTCACAAGATCATCTCATGACTAGTATGACGGAGATTAATTTAATCAAAGAAATTATTAGTTTGAGAAAAGAACTTCATAAAAAATAATACTAGAGCATTAACATAGAGGAGGAAAATATAATGGTGAAGATTGGTTTGTTTTGTGCAGCAGGCTTTTCTACTGGTATGCTTGTAAATAATATGAAAATTGCAGCGCAATCTAGTGGAGTTGAGGCAGAAATAGAGGCGTTTTCTCAGTCTAAATTAGCGGATTATGCCCCAAATCTAGATGTTGCACTGTTGGGGCCTCAAGTTGCTTATACATTAGATAAATCAAAAGAAATTTGTGATAAGTGTGATGTTCCGATAGCTGTTATTCCGATGATGGACTATGGTATGTTAGATGGGAAAAAAGTATTAGATTTGGCCCTATCTTTGATTAGTGGGTAAGAAAAGGAGATTTATTATGGCAAAGATGGATGTTCAAAAAATCATTGCACCTATGATGAAGTTTGTGAATATGCGTGGTATTATAGCTCTAAAAGATGGTATGTTAGCAATTTTGCCATTGACAGTAGTTGGTAGTTTATTCTTGATTATGGGACAATTGCCATTTGAAGGATTAAACAAGAGCATTGCTAGTGTATTTGGAGCAAATTGGACAGAGCCGTTTATGCAAGTATATTCAGGAACTTTTGCGATTATGGGTCTAATTTCTTGTTTTTCAATTGCCTATTCTTATGCTAAGAATAGCGGAGTAGAGGCTTTGCCAGCTGGGGTTCTATCTGTATCTGCATTCTTTATTTTGCTAAGATCATCTTATATCCCTAAACAAGGTGAGGCAATTGGGGATGCTATTAGTAAAGTTTGGTTTGGAGGTCAAGGAATTATCGGTGCTATCATTATAGGTTTGGTAGTAGGAAGTATTTATACCTTCTTTATAAAGAGAAAAATTGTTATTAAGATGCCAGAACAAGTTCCACAAGCTATTGCGAAACAGTTTGAAGCAATGATTCCAGCATTTGTAATTTTCTTATTTTCTATGATTGTATATATTTTAGCGAAGTCACTGACTAATGGCGGAACATTCATAGAAATGATTTATTCTGCTATTCAAGTTCCATTGCAAGGTTTAACTGGATCTTTGTATGGTGCAATTGGAATTGCATTCTTTATATCATTTTTGTGGTGGTTTGGTGTTCATGGACAATCGGTAGTAAATGGAGTAGTGACAGCTCTGCTTTTATCTAATCTTGATGCTAATAAAGCTATGTTAGCCTCTGGGAATCTATCATTAGAAAATGGAGCACATATTGTTACTCAACAGTTTTTAGATTCATTTTTAATTCTATCTGGTTCAGGGATTACGTTTGGACTTGTAGTTGCGATGCTTTTTGCAGCAAAATCGAAACAGTACCAAGCGTTAGGGAAAGTAGCAGCTTTTCCAGCAATATTTAACGTAAATGAGCCAGTTGTATTTGGATTTCCAATTGTTATGAATCCAGTTATGTTTGTACCTTTCATTCTTGTTCCTGTACTTGCAGCTGTTATAGTATATGGAGCTATTGCAACAGGTTTCATGCAACCATTCTCAGGAGTTACATTACCTTGGAGTACCCCAGCTATTATATCAGGATTTATGGTTGGTGGATGGCAAGGAGTTATTACTCAGCTGGTGATATTAGCGATGTCTACATTGGTTTATTTCCCATTCTTTAAAGTACAGGATCGTTTAGCTTGTCAGAATGAAGCATGATAATTCTAAAAAAACATTTGTGTATTATCATTAAACACACACATTTGTGCTAAAAATTAGAGAGTTAAAGTTTTTCTAGTTAAAAGCTTGAAATTTTCTAAAAAACCAGGTATTATATTTTCGAAAGAAACAAAAATATTTTCGAAAGAAAGGTGCTTACGATGGTAAATACAGAAGTAGCAAGAACAACAATCAAGACAGAATATTTTGGCAGCCTTACTGAAAGGATGAACAAATATCGAGAAGATGTTTTAAATAAAAAACCTTATATTGATGCTGAGAGAGCGGTTCTAGCAACACGCGCTTATGATCGATATAAGGAACAACCTAATGTCCTAAAACGCGCCTATATGCTGAAAGAAATTTTGGAAAATATGACTATCTATATCGAAGAAGAATCTATGATTGCGGGAAATCAAGCTTCTTCCAATAAAGATGCTCCTATTTTTCCAGAATATACGCTAGAATTTGTTCTCAATGAGTTGGATCTTTTTGAAAAGCGTGATGGAGATGTTTTCTATATTACAGAAGAAACAAAAGAACAACTTAGAAGTATTGCTCCGTTTTGGGAAAATAATAATTTACGTGCTAGAGCTGGTGCCTTGTTACCTGAAGAAGTGTCTGTTTATATGGAAACAGGATTCTTCGGTATGGAAGGTAAGATGAATTCTGGAGATGCTCACTTAGCAGTTAATTATCAGAAACTGTTGCAATTTGGTTTAAGAGGTTTTGAAGAGCGGGCTCGTAAAGCGAAAGCAGCTCTAGATTTAACAGATCCAGCAAGTATTGATAAATATCATTTTTACGACTCTATATTTATCGTAATCGATGCTATTAAAGTATATGCAAATCGCTTTGTTGCTCTTGCTAAAAATTTAGCCGAAAATGCAAATCCTAAACGTAAGAAAGAATTACTTGAGATTGCAGATATTTGCTCTAGAGTCCCATATGAACCGGCAACTACTTTTGCAGAAGCTATTCAATCAGTCTGGTTTATTCAATGTATTTTACAAATTGAATCTAATGGTCACTCTCTTTCATACGGTCGTTTTGATCAATATATGTATCCATATATGAAGGCTGATTTAGAAAGTGGTAAAGAAACAGAAGATAGCATTGTTGAACGTCTGACAAATCTTTGGATTAAGACAATTACAATTAATAAGGTTCGCAGTCAAGCACATACATTTTCTTCAGCAGGAAGTCCTTTATATCAAAATGTTACAATTGGTGGACAGACTCGAGATAAGAAGGATGCTGTTAACCCATTATCTTATTTGGTATTAAAATCAGTTGCACAAACCCATCTGCCGCAACCTAATCTAACTGTACGTTACCATGCAGGTTTAGATGCTCGTTTCATGAATGAGTGTATTGAAGTGATGAAACTTGGTTTTGGTATGCCTGCATTTAATAATGATGAGATTATTATTCCTTCTTTTATTGCAAAAGGAGTATTGGAAGATGATGCTTATGATTACAGTGCCATTGGATGTGTTGAAACGGCAGTTCCAGGGAAATGGGGCTATCGTTGCACAGGTATGAGTTATATGAACTTCCCTAAAGTTCTACTTATCACGATGAATGATGGAATTGATCCAGCTTCGGGGAAACGGTTTGCACCAAGCTTTGGTCATTTTAAGGATATGAAGAACTTTTCTGAATTAGAAAATGCTTGGGATAAAACACTAAGATATTTGACACGAATGAGTGTTATTGTTGAAAATTCTATTGATTTATCATTGGAACGAGAAGTTCCTGATATTCTATGTTCAGCATTGACTGATGATTGTATTGGTCGTGGAAAACACCTTAAAGAAGGTGGAGCAGTATATGATTATATATCAGGTTTGCAAGTTGGAATTGCAAATTTGTCGGATTCATTAGCTGCAATTAAAAAGTTGGTATTTGAGGAAGAACGTATAAGCCCAAGTCAGCTTTGGCATGCACTGGAAACAGATTATGCCGGGGAAGAAGGTAAGGTCATTCAAGAAATGTTGATTCATGATGCACCTAAGTACGGTAATGATGATGATTATGCTGACAAATTGGTTACTGCTGCTTATGACATTTATGTTGATGAAATTGCTAAATATCCTAATACACGTTATGGAAGAGGACCTATTGGAGGAATTCGTTATTCAGGAACATCTTCTATCTCAGCCAACGTAGGACAGGGACGTGGAACATTAGCAACTCCAGATGGTCGCAATGCAGGTACACCGCTAGCAGAGGGTTGTTCACCATCACATAATATGGATCAACACGGTCCTACATCTGTTTTAAAATCTGTTTCAAAATTACCAACAGATGAAATTGTAGGTGGGGTTCTCTTAAATCAGAAAGTAAATCCTCAAACGTTAGCCAAAGAAGAAGATAAATTAAAACTAATTGCTTTGTTACGAACATTCTTTAATCGTTTACATGGGTACCATATTCAATACAATGTTGTTTCCAGAGAGACGTTGATTGACGCTCAGAAACATCCTGAAAAACACAGAGATTTAATTGTTCGTGTTGCAGGATACTCTGCATTCTTCAATGTTCTTTCTAAGGCAACCCAAGATGATATTATAGGACGTACTGAGCATACTTTGTAAAATAAAGAGGTTCTTTTTATGGAATTTATGCTTGACACATTAAATTTAGATGAGATTAAAAAGTGGTCTGAAATTTTACCGCTAGCTGGGGTAACTTCAAATCCCACTATTGCAAAAAGAGAGGGTTCGATTAATTTTTTTGAACGAATCAAAGATGTAAGAGAATTGATTGGCTCTGCACCCTCTATTCATGTTCAGGTGATTTCTCAAGATTTTGAAGGTATCTTAAAAGATGCTCATGAAATTCGGAGACAAGCAGGAGATGATGTATTTATCAAAGTACCTGTTACTCCAGCTGGATTACGTGCAATAAAGGTGCTAAAAAAAGAGGGCTACCATATCACTGCAACAGCTATTTATACAGTTATTCAGGGATTATTAGCTATCGAAGCAGGAGCGGATTACCTAGCTCCATATTATAACAGAATGGAGAATCTGAACATCGATTCAAATTCTGTCATTCGTCAATTAGCTCTTGCTATTGATAGACAGAACTCTCCTAGTAAGATTTTAGCTGCATCCTTTAAAAATGTAGCACAAGTAAATAATGCTTTAGCTGCAGGTGCGCATGCTGTTACAGCAGGAGCAGATGTTTTTGAATCAGCTTTCGCCATGCCATCTATCCAAAAGGCGGTTGATGATTTTTCTGACGATTGGTTTGTTATTCAAAATAGTCGTTCCATTTAGATAGAGAGGAGATACATATGAGAATTTTTGCTAGCCCTTCTAGATATATTCAAGGGGAAAATGCCTTGTTTGAAAATGCCAAATCAATATTGGATTTGGGAAATCGTCCTATTCTATTATGCGATCAGTTGGTTTATGATATTGTTGGAAAACGATTTGAAGATTACCTACATAGGTATGGTTTCCATATTGTTCTAGCTCAGTTTAATGGTGAAGCTTCTGACAATGAAATCAATCGAGTTGTTGCCTTAGCTGAGAAAGAGAATTGTGATAGTATTATCGGACTTGGTGGTGGAAAGACGATTGATAGTGCAAAAGCTATTGCAGATTTGATTGAAAAGCCTGTTATTATTGCTCCAACAATTGCATCGACAGACGCACCTGTATCTGCTTTATCTGTTATTTATACAGATGAAGGTGCATTTGATCATTATCTATTTTATTCTAAAAATCCAGATTTAGTTTTGGTAGATACAAAAGTTATTTCACAAGCTCCTAAGCGTTTATTAGCGTCTGGTATTGCAGATGGTTTAGCAACTTGGGTTGAGGCGCGTGCAGTCATGCAGGCAAATGGAAAAACTATGTTAGGACAACAACAAACGTTGGCTGGAGTTGCAATTGCGAAGAAATGTGAAGAAACGCTGTTCGCAGATGGTTTACAGGCTATGGCGGCTTGTGAAGCTAAAGTTGTGACACAAGCATTAGAAAACATTGTTGAAGCTAATACTCTATTGAGTGGTCTAGGTTTTGAAAGTGGAGGATTGGCTGCGGCGCATGCAATTCATAATGGTTTTACTGCATTGACAGGTGACATTCATCATTTAACACATGGTGAAAAAGTAGCTTATGGAACCTTGGTACAACTTTTATTGGAAAATAGACCAAAAGAAGAACTTGATAAGTATATTGAGTTTTACAAAAAAATTGGTATGCCAACAACTCTAAAAGAAATGCATTTAGATCAAGTTGGATATGATGATTTAATAAAAGTTGGTAAACAAGCAACTATGGAGGGTGAGACAATCCATCAGATGCCGTTTAAGATTTCGCCTTCAGATGTTGCTCAAGCTATCATCGCTGTAGACGCCTATGTAAATTCAAAATAAACAATAAGGACTACTGTTTTCCAAATGGTAGTCTTTTATTGATCCTCGTATTGAATCCGACGTTCTTCATAAATCAAAAAGCGACATAGGTTGTCGGCTATTTATTATAAATACATTAATTAGCATTCCAGTCGTATCTTCGGTTTAAAATTAGTATTTTGTGTTATAAGAGATAAGCTTCTTGTTTTGCTCTTTGATTTCCCACATAACAATAAGATAAAAAAGTGGGTGATAGAGCAATTCAGAGCCATCAAAATTAATGAAATACAGTATACAGTTTTTTCTTTTAACACATTTCAAATTCCCTCAAAAATGGTATAATAGTAACATCACAAAATTGGAGAGAGACCATGAGTTTTTACAATCATAAAGAAATTGAGCCTAAGTGGCAGGGCTACTGGGCAGAACATCATACATTTAAGACAGGAACAGATGCATCAAAACCTAAGTTTTATGCGCTTGACATGTTTCCGTATCCGTCTGGAGCGGGTCTGCACGTAGGACACCCAGAAGGCTATACTGCAACCGATATCCTCAGCCGTTTCAAACGTGCGCAAGGATACAATGTCCTTCACCCAATGGGTTGGGATGCTTTTGGTTTGCCTGCAGAGCAATACGCTATGGATACTGGTAATGACCCAGCGGAATTTACAGCGGAAAATATTGCCAACTTCAAACGCCAAATTAATGCGCTTGGATTTTCTTATGACTGGGATCGTGAAGTCAATACAACAGATCCAAACTACTACAAGTGGACGCAATGGATTTTCACTAAGCTTTACGAAAAAGGCTTGGCCTATGAGGCGGAAGTGCCAGTAAACTGGGTTGAAGAGTTGGGAACAGCCATTGCCAACGAAGAAGTCCTTCCTGACGGAACATCTGAGCGTGGAGGCTATCCAGTTGTCCGCAAACCAATGCGCCAATGGATGCTCAAAATCACGGCCTATGCAGAGCGTTTGCTCAATGACTTAGACGAGCTTGACTGGCCAGAGTCTATCAAGGACATGCAACGCAACTGGATTGGGAAGTCAACTGGTGCCAATGTAAACTTTAAAGTTAAGGGAACAGATAAGGAATTCACAGTCTTTACCACTCGTCCTGATACCCTTTTCGGTGCGACTTTCACTGTCTTGGCTCCTGAACATGAATTAGTAGACGCTATCACAAGTTCAGAGCAAGCAGAAGCTGTAGCAGACTATAAACACCAAGCTAGCCTCAAGTCTGACTTGGCTCGTACAGACCTTGCCAAAGAAAAAACTGGTGTTTGGACTGGTGCTTATGCTGTAAACCCTGTTAACGGTAAAGAAATCCCAATCTGGATTGCCGACTACGTATTGTCTAGCTATGGAACAGGTGCTGTTATGGCTGTTCCAGCCCACGACCAACGTGACTGGGAATTCGCCAAACAATTTGACCTTCCAATCGTAGAAGTACTTGAAGGTGGAAACGTTGAAGAAGCTGCCTACACAGAAGATGGTCTTCATGTTAATTCAGACTTCCTAGATGGACTCAACAAAGAAGACGCTATTGCCAAGATCGTGGCTTGGTTGGAAGAAAAAGGCTGTGGACAAGAGAAGGTTACCTACCGTCTCCGCGACTGGCTCTTTAGCCGTCAACGTTACTGGGGTGAGCCAATTCCTATCATTCATTGGGAAGATGGAACTTCAACAGCTGTTCCTGAAAGTGAATTGCCACTTGTCTTGCCTGTAACCAAGGATATCCGTCCTTCAGGTACTGGTGAAAGTCCACTAGCTAACTTGACAGACTGGCTTGAAGTAATTCGTGAAGATGGTGTCAAAGGTCGTCGTGAAACCAACACTATGCCACAATGGGCAGGTTCAAGCTGGTACTACCTCCGCTATATTGACCCACACAATACTGAGAAATTGGCCGATGAGGATCTTCTCAAACAATGGTTGCCAGTAGATATCTATGTGGGTGGTGCAGAGCATGCCGTTCTTCACTTGCTTTACGCTCGTTTCTGGCATAAATTCCTCTATGACCTCGGTGTTGTTCCGACTAAGGAACCATTCCAAAAACTCT
>ERZ773066.1114-NODE-1114-length-14103-cov-7.234767_pt1 | contig 14103 bp, 13 predicted proteins | sample MGYA00580573_ERZ773066 | MGnify/ENA primary metagenome ERZ773066 (study PRJEB29015, sample SAMEA2738128) | human oral metagenome | biome: human oral; feature: human-associated habitat; material: saliva | place: China | collected 2203 ... | reverse complement strand
ATCCTCGGGGATGTTTCACGTGAAACATCACCGAGGATTTTTTGTATATACAACTGATTTCAGTTGCTAAATATTATTTTATACGAAAATTTAGCTCGAGAAATCAGAATCCAAAACGCGAATAATACGATTCAGATCCTCAACATTCGCAAACTCGATGGTCATCTTACCCTTGCGGGCACCCAGCGAAATCTTCACCGAAGTATCGAGCTTGTCAGCAAAAGCCTCCGCAATATAGTCCAGACGCTCACGGTGCTTCTGGGGCTGAGGAGCCTTACGTTCCTTCACCTCCGCAGCGCCGGATGCGTGGTTCACCAGCTCCTCAGTCGCACGAACCGACAGCCCCTCGTTCACAATCTTCTGCGCGAGAGTCTCAATCTGAGCCTGATCAGTCAGAGCCAGTAGGGCACGAGCGTGACCAGCGGAGAGAATGCCCGCCGCAACGCGACGCTGCACCAGAGCCGGCAGCTTCAGCAGGCGAATCGTGTTCGAAATCTGGGGGCGAGAACGACCAATGCGCTTAGCCAGCTGCTCCTGAGTAGTGTCAAACTCATCCATGAGCTGCTGGTATGCCGCAGCCTCTTCAATGGGGTTCAGCTGGCTGCGGTGCAGGTTCTCCAGCAGGGCGTCACGGAGCAGATCGCCGTCTTCAGTCTCACGAACAATCGCCGGGATGGTGCTCAGACCAGCCGCCTGGGTTGCGCGCCAGCGGCGCTCACCCATGACCAACTCATACTTTTCGGCGCCGTTTTCGCGCGAGGGACGCACGACGATCGGCTGCAGAACGCCAATCTCGCGTACCGAGTGGATGAGCTCTTCCATATCCTGCTCATCAAAGTCAGTTCGGGGCTGCTTGCGGTTCGGGTGAATATCACGAACATTCAGCTCAGCAAACTGGGCGCCGGGAACCGGAACCAGACCGCTCTGCTCTTCGGAAGCGGACTGCGGGGTGGAGACGTCTTCACCAAAGAAGAAGTCCACCGGGCGGCGAGTCAGAGTGGTATTACGCAGTGCCGCACCCATGTCCACGCGGGGTTTCTTCTTCGATGTTTCACGTGAAACATCCTGCGAGGAGGCGGGAGTTTCGACCTTCTCCTCTACCTTCCGGGCTTCAGCAGGCTTTTCCTGAGCGGGCACAGCTTCGGCAGGCTTATCTTCGGCAGACTCAGCTTTAGCGCTCTTGCGCTGCTTCTCCGGCTTAGCCTCGTGAGCCATTTCGAAGAGGCCGTCAGTCATCGGCTCTTCAATCGGAGCAGATACCTTCTTGGGTGCAGTCTTTACTGCAGTAGTCTTTTCGGATGCCTTCGCCTCAGCATTACCAGAATTCTTCGTACTCTGAGGGATCAGTGCCCCCAGGCCACGACCCAAGCCGCGTCGCTTTTCAGCCATCGTTACTCCTTAGGACTCCCGGACGAGCCCGCTCATTTTTTCTTCATCATCTAGTGTAAACGAAATAAGCACTCGAAAGCAGGAGTGAAAACTGCACGGCGCATTATCCGAAATATTCCTGATAATTAATTTACCAAGGCTGTTTTCTTGGGTTTTACCCAGAAAATATCGCATAAAATGAACCCTTTTGAATTATCAAGAGACAATTCAAAAGGGCCCATTTCAAAAGATTTAGATTATGCGGATCGGCGCGAGAGTTCCTGCGCCGCCTCGCGGTAGGCGCGAGCGCCAGTCGACGAAGAATCGTAGGTGATGACGGTCTGCTGATAGCTGGGAGCCTCAGAGATACGAACCGAGCGAGGAATCTTCACGCTCAGAGTCTCCTCCGGGAAGTGCTCGCGCACCTCCTCTGCCACCTGGAACGCCAGGTTGGTGCGGGCATCGTACATGGTCAGCAGAATCGTGCTGATGCGTAGCTTAGAGTTCAGGTGCTTCTGAATCATCTGAATATTCTTCAGCAGCTGGCTCAGGCCTTCCAGAGCGTAGTACTCGCACTGAATCGGAATCAGAATCTCTTCTGCTGCGACGAAGGCGTTGACGGTCAGCAGGCCGAGGCTCGGCGGGCAGTCGATGAAGACATAGTCCAGGCGCTCCATGCCCTGCTTCTCACGCCATTCGGTGTAGTCCATCAGGGCGTTCTTGAGGCGAGTCTCGCGCGCCACTAGGGAGACCAGTTCAATCTCCGCGCCCGCGAGGTCAATATTGGCGGGGGCGCAGAACAGGCCGGGCATATCGGGGCATTCCTGAACAATTTCAGAAAGCGGCTTATCCTCAATCAGGACGTTGTAGACGCTGGGAACATCCACGCCGTGCTCAATGCCCAGTGCGGTCGAGGCGTTACCCTGCGGGTCGTTATCGATCACCAGGACGTTCAGCCCAGCCTCCGCGAGTGCAGCTGCGAGGTTCACGGCGGTGCTGGTTTTGCCCACGCCGCCCTTCTGGTTCGACACGGTGAAGACACGCGTATGCACAGGCTTGGGGAGCAAATCTGCAACAGATTTCTGAGCTTGAGGAGTCATCGGGTGCCTTCCATATTCCGGGTGGTGTGTCTACGGTGATGCGTCTTCTGGTGCCTCGCGCGTGGCAATACTCGGCGGCATGTGCGCGTGAGGAGGATTCAGCCTCCACTCCCCTACCGTTGCCTATTCCCGGCATGTTTCACGTGAAACATACTCCGTGAAGTGGTGAAGCCTGCAGTGTTTCACGTGAAACATTGGTGCTACCCGAATGGTTCTGAAGGACTCAAGGTCCCCTAGTGAACCAGCAGGCTTTGATGTAGAAGAGTCTAAGGTTTCAATCCTTCCTTAAGGGTACCCGGCATCAGGTCAATACTCCACGCGAGAGGTCATTCTATGTACTCTACGGATGCAATTGCTACGCCCACCCGAGCCGGCGCACAAAAAATGGGCGGTACCGCCTAAGCTACGCATATTCACTAGCTCAGGCGGTACCGCCCATTCAGGACGAAACCTTTAGAGGCGAACTCGAACCACCGTCGTCGGCTCTTCCAGCAGGTCACCACCGGCGGTGAGAATCTCGGTCTCACGCGCACCGTAACGGTTCAGCTTCTTCTTCGCCTTAGTAATCTCCTCCGCGGCACTACGACCCTTCAGAGCCAGCAGCTCACCGGTGCCGCGCAGAATCGGCAGAGTGATGTCCAGCAGGCCCACCAGAGCGGACACAGCACGTGCAGTCACCACATCGGCCTCCACGGCACCCACAGCCTGCTCGGCACGCGAGCGCAGCACAGTCACGTTCTCCAGGCCCAGATCCTCAACAACCTCATTCAGCCAAATCACGCGGCGCTCCAGAGGCTCAATCAGGGTCAGCTTCAAATCCGGGCGGGCAATCGCCAGGCACAGACCGGGTAGGCCGGCACCAGAGCCAACATCAGCCACCGACGAGTTCGGCGCAATGTACTCCTGCACCACAGCACAGTTCAGCACGTGGCGAGCCCACAGGCGCGGCACCTCACGCGGACCGATCAGGCCACGCTCAATACCGGTCGTCGCCAAGTGCTGCACGTAGCGCTCCGCCAGAGGCAGACGCTCACCGAACACAGCCTCCGCAGCGGCGCGCTCGCTCTCATTGAGAGTAACCATCGAAGTCTCCATACTAGGCTCCTACCTCAGGAAGAGAAATCACCACGTGACGGCGGGGGCCCTCACCCTCAGACTCGCTGTACAAGCCAGCAGCAGCCACCACATCGTGCACGACCTTACGCTCGTACGGGCTCAGCGGCTTCAAGTGCTCATCACGACCGGTAGCGCGCACCTTCTCAATCGCGTCAGCAGCGATCTTCTCCAGCTGCTCACGACGCTCAGCACGGTAACCTGCAATATCCAGAATCAGGCGGGAACGGGTGCCGTTACCAGCCAGGACGGAAAGGCGCACCAGCTCCTGCAGAGCCTCCAGAACCTCGCCGTGGCGACCAACCAGGTGGCGCAGTTCCTCATTGTCATCATCGTCATTGACGACCGACAGGTAGATGCGGTTATTGCGCACCTCAATATCAATGTCGCCGTCCATATCAACAATATCGAGGAGCTCCTCGAGGTAGTCAGCGGCAATATCGCCTTCCTCGTCGATGTCCTCAAAATCGTCTTCTTCGCCCTCAAGGGGCTCCTCTACCAGCTGCTCCTCAACGAGCTGCTCGTCCTCATATTCCATAGCTTCAGTCACAATAATCCTCGGGATGTTCGGAGGGGTGTCCTAGGGGTAAAAAGTATCTCATACACGGCGCCGGGCCCGCGCCAACAACGGCGAGAACCCGGCCCGAATCACGGAAGAAAACTACTTCTTTCCGTTCTGCTTATTGCGTTGCTGCTTCTGGCGCTTCTTGCCAACCGGCTGCTGACGCTGACCCGCAGCAGCACGCTCACGAGCCTCCTGCAGATCCTTCTCGTGCTGCTCACGAGTCTTACCAATCGGGGGCAGACCCTTCGCCGCACGGCGAGCGTTCAGCTCACGCTCCGCCTGAGAACCGGGGGTCGGGTTATTGCGGATAACCCACCACTGCTGACCCAGCGACCAGAGGTTCGACACGGTCCAGTAGTACATAACACCCAGCGGGAAGTTAATACCGGAAACAGCGAAGATGATCGGGAAGATGTACATAATCATCTGCTGCTGACGGAACATCGGAGAGTTCAGAGCCGCCTCCGACATGTTCTTCACGCTCAGCTGCTTCTGAATGTAGAACTGGGTCGCACTCATCAGAACAATCATGATGACCGCCTGAACAACGGTCGCGGTAGTGTCACCGGCGCCCGGGTGCAGCATGGTCGCGAACAGCTGAGCACCGAAAATCTGCGAGTCATTGAACTGATGCACCAGATCAGCCGGCAGCATGAGCACGCTCTCATTGCTCTGCGCTGCGGTGGGAACGCCCATCAGCACCTGGTACAGGCCGAAGAAGATCGGCATCTGAGCCAGAATCGGCAAGCAGGAGGCGAAGGGGTTCGTACCGTGCTTACGGTACATTTCCATCTGCTCTTGAGCCATAGCCTGGCGGGAGAGCTGGTCCTTCTTGCCCTTGTACTTCTCCTGCAGCTTCGCCATATCGCCCTGCATCGCGGTCATACCGCGCATAGCCTTAATCTGCTTGACGAACAGCGGAATGGTCAGGGTACGCATCACCAGGGTCAGGAAGATAATGCACAGAACCCAAGTCAGACCGGAAGCCGGGTCCATGCCCAGCGAGGTGAAAAGAGTGTGGAACAGCCACAGGACCACGGAGACAATCCATTTAAATGGCCAAAGAATCAAATCAAAAATATTCACGCGGGAATACTCCTTAAGGACTCGGCTAAGTCATTGTGTGGGGAGGCGCCGCCTACTCAGGGCGGGCGTCACCACCGGTGTGAGGGGTGTAAAGATGGGGGTGATTGAGCAGAATAATTTTCGGTTCTGCTCCGGGAGCGAAAGTACGCTTCCCCTCCGGGACTGGGTCGATACCTCCGGTCGCCCAGGGAACACACCGCAGAATACGGCGCACCGTCAGGGAAAGCCCGCCCATCGCACCGTGGGTGGTCAGCGCCTCCAGAGCGTAGGCTGAGCAGGTCGGGTAGTAGCGGCACACATCCCCGTAGAGGGGGGAGACGACCTTGCGGTATGCCTTCATGCACGCGATCAGCAGGTTCTGCGGTAGAACGTAGAGAGCGTGCAGGAAAGTTTCAGCCCTTACGAATTCGTTAGGTGCTAGTGCCAGCAGCTCGTCGGGGCCCAGAGTCTCGGCAGAGGCGCTATAGGTGCCGCTGTGATGCGCGTGGAAGCGTTCTTCACAGCGGTCATGCTGGGAACGACTCACGGCTTCTCCTTGCTCTGAGGCAGGTCGAGCTTAGCGAAAGCAACCTCGAGTGCCGATTCGTAGTCGCGGCGCAGCTGATCCCAGCTGGCGCTCGCGGAGGCGGGAAGCGCTCGCACAGCAATGGCGTAGCCTTCCGGATGCGCGGCGCAGGTGAGCGCGGCAAGTTCACGCAACCGGCGCTTGACCAGGTTGCGTGTGACTGCGTTGCCCACCGCCTTCGACACAATGAAACCTACCTGGGTTGTTTTTCCAGGATTTTTCGCCGTAGATACAACGATGTTCCGACGTCCTGTACGGATGCCGGAACGGAAGGCGTGGGAGAATTCAGCGCTGGTGCGCATACGGTGCCGTTGAGGCAGCACGTGTTCCCCTTTACGTAGTGTGGGAGATTCGGCTCGTGTGGTGAGCTAATCTCCGCGTGTATTTCACGCTTAATGATAGTTCGCCCGCCGATGCGTGTGCATCGGCGGGCGAACTATATGCCGTGATTAGGCCGAGAGCTTTGCGCGACCCTTACCGCGGCGGTTCGACAGAATCGCGCGGCCTGCACGGGTACGCATACGCAGACGGAAGCCGTGCTTCTTGGCGCGACGGCGGTTGTTCGGCTGGAAAGTACGCTTGCTCATACTTTGTCTCCTTGATTTTTGCGGTTCGTGCCCTAACGGGTATCGGAACCGTACGCTTCTTGGTGCACGGAGGTACCGCGACTATTCGCAGTAGGCGGTGCACACACAACAGCACAACTTTAGAAGAGTGGAGGGCGTAAATCAAGTTCTTGACGCTTTTTTCCGCGTGATTCCGGGCTCGTTTGTGGTGCGGAGGCGGTGATTGCGGCGGGTGTACAGGCTGTGGAGACACCACTGGCTCATGGAGCGTAAACCTGGGGATATTTACGGCGGTACGGTATCCACCACGGCGCATATCCCACTCATGCATCCTGTTATCAGCGAGTTATCCACACCCTCGGGACTTTAGATTATTCCGCTAAATATCAAGGAAGAAGCCCTATTATGCACTTAAATCCACTGCTTATCCACCTCTGTAATTACAAGTTTTCCACTGTGTGGAAAACTCTTGTGGATAACTTTCTCCCCCTGTGTATTAAGCGGGTAGAATCTTAATGACCTCGCGGTGGTTTCCGGCATGATTTCTTTACTGCACCACCGCTTCACATCGAGTGAAAGTAAAGAATTCCATGACCGACTCCCTTCAGGCGCGCTGGGCGCATCTGCTCTCCATTCTTGCCGCCGATCCGGCGGTGACGGCACGTCAGCGCGGTTTCGTGAATCTTGCGCAGCCTCAGGGACTGATGGGTTCTTCTCGCCTCATCATTGAGGTGCCGAATAAGCTCACCCGTGCGGTCTTCGAGGAGCAGATTAGCACTTCGTTCCGTGCGGCTCTGCACGAGGCATTTGGCCCGTCGACCACCGCGCTTTTCGATGTGAATGAGTCGATGATTCCGGTTGAACCTGCAAGTCAGGACGTTTTCCAGGGTGAGCGTGAGGTGCCTGTTGAGCACCAGCCCGCTCCTTCGGTAGCGGCGGCTTCTGTACATCCCGAGGCACCCGCCGGTTCGCGTGCTTTTGAGTACTACACCGAGCCGCATCCGGGCCCTGACCATTACGAGGCGCCCGCCGATGAGCAGGTCACCCGCCCCTCCCTGCAGGCTTTGGAGGCGGAGCGTGCAGGATTCCCCTCCGCACAGCAGCCGGCGACTCCTGTCGCGGGTGCGCCGGTGCCTCGCGAGTACCCGGCACCCACTTTCGTTCCGGACGCCCCGGCGGCACCGGAGGCTCAGCAGGTGCATCCGCATGAAGACCCGGAAAACGCGCCGACTTGGGACAGCTCTGCCCGACTGAACCCGAACTACACCTTCGACACCTTCGTGATTGGTCAATCCAACCGTTTTGCGCACGCGAGCGCTTTCGCGGTGGCGGAGCAGCCCGGCATTGTCTACAACCCGCTGTTCATCTACGGCGGTTCGGGTCTGGGTAAGACCCACCTGCTGCACGCGATCGGCCACTACACCAAGTATCTGTACCCGAATTTGCGGGTGCGCTACGTGAATTCTGAGGAGTTCACGAACGATTTCATTAACTCGATTCGTGATGATGAGGGTTCGTCGTTCAAACAGATTTACCGCAATGTTGACGTTCTTCTGATTGACGATATCCAGTTTTTGGCGGGTAAAGAGGCGACGATGGAGGAGTTCTTCCATACGTTTAACGCCCTGTACAACCACCAGAAGCAGATCGTGATTACCTCTGATTTGCCGCCGAAGCAGCTGACCGGTTTCGCTGAGCGTATGCGTTCGCGTTTCGGTTCGGGCCTGAATGTGGATGTGCAGCCTCCGGAGCTGGAGACTCGTATCGCGATTCTGCGGAAGAAGGCTCAGAACGAGATTTTGCCGGTGCGCGATGACGTCATGGAGTACATTGCTTCCCATGTCACGGCCAATATTCGTGAGTTGGAGGGTGCTCTGATTCGTGCGAGCGCTGCCGCCTCGATGAAGAAGCCGCCGGAGCCCATTACCCTGGCTGAGGCTGAGACATATCTGAAGGATTTGCTCTCTGATACCGGTGGTGCGGAGATTACGTCGGCGCTGGTTTTGGCGACGGTGGCGAAGTATTTTGATGTGTCCATTGAGGATATGCAGTCGAAGTCTCGCACCCGTACGCTCACGAATGCGCGCCAGGTGGCGATGTATCTTCTGCGTGAGCTGACCGAGATGTCCCTGCCGCGTATTGGTAACGATTTGGGCGGCCGCGACCACACGACGGTGATGCACGCGGTGCGTAAGGTGAGCGCGCAGATGGCGGAGCGTCAGACGATTTTCAATCAGGTGACTGAGCTGACGAATTTGATCCGCCAGGAGCAGCGAGCCGCCGGCTAGATATGCTTTTCTCCCTGTCCCGTAGCTTATTTTGCGCCTTGACTAGGTGTTTTATAGGCTTCGGGGCGGGGATTTCATGCTGGATTCAAGGATTTTAGCGACTCGAAAACCTGGATTTTCGGGGTGTGGATAAGCTGTGCTTTAACTCATGCGTTTGTGTGGACGTTAAGTGCATGAATATTCAAAAGGTGTGGAATCGAGGAAATGTATAAATATCCATACACAATGCATCCTCAGCATTGAGTGAATTCTTCCACTTAATGTCCACAGGCTACTTCCGTGTCATTGCAGGCAAGGAAGGGGTTTTCCACCGTTTCCACAAGCGTTAACAATACTACTGTACTTAAAGAAAAAATCCTCCCCATAACAAGTAGTTCTGCGTGACCAACCGAGCTGGTTCAGGTTTTTCTATGCGCCCCTACTAAAAATATAGATTTTCGCGGACTTGGATCGATGGCTGCACGCTATCTCTGGGGTTGGATTTGAAGGTTGGGTTTGAAGAAGAAACCAACACTGGACCATTACCTAATTCGAACCTGTTTTCGACTGGATTCTCCGCATCTTCCACCTATCTTTGTAATTACAAAAATACAGAGACCCTTCATACCCCATCTCACCTGATTTTTCGCTGCGGGATTGACCTTCGAGTCTCTGTGTAATTACAAAATCCGGTAGGATGGATAGACGCGCGCGCGGAAGATTCACTGCGCATCAGAGCACGCGGTATTTCCGGCTCTATCGTCCAAAGCTTTACGTGCGCCCACAAACTACTATCTAATTCCGTGAAAGGCGCCTTCTCGATGAAATTCACCGTTGAACGCGATGTCCTTGCCGAAGCAGTCGGCTGGACGGCACGCTCACTTCCGCTGCGTCCCACCTCCCCCGTACTCAACGGTCTGCTGATTACCGCCTCCGCAGGTGAGGTCAGCATCGCAAGCTTCGATCACGAGACCAGCGCCCGTCAGGTCATTGCAGCCGATGTTGAAGCAGAAGGCGTTTGCCTAGTTCCCGGCAAGATTCTGGCAGAAATTTGCCGCTCTTTGCCGAATGCACCCGTTGAGTTCACTGCAGATGAGTCCGTGATTCGTCTTCACTGCCGTTCCGCTAACTTCCAGCTGGCTGGCATGCCGGTCGTGGACTACCCCGAGCTTCCCGAACTTCCCGAAATTTCCGGTACCGTGGACGGCGCCGAATTCGCTGAAGCCGTCAAGCAGGTTCAGATTGCGGTGTCCAAGGATGAGACCCTGCCTCTGCTGACCGGTATCCGCGTAGAAATCAACGGCGACACCATGACCCTGCTCGCCACCGACCGTTACCGCCTGGCAATGCGCGAAATCAAGTGGAACCCGCGTAACCCCGATGTTCAGGCGGCTGTGCTGCTGAAGGCTAAGACCGTCTCTGAAGTCGGTAGCACCCTCTCCGGTTCCGGCGAGCTGTCTATCGCCCTGCCCGCAGCGGGTGAGCTGATCGGCTTTGCAGCGGGTACCCGCCGCACCACCAGCGTTCTGATGGATGGCGACTACCCCAACATCCGTGCGCTGTTCCCCGAGCAGACCCCGATTCACGCGGTGGTTCGCACCTCCGACCTGGCTGAGGCTGCTCGCCGTATCTCCCTCGTGGCGGAGCGCAACACTCCCCTGCGTCTGAAGTTCACTCAGGGTTCGGTTGCTATTGATGCCGGCCGCGGTGATGAGGCTCAGGCTTCTGAGACTCTGCAGGCGCACCTGTCCGGTGATGACATCACGGTTGCGTACAACCCCGCCTACCTCTCGGATGGTTTGAAGGTTTTCGGTACTGAGTTCGTTCGTTTCTCCTTCACCGATGCGCCGAAGCCTGCCGTAATTTCCGGTCAGGATGAGCCTCTGGCTGAGGATGACCGCAACTACCGTTACCTGCTGATGCCGGTTCGCCTGCCGTCGAACTAGTTTCAGTGTTTGCCGCCCCGCGCGCCTCCCAAGGTTCTGCCCAAGGAAGCCCGCGGGGCTGTGCTTTCTGCCCTCCCGTACCCATCCCCAACCGAACTGCACGAAAGGAGCTTCCGGTGTATATCGACCATATTTCGTTGTTGGATTACCGCACCTACGCTCTGCTGAGCCTGCCTCTTTCGGCGGGAGTTACGGTGTTTCTTGGCTCGAACGGCGTGGGGAAAACCAATATTGTTGAGGCGATTGACTATGCGGCGTCGCTCTCTTCGCACCGTGTGAGCCATGACGGGCCGCTGGTTCGGGCGGGTGCTTCGCGCGCCTATATTCGCACCCGTACGGTGCGCGGTTCGCAGCAGACGGTGACCGAGTTTGAGATTGCTCCGGGGCAGAGTAACCGGGTGCGCATTAATCGTGCCGCGCCGGTGCGTGCCAAAGAGGCGCTGGGTATTGCCCGTACGGTGCTGTTCTCCCCGGAGGACCTTCAGCTGGTGAAGGGGGACCCTGCGGGTCGTCGTCGTTTTGTGGATGAGCTGGCTGTCTCTTTGCGTCCGGTGGTCGCTGGCTACCGTAGCGAGTATGAGCGGATTTTGCGGCAGCGTAATTCGCTGCTGAAATCCATGCAGCGTAAGGCGCGGGACGAGAACGCTTTGAGCACGCTCTCGGTATGGGATGAGCAGCTGTCGACTCTGGGCGCTCAGCTGCTTTCTGCGCGTTTTCGTCTGTTGCAGCGTTTTTTGCCGCAGCTTCGCCGCGCCTACGCGGGGCTGACGGACGGCTCTAAAGAGGTCGGTTTCAACTATGAGTCGACTGTTTTTTCGAGCATGGGCGAGCGCTCGATCGAGCATGCGGCGCTGATGCGCGTTGAGGACCTCAAGGAGGCTTTGATGCGTGGTTTTGCGGAGCGTCGACGCGATGAGATTGAGCGTGGCGTGACCCTAGTGGGTCCGCACCGTGAGGATATTACCCTGCTGCTCGGTGGTATGCCGGTGAAGTATTTTGCCTCGCACGGTGAGAGCTGGTCTTTTGCTCTGGCGCTGAAGTTGGCGTCCTGGTTTGTGCATGTTGAGGATGACTCCTCGGTGGGTTCTTCGCCGATTCTGATTCTTGATGATGTGTTTGCGGAGCTTGATTCTGCGCGCCGCCACCGCCTGGGCGCGATGGTTGCCGATGCGGAGCAGGTGCTGATTACCTGCGCGGTGCTCAGCGATATTCCGGAGGAGCTGGGCGACTACCGCCTGGTGTCGGTGACGGCGGGGCGCGCCGAGTATGTGCAGCCTGCCGCTGGTCCTGTCACTGACTCTGCGGGGCAGCCGAATTCGACCGTTTCTGCGCTCGCGGAGGGTGACGGCGATGAGTAACCCCATTCACCCTCAAAACCATGTTTCACGTGAAACATTCGATGAATTCGCGGAACCGCAGTTTGCGGAGCCCCAAAACCCGCGCGAGGTTGACGGCGTGGGTGAGTTCTACCGTGATGAGGTGGACGCCCCCTCCGCCCTACTGACCCGTATGCGAGTGGCGGCTCAAGAACGCGGCGAGGCACCTCTGAACGCCTTCTCTGCGAATAAAATCATGCGCGATTTTGGTGCGGTCATGTCCGGTGTCGCCTCGAAAAAGAAATCACGGCGAGCGCAGGGATGGGACCCCCGCATCATGGGTGGCTATAGCGGCCCCGGAGAGAGCTCTCGTGACCCCAAACCCCTTGGCGGCATTGTTAGTGCTCTGATTCGTTCTCGCGGCTGGAAAGAGCCCGTGGCAGTCTCTAGCGTGCTGGCTCGCTGGGCCGAGCTAGTGGGTCCTGAAATTGCGGCACACACCCGCCCGATCAGCTTCGAAAACTCCATTGTTGAAGTCCAGTGCGACTCTACCGCCTGGACGACTCAGTTGCGCCTGATGCACGGGCACCTCATCGAGCTTTTCCGCCGCGAACTGGGTGAAGGTGTCGTAGCTCAGGTTCGCGTACTGGGCCCGAACAATGGACGCTGGAACCAGCGAGGCTATCGGCGCGCGACCGGCATGCGCGGCGTGCGCGACACCTACGGGTAGACTTCTGCTCGCCCCCGACCTTCGAGCACCTTCTATTTGAACGGCATTAGGTCAAAATAAGCCTTTTTCTGCACCTCATGAAAGCTTCAGAATCGCCGGCAAACTCTACGAAGTGGTGAACCGTATCCCCTACCTCATGAGGGGGTTGAACCACGCTAAACCGCCTTTGCGGGCTTTTGAGCGGGTGACAGCTCTCAAAAAGCTCAATAAATGACGCCCGTAGATGGTTTTAAGCTCTCTTGCTCGGTAAAATAAAAGAGACAATGCGTAAAGTGTGCCCACCTATGGGCACCACCGGCACCACGGGTTGTACAGGCACGTTCTTGTGCCCTCTGTGAGGCGTTCTAGGCTCCCCTCTGAGCGGCCCGCCATTTTTCTTCGCCGGTTGCATCATCTACTCAAGGAGTTCTGCCTCGTGGCATCTGAACAGAATGCATCTGAACAGCAGCATGAATACGGTGCATCCGATATTACCGTGCTGGAAGGTCTGGAAGCGGTTCGCAAGCGCCCCGGCATGTACATTGGCTCGACCACTGAGCGCGGTCTGCACCACCTGGTCTACGAGGTCGTAGATAACTCGGTTGACGAAGCGCTCGCCGGTTACGCCTCCAAAATTGACGTGACCATCCAGGCTGATGGTGCTGTTCGCGTAGAGGACGACGGCCGCGGTATTCCCGTGGATGAGCACCCCACCGAGCACAAGTCCACCGTTGAGGTCGTCATGACCGTGCTGCACGCTGGCGGTAAGTTTGGCGGCGGCGGCTACTCCGTTTCCGGTGGTCTGCACGGTGTGGGTATCTCCGTGGTGAACGCGCTGTCCACCCGCGTGATTACCGAGGTGCACCGCCAGGGCTACGCATGGCATATTTCTTTCTCCAACGGTGGTGTGCCGGATGGTCCCCTGCGTAGGGGTGAGCCCTCCGATAAGACCGGTACGATCCAGACGTTCTACCCGGACCCGGAGATTTTCGAGACCGTCGAGTTCGACTTTGAGACTCTGCGCGCCCGTTTCCAGCAGATGGCGTTCCTGAACAAGGGCCTGACCATCACCCTGACCGATGAGCGCGAGAAGTTCGTCGGTGACGAGGTTGCTGAAGAGAGCGAAAAGAAGGAAAACATCCTCAACCGCGTGCACGCGAACGCTGAGGGTTTCACGACTGTCACCTACCGTTACGACAACGGCCTGTTCGACTACGTACACTTCCTCAACGCAGGCGCGAAGACCATCGTGAACGAGGAGATTGTCTCCTTTGAAGCCGAAGACACTGAGCGCAATATGAGCCTGGAAGTGGCGATGCAGTGGACTGGCGCCTACAAGGAGTCCGTCTACTCGTACGCGAACACGATTAACACCCACGAGGGCGGTACTCACGAAGAGGGTTTCCGTGCCGCTCTGACCTCGCTGGTGAACCGTTACGCGCGTGAGAACAAGCTGTTGCGCGATAAGGACGATAACCTCACCGGTGAAGACGTGCGTGAGG
>ERZ773066.1107-NODE-1107-length-14147-cov-10.167897_pt1 | contig 14147 bp, 10 predicted proteins | sample MGYA00580573_ERZ773066 | MGnify/ENA primary metagenome ERZ773066 (study PRJEB29015, sample SAMEA2738128) | human oral metagenome | biome: human oral; feature: human-associated habitat; material: saliva | place: China | collected 2203 ... | reverse complement strand
TACATTTTGTACAAGGAATTTTTAAAAGGAGAATTATGAAAGGGAAACATATTATCGTAGGTGTTTCAGCAGGTATTGCTGCATATAAAGCAATTGAAGTGGTAAGTCGTTTGCGAAAAGCTGGGGCAGAGGTCAAAGTGGTAATGACGAAAAATGCTACTCATATTGCGACACCTATGACATTTGGTGAAATTAGTGGTCATCCTGTAGCTGTTGATATGTGGGAAGAAATCCACGATTGGAATGTAGAACATATTGCTCTTGCAACCTGGGCTGATGCCTATATTGTGGTACCAGCTACAGCTAATGTAATTGGTAAAATACGAGCTGGTATTGCTGATGATATGCTCACTACAACAATTATGGCAACGCCAGCACCTAAATTTTTATGCCCTGCTATGAATACAGAGATGTTTAATAACCCTATTGTACAGAGAAATTTAAAGGATTTATCATCTTTGGGATACCATATTATGCAACCCGATGCTGGTTGGCTAGCTTGTGGCGTAACAGGTGTGGGTAGACTGCCAGCACCAGAAGAGATTGTTAATTGGTTGACAGAAGAATTACATTCTCTAGATGGGACTGGTAAATTAGCTGGTAAGACTGTTCTTGTTACAGCTGGTGGGACACAAGAAAATATCGACCCTGTTAGATATATAGGTAACAGATCTAGTGGGAAGATGGGATATGCCATTGCGGCTGCTGCTGTTAAGGAAAAGGCTCGTGTAATTCTAGTGAGTGCCCCTACATCATTAGAAATTCCTAAAGGTGTTGAATATGTGCCTGTAGATTCTGCGGAATCTATGCAGGAGGCTGTAAATTCCTATTACGAATCAACAGATGTGGTGATAATGGCTGCTGCTGTTTCAGATTTTAGGGTGGCTAATAAAGCGCCTCAAAAAATCAAAAAAATGGAATCTATGACTTTAGAGCTCGTAAAGAATCCAGATATACTTAAAGGACTGGGAGAGCATAAAACCCATCAATTACTGGTTGGTTTTGCTGCAGAAACAGAACATGTAGTCGATTACGGCATGGATAAAGTACGTCGTAAAAACCTTGATATGTTAGTAGCTAATGATGTAAGCAAATCAAATGCTGGGTTTAATGTAGATACGAATGAAGGCTATTTTTTATATCCTAATAAAGAGCCCAAAATAATGCCAAATATGCAAAAATCAGAATTAGCTAGATACATTATTGGAGAAGTTATTGAATTGTTAGCTGTAAAATAGCTTATGTAATGTTGTCTATAGTTTGTAGTTGTGGAAAGAAGTGTTCTTTTCATGTTTGCCATACAAAAGGCATATCAGCAAGGTTCGTTATGTAAATCTCAATGGGGAAATAATATTCTAGCTGGTCTCGTTGTAGGTGTAGTCGCATTACATAAAGCGGAACATGATTTAGCGTTACATAAAGTGGATTAACTTGATTTTTCTACAAAAATGGTATACAATTTATATCATAATTTAACTCATCAAGAGTAGTGGAGGGAAAGGCCCGTTGAAGCTACAGCAACCCTTTTTAAAAGAAGGTGCTAATTCCAACAGTCATGGACTGATAGATGGGTCTCCCTCATGAGAGACCATGAGGGATTTTTTTATTATAGGAGGAACAAATGGCAGAAAAACATATGTTTTTTACTTCTGAATCCGTTACGGAAGGCCATCCAGATAAAATAGCTGACCAAATTTCTGATGCTGTTTTGGATGCGATTATTGAAAAAGATCCAAAGGCTCGTGTAGCTTGTGAAACACTTGTGACTACAGGTTTAGTCCATGTCGTAGGGGAAATCTCTACAAGCACATATGTTGATATTCCTCGTGTAGTACGTGATACAATTCGAGAAATTGGTTATACTCGTGCAAAATATGGTTTCGATTGTGACACTTGTGGTGTGTTAGTATCTATTGATGAACAATCTGCAGATATCGCTATGGGTGTAGACGAAGCATTAGAATCTAAAGATGGTAATAGCGAAATCAATGATAAAATTGGTGCTGGTGACCAAGGCATGATGTTTGGTTACGCAACAAACGAAACACCTGAATATATGCCTATGCCAATTTCTTTAGCACATCGTTTATCCCGTCGTTTAGCAGAAGTTCGTAAGAACGGCACATTAACATACCTTCGTCCAGATGGTAAAACACAAGTTACTGTAGAATATGTTGACAATCAACCTAAACGTATTGATACAATCGTTATTTCTACGCAACATAGCCCAGAAGTAACACAAGAGCAAATTAAAAATGATTTGAAACGCTATGTTATTGATGCAGCACTTCCGGCAGAATTCATCGATGAAAACACTAAATTCTTCATTAATCCTACAGGCCGTTTCGTTATCGGCGGTCCTCATGGTGATGCTGGTTTAACAGGTCGTAAAATCATCGTTGATACGTATGGTGGTATGGCTCGTCATGGTGGCGGTGCTTTCTCTGGTAAGGATCCTTCCAAGGTTGACCGTTCCGCAGCATATGCAGCTCGTTACGTAGCTAAAAATGTTGTAGCTGCAGGTCTCGCAGATAAATGCGAAGTACAAGTAGCGTATGCGATTGGTGTTGCAAAACCTGTATCCATTTTAGTTGATACATTTGGTACTGCTAAGATTGCAGAAGAAAAAATTCAAGAATTAGTAAGCAAACATTTTGACTTGCGTCCAGCAGGTATCATTGAAATGCTTGATTTATTAAAGCCTCATTATCGTAAGACGGCTGCGTATGGTCACTTTGGTAGAACTGATGTTGATCTTCCATGGGAACGTACTGATAAGGCTGATATTTTACGTCACGAAGCTGGCTTATAATAGTAAAGACTTAGTAGACTTGTCTACTAAGTCTTTTTTTATCTCCTCTAGGATATGTTATAATAATTAGATTAGAGGAGGTGAACTAATGCGCGTAGCAAGTATTATTATTAATAGACCTGCCAAACAATTACATAAACCGTTAAGCTATTTGTTACCAGAGAAATTTGGTGATGTGAAAGCAGGAACTCGTGTATTAGTTCCCTTAGGTGGTAGTCGTGAAGAGGGCATCCTTATTGGGTATGAAGAACTATTAGAGAAACCAACATTTACTTTGCGTTCTATAATAGATATTCTTGATAGTGATCCTTGGTTTACTCGGGAAATGATGGGTACGGCACAGAAAATTAGTCGTTATTTTTTGTGTTCCTTTGGAGATGCTTTACGTCTTTTTACTGTGCATAAAACATTAAAATCTTACGATGCACCAAAAGAAGAATGGCTCGTTGTAACGCCAGAGTTTAAGATTGATCAATTAAGTCCTAAGAAGCGCAAGCAGCGTGAGTTGGCTAACTATCTCATCGAGGTAGGTGGGGCTCCTAAATCATTATTAAGAGCCAAAGGCTATTCTTATATGGTCATTAAACAGGTCGGTGAAGAGCATGGCATTCATATTGAAGAACGCTTTAAAGATACAAAAACTTCTTTTACCGAATTGCTGAGTGGGGAAGAAACAATTCCGTTAACTGAAGCACAACAAATGGTATATGAACCGATTAAGCAGATGATGGACCTTGAATCGTATAATACATTCCTTTTGCATGGTGTAACTGGTAGTGGTAAAACACAAATTTATTTAAAAGCTGCTGCTCGTTGTATAGGAAAAGGTAAAACCGCCATTATTCTGGTTCCTGAAATTATATTAACCGATCAGATTGTTCGTCGTTTTGTTTCTACCTTTGGTGATGAAGTTGTTGTTTTCCATAGTAAACTAACCATTAGTGAGCGAAATAATAACTGGGAACGTATACGAAGGAAGGATAGCCATATCATTATTGGCGCTCGTTCTGCCGTTTTCGCGCCTGCTGAAGATATTGGGCTTATTGTATTAGATGAAGAACATGATACATCTTATAAACAGGAAGATATGATTCGTTATAATGCAAAAAATGTCGCATTATGGAGAGGTATGGCTCATGATTGTCCTGTTATTTTAGGCTCTGCTACACCTGCTATCACATCGTATTACAAGGCTTTACAAGGACAATATAAGCTGTTAGAGTTGCCAACCCGTATCTTTGATCAACCGATGCCAAATGTTCAAATTGTAGATATGAAAGAAGAAATGATTCGTGGCAACTACTCGGTGTTCTCCGATGCTATGACACATCTTATTGAGCGTACATTAGCGGATGGAAATCAGATGATTATTCTTTTAAATCGTCGTGGCTACAGCACATTTGTCATGTGTCGTGATTGTGGTGAAACGATTATGTGTCCTCATTGTGAGGTTGCTATGGTGTACCATCAAGCCGGTGAAGAGTTGCGGTGTCACTATTGTGAGCACCATGAACCAATTCCTTCAGTATGCCCTAAATGTCATAGTAAAAGAATTAAATTCTTTGGTTCTGGCACACAAAAAGTTGAAGAAGAATTACGCCGACATTTTAAAGGCGCTCGTATTGCGCGTTTAGATCAAGATGTAACTAAGCATAAAGATATGGGCGAAGAAATTCTTCAAGATTTTGGTAACCATAAATATGATATTTTATTAGGGACCCAAATGGTTTCTAAAGGGCATGATTTTAAGGATGTAACAGCTGTAGGTATATTGACGGCTGATTCTGTCTTAAATATACCTGTTTATTCAGCATCTGAACGTGCATTTGATCTACTAACGCAAACATCAGGAAGAGCGGGTCGTGGTGATAAGGTTGGCAGTGTTGTTATACAAACATATAATCCTTTAAATTATGCTATAATAAAGAGTAAGGCTCATGATTATTTGGGCTTTTACAATGAAGAAATAGTAAATCGTAAGGACTTAGGGTATCCACCATTTCGAGAAATGATTTATATGGTTATAAGACATGGGAAGGAAGAAATGGCTGAATCAATTGCTCAAAAAATTGTAGATGATTTGGAAACAAATTTTAAATCACAATCGATTGATGTTAATGGTCCTTATGAAGCAGGCATTAAAAAGATTCGCGATATGTATCGTTTATCTATTATGATTCGCGGAGAAAAATTAGATGCCGTAAAAGATTATATATATAATTCTTGGATTTTTACACAAGAAGGTCTACTTATCGATGTAGACCCTATTTGATAAGAGGAGTATATGGCAGTACTTGAAGTAGTAAAAGCGGGACATCCCATATTAAAAGAGGTTGCAGAACCTGTAGAACATGTAAATAAAAAAATGCGTGCTTTAATAGAAGATATGGCCGACACAATGTATAAAACGGAAGGTGTTGGATTGGCAGCACCACAGGTTAATGTTTCAAAACGCATAATAGTAGTTGATGATCATGCTGGTAGTGGATTAATAGCGCTTATCAACCCTGAAATTATTCATGGTGAAGGAAGTCAAATTGGGCTAGAAGGCTGTTTAAGTGTACCAGGTTATTATGGAGATGTTGAACGTTTTGAAAAGGTTACCGTAAAAGGTATCGACCCACATAATAAAAAAGTTATGATTAAAGCTGAAGGTTTTTTGGCTAGAATTTTTCAACATGAAATAGATCATTTAGAAGGTCATTTATTTATTGAAAAAGCTACAAACTTACGCCGTATTGCAGATCATCCGGAGGAGAAGGAAATTGTCTAACAATAATCCATTACGCATAGTATTTATGGGCACGCCAGATTTTTCTGTTCCTACGTTACGCGCATTAGTTGAGGCTGGTCACTCTATAGTAGGTGTATATTGCCAACCCGATAAACAAAAGGGACGTGGCAAGCAGATTCAAATGCCACCAGTTAAAGAAGCTGCGTTATCTTTGGATTTGCCCGTGTATCAACCTATAACATTACGTGATGATGCTGTTCAAAAGGAATTGATTGATCTTGCACCAGACGTTATCGTCGTAATTGCTTATGGTAAGATTTTGCCACCATGGCTTATTCGTTTGCCTAAATATGGATGTATTAATATCCATGCATCTATATTGCCAAAATATAGGGGGGCAGCACCTATCCATTATGCTATTTTAAATGGTGATACTAAAACAGGGGTTACCATTATGCATATGGATGATGGTTTAGATACAGGAGATATAATCGATATTGCAGAAATTGATATACTTCCAAACGAAACAACAGGCGCTTTATTTGAGCGCATTGCTGAATTAGGGGCTCGTACTATTTCTCCTGTATTAGATAAATGGGTGAAAGGTGAAATTACAGCCACCCCTCAAGATGACGCTTTAGCAAGCCACACTTCTAAGATTACAAAAGAAATGGGGCTTATTGATTGGCATCAACCGGCACATAAGATTGTCAACTTGATTCGTGGTTTAAATCCAGCACCTGGATGTTATTCTTTCTTACAGGGGAAACGGTTAAAGATTTGGTCTGCTCAAATGGTTGAGATTACATCTGTAAACAATAAGATGTCCACAATTTTTGTAAATAACAATGAGATTCCTGTAGAATTCGCACCTCCTGGAACTATAGTGCATTCAGCAAAGGGACTTGTTGTGTCGACTGGTGATCAAGGTTTTATTCTCCTTACAGAGGTACAACCAGAAAATAAAAAGCGTATTAGTGCTCAAGATTTTATTAATGGTCACCAAATTAAAGGTGGTATTGCATTTGACGAAGTGTAATATATCTTACAAAAGATACCCATTATATTTAAAATTATCGGCTCTATCTTGTTTATTCATTTCAATAATCATCGGCTTTTCAATGTATATAGTTTGGCCAGGATTAGAAAGAATATCATACAACTTAGCTTTTATTAGTGAAAGTATAGGTGGACTCTTAATATTAGGTATTTGGGGACTTTGGTTTGTTCTAGCTATTGCTTCTCTAGGTTTTAGATATATTCATCCTATAGTTTTACGAATAGCTAATCGATTTATTTATTTACTTTTTCCATTATCATTAGGGCTAGGAAAGGCTTTCATAGGCATACAAAAAGATGAATTACGTCAAGCTATGATTGATTTAATTAATCATCTAGTGGTTATGAATTTATATAAAGTAACTCCTGAACGTATCCTTCTATTAACACCTCATTGTCTTCAAGAGAACACCTGTATTCATAAGGTGACACATGATGTATACAACTGTAAGCAATGTGGTCGCTGTCAGGTAGGAGGGTTGTTAAAAATTGCAAAGGAATATGGTTGTCAATTTATAGTTGTCACTGGTGGCACATTGGCTCGTATGAAGGTTAAAGAAGCAAAGCCTAAGGCTATTATTGCTATAGCTTGTGAACGAGATCTTGCTAGTGGTATGGCTGATGTATTTCCTATTCCTGTTATCGGAGTATTAAATGAACGCCCTAATGGACCTTGTTGTAATACAACTGTAGATATTAACAAGGTACGAGATGCTGTAGAGTTACTGATTGATAAGGATAACTATGAACGAAATTGCTAAAAACGGACAAAAACAGAATATACGATTATTGGCTGTAAAGGCATTATCTGATATCAATCGTAAGGGTGCCTATGCTAATATCGTTTTACAGGACTATATTTCAAAATATAATTTATCTGACTTAGACAGACGCTTCTTTACAGAACTTGTATACGGTGTAGTGCGTAGACGCAATTATTTAGATGCTATTATCGTACATTTTGCCAAACGTCCTATAAAAAAATTGTCCTCCATGGTGGTAGAAATTTTGCGCCTAGGTATTTATCAGATTATCTATATGGATAAGGTACCGGAAAGTGCAGCAGTTAATGAATCAGTTAAATTAGCGAAGAAATTAACACGAGGTCTATCTGGTTTCGTAAATGCCATATTGAGATCCGTTATACGAGAACAAGATAGTATTGGTATTGAAGATTTGGCGGCTAATGATATAGAAGCTATTTCTTTCATTTACAATATTCCTCTTTGGCTTATCAATTTATGGATAAGTGAGTTTGGTCGTGACAAAACAGAAGATTTATGTGCATGGTTTAATGAACAGCCTAAATTGACGGCACGTATTAACACGATTCTTATTGATATTCCACAATGTTTAACTATGTTAGATGAACAAGGATGGGCTGTTACACAGGATTCTAATTACGAGGATATTATTTATATTAATAGCCATCGTGGTAGCCTTGAAAAATCTGAGGCATTTATAAAAGGTTATATTACATTTATGGATAAGGCATCTATGCTAGTAGCACGTCTCGTAAATCCGCAACCTGGTGAGCGTATATTAGATTGCTGTGCTGCACCAGGTGGTAAATCAATGTACATGGCAACTTTAATGAATAATGTAGGTTCATTAATGAGTTGTGATATTCATGACCATAAGATTGAACTCATGAATTCAAATGCTGACCGATTAGGAGCTTCTATTGTGCATACAAAAGTACAGGATGCCACAAAGTTACCAGATTCATGGAATTCCTATTTTGATCGAGTGCTCGTAGATGCACCGTGTTCTGGATTAGGTATTCTTCAAAAGAAACTAGATATGCGTTGGCGAAAACAGGAATCAATACTTAGAGAATTACCACCATTACAGTTAGCCATTTTAGAACGTGCTGCTATGACGGTTAAGGAAAAAGGCTATTTAATATATTCCACTTGTACATTAAACTACAAGGAAAACGAAGAGGTAGTTGAGGCATTTTTGCAGAAACATAAGGAGTTTTCTATTATTCCTGTGGTGGAGGATTTCCCACTTAAGTCAAATAGTGGTATGATTACAACATATCCACCAACAGATGATATGGATGGTTTCTTTATGGTTAAAATGCAACGTATTTCTTAACTAAGTTGTTAGCTTTGAATGGGAGCACTCATGATTGAATTGTTGGGTAAATCGTTAGTTGAATTGCAAGCGTTATTTGAGGAACATAAAATTCAAAAATTTCGTGCGAAACAATTGATTGATTACATATATCATCGTCATATTTTTGTATTTCAAGATATGACACAATTCCCTAAGACCTTGAGAGATTGGTTGGATTCTAATTGCATAATATCGATTCCTAAAGTGATTACTCAATCTGTATCACCTGATGGAAAAACACAGAAATTATTATTGGAACTTACTGATCACAGCAGAATTGAAGCCGTTCTAATGGAGCAACATTATGGCAATTCTGTATGTGTTTCCTCCCAAGTTGGATGCGCTATGGGCTGTGTTTTTTGCGCATCTACACAGGGGGGATTATTTAGAGACTTATCGGTTTCTGAAATTGTAGGTCAAGTTGTTCTCTTTAGTGCCTTAAAACAAGAAGATATTCACTCTTTGGTTGTCATGGGTGCTGGTGAACCATTACAAAATTATGACAATGTATTGCAGGCGTTAAAACTTATTCACGACCCTATGATATTTGATATTAGTTATAGAAAAATGACCATTTCTACCTGTGGTTGGGTCCCTAATATTTATAAATTGGCAGATGAGGATCTTCCGATTACATTAGCGTTATCTTTACATGCTACAACAGATGAAACACGTCGTAAGATTATGCCTGTTGGATCTCGATACAAATTTGACGAGGTTTTAGATGCTGTAAAATATTATTATGAAAAAACACAGCGACGTATAACATTTGAATATATTTTAATAGATTCAATTAATGTATCGTTAGAGGAAGCTCATGAGTTAGGAAACATTGGCAAGGCATTTCCTAATTGTCATGTCAATCTTATTCCTGTAAATGGGAATGAACATATTAATTTGTATAAACCTTCTAGTAAACATATGAACATATTTAAGGATATTGTCGCTTCTTATGGTGTTTCTGTTACAATTCGTAAAGAAATGGGCGATGCTATTCAAGCCGCATGTGGACAATTAAAAGTAGCCCACGGTCGGAAAGAGGAGATTCATGAATAATATCGTAGGTTTAAGTAAAATTGGATTAGTCAGAAAACAGAATGAAGATCGCTTTTTTATTAGTGATAATATTTGTGCTGTTACTGACGGCATGGGAGGCTATAGAGGCGGAGAAATCGCCAGCACCTATGCTGTTGATGAAATAAAAGAATATTTACAATCTACTCCTACCATTAATGAAACGTCCTTAGTTGATGCTATATTACATGCGAATACACGCATAGTTAATCGTGTGGCACGAGAGGAACGGCTTAGTGGAATGGGAACTACTGCTGTTGTGGTTGCTAAGGTAGATGATAATCTACTTTGGGCTAGTGTCGGCGACAGTAGACTCTATATTTATAGAAATGATAAATTGACGCAAATTACCACGGATCACTCTATGGTTCAACAGTTATTAGATGCTGGTGAAATTACAAAAGAAGAGATGATTGTACACCCGCAACGTAATTTATTAACTAGAGCCGTCGGTGTTGAAGAAGATTTACATGTCGATAGTGGTACACTACCTGTAAAATCCGGTGATCGAATTCTATTATGTACAGATGGATTATCTGGGTATATTAGCGATGAAAGAATACGAGAAGTATTACATAATATTGATGATAATACAGAGGTATTAAATACATTGATTGCTGATGTATATGATGCTGGTGCCGGTGATAATGTTACCATTATAGTAGGAACTATCTAATCTAGATATGGAGAGTTATAAATATTATGAAGATTAAAGATACATTGCTGGATAATCGCTATCGTATCCTGACCAAGATTGGTGTTGGCGGAATGGCCGACGTATATAAAGGTGAAGATACTTTATTAGGCCGTCCAGTAGCCATAAAAATTTTACATTCAAACTTTGCTAGTGACGATGAATTTGTAAGTCGATTTAAACGAGAAGCGCAGGCTGCAGGCAAGTTAAATCATCCTAATATCGTGAATATGTATGATGTAGGCTATGATCAAGGCATGCATTATATCATTATGGAATATGTAGACGGAGAAACACTTAAAGAATATATTACCCGTCATCATCGATTATCCATTGACGAAGCAGTTAAGATTACTATTGCTATCGGTGAGGGCTTAGAACATGCCCATGCAATGGGAATTGTTCATTGCGATATCAAACCACATAATGTAATTATTACAAATACAGGCCGTGTAAAGGTGACTGATTTTGGCATTGCTCGTGCCATGAATACCACTAACACTGTTATGTACACCAATTCTATAATGGGGTCTGCTCATTATCTTTCACCGGAACAAGCTAGTGGAAAACCTGTAGATGGAAATACAGATATTTATTCCTTAGGTGTCGTTTTATATGAAATGTTAACCGGCAAGGTTCCTTTTGAAGGGGAAACACCAATTGCAGTTGCATTAAAGCATGTACGAGAAAAGGTCATTCCACCTACAAGATATAATCCTTCGATACCACCATTGTTAGAAGCGGTTGTGATGAAAGCATTAGCTAAAAATCCTGCTGATCGATTTGACTCCATATCTGAAATGATGGGGGACTTACGTTTATCTCAAGGCTTTACGATGGGAAAAACACAACGTCATGAACCATACGATTTTGCGACACAAATGATTCCGGCTGTAGATCCAGATACATTAGATGATTTCAGTGATATCGATGATTCTACGCCTAATGAGGAAAAAAAGAAATCTATGCTTAGTAAGATTGCATCTATACCACAAAAATATATAGTTCTTGGTGCTGCCGTTATTTTCTTGATTGCATTTTTAGGTGCATTCTTGAGTTATGGTAATTTTTGGAGTAATACCACTGTTGATGTACCAAATGTAGTAGGTAAACAAGTCTCTGTGGCCAAAAATATTTTGGAAGATAAACACTTACGAGTATCCACAAGTGAGGTAACTAATACAGATGTTCCAGCCGGACAAGTTATTTCTCAAAGCCCTGGTGCTGGGGAAAAAGTTAAGGAACAGCGTACTATACATTTAGTCGTATCTAAAGGTGTTGGTGATATTACAGTTCCTGATCTTTCTGGTTTGACTGTAGATCAAGCACGTCAACGTCTTAAAGATTTAGGCTTAGTTGTGGGTAAAATCACACAAGGATCTGTTGAAGGAAAACCTGATAATGTTATAGTTGCACAAAGTCCTTCTGGTGATTCCAAGGTATCCAAAGGCACTACTGTTGATTTAGTTGTAAATAAAGCACAAGCTAAGAAGGTTAAAATGCCAGATCTCGTTGGTATGACCTTGAAAGATGCTCGCCAAGTATTGAGCTCTAATAATATTGGTGTTAATCAGATTGCTGGTTCAGTAGATGATAAATCAATTGTTACAGAACAAAGTATAAAAGCTGGTGAAGAAGTTTCTGAAGGTAGTAGCTTAAACTTAGCTACTGAATTAAAGGGAGATTCTTCCAAAAAAGATGACTCTAAGCAAAGCTCTTCTAATAGAACAAAAGGGACTGTAGATATAACTGTACCGTCTGGTTCTAAAAATCAAGAAGTCAAAATTGTCGTAAAGGATGATGATGGATCTTCCGTTATATACGATGATACAAATAAACCTGGTGACCGTATCGTAAAAAATGTATCTGGTGTGGGCAATGTTCGAATACAGGTGTACCTAAATGGTGCATTAGTTCAAGATACTGCGTTGTAGAGGCCGTATGAGTACAGGTATTGTAATTAAAAATATGAATGGTTACTTTTATATTCAAGATGAATTTGGAACCATTCATGAATGTAAGGTGCGGGGACGTATTAAAAAGTCGAAATATAGTTTGCTTGTAGGTGATCGTGTAGAGTTTTCAGAAGATGGATTCGTTGAGACTATCTTGCCACGTCACAATTCAATGATACGTCCTGCTGTCGCTAATATCGACCAAGTTATCCTTGTTGTTGCTTCTCATAATCCTGACATTAATGAGTTATTACTCGATAAAATGTTAGTAATGATTGAACATGCTGATATACCAGTCATTTTGTGCATAAATAAGTGCGATGTCGGTGATGCATCGACAGATGCATTAATCGATAAGTACAAATCGATTGGATATCATGTTATCACGACATCTGCCATAAATCATATCGGTATTGATGAATTACGCAATCATTTGCAACACAAGATTACTGCTTTTGCAGGACCTTCCGGCGTTGGTAAAAGTAGCCTATTAAATGCAGTAGATGAAAAATTTGCATTCCAGACGGGTGAGATAAGCGATAAGATTAAACGTGGGAAGCATACAACACGTCATGCCTCATTGTTTAGTTTAAATGCTGATTCATTTATCATGGATACACCTGGCTTTAGTTCTATTGAATTTACTGATATTACATTAGAACGATTACCTACACTATTTCCTGAATTTTCTGATTATGTAGAAGCTTGTAAATTTAATCCTTGTTATCATGAGCATGAACCGATTTGTGGTATCAAGGAGGCTTTGGCAAATCATAAAATTTTTGAAAGTCGCTATGATGCGTACACGAATATTCGAAAAGATATACAAAACCAAAGAAAGAGGTTTTAAAATGATTAAAATAGCTCCATCTATGTTATCCGCAGATTTTTCAATATTGCGTGATGAAATTAAAAGTGTTGAACTTGCTGGTGCTGATTATCTTCATATCGATGTTATGGATGGACATTTCGTGCCTAATCTTACATTTGGTGCACCTATTGTAAAAGCTATCCGCCCACATACTGCATTGCCTTTTGATGTACATTTGATGGTCACTAATCCGGCTGATTATGTTGAAGAATATGCAAAAATTGGTGTTGAGTATTTTACCTTTCATCAAGAAACCGTTCCTCATATGCACCGATTGATACAGCAGATTAAATCCGCTGGTATGAAAGCAGGGGTTGCGCTCAATCCAGGGACACCAGTTTCGATGTTAGAAGATGTGGCCGGAGACTTGGATATGATTTTAATCATGTCCGTCAATCCAGGATTTGGGGGACAATCCTTTATTCCACGGGCTGTAGAAAAAGTAAAACAAGCGAAACTTTTATTGGATTCAGCTGGTAATAATGATGCTGTTATAGAGGTTGATGGTGGTATTAACGATATTACTTGTATACCAATTAAGGATGCAGGTGCCACCATGTTAGTTGCTGGATCTGCTGTATTTGGGGCTCCTGATAGAGCGAAGATGATTGAAGCAATACGTAATAACTAATATAAAATATATCTAGATTCGAGTAAAAATCATAAGTCTTTTATTGTAGATATATACTATGATATAAAGAGTCAGTAATTCTTTTGTAATTACTGACTCTTTACTTGATTTTAGAATATTTTTTTGTTAAAATTACTAGGTATGAAAAATATGCACGTCAGTGGACTTCGGTACTGTGCCTAATTTTGGGTGA
>ERZ773066.1106-NODE-1106-length-14148-cov-17.367133_pt1 | contig 14148 bp, 11 predicted proteins | sample MGYA00580573_ERZ773066 | MGnify/ENA primary metagenome ERZ773066 (study PRJEB29015, sample SAMEA2738128) | human oral metagenome | biome: human oral; feature: human-associated habitat; material: saliva | place: China | collected 2203 ... | reverse complement strand
GGGGGCGATGACCTTGAGGAGGAAGGGCAGCTGGGGGCCGAAGCGCCGCACGACGTCCTCCCCCAGGAACCGGTCGGGATCGGAGGCGAGCAGCGCGGCCAGGGTGCGTCCGTCCGCCAGGCGGGTGGGCCCGGCGGGGTGGGCGCCGTACCACTGCTCGGCCCACGGGGCGCCGTCGGGCTCCAGGCCCAGCATCTCGGGGATGGCCGTCGTCGAGCCCCAGTCGTAGGACTGCCGTGCGCCGTCGAGTCGTTCCATGGCGAAGCGGTCCTCCGGGGTCGGGTGCGGGGTCGAACATGCGGCAGGGTAGCGCGGATCGGGTCCGCACTCCGCGAAGACCGGTGTCACAGGGCCGACCGGCTCCCGGACCTGGAGGCGGTGGTGCGCCGCAGTCGGGCGACCTCGTCGAGCTTGGAGCGCCGAGCGGCGTCGAGGCGGAGGACGAGCGGGCGATCCCGGCCGCCCGCGCTCCGCGGGGCGGACGCACCGGCCGTGCCATTGGGCCGAAGCGCCGCCCATGCGTCAGACTGTGCCCATGCGAGGCATCATCCTGGCCGGCGGATCCGGCACGCGACTCAACCCGATCACCCTGGGCACCTCCAAGCAGCTCGTCCCGGTCTACGACAAGCCGATGATCTACTACCCGCTGAGCACGCTCATGCTCGCGGGCATCCAGGACGTGCTGGTCATCACCACCCCGCACGACGCCGAGAGCTTCCACCGGCTGCTGGGCGACGGCTCCCGGCTCGGCGTCGACCTGTCCTACACCGTCCAGGAGGTCCCCAACGGCCTGGCCCAGGCCTTCGTGCTCGGAGCCGACTTCATCGGCGGGCAGAGCGCGGCCCTCGTGCTCGGCGACAACATCTTCTACGGCCCCGGCATGGGCACCCGGCTGCGGCGCCACACCAACCCCGACGGCGGCGTCGTCTACGCCTACCGGGTGGCCAACCCGAGCGACTACGGAGTCGTCGAGTTCGACGAGGACTTCAAGGCCGTGTCCATCGAGGAGAAGCCCGCCCGCCCCAAGTCCGACTACGCGGTGCCGGGCCTGTACTTCTACGACAACGACGTGGTCGGGATCGCGCGCGGCCTCAAGCCCTCGGCGCGCGGGGAGTACGAGATCACCGACATCAACCGCGCCTACCTGGAGGCCGGGCGCCTGACGGTCGAGGTCCTGCCCCGCGGCACGGCCTGGCTGGACACGGGGACCTTCGACTCCCTGGCGAACGCCACGAGCTTCATCCGCACCATCCAGCACCGCCAGGGCCTCAACATCGGCTGCCCCGAGGAGATCGCCTGGCGCATGGGCTTCATCGACGACGACGGCCTGCGCGAGCGCGCCGAGCCCCTGGTCAAGTCCGGCTACGGGCAGTACCTGCTCGACATCCTGGCCCGCGAGCGGCGCTGAGCGGCGGACGGCCGGGCGGCCGGCGCGCCTCAGATCAGGTCGCGGGACCTCATGTCGACCAGGGCGTCGATGAGGGTCCGGTTGTCGTCCACCGTGAGGGCCCCGATGTGGCCGACGCGGAGCAGGGTCTGCGCGAGCTCGCCTCCGCTGGGGGTGACCCAGATCCCGTAATCCGTCTTGAGGGTCTCGACGACGTCCTTCGCGCCGGCCGTCGTCGGGTGGAGCGGGGTCACCGCGTTCGACAGGCTCTCGGAGGTGATCTCGAAGGGGAGTCCCGCCAGCCGGCGCCTGAAGTCCCCGGCGAGGAGCCCCGTCCTCGCGATCTCGGCCTCGACGCCGCCCCTCTCCTCGATCTCGCGCAGCCTCTGGTTGATCTGGAGGAGGACGCCGACCGCCGGGGTGAAGGGGGTCTGCCCGCGGTCCCCGTTGGCCAGCGCGCTCCTCAGGTCGAGGTACATGCACTTGCTCGGGTGGGCCGCCACGCGCGCCAGGGCCCACGGGGACAGGGCGATGAGGGAGATCCCGGGCGGGCAGGCCAGCGCCTTCTGCGACCCCGCGATGACGACGTCGATGCCAGCTGCGCCCATGTCCAGCGGGTCGGCGAGGAAGGAACTGATCGCATCGACGACGAGGAGCAGCCCGTTGCGCCTGCAGAAGTCGGAGATCAGGTCGAGGTCGTAGAGCACCCCGGTCGAGGTCTCGTGGATATTGACGACGAAGGCCGTGAATCCCTGCGCGCCCTCGAATGGTTTCAAATCGTCGTCGGTCAGCGCCCTGCCGAACTCCGGGGAGATGCGCTCGAAGTCGACGGAATACAACTCGCACAACTCGCAGAAGCGCCTGCCGAAACTGCCGCCGTCGACGACGACGGCCCGGTCGTCCTCGCACAGGACATTCATAATGGAGGCCTCCATCGAGGCCGTTCCGGAGCCCGTGATGAAAACGGCGCGAGAGCCCTCGGGAGCGTGCAGCAGATCGAGGAACATCCGCTCGTTCTCCTTCATCACGGCCGAGAATTCCGGGGTCCGGAAGTATGGGACCTGCTCGCCGCCGATCCTTCTGATGGAGTCGTCGGCCTGGACCGGTCCGACGGTGAAATTGATCATTGTCGCATCCTTATGCAGCAGTTCCATGGGGGGCCAGCGCCCGATCGGGGCGGTGACCGGGTCGGTCCGACGCGGACCACCCTACCGACCGCGGGGAGCGGCGGCGTCGGCCCTCGCGGGCTCAGATGGTGTGGACGCCCGCGCCGCCCCTGAAGATCTCGATGATCTCCGCGATCTTCCTGGTGAGCTCCTCGGTGACGATGCTCTCCCGCGCCTCGTTGCGGATCCTGCGGACGAAATCGGCCAGCTCGTCCCGGATGCCGTCGCCCTCGAACTGGTAGAAGTAGCGGCGGTTGTCCCGCGGATCCTCCTTGCGGATCTCGAAGTAGTCCATCTTCCACCACGGCGCCGGGGCGTAGACGTACCCCCTGGTGCCGGCCACGACGAGGTCGCCCTCGGCCTTGACGCCGCCCCCGGCTTTGAGGGTCGCCTCGGCGCGCGGGTACCTCATGATGATCTTCGTGTACTGGTCGACGTGCGAGGCCTCGTCGAACGAGGCGATGAAGGACAGGTCCACCGGGTCGTGGCCGAGGATGTCCAGGGCGGGCAGCAGCACGTACGGCCCCCAGTCCGTCATCGCCCCCGCCCCCTCGCGCCGGTCGCCGGACCAGCTCGGGCGCACGTGCAGGCTCGTGCAGGTCGCCTCGACGCTCTTCACCTCGCCGATGACCCCGCCCTTGAGCAGGAGCTTCATCCGCTGGAAGGCCAGGGAGTACGCGGTCTTCAACGCCTCGGCGAAGACCAGGCCCCGGTCCCGGGCGAGGTCGAGCAGCTCGGCCGCGTCGCCCGCGTCCAGCGCGACCGGGGTCTCGCACAGCACGTGGACCCCGTGCTCCAGCGCCTTCTTCGCGACCAGTGAACGTTTGCGCGGCGAGACCACCGCGTACACCGCGTCCACGGCCGGGAGGAGCTCGTCGAGGTCGGCCGCCTCCTCGACCGGGGATTCGCCCCCCCTCCCCGCCGTCCCGGACGGCCCCCGGTCGGCGTCGAGGCACATCGTCACGCGCAGTCCGCCCACGTGGCCGCACTCCTCCAGGAGGCGGTCGAGCGATGTCCCGTCCCCCACGACGCCCAGGCGCAGGTCGTGGCCGCCGCTGCGCAACTCGGTGCTCGAGATCCCCCGGGTCCGCGGCAGGTAGACGACCTTGCAGAACTCCGAGAGGTAGTCGAACCTGCCCGCCCAGTCGTCGCCGATGGCGAAGACGTCGACGCCGTAGCGCCTGATGTCGTCGATCTTCTGCCCCTCGTACTCCTCGATGATCACCTCGTCGGCCAGGCCCGTGGCCTTGACGGCCTCGACCCGCTCATTGAGGGACTGGCGCACGAGGAGCTTGCCCCGCATCTTGTCGAACCCCTCGGTGGTGACGCCCACGATGAGGCGGTCCCCCAGAGCGCGCGCGTTGCGCAGGAGGTTGATGTGTCCGCGGTGCAGGAGATCGTACGTGCCATACGTGATGACGGTGACCATCGCTCATTCCAATCAGGTGGGGCCGCGGCCATGGTACCCGGCGCCCGACGGGCCGCCAGCGCGACGCCGCGCGCCGAGCGCGGCGGGACCAGGGCCTCAGCCGTCCAGCCTGCGGTAATCGCGGGCGAGAAAGCCGAGGAGGACGAGCACGGCGATGCCGTAGGACAGGACGCCGACCCAGCTGACCCCGTTCATCCCGAAGGTATCGACGATGATCGTCGAACTCGCGACGGTGACGACGGCGGCCGCCGCGTTGCCCAGGAAACTGGCCTTGAAGTCCCGCAGGGCGAGCAGGAGGTCGTTCATGAACCAGGCGAAGGCCGTCATAAGGGTGCACAGGACGGCCGGCTGGAGGAGGTAGGTGTACTCCACGACGCCGGAGCCGTACATCACCCACAGGATCGGCCGTCCCAGGAGCAGCAGGAGGACCGAGAAGGCCGCGGTCACGAGGGCGATGCCGACGACGGTCCGGCGCAGGAGCCTCATCGCCGCGCGCTTGTCCGTGCGGAACTTGTCGGCGAATTCCCCCATGAGGGGGCTGTAGACGTAGGTCGCGCCCATCTGCACGATGACGGCCGGGGAGGCGACCGCGGAGTAGATCCCCAGGGCCGCGGCGCCGGCGGTCATGGCGAGGTGCTGGCGGGGCACGGTGAGCACGGCGCTGGAGCACACCTGGGCGAGCACGAGCGGAAGGAGGGTGGCGAGCACCTTGAGAGCGGGCCCGATCTCGACCACCGGTCGCAGAACCTCGAAGCGCGCCGCCCGGGGCACGTCGTAGACGACACCGATCAGGACGGTGACCGCCGCCATGAGGATGACCGCGACCTCGAGGGAGTTGGTCAGCCGCAGTCCCAGGCAGAAGACGACGAGGGTGAAGACCCCCTGCATCATGTAGGACCTGCCGATGTAGTCCATCCGCCTGTGCCGCTGGTCGATGGCGTGGAGCACCTCGATGAAGTTCCCCGCGAGGGAGTACACCAGGTACAGGAGGATGACGGGCATCGCGGCGAACGACGTCGTCGCCAGCGCGTAGACCATGCCGATGACGAAGGCGAGCCCGGTCGTGCAGATCCGCAGGCCCACGTAGGCGCCGGAACTGCGCTCGTCGCGCACGTCGGTGACCTGGACGGTGCGGAGCCGGAAGTCGGCGAAGGGGTTGACGAGGTTGGAGATCGACATCGCCAGCGCCAGCGCCCCGGCGGCGTCGAAGCCGTGCGACAGCCTCACCACGGCGATGGTGACGAGGTAGCTGCAGGCCAGCCGGGTGAGGGAGCCGGCCGAGTTCCACAGCATATTGGCCCTGAGGGAGAGCCCTTCGGTCTGCGCCACGACTGCCCTACCTGAACACCGTGTGCCGGGCGACGAGGGCCGGCAGGTAGCACGCCGCCGCGACGACCTTGTGCGGGGCCATTGCGATGGCCCCGCGCTGCCCCGCGAGCCGGCAGCCGACGAGGTAGAGGAGGGTCTCCCTCACGATCCCCTTGAGGGTGGTTGACCGCTGGGCGCAGTAGCGCTTGTGCTTCCAGTAGCCGATCGGGTTGCGCTTGGCGTTGTCCGCGAAGTTGCGGGTGAGCCCGTCGGGCAGGTAGTGGCAGATCGTGAGGATCGTGTTGTCGGCGAGCATGACGTACTTCTCGTCGAGCCGGTAGTAGACGGAGGTCTCGGCGATGAAGATCTCGCCCGGGGCGACGTCGTAGGGGTACTGCCGCAGCACCTCGGTGCGGTGGATGAGGGAGGTGTCCCCCCTGAACCCCATGGTCTCGAACAGATCCCAGTACCGCACATCAGCGGCGCCCTCGGGCATCCACGTGTTCATCGGGGTGTGGTCGTCCGTGCCGCGCAGCGCGACGATGCCCGCGTAGCGGTCATCGCCGGCGATCGTCGCCCACACCGCGAGCACATGCTCGATCGCCCCGGGCAGCAGCCAGTCGTCGGAGTCGACGACGAAGAACAGTGGGCTGTCGCACCGGCTGACGCCGAGGTTGATCGCCCTCGGCTTGCCGCCGTTGACGGTCTTGACGTAGTCGATGGCGATCTCGCCGCGCTCGATCCAGGAGCGGACGAGCTCCTGCGTGCCGTCGGTGGAGCCGTCGTCGACGATCATCCACACGAAGTCGTGGGAGGTCTGCGCCACGAGGCTCTCGTAGAGCACCGGCAGGATGTAGGCGCGCTCGTAGGTGGGCGTGAAAACGCACACCGTCCTCGGCCCCGTCTCAGTCATGAACGGCTCCCGCGACCCACGTCACTTCCCTCAGATGGGCGGGAGGGCGCTCCTCGGCCGGCGGGACCCTCCGCCAGTCGCCGTAGTAGCCCTCGAGGACCCTCTCCGCGCCCACGGGAACGTCGAAGGCGCACCCTTCGAAGGGGGCGCGGCGCGCATCGGAGAAGTCCTCCGGCATGAACTCGGCGCAGTCGTCGACGAGGACCAGGTAGCGGAGGTTCCCGGGCTCGACCCTCCCCGTGGCGTTCGCGGACTGCGCGAGCCGGTCCGCCTTGCGGGCGATCCCGTACTGATCCAGACGCCTGGTGAACGGGTGGATCACCCGCTTGACCAGGCGGGCCGCCGTCGACCTCGCGTACCGCGGGTCGGTGGCCGCGATGGAGCGCCACCACAGCAGGCGCGCCGCCCTCCTTCGCACCCGGGGGAGCCCGGGGTCGGTGATGTCCACGCGCTCGAGGGGGAAGACATCCACCCACAGCCCCTGCGCGTTCTTCTCGTCGATGAAGGTCTCCTTCGCGACGGTGCGGGTGTCGACGAGCTTGAGGAATCCGTAGATCGAGGACCCGTCCCGGTAGGAGGTGATCCTGTAGGGGTCCCTCAGCGCCCCGTCGCGGCACAGTCCGTAGAACCGCTCGTAGTCCTCGCGGGGCATGTGGACGTCGACGTCGTCGTCCCAGGGGATGAACCCCTGGTGGCGCAGGGCGCCGAGCAGCGTGCCGTAGGCGAGGAAGTACGACAGCCCGTGGGCCTTGCACACCCGGTCCAGCTCGCGCAGGGCGTCCAACTCGACCTTCTTGATCTCCTCTAAGGAGAGCGAACCCATAGCAGGCCCTTCCCATGACGGCGCGTGGCGGAGCCGAGACCGGCGAGGGGTTCGCCCCGGGAATCGGCGGCACGATCGTACCCGGTGTCCCCCGCCCGTCCACCGAGAGCAAGGCAACACTCCTCCGATGCTCGCATCCCCCGGTCACCGGCTACATTCGAACGCACGCTGGCATTCCGACACTCGACGAACGAATGGTGGACCGATGCCCACTCCCCTCACCCAGCCCCAGTTCGACGTCCTCCACGCGCTCGCGCGCGCCGACGAGTCCCTCACCCAGTGCCGGCTCCACGAGGCCACGGGCATGTCCCTGGGAAGCGTCAACGCCGCCGTGCGCGAGCTCGAGGCCCGCGGCTACGTCGTCGACCGGCGCATCGCGGACGCCGGCCTGGAGGCGCTGAAGCCCTACCGGGTGGACAACGCCGTCATTATGGCCGCGGGCCTGTCCGAGCGCTTCGCCCCCATCTCCTACGAGCGCCCCAAGGGGACCCTGCGCGTGCGCGGCGAGATCCTCAGCGAGCGCCAGATCTGCCAGCTCCACGAGGCGGGCATCACCGACGTCACCATGGTGGTGGGCTACGAGAAGGAGTACTTCTTCCACCTGGCCGAGCAGCTCGGCGTGACGATCGTCGTCAACGACGCGTACCCGACCCGCAACAACAACAGCTCCCTGTGGAGGGTGCGCAAGCGGCTGGGCAGCACCTACATATGCTCCTCGAACGACTACTTCACCTCCAATCCGTTCGAGCCCTACGTCTACAGGGCCTGCTACTCCGCCCAGTACGTCGAGGGCCCGACGCAGGAGCGGTGCATCTCCACCGGCCCGGGCGGCCGCATCACCGGCGCGACCATCGGAGGGCGCGACGCCTGGATCATGCTCGGCCACGCCTACTTCGACCGGGCCTTCTCCGCCGCCTTCACCCGGATCCTGGAGGAGGTCTACGATCCGCCCCGCACCGCCCCCCTGCTGCGGGAGTCGATCTACCTCGACCACATCAAGGAGCTCGACATGGTCATCCGGCGCTACCCGGCGGGGGTGATCAACGAGTTCGACTCCGTCGACGAGATCAGGGGCTTCGACCCGATGTTCATGGAGAACGTCGACTCGAAGGTGTTCGACACGATCTCCTCGGCCCTGGGCTGCGCCAAGTCTCAGATCCACGACTTCTACCCCCTCAAGCAGGGCATCACCAACCTGTCCTGCCACTTCGCCGTCGACGACCGGGAGTACGTCTACCGGCACCCGGGCATCGGCACCGACAAGATCATCGACCGGCGGGCCGAGACCGCCTCCCTGGAGCTCGCCGGCAGACTCGGTCTGGACCGCACCCTCCTGACCTCCGACCCTGTCGAGGGCTGGAAGATCTTCCGCTTCATCCCCCGGATGCCCAGTCACAACGACTTCTTCCACCTCAATTTCCTCGTCGGCGAGTGGCTGTTCATCTACTACCGCCACGCCGCGGACCACGTCGACCGCCTGCTGGCCGAGTACGAGTCGGCCGCCCGCGCGACCGGGGAGGAGGCCCGGGCATGAGGTACGGCATCTTCTCCGGAGCCCTATGGGGCCTGGACACGGTCGTGCTCGGCATGGCCCTGGCACTGGCGCCCTTCCTCGGCGCGGGACAGGCCCCCCTGGCCGGCGCCGCGCTCCACGACGCCGTCTGCGCCCTCATCCTCCTGGTGTACATGGCGGCGCGGGGGCGCCTGGGTGACACCCTGGCCGCGATCAGGACGCGCTCGGGCCTGGCCGTCGTGGTCGGGGCCCTGCTCGGCGGACCGGTCGGCATGACCGGCTACCTCATCGCCATCAATAACATCGGCCCCGGGTACACCGCGATCATCTCCACCTTCTACCCCGCCGTGGGGACCCTGCTGGCCCTCCTCCTGCTGGGCGAGCGGATGCGGCCCCGCCAGATCGCCGCCCTCCTGGTCGCCCTGAGCGCCATTGTGCTCATCGGCTGGTCCTCCTCCGCCGAGCAGACGCGCGGCTCCGCGCTCGTGGGCGTGCTCGCGGCGCTCGGCTGCGTCTTCGGCTGGGGCTCGGAGGCCGTCGTCCTGGCCTGGGGCATGAGGGACGACAAGGTGGACAACGAGACCGCCCTGCACATCCGGCAGACCACGTCGGGACTGACCTACCTCGTCGTCGTCGCACCGGTCTCGGGGGCCCTCGGCTTCGCCGCCCGCGCCGTGCCGACCCCCGCCACCGGCGTCATCGCCCTGGCCGCCCTGGCCGGGACCGCCTCCTACCTGTTCTACTACAAGGCGATCAGCACCATCGGGGCCTCCCGGGGCATGGCGCTCAACATCTCCTACTCCGCCTGGGCGGTCGTCTTCGCCCTGATCCTGCTGCGCACCGTGCCGAGTCCGCTCCAGGTGGGGTGCTGCATCGTCATCCTCATGGGCACGGTGCTCGCGGCGACCCCGGACTGGAGGGATCTGCGGCCCCTGCGCGATCGGGGGCGGGCCGGGGCGGATACACCGGCCGTGACATGACAGCGGCGCAGCCTGTTCCGACTACGAGTAGTATGCCCCCGATGAACAGCCCTCCCCACATGAAGGACCGCCGTGAGCGACGCGCAGCAAAAAGAGCCTCGGGACACGACCGACCCCGAACTGCTGAATAAGATCCACGCGGCGCTCATCATGATTCTCCGGGAGCTGGACGCCGTGTGCGAGCAGCTGGGCATCTCCTACGTCGTGTGCGGCGGGACCGCGATCGGCGCCGCGAGGCACAAGGGCTTCATCCCCTGGGACGACGACGTCGACGTGTATATGCCCCGCGAGGACTACGAGCGCTTCCTCGCCGAGGCGCCTGCGGTCCTGCCGCCCGAGTTCGAGGTCCTCAGTTCGCGGTCGCACCCCGACTACCCCAAAACCTTCGGCATCCTGGGACTGGTCGGATCGACCTTCACCCCGAAAGTGGCCAGGAACCGGAAATTCCCCATTCCCATCGGCATCGACCTCTTCCCGCTCGACCCGATTCCCGAGGACCCGTCCGCCTTCTCCCGCCAGTCCCGGTCGACGTGGCTGTGGGGGCGCCTGCTGTTCCTCCACGGGACTCCGACCCCCGAGGTCGATCTACCCTTCCCCGTCAAGCAGCTCGCCGGCGCCATCATGCACCTGGTCCACTGGGGGCTGCGCGCCGCCCGCGTCAAGCCGATCACCCTCGAGAAGCGCTGGGAGCGCGCCGCCCGCCGCTACGAAGGGAGCGGATCGACGAGACTGGGGGACTTCTCGACCCGGGATCCCGCACATTGGTCGGCCTCACTGGACGAGCTGTTCCCCGCCCAGCGCGTCCCCTTCGAGGACATCACCGTCATGACGGCCAGGGACTTCGACGCCATCCTGACCCGCCACTACGGCGACTACATGCAATTGCCGCCGGAGGACCAGCGGGTCAACCACGAGGCGTCGACGGTGATCCTGGGGCCCCACGCCCCCGACAGTGAATAGGCGCGGCGCTGCGGCGAAGGGCCGCGTCGAGTCGAAGGCCCCGATGCTGCGAACAAGCCCCGTCACCGGCGACTGAAACGGGCGTCGCCCCAGGCCCGCATCCGCCGTTCCAGAGGCTTCTCCACCCACAGATGAAGTCCGATGGCGAGCAACGCCGCCGTAATGAAAACGGCGAACCACGTCAAGGGCGTGCACACCGGGTCCCAGGCCATGGTGCCGATCCTGGCCTCGACTGCGTAGAGCACCGTGGCGTGGACCAGGTAGAAACAGTAGGAGACCTCTCCGCCGAATACGAGCAGTCGGGAGCGCAGCCCGGTTGGCTGGCGCAAGATGTCCGCCGAGGCCGCGATAATAATAGCCGTCATGTACAGGAGCGACAGGATCAAGGGGGTCAATTGGGGAAGCGGCTCCAGATGCGCCGCGACCACGGCCAGGCGGGAATTCTTCGCCAGCACGTACCACGTCGGAGCCAGAACCAGCACCGCATAGGCCATCGGACCGGGCACGCGCAGACGCACCCCCGAACGCAGCAGGTGCGCCGCCCCCATTCCGAGCAGGAACTCCCATGCCCTGGTCAGGGGCGCGGGTACCCGGCTCAGGTCGGCCAGACAGTACGCCAGTCCTCCGGCGACTCCCAGTGCCAGGAGAACCGATGCGATGACGGGAGTGGAGCGTCGCCGCGGATTGATGAGAGGATGCAGGGCGTAGAAGAACATTTCGCAGGACAATGTCCAAGCAGCCGGGTTTCCCGAGAACATCACTGCCGGAGTAGTGGAGAAGCCCTGAAGAAGGACCACCGACCACAGGATCACCGTGGACAGCGGTTTGACCCAAGTCTGCGACGGATCGGGCTCCCCGAAGGTGTAGAATACCGGAATCGCCAGCGCCAGTGCCACCATATGGGACGGCCAGATTCGCGCCACCCGTCGCCACCAGAATTGCCTGGCCCCGACCTGGGGTCGCGCCGACCAGGTCAGGACGAATCCTGACAGGACGAAGAAGAATGAGACCCCGGTGTAACCAAAATTCATCAGCGACTGCCCCCTGAACGGGGCCAGATTACCCATATGGTAGGCGAACACGAAGAATGCCGCCCACCAGCGCATGCCCGTTAATGAATCAAGACGGGTGACGGGCGGGGCCGTCGCAGGACCTCGAAGGGGCCGCGGGGACTCGACCGACTTGGGAACGTGCACGGACATCTCCATTCTCGTGAAAACATGTGAATGACCTCTACGTCCGAGTACTGGCGCAGACGATCCGACACCCGCCGACGAGGGGCCGAATAGTCGGATGTCGAGGGTGTTTCTTCTTTAAGTCCGGGCCGAGCGGACATACGGCACGCTCGGTATTCCGGCCCCGGAACACCGAGTAATACTCACCGCATGAACGACCGGATCGCGGCTGGAACGCGCGACCGCCCAACCAGAAGGGTCAACTTCTTACGGGCGTTATCGTACTCCTCGAACAGCTTCGGTGCGAACCACCCGATCGAGTCAGACGAAGGACGGATGCGTCGGAGCGTCTCAAGGGCAGTGAGGCATCCGGAACCCGGCGCCCGGGTCAAGGCGGGCGGTCCAGCGCCCCGGCCGCCGCCAGCGCGGCCATCACCCCCGGGCTGACTGCGAGTGATTCCTCACACTGCTCCTCGGGGCTCGGACTACCGTCCACCGCCCAGTCGACTCCGCCCCGCCGCCGGTCACGATGCCAGCCCGGTTCGCCGAACATCCCGCTCGGACCGCGCGACTACCCGCACCTGCACCCCGTGGGGACTGGCCGTAAACTGAGATGCTCATAGGCACCGGAATCGGCTCGTTGCGCGGGCCAGTCTCTCCCCGGACGAAGGCTCGTCGCTACCAGGAAGGCACCTCCATGAAGATCGCCATGATCGTCAACCACTACCCTCCTGGGCTCGGCGGAGTCGAGTTCCACGCCCACAATCTCGCCCGCGGCCTGGCGAAGCAGGGACACCGGGTCTGGGTCCTGACCATCTCCGACGCCCCCGATCGGCGCACCGAGGACGGCGTCCGCGTCCTCACGGGACGCTCCCACCTGCCCGTCGCGGGAGTCATCAGCTTCCCCTCACCGGGGGCCCGCCGCGGCATCACCCGTTTCCTGCGCGCCCACAACATCGATGTGGTCTCGACCCACACGCGGTTCTTCCCCATGAGCCTCATCGGCCTGCGGGCCGCTCACGCGGCGGGCGTGCCCGTGATCCACACCGAGCACGGCAGCGGGTTCGTGGCCACGCCCTCGCCCGTCATCGCCCTGGGGTCGCGCGTCGTCGACATCACTGCCGGACGCTACATACTGCGTCACGCCGACAAGGTCCTGGCCGTGTCCTCGCAGGCCGCCGCCTTCGTCAAGCGGCTCGGGGGCGTGGACGCCGATGTCTTCCACAACGCGATCGTCCCGTCGACCTACACGGGCGAGATCCCGCAGCGCCCCGGCCATCTCGTGTTCGTGGGACGGGTGGTCGCGGGCAAGGGCTGGAGCATCTTCCTCAACGCGGTGGTCGCCCTGCGCAGCCGGGGGATGGACGTCGACGGCGAGCTCCTGGGGGACGGCGCCGATCTTGCCAAGGCCCGACGCCGCGCCACCGAGCTCGGCCTCGACGGGGTGGTCGCCGTGCGCGGGCGCGTCAGTCCGGACGAGGTCCGCCGGGTTCTGCGAGGGGCGACCCTGGTCAACCCCACCGTTCTGTCGGAGGGGTTTCAGACGACGCTGCTGGAGGCGATCGCCGAGTCCGGGCGCGTGGTCACCTTCGACGTGCCCGGCGCCCGCCTGCTGCGCGACTCCGGGGCGCCCGTGCGCGTCTGCCCCGACCGCACCGAGGAGTCCCTCATCGAGACCCTCGCGGACGCGCTCTTCGCGCCGGACCCCCTGGCCCCGCCCGAGCTCATCACCAAGTGGACCTGGCCCGTGCGCGTTCGAGAGTACAGCCGGATCGTCGAAGAGGTCGTCGGGGCGCACTCACCGAACTCGCCGGCCCCGAAAACGATCATCTAGACTCTGACGCGTCCGGGCCGCTCCCGCCCCATCGGCTCACACCTGACGAACGAGGATCCGCCACTCCATGACTGCCACCGCCGCTCCACTGGCCATCAAGACCACGCCGATCCCCGGCTTCCTGCGCATCGATTTGACCGTCCACGGTGACAACCGCGGCTGGTTCAAGGAGAACTGGCAGCGCGAGAAGATGGTCGCGCTGGGTCTGCCGGACTTCGGCCCGGTTCAGAACAACATCTCCTTCAACGACGAGGCCGGGGTGACCCGGGGCATCCACGCCGAGCCCTGGGACAAGTTCGTCTCCGTGGCCACGGGACGGGTCTTCGGCGCATGGGTGGACCTGCGCGAGGGGCCGAGCTTCGGCACCGTCTACACCACCGAGATCGACCCCTCCGTGGCCGTCTACGTGCCCCGGGGCGTGGGCAACGCCTACCAGACCCTCGAGCCGAACACGGCCTACACCTACCTGGTCAACGACCACTGGTCGCCGTCGGCCCGGTACACCTCCCTCAACCTCGCCGACGAGACCGCCGCGGTGCCGTGGCCCATCCCCCTGGAGCGGGCGATCCTGTCCGACAAGGACCGGGCCCACCCCCGCATGGCGCAGGTCACCCCCTTCCCCGCGGCCGACGCGCCCGGCCGGCGCGTCCTGGTCACGGG
>ERZ773066.1101-NODE-1101-length-14165-cov-4.635436_pt1 | contig 14165 bp, 10 predicted proteins | sample MGYA00580573_ERZ773066 | MGnify/ENA primary metagenome ERZ773066 (study PRJEB29015, sample SAMEA2738128) | human oral metagenome | biome: human oral; feature: human-associated habitat; material: saliva | place: China | collected 2203 ... | reverse complement strand
GATACGAATCTTGATTGCTGTATCGCTAACCCTCTCAATCATCTCGCCGCGAATCTTGCCGTCGAACAAGTAAACTGGCTCGCCAACCTTAACTTTGTTAGCTAGATTGTATTGAATCGGCAAATTCATACTGCCATCGTGTTCTTGAATTGCATGATCGAGAACGATCTCGTCGCCAGCTTTAACGTCTAAGTGGTTGTTCTTTAGAACGCCGAGACGAATTTTTGGTCCTTGTAAATCTTGCAAGATTGCTACCGTTCGGCCAACTTCGGTGCTAGCATCACGAATCCACTTGATCTGATCGAGCCGTTCTTCGTACGATCCATGGCTAAAGTTCAAACGAAAGCCATTTGCGCCAGCTTCAATTAATTGTTTGATTTTCTCTGGTGAATTTGTGGCTGGCCCCAGAGTCGCCAGTATCTTAGTCCTTTTAAATGTATTACTCATAGATAGCTATTATACTCTAATATGTTCCACAAAAATAGTACGCCCAGACTAGGACGTACTTGACAAGTGCAAGTTTATATTATATGGTGACCTTACCGGGAATCGAACCCGGATTGCCAGGATGAAAACCTGGTGTCCTAACCGTTAGACGATAAGGCCGCACTTACAGATATCTTAACAGATTGACCTTATTTGCGCAATAAACAATTACTAATACCGCGGTGGCAGCTCGGTTGTGGTGTCAGTTGAAATAGAGCTGTTTGCGTTAGCTTTATTATAAGCCCACAAGTACGTATCCATCCGCGCGTTAATAATCTCCGCTGGCGTGGTATAACCATTCTCATTACCAGCCGAACCGTCAGCTCCGTGAGTACGGCGCAGCTGCAAAACACGCGCCGACACTACCCCATTAATCTGTAACGGCTTGTCACAAACCGTCGATTTCAATCCGCTAGTATAATCAGATCGGATCAATGCTGATCGAACACCACTCTCATCAACTTCGCAGGTAGAGATCACACCGCCCACGCCAGCATTAGTACCCGAAGCAATTAGCCAAGCATCAATATTAGTCACACTATCCTTAACAATGATATTGCGCGCATAAATTACAACCTGCGGCAATTGACTAGCGCTAGAGAAATTACCAGTATCATAACGTATGTCGCCGTCTACGACCACCGTCTTGTCACCGGCATCAATGATAACCGACCTACCCATCCCAATAGTGCCGCCCGACAAATTCACGATTGCTCGCGACGATGACAATTTGTACGAGCCATCTAATCCGTTAAGCGAGATATTCTCGCCCGCCAACGGACGCTGAGCGCCAAAATAACTAGATTTGACAGTATTTTGCGCGCCGATAGTTCCCCATTGCCCATATCTAGCCTTATTATTGGCAAATGTTAGACCATTTAACTCGCTATCTGCCGCTATGCCTAACCGCGATGTCGTACCCATGCCAGAAAGAGCACCTCCTGATGCCGACACAACATTTGACCGGCTATACGAGGAAATTTCTGGCGCAAACATGCCATATTCACCCCAGCTGCCGATCGAATGAGTATTGCCACTCATAGTCAGCGTACGCGCGCCGCCAGTATAGATGCCCGACTTATACTGTTGGTTGATTAAAGCATTCGCGATATTGCTCGACCCGACACGCACATCGCCACCCCAGATTTGTACCATTGGCCTCTTGGAAATACGGTAGCAACGCGGATACGATACGCGGCGTTTTGAAGAATCTCCCGTTGTATCCCAGTTATACTTATTAACAGTAGCTACCCGGCAAATTACATCGCCAATCTTGTATCGTGCCGTATCAAGCGCCGACGTATCAATAACTTCAGTCCTGTCAAAAGCACTCTGCTTGTTATTTGTTGGCGTACAATCGCTAATTTTACCAGACAACTGGGGCTGAGAGTTGAGCCAAGAGCATGTATTCACGCCTGCGCCATAGGTCGTATCGGCATAATGCCTGTCTCCGTCATTCTTATTGAATATGCTATTTAGCATACTGCCCAGTTGACCATCCGACATTTCCGCAGCCGATCCAGTGAAGGCAAACGTAAAGACATCGGCATCACTACTACCGCCAGCTTCGCGACGCCCGCCCGTATTGTATATAGTGCTATCTAACGTTGTCGCATTGCCTTGTTCTAGTACGCCAATAGCCGTCGACCCGCCCGCCGAACCAACTCCTGGCACCAAATTAAAGTCAGATGCCACCCTCGCGCAAGCGGGCTCACTTGAAGCCCAATCTCGACGCACCACCGAATCAGGCCACGTCCACCATATCTGCGTACATATATAAGACCCCGCTCGACTGCCGTCGCTAGGCACGCGAATCTTCATACAATCGTCGCCGTCTCGACCACTCCAAGTATTTGTATTATTAGGACTTTGCACTAAGTTATTAAGCGCCGACCGGCATTTATTGTTATAAATATTACTGACCGCTCCGCGTGCAATGAGAACTCTATGTCCATTATTACTACCACCGCAATGGCGCCAATCCTTACCGGCACAGCTAGCGACATCGTGCAGATTATTAAAATACGCTGATTCTATAACCACTTGTACACTAGATGTTGTATGCTGATAATTTGAATATGGAGTATTCCGAAGAGTCGCTATAAATTCGGCTTGTTTTCCAGGAAAAACATCAGGCTTACCTTCTAGATGGCGTTCAGCGTACGGGCGAGAAGTACCAAAAGCGTTAGAATTATTATAATTCGCATAAGTCTTGTTGTCGGAACGATTATAGATATAGCTTTCGCCTTGGACTTTCCAGCCGCTAGGTCGCGGCTTACGGCGTACCCACAGCGAGATATTGTCGGTACCGCAGTTAACATGAGAACCGCTATAAGTGTATACTTTATTACCTCTCATGACCGCCAAACAGCTTTTCGCACCAAACGTAACCAGCTCTGACGGGCCGCCAGGTTGAGCGACACCGTTAACGTCAGCTCCTAGATTTAACTGGTCCCATTCGCTTTCACCGTTTATCCACTGATATTCAGGACCGCCGCCGCCATAATAGCCCCTATTAAAGAAATAATTGCCGTTGCCGTCTATATGACCTGCTGGATTAGTTACCCAAACAGACCTGCCCTGTCCATTGAAAGTGAACAGAGAGTAAATTCTAATTGGATTACGAAATCGTTGGGTATTCCACGAGCCTCGTATAGTAAAGTATAGTGTCGTTGCATTCCAGTCCATCTCGATCGGGTTGGTCGGCGAAGACCCCACCATACTGAAATAGTTCGTATTATGATAAGACGCCCACCAGACAGCGCACGGGTGATTAATATAATCGCCGCAAGGATCGCCGCCCCAAGCTTGCTTCTCCATATCGTTACGTCCAGAATTCCAACCATAAACCGCATACGATGTATCATTTCTTAGCAAGCAAACAATACCTGCAGCTGCCACAATAACAAAACAGCTAAGCCACCACTTCAAGCCACGCAGCAGCCCCTCGTGCATTATTGCTTATTCTCCGGAACTGATTGCTTACTGCGCAGCAAATTTAACTGCTCAACATTAACTGGCACCTTCAGCCTGCCGCTAGCGTATATTCCTTTGTCTGACAGGTTTTTTATTTTGTTATATAACTCGTCCGTCTTCTGGCTATGACCGTTCGCATCTGCGGTCGTATGATAAAAATACAAAGCAACAACACACGTAGCGTCATCAGCATAGTGATTCTTTTTTTCTATTTCGCCAGCAATCTTCTTCAGATTATCAGGGGAAGATATACTACCATTAAACTTATCAATGATATCATTTCCGCACACATTATAGTAAATCAGCGCGCGCTGTTCTGGCGTTTTTACGCCGCCGTAAAGATATCCCAGTGCTGCCGCAGCGACAACAGCTGCTATAACCGCCAGGCCGCCGCCTATGATAAATCCCATCTTCCTCTTCATAAGTAAAAGTATACCATTTATGCTTTGCTGCCGTCTAGAGTTGGCGGCGACTTTAACTCCGCAATCGGTAGCCGAAAGCCAAAAGTACTACCCTTGCCGAGCTCCGATTCGAAAATCATCGTACCGCCATGCCCTTCGACTACTTTCTTCGCCAAGAATAAGCCGATCCCCGTGCCGTCTGGCCGCTGCCGCCGAGCGTTGTCGCCGCGAAAGAACTTAGTGCCGAGCTTTTTCTTGGCAGATGGCGATACGCCCATTCCCTTATCGATTACCCGCAAAACTGCCTGGCCATCTTCAATTGACAATCGGACCTTTACCGTATTAGCGTCTGGTGAATAATAAATAGCGTTATCAATGAAATTCATAATAACTTGACGAATCTTGGTGTCGTCTAGATACAGTAGCGGAAAGCGCGCTGGCTGGCGATACGTGACCTTGACCTTATGCGTATTTGCCACCTGATCTACGTTCGCAACCTCTTCGGCAACCAGCTGCGACAAATTGACCGCTGTACGATTGATAATAAACTTACCAGTCTGCAAACGGCTCACGTTCAAAAAATCACTAACCAATCGCACCATCCGCTCGCTGCTGCGAAAAGCCTCTTCTAGCAGCTGCCGCTGTGGCGGTGTAATCTCGCCAGCGTCGCCCTCGAGAACCATACTTAGGTAGCCTTTTACGCTAGTCAGCGGCGTCCGCAGCTGATGGCTGGCCATACTGACAAACTCATCTTTAGTGGCATCCAGGGCCTGCAATCTTTTGTTGGACTGGCGCAGCTGACTAGTCGCCTCATCGACTTCCTTCTCTAAATTTCCAGCTAAGCGGCGAATCTCCTCTAGGCGAAACATGTTCAAAAGCGCCACCGATAAATTACGCGCCAAAACATCAAACAGCTCAAATTCCTTACCGCGAATCTCGCAGCCGTCACGCCGCTCGCCAATTACCAGGCAACCAATTTTCTGATCGGCAACGCATAGCGGTAAGATTGCTGCAATACCATATCGAGCATAATCACCAATGTCGCCAGAACCAAGCGTCTGCGAGTCCAACCATGCCGGCACATTACGCTTGCCAGCAATATACGGCTGGTGATATTGATCGCAAAAAGCCACGCCAGCAAAACGTACTTGTAGTACACTAACAAAAGTTTCTAAATAGCTATTTAGCAATGTATCAATGTCTTTGGCATCAACCATTTTGCGCGTCAGAACGTCCACAACTTGCTGCGAACGATACGATGGACGGCGAACTCTACCAAAAAACCGCTTCATTGCCTTTATAGTACACTTTTCTCGACGATAACGCTAGAGCTTACTCGAAAAGTAACTGGGATATGCTATTATAAAAACATGACAACTATCGCTATTATCGAGGACGATCAAGTAATCAACCAAATGTACCGGATGAAGTTCGAGGCGGCTGGATTCGATGTGGTCACTGCTAGCGACGGCGAGACTGGCGTCAAAGTGGTTAAGCATGCTAATCCTGACATCATTTTGCTTGATCTGCAAATGCCGAATATGAACGGCACCGAAGCGCTGCGAAAAATCCGCCAGCAGCCCGCTAATGCTAATACGCCAGTTATCATTCTAACCAACCTAGGCGAAGAAGAGGCACCTGCCGAGCTGCGTAACCTAGGTATTCATAGTTATATCGTCAAGGCTAATCTAACACCTAGCCAAGTTGTAATCCACGCCAAAGAAGCGCTGAACGATAAGCGATAGAATTACTATAACTTACCAACTTGCCGCAAGCACGCCTCAATCAGATGATCAAATAATACTGCGTATGTCAACGGACCGACACCGCCCTTTTGCGGTGTAATCGTAATATCGCTGCGCTGGCGAACCGCATCGTCAACATCGCCGACCAACACACCGCCTTCGCTCGCCGTACCAGCATCCACCACTACCGTCTCTGGCGCGATCATTTCGGAGGTGATCAAGTGCGGCACGCCGGTCGCTGTTACAATTACGTTACATTTTTGCAAACTGTCTGCGGTAGCTGGATTCGTCTTGTCGTAGACCTGCACGTTTAGACCGCGCTGCTGCCACATTTTTTCGAGCGGTGCTCCGACAAGCTTACCGCGGCCCACGATAGCAATTTGCTTATCCGATAGCTCGATATTATACCCAGCCAATAGCCAATCGATTGCTTGCGCAGTAGCGCTCGGATAGATACTACTAGCCCCTAAACCATCAACATCTTTCTCTGGCGCGATTAATTGGCACAGCTTTTCGGTCTGCGACACGTCATCAATCGGCAATTGCAAAATTATCCCCTGCACCGCTGAGTCGTTATTAGCTTGGTCAATCGCCGGCATCATATCAGCTTGCGCGACTGCTTGTACGTCAACATCAATCAGAATATCTGCTGCGTAACGTGTTTTCATCCGAACATACGTTTGAATCGCTTGGCTAGCGTTTTTGCTCATTATAATAACTAGTTTTGGCGCCACACCATATTCTTGGCGTAGATTTCGTACTTGACGCGCTTGGCGCTGCTTAATAAAACCTTGCAGTTCCTTGCCGTTTAACTCTTTCATGATATACTGTCCTTTCTATCATCAATAAAAGCTGCCCATTGCCGAATCTTGCGCAAGATGGTTTTGAGTGGTAATTCAATTAACATATCCAACACCATCGACACAATATTAACCTGCGCGTATTTATCACTCATCCACCGACCAGCGACTACAAACGGCAAATACAGCGTATCGCGTACAAAGGTAAAGCCGTTGCTAGCACTGCGCACAATCTCGAGATCGCGAATCAACCGGCTCAAGCGAAAGCCTAGGAAGCTCGCCGCCGAGAAAAATACAAAGAAAATAATAATATGCACTGGTGAAAAACCAATCAACGTCAGCAGCCAAGTCGCCAGCGCGAACACCGCCAGACTCATTACGCCGTACATAATCGAAAACATCGAGCTATACGTCCGTCCCGCTAATTGCCGCCGCATCAGTACAGTATTATCGCCGCCGTAGAGCATCTGATCGACCCGTTTAATCAGCGCTTCGGTATTTGCGTATCCCGGCACATTCAGCGTTAAGCGCAGCAACACCATGTATATCGGCGGGAAGAACAAATTGATCATCAATACTAACCACTCAATTTGTCCGTGCGCCCACAGGTCATACGGTACTTCAATAGCGATGCCAATCAAAAACTTAGTAATTACCAAGAAGACCACGCTGCGCATAATGGCCCGGTTAATTCGCGCCATCATGCTAGAATATTCACGGTTCACTTGCCGCTCAAATTCGTTGAGAAATGCCTCGCGTTTTTGCAACAATGCCGGGAAGTCGTCTTGCGTCTCCATCATATGGCGAATAACGCGCAGCGGCGCCCCCTGCCGATCAACCACGCGGCGCAGCTCTTCGACCGACGTGCTGCGCAGCATCTTATCAATTTTACGATTAAATTCAACAAAAGCCTCAAGCGACTCAACGCTCGTTCCATAACGCACCAATAGCCCTGCGCGCACCGTAGCTACGTCGCTCTTCATCAGCGCCTGCTGAATAGCCACATAAAGCGCAGCTCCATATTCATCAGCCGAAGTCGATTGCAGCGCATCCCGCGGAATTGCTGTCTCGAAATATTCATACGCAAAATCAATAAACGCATGATCGCCTGCGTGATCAACCAATACATTCGCCGCCAATACCGACAGAGTTTCTAACAGCCATGCCGAAGAACGATCTAAATTGATTGAACGATCAGCAATCAGCTTTTCATACGCTTTATAGTGCGCTGTTGCTAGTTTTGAAATCTCTTTGATTTGGCTGCGCGACACGCTATCGTTGGGCAAATATCCCGCAAAAGTCAATTCAACCACCAATTCTTCGCCGCTTTTGCGGACCAACGCCTCATCGCGAACAATAAACGATTGTTTGAAAAACCGCCGGATAGCATTTTGTAGCAGCAAGTGCTCCTCGGTATTTTCAGCGGCGTTGCGCAGCTGCTCGTAAGCCGCCGTCAACATGCCGCCAGCACCAACGACATTAATTTTATCAGCCTGACTAAGTATTTGCTGCCGCTCATCAGACTGCCGCTGTGCATATATAACACCTGCCCGCAAGTGGGCGCCAATTTGATTCAACTCTGGCATTATTCGTATATTATCGTCGATTTTCACAGAATTAGCAAGAGTAAGCGTCATCATTTGACTACCCAACAGACCGAAAATTCCTAGCGTTCATATTTACTTTTACCTCTATCTATGCTATAATGAAAAGATAAGGGCCAGTAGCTCAGCTGGTTAGAGCACCTGCCTCTTAAGCAGGGTGTCGAGGGTTCGAGCCCCTCCTGGCCCTCCACGAAACTCCATGTAAAAAACTCATCATTGCGATGAGTTTTTATTATCGGCTAGTTGAATAATGGTACCCCGAGCAGGGTTCGAACCTGCGACCTTAGGCTTAGAAGTCCTCTGCTCTATCCAGCTGAGCTATCGGGGCACTCTGAAAATGTATTTAGTCGCCCGATTCGCTTAGACAGAAGCTGGATAGAGCTATGCGATTTTTGTCGCTGAGGGCTCACCAGCTGAGCTATCGGGGCAAATATTTTGGTGCGGGTGCGGAGAATCGAACTCCAATCTCGAGTTTGGAAAACTCGCATACTAACCGCTGTACTACACCCGCGCACTATACATTATATCATTACGTTAGTGTATAATAAAAGCATGGGACGTTTATTTGACCGCTTCTCAACTAATAGCACACAGAGCGATGCTATGCATTCAAGCGGATTAACCAATAACAAACCGCAGGTTGGCGGCAGGATTGCCAAGAATAGCTTTCAACGGCGCCAAAACACCAACCGGCAATATATCGGCGCATACAAAGATTCTGGAGTCAGACAAGATTATCGCAAAGCCTGGCAAAACCAGCAAATCGCCGCAGCCAGCACCAACGGAACGCAAGCGACTAATAGTAACCAGCCGCAAAGCTCGCGGGTCTCTGATGCAAACTCGCGAAGCGCAGGAACCACGCAAACAAATAAATCGTCGCTCATTACACCTACGACCGAACCGACTGTTCCGTCGCGTACTTTCACCGAGCCGATCAAGCCGTCGCGCGACCCGTTCAACCGATAGTATTTATGATTTAGAGTCAAATAAAACACCCGAGACTAATGAAGAAAACCGGGTGTTTTATTTGGGGCGAAAGATGGGATTCGAACCCACGGCCTCCGGAGCCACAATCCAGCGCTCTAACCAACTGAGCTACTTCCGCCATAATGAATACTACGAAATGTACTAGCAGAATCTTGTCAGTTGGTTAGAGCGAGCGCTATTTTCAACGCTCAAGGCTGTCCAACTGAGCTACTTCCGCCATATAGCTAATCCGAAATGTACTAGCGAAAACTTGTCAGTTGGTTAGAGCAAGTGCTATTTTTGATGCTCAAGGCTGTCCAACTGAGCTACTTCCGCCGCATTACCCCCTCTCGGGGTATTTATTACTATAACAGACAGGCGCTTAATTGTCACTATTCCCAAACGGTTTCGATATCTGCACCTAGCGAGTTCAGGCGGTTGGCAATATCTTCGTAGCCGCGATTGATATTGTAAACATCGCGCAGTACCGATTTGCCAGGCGCCGCCAGCATCGCTAGCAAAATCACCACGCTCGGACGCAGTGCGGCTGGCGCTGTGATATCAGCCGGCTTCCAGCGAGTCGGGCCAGAGATATAAACCCGGTGCGGATCAACCATATTTACTTGGGCATTCATTTTAGTCAGCTCAGTAAAGTAGATTGCTCGATTTTCGTAGCTCCAATCGTGGATCAACGTGCGGCCCTTGGCTACCGTGGCGCATAATCCTAAGAACGGCAGATTATCCATGTTGATACCCGGAAACGGCAGAGCATGAATTTTATCTTTTGGAGCATGCAATTCGGATTTTTTGAGCACGATATCAACTAGACGAGTGCAACCATTGCGCGCCATGTACTCTTCGGAAATATCGTACTGCAGACCCATACCCGCCAAAGTCGCTAGCTCTAGCTCCATAAATTCAATCGGCACGCGCCTGATAGTAATTTCTGAACCAGTCACGACACCAGCCGCCACGAAACTCATCGCTTCAATTGGGTCTTCGCTTGGGAAGTATTCGACGTCGCAGTCAATTGATTTTTTGCCAGTAATCTTGAGAACAGTGGTACCGATACCCTCTATTTTGACACCTAACTTTTCTAGAAAGAAACAAACATCTTGCACCATATAGTTTGGGCTAGCATTGCGAATAATAGTCGTACCATCATAAAGCGCTGCCGCCATAACGACATTCTCGGTGACTGTATCGCCGCGTTCAGTTAAAATAATCGCCCGGTCAACACGCTGCGGCTTGGCTGTGGCAATATAGTTGTCATTGGCCGCCTCAACGCTCAAACCAAATGGTACCAGACCCGCCATATGCGGTTCAACCGTCCGCGTACCCAGGCTGCAGCCGCCAGCAAACGGTATCTTGAACGTCTCGCATTGGTGTAATAGCGGTCCTAAAAACATAATGATACTGCGCGTCCGCTTAGCAGCCTCGACATCCATACTGTCGAGTTGCAAGGCTTTCGGCGGATCAATCTCTAGGTCGTGCTCGCTAATCCAGCGGCATCGCACACCTATACTTTCCAGAACCTCAATAATTCGATTGACTTCCTCGATCCGCGCTACCCGGCGCAGCGTCGTTTTGCCTTTGTTGAGTAGACTAGCACACAGCAATCCAACAGCAGCGTTCTTGCTAGTTTTGATTTCAATTTCACCATGCAATTCCCGGCCGCCATTGATGCGAAAGTTAGTTTTGCCCGAGCTATTAATCCGTACTATTTCGCTTGACAGCACCTCGCCGATACGCGCGATCATCTCGAGACTAATATTCTGCTTGCCGTTCTCAATTCGATTAATTGCCGACTGGCTAGTGCCAAGCTCCTCTGCCAGTTCGTTTTGAGTCATATTGCGTGCTTGGCGCGTTTCTTGGATGAGCGCGCCAATATTTTTGAGATACTTCGCCGTTTTCATGTCACCATAATATACCTGATATGATATATTGTCAAGAAATTCAATCGCAACCAACTCTATTTCAAAACGTTACAGTAAATGATCATAAGTGCTAAAATATAGATAAGAAAAAGGAGGATAATCATGACAGACACTGCAGTTGCTGATTGTATCGCCGGCGAAGAGGAGCGCCAGCGTGACGGTTTGGAATTGATACCAAGTGAAAATTACGTTAGCCAGGACGTGCGAAAAGCACTTGGCAGCGTTTTTACCAACAAATACAGCGAAGGGTACCCTGGCCGACGCTATTACGGCGGCCAAGAATTCACCGACCGTATCGAACAGCTCGCCATCGACCGCGCCAAAAAATTATTCCGCGCCGACCACGCTAATGTCCAGCCGCACAGCGGCGCGCCAGCTAACGAAGCGGTCTATAGTGCTTGGTGCCAGCCAGGCGATACTATCTTGGCGATGGACTTGAGCCATGGCGGGCACCTGACACACGGCTCGCCTGTCACTCGCAGCGCTCACTTATACAACTTCGTCCCGTATAAAATGAAAAATATCGAAACTGGCGAAATCGATTATGAAGAAATTCGTCGCCTAGCGCACGAACACCAGCCGCGCATTATTCTAGCAGGTTTTAGCGCCTACCCGCGCGAAATGGACTGGGCGAAATTCGTCGAAATCGGCCGCGAAATCGACGACTGTCTACTGATGGCCGACGTAGCGCATATTGCCGGGCTGATCGCTGGCGGCGTAGCCAAGAATCCGCTTGACCACGGCTTTCATGTCATGACTACTACCACCCACAAGACACTGCGCGGTCCTCGCGGCGGCTTAATACTCAGTATGGGCAAGGTAACTAGTCCGCTCAAAAAACCCGCCAAAACGCTCGAGAGCATCCCGACACTAATTGATAGGGCAGTCTTCCCAGGCATGCAAGGCGGCCCGCATATGAACACCATTGCTGCCAAGGCAGTAGCTTTTGGCGAGGCGCTGCAGCCCGAGTTCCGCGACTACGCGAAAAATATCGTCGCTAACGCCGCGCAGCTAGCCGAAGAGCTGCAAAAACGTGGCTTCCAATTAGTGACTGGCGGCACTAGCAATCACTTGATATTAGCCGACATCAACAAGAGTTTTGGTATCGATGGCAAAACTGCCGAGATCGCTATCGATAAGATCGGTCTGACACTAAACGCCAACGCCGTACCCGACGACCCGCTGCCGATGTTCCGGCCCAGCGGCATTCGCCTAGGCACGCCCGCCATCACCACCCGCGGCTGCCAGCCCGACGACATGGCGCAAATCGCTGAGTGGATCAAGCAAGCGATTGACGCCCGCGAGAACGAGAAGAGATTAGGAGTTTTGCGCGAGGAGGTGAGGGAGTTTTGTAGAGAACTAAATCAAGTCTAGAGCATCATCAACCAAAAACCAATATCTAGGCAAAAAATACTCCGGTAAAAACCGGAGTATTTTGCTAGTTAAATAGCTATTTTTAGCACTCACCAACTACACGTTCAATTGCTTCGTTCTTTGAGAAATTCCATCCCCAAATCGTTATACCTACATGACGACCTTTAGCATCATCGCAAGCTTTGTACCAAATTGTTTTAGATGCATCAGCACCAGTCGGCGCGCTTGTTGGCTTACCACTACCACCAACTACATACGCGCTTGACTCAAGATACCAAGTTTCACCGCTTTTGCCTGCTGCAGATAAGTCATTTACCGCCGCTGGATACCCATTAGCTCCATCAGGCTGTTGAGTATTATAAATTTGTGCTTTATCAGCAACATTCTTCATGACACCCTGAGACGCTGAAGTTTTCGCCTGGTTCTGAATACCATTATAAGCAATCAGTGAAATCACCGTCAAAATCGCGATGATGACGATCACAATCAAGAGCTCAACAAGGGTGAAACCTCGGTTTTTAAGTTGTTTTGTTGTCACAGTAATGTGCCCCCTATTTATTATGTTAGTTAATTGTAATTTGATAATACTACACCGATAACGAAAGCGCAAGTGGTTTTTTAATAGATGTAGCGGTTCTGCGTCGGGCGCAAGAATAATGACTCGGTCGGTGCGCGGGCATCAATATGGGTACCGTCGCCAATCTGCCCGGCGTCATTCAGACCCCAGCAATACGAGTGTCCGTTTTCTACCACCGCGCATCCACGGTTAGCGCCAGCAGCCAGATCAATTATCCGCTGCCCTGCCGGAATTCCGCCTGGGCCAACCAATATCTCTATCGGTTTTACCGATCGGTTGTTGGGAAGCGCGCCAGGAGCAAGGTTCGCCCCTAAATGACCATAAGCATTAGTCCCCCAGCAGAACACTCTACCGCTATTCATCAGCATGCATGAATGCCAAATACCCACTTCAACCTTTTTCACTTTATCTGACGGCGACAAGCCTGCTGGCCGATCAACCTTGACTGGAGTAGCCTTTTTGGCAATATAGCCAATGTGTGCCATACCTAGTTGCCCAGCACGGCCGTTACCCCAACAGTACGCCTCGCCGTTAGCGGCAGCGCATACATGAGTAAATCTGTCTGGCTCGCCGCTTTGAGCCAAATATCCGTCCTGTGATATATTCGTTACATTGGTCAAACCAGAAACTCTCATAGGACTATAGACTGGCTGAGTGGCAGGGCTAGCAGATGTATTATTGCCAATCTGACCAACATTATTCTGACCCCAGCAATAGGCAAGACCATTCGCTATAGCACACATATTCATCGAGCGCGTACCACTGGTCGCTAATGCGGTTGCTGTATAGCTATTCGGCAGACCGCCAGGAACACCCGATCTAACCAAAGTCGGCCATGGGCGCACCTTTGTATTGTCACCAGTACCAGTCACGCCGTGAAAACCCTCACCCCAGCAATATATCTTGCCGCCAGCGATAGCACACGAAGTATTATACGAACCGCCGATACTAGTTACTGTTTTACCAGCCAGCGCCCCCTTAACCTCAATAGGAACATTTGAATGTTCTTCTGCGCCAGATCGTCCATTACCAAGCTGACCAGTACCGTTATAACCCCAGCAATAAACTTTACCTTCAGCTAGAGCGCAGCTATGATACTGGGCGGTAAATAAATTATCGATTCTCTTGCCGTAGAGAACTCCTGTTTGCTTGACTACTTTAACGGGTATATCGGAGTCAACACTAAGCGCAGCTTGCGCTGGCTTACTAGGATTACCGCCAACTGACCTACCATTACCCAACTGTCCGTAGCGGTTTCTACCCCAGCACCAAATACTATTAGACAAAATACCGCACGTT
>ERZ773066.1095-NODE-1095-length-14202-cov-13.516010_pt1 | contig 14202 bp, 14 predicted proteins | sample MGYA00580573_ERZ773066 | MGnify/ENA primary metagenome ERZ773066 (study PRJEB29015, sample SAMEA2738128) | human oral metagenome | biome: human oral; feature: human-associated habitat; material: saliva | place: China | collected 2203 ... | reverse complement strand
ACTACAGCCTTCCAAGCTGTTGTCGCGAGTTCGATTCTCGTCACCCGCTTTGAACAGTTGTTCATTACCAAGTTTTTAACTTGGGCGCGTAGCTCAGGTGGTTAGAGCGCACGCCTGATAAGCGTGAGGTCGGTGGTTCGAGTCCACTCGTGCCCATTAATAGGAGAATTACTCAAGAGGCTGAAGAGGACGGTTTGCTAAATCGTTAGGTCGGGTAACCGGCGCGGGGGTTCGAATCCCCCATTCTCCGTATATGTTCGAAGTTTGAGATGAAATCTCAAACTATTTTTTATATTTTTAGGTATATATATGTTCTTGAATCGTTTTTTAAAAATTTTTAGTATCTGTTTCGTTTTATTTGTTTCAGGAATTTTATTTCTTTTTCCATCTGTTCGAAATGTAATCGTAGAAAAGTCTTCTGATATTCTAACAAGTGTTGACAGAGTTGTATCTTTTCCGTTTCGTTTTTTAGAATCAAAGTCAAATGATCTTAAGGATTTATCTAATCTGAACAATGAAAATAATTCTTTAAAATCTCGTCTTTATCAGCAAGATGTGGATCGATCAAAGCTCAATCGTCTTGAAACAGAAAATATGGAATTAAAGGATTTGTTGGATATTAAAGATTCTGTATCAGGATCTAAACGAGTAGTTGCCGAAATTGTTGATCGAAATTATCGTTCTTGGGATCAAGAATTTATTATTGATAAAGGGATTTCAGACGGGGTTTCAGATTCCATGTTTGTGCTTACTTCTGGTGGGGTAATTGGCTTAGTGGAAAGTGTTGAAAAGAATTCTAGTAAAGTTAAATTATTGGTTGAAGATCGCATTTCTTCACAACATTTAACACTTAAATTTGAGGGCCAAGGGCAAACTGTTTTTGCCTTACTTACTGGTTATGATGAGAAATCTGGTGAGTTACGTTTACTACAAATTGGGGATCCAGTTGAAATAAAAACTGGTTCACTTGTTTCAACAAGTGGCTTAGGAAAATACAAATCAAGTGATTTACCTGTTGGTACTGTCACTTCCGTACAAAAAGCATCTGATCAATTAGGGCAAGAAATTCGAGTGAAACCGAAGGCTAATTTGGATGTGAATCGCTATGTATTATTGATTGGAGACTAGTTTGAAAGTCATACGTAAGTACTATTTTTTCCCTTTAATCCTGTTTTTCTCTTTATTTATTGATGGGCAAATCTCTCTTCGTATTTCCCAATTGTTACCAAATTCGTTAAAACCTACTTCGTTTTTATTTCTATATGGTTTTGTGTTGTTGAGTCTCTATTTCTCTGAGATAGCAAGTATATGGTTGGGGATCTTTTTTGGTTTCTGTTTCGATGTGTATTTCTTAAATACTATTGGTATTGCCTTCCTACTATTTCCTTTATTGCAGGTGATTATTTTTCGTTGCAATCAAATCGTTCTGGTTAATCGTTTTACTCGATTTTTTACTTTTTTACTAACGATTCTTTTCTTTCAATTTTTTGCGAATCTTCTTTTGATCCCTTTCAATGGTATGAATTTTGATATGGTAGCAGTGATTGTATACCAAATTGCACCTAGTCTTATTTTGAATTTACTTCTATTAATAGTGTTGCAACCTTTACTTGAAGAGATTTATTTATAAATACGAAATAAAAATGTAACAATAGCGTAACATAAAATTTGAAAATTTTTGTTATACTAGTTAGTGTCTTATTAGAAAGGGAAAGAATATCTAATGAAGAAAAAATTATTTGCCACAATCTTATTAAGTACGGTTGCTTTATCACAAGGAACTATTGTAGCTGGTGTATCAGCTGATTCTACAGACGATAAGATTGCTGCTCAAGATAGCAAAATCAATAGTATTAATCAACAACAACAAAGTGCACAAGCTCAGGTAGACCAAATTCAAGGTCAAGTGTCTGAAATTAAAAAACAACAAGAAGACCTTCAAGTTGAAAATGATCGTTTAAATGAAGAATCTGAAAGATTATCAGCTGAGATCGATGAGTTGTCAAAAAATATCGTCGCTCGTCAGGAATCGCTTGCAAATCAAGCGCGTAGTGCTCAAACAACTGGGACTGCAACAAGCTATATTAATGCGATTGTCAGCTCTGGATCTTTGACAGAAGCTATCTCACGTATTTCTGCTATGAATGAAATTGCAGATGCTAACAACAAAATGTTGCAAGAGCAAAAACGTGATAAAGAAGACATTGCACAAAAACAAAAAGAAAACAATGATGCCATCAATACTGTCATTGCAAACAAACAGCAATTAGAAGATGATGCGCAGGCTTTGTCAACTAAAGAAGCTGAATTGAAAGTTGCGCAATTGAACTTAGCAGCTGAAAAATCAACTGCTGAAAACGAAAAGAATGCTTTGTTGCAACAAAAAGCTGAAGCTGAAAAAGCAGCGGCGGCAGCAGCAGCTGCTGAAGCAGCTTACCGTGCAAAACAAAAAGAACAACAAGAAGCAGTGAAAGCTTCTGCTAATACGACTCTTCAAGCCCAGGTTCAAGCAGCAGCTCAAACACCTGCTGCAACTCCAGCGGCAGCTCAACCTGCTGTTCAAACTCAGGCGGCAGCAGCTCCAGTAGCCACTACTTCTCGTCCTACTTATAGTTCATCTGCATCTTCTTACCCAGTAGGTGAATGTACTTGGGGTGCAAAAGTCTTAGCTCCATGGGCTGGCGATTACTGGGGTAATGGTGGACAATGGGCAGCAAGCGCTGCAGCAGCTGGATTCCGTACAGGTTCTCAACCTCAAGTTGGAGCAATTGCATGTTGGAATGATGGTGGCTATGGACACGTAGCGGTTGTTACAGCTGTTCAATCTACTACAAGCATCCAAGTATCTGAATCTAACTATAACGGTATCCGTAGTATTGGTAACTACCGTGGTTGGTTTAACCCTACAACAGCTCAAGGTGTTGTTACTTATATCTATCCAAACTAAGAATTACCATGAAGCAGGACAGTTGTTCTGCTTCTTTTTTTGAAAGAGTGTCAGTAGAGACGGATTTTGTATTTTCCATAAATTAATATTTGAATATTTGCTTAAAAAGCGATAAAATATTTACAGGAGAAATTTGTGCTGACTGTACAATATGGTTTTTAGATTTTACTGGAGGAAATCATGTCATTTTCTGATTTAATGCTCTTTGCTTTGTCGTCAAATCAAGAATTGGCTCAACGTGTGTCTCGTGAAATGGGACTACCGCTTGGAAAGTCAACGGTTCGTCAATTTTCTGATGGAGAAATTCAGGTTAATATTGAAGAATCAATCCGTGGGAAAGATGTTTATATTTTGCAATCCACTAGCTCACCGGTTAATGATAATCTGATGGAAATTTTGATTATGGTGGATGCCTTGAAACGGGCTAGTGCGCAATCTATTAATGTGGTGATGCCGTATTACGGCTATGCTCGTCAAGACCGGAAAGCTCGGGCTCGTGAACCAATCACTTCTAAGTTGGTAGCTAATATGCTTGAGGTTGCTGGAGTTGATCGTCTGTTGACAATTGATTTGCACGCTGCTCAAATTCAAGGTTTCTTTGATATTCCTGTTGACCACTTGATGGGTGCGCCTTTGATCGCAGACTATTTCGAACGTCGCGGGATGATTGGAAAAGACTATGTTGTTGTCAGTCCAGACCATGGTGGTGTGACTCGTGCTCGGAAATTAGCTGAATTTTTGAAGACTCCGATTGCGATTATTGATAAACGCCGGAGTATCGATAAGATGAATACGAGTGAAGTGATGAATATCATTGGGAGTGTTGAAGGTAAAACTTGTATCTTGATTGATGATATGATTGATACAGCTGGTACAATCTGTCATGCGGCGGATGCCCTTGCTGAAGCAGGTGCTGTTGAAGTTTATGCAAGCTGTACGCACCCAGTTTTATCGGGCCCAGCGATGGACAATATTCAAAAATCAGCCATTAAGAAGCTGGTTGTATTGGATACGATTTATCTACCAGAAGATCGATTGATTGATAAGATTGAGCAAATTTCGATTGCGAAACTCCTTGCAGAGGCCATTGTTCGCATTCATGAAAATCGTCCTCTTTCCCCTCTATTTGAAATCGGAAATGCCAAAAAATGTTAACAATAAGGAGGCTGAAAAACAGCCTCTTTTGTTTAGGAGGAAATACAAATGGAAATCAGAAAATGGTGGCAAGATCTAAAAAAAGAAAAGGAACGGAAAAAACTGGTTCAAGCAGCTAAAGAACTAGAAGCAAAGGCTGATCCTAGTTTGCCCAAGAAACGATTGCCTAAAAATGGAGTTGTGAAATAATTTGAAGAAGTATTGCTAGTATCAGGTAGCAATATATGTGAACAATTTAGGAAAAAGATAGTCGCTCCCAATATTAGATTTTTTGATAATCAAAAACTTAATTATAGAAAATAAAAGAGTATAATATATCTCTAAATCGTAATTTTGGGTATCAAATATGAAGAAATCTTAAATTTTTTTAAAAAAATCTATAAAAAGTCTTGACATAGGCAGAATATCCTAGTATACTAATCATAGTTACGAAGTAACGAATATTTTAAATTATAAAAGGGGTAAAACAATGAAAAAAGTTTTATTATCATCAGTAGCAGCTCTTGCAGTATTTGCAGCAGCAGCTCCAGCATTCGCACAAGAAACAGTTTCTCCAGATGAAGCAGCAAAACTTCGTGCTGAACTTTTCAACAAACCTGTAGCAGAAACTCCTGCAACAGGAACTCATGAAGCATCAAACAGCTTTACTCGTACTAACAAAGAAGATCGTGCAAAAGATCCAGCTTTTGTTGGTAAAAAAGACATTACTTCACAAGATCACTACACAGGTGAAAACTACAACAACGGTGGTGATTTGATGGCTATTCCACGTAACCCATACTTTAGCCAAGGTATCCAACTTTGGGGTAAAACTCAAACTGTAACTGCTAAAGCTCAATTGGGTGCTCAAACTATCGAAGTAGTTAACCCACATGACGGATCTAAATGGTTGGTAGACGTTGACGTTGAAGCTCATGCTGAAACTCCAAGCGGATTCTATATCACTGCTAACTACCGTAACTTACGTCAAGTAGCTGGTGCTAAAGCAGCAGATGCTAAAGCAGCAGATAAAAAAGAAAACGGTAAAGATAACGGTGCTGTAGCTGGAGCTAAATCTTCATCTGCTAAAGCTGGTGAAAAATCACTTCCAAAAACTAGCGCAGTTAAATAATTTCTAATTAATTAGCTCATAAAAATATCACTGAGTCCTTGGGCTCAGTGATATTTTTTAGAAAAAATCATTTTGAGGAGATCAATTGAATGAAAAGAGCTGGAGAAAAAAAATCAAATAAATTAGGTGTCCTAATTGCTGCCCTTGTGGCAGTCGTTGTGGTCGTAGTTGGCTTTCTGTTCTTCAATCCATTTGGTGGGAAGGCCTCTCATACGGCTAAGAAAACTGGAACTTCTGGAAGTAGTTCTTCTACACAAGCTGTGAAATATGAACCTAGTCAAGAAGAAAAAGATTATTTAAAGAATCGTTTTGCTCAGTTAACCGCTGTTAACCCTGAGGCGATTGCTTATGTTTATGCACCTGGTACTCAGTTGGACGAACCTGTTGTTCAAACAGGAGATAATGCAACTTACTTGGATAAGACTTTTGATGGTGGAAATGAACCCTATATGGGTACAGTCTTCATGGACACGGATAATAAGAAAGATTTTAGTGATCGTTTAACTTGGTTATTTGGTCATGCTCGTGGTAGTAAGGTTGGTGATCATCGTATGTTTAACGATGTCAACTACTATGACAAGCAAGAATACTTTGATCAACATCCGTATGTTGTCATTGAAACGCCTGAGCGCAAGTATTATTATGAAGCTATGTGCTTGGTGATTGTACCTGAAACGACAGCATTTTATCGCACTAGCTTTAAGGATGATGAAGACTTTACAACTCAGTTGAAGAAGGTTTATGAGGATGGTCAAACCAAGAATCCTAATATTAAGATCAAGGCATCTGATAAATACTTAGTATTGTCTACTTGTCGTGAAGAGGATGAAACCATTCGTTCTAACCTCTACCTTCGTCAAATTCCTGATTCAGAAATGAAGGATTTTGTAGCGAAACATGCAGATCAATTGACATATGTGGCAACACGTGGGCAACAATAATGTCTTGAAAGACTTAGCATTGCTAAGTCTTTTTTGTATGGGGGGAATTGTTGAAATGTCCTCTGATGGTGAGCAAAAGATGGGGATCTGGCTTGTTCTTTTGCGATGGGGTCCTATTTATAGTATAATGAATATAAGTGTTTTTGGAGGTGTTCTATGGATTTAACGAAACGTTTTAATAAAAATCTGAATCGGATTGAAGTTTCTTTGATTCGTCAGTTCGATCAATCAATTTCTTCCATTCCTGGTGTCTTGCGTTTGACGTTGGGGGAACCTGATTTTACAACTCCTGAACATGTGAAAGAAGCTGGAAAGGCTGCTATTGATGCGAATTTTAGTCATTATACAGGAATGAGTGGCTTGCTAGCTTTGCGTGAGGCTGCTAGTCAGTTTGTAGCTGATAAGTATGGTATTCACTACCGTCCTGAGGATGAGATTTTGGTTACGATTGGTGCGACAGAAGCCTTGTCTGCTACCTTGACAGCAATCTTGGAGCCAGATGACGTAGTGCTTCTTCCAGCGCCAGCTTATCCTGGTTATGAACCGATTGTGAATTTGGTTGGGGCGGAGATTGTCGAAATTGATACGACAGCAGATCGTTTTGTCTTGACTCCTGAAAAGTTGGAAAAGGCGATTCTAGAGCAGGGTGAAAAATTGAAAGCTGTTATTCTCAATTATCCAGCTAATCCAACGGGTGTCACTTATTCGCGCGAACAGATGGAAGAATTGGCTGCTGTCTTAAAAAAATATGAAGTCTTTGTGATTTGTGATGAAGTCTATTCAGAGCTGACTTATACAGGGGAAGCACATGTTTCTATGGCAGAATTTATCCCTGAGCAGACCATTGTCATTAATGGCTTGTCTAAGTCTCATGCCATGACAGGCTGGCGACTTGGCTTTATCTTTGCTCCGGCTGTATTGACGGCCCAACTCATCAAGAGTCATCAGTATTTGGTAACGGCTGCTGGAACCATGAACCAGTATGCTGCGATCGAAGCTTTGACGGAAGGTCGGGATGATGCGGAGCCAATGAAGAAGGAATATGTGAAGCGTCGTGATTATATTATCAAAAAGATGTCTGCGCTTGGATTTGAGATTATTAAGCCAGATGGAGCCTTCTATATTTTTGCTAAAATCCCAGCTGGTTACAATCAGGATTCCTTTGCTTTCTTGCAAGAATTTGCACGTGAAAAAGCAGTTGCTTTCATTCCTGGGGCTGCTTTTGGCCAATATGGCGAAGGCTATGTGCGCTTGTCATATGCAGCCAGCATGGAGGTTATCAAGGAAGCTATGAAACGCTTGAAGGAGTATATGGAAGAACATGCTGGAGTCAATTGAGACCCGGGGAATTGTACTGTATAATCGGGAATTTCGTGAGGAGGACAAACTGGTTAAGATCTTCACGGAGAAGTCAGGTAAGCGGATGTTTTTTGTCAAACATGCGGGAAAATCACGATTGAATCCCATGTTGCAACCATTGGTAACGGCAGATATGCTTCTGAAAATCAATGATGATGGGTTGAGTTATATTGATGATTTCCAAGATGTGCAGGTTTATAAGAAAATCAATGCAGATCTTTTTGCCCTTTCTTATGCGACCTATGTTCTGGCGCTTGCGGATGCAAGTATTCAGGATAATCAAGTAGATCCGGCCTTGTTTGCCTTTTTGGAGAAGACCTTGTCTTTGATGGAAGAGGGCTTAGATTATGAGGTTTTGACCAATATTTTTGAGATTCAGCTTCTATCTCGTTTTGGGGTTGTCTTGAATCTGCATGAATGCTGTTTCTGCCATCGGGTTGGCCTTCCTTTTGACTATTCCTTCCGATATAGTGGTGTCCTTTGTCCGGATCATTATGATCGGGATGAGAGACGTGCCCACTGGCATCCAAATGTTCTCTATTTATTGGATCAGTTTCAAGCAGTGCAATTCAGTGAGTTAGAGACGATTTCCCTACAAGCGGAGATGAAAGCAGCTCTACGTCAGGCAATCGATCAGTTGTATGAGGAGTATGTAGGGATCCATTTAAAAGCTAAAAAGTTTATCGATTCCTTGAGTGACTGGGGAGCGATTATGAAAGATTCATCTGGAGGTGAAAGATGAAAAAAATTGCAGTAGATGCAATGGGGGGCGATAATGCACCTCAAGCCTTGGTAGAAGGCGTGAATCAAGCCATTCGTGATTTTGATGATATTGAGATTGTCTTGTATGGCGATGAAACAAAAATTAAAGACTATTTAACCGCCACAGAACGTGTCTCGATTGTGCATACAGAGGAAAAAATCGATTCAGATGATGAGCCGGCGCGTGCTATTCGCCGGAAGAAACAGGCTTCTATGGTCTTAGCTGCCAAGGATGTGAAGGCTGGTGAGGTCGATGCCATGCTATCTGCGGGAAATACAGGTGCGCTATTGGCAGCTGGTTTCTTTATCGTTGGCCGCATCAAAGGGGTGGAACGCCCTGGTTTGATGTCGACACTTCCAACGGTTGATGGTCGTGGCTATGATATGCTAGACTTGGGTGCCAATGCGGAAAATACACCAGAGCACTTGCATCAGTATGCTCTGATGGGGTCCTATTATGCTGAAAATGTTCGTGGGATTCAAAAACCACGCGTGGGTCTATTGAACAATGGGACAGAAGCTAGTAAGGGAGATCCTTTGCGCAAGGAAACCTACCAATTACTGTCTGAGGATGAGTCAATTCATTTTGTTGGAAATGTGGAAGCGCGTGACTTGATGGATGGCGTAGCAGATGTTGTTGTGGCGGATGGTTTTACGGGAAATGCTGTCTTGAAAACGATGGAAGGAACAGCTTTTGGGATCTTGAAGCAACTGAAACAAGCAATTGCTACTGGAAATTGGAAGGCAAAATTGGGGGCTTTTCTGCTCAAGGACCGTTTGAAATTATTGAAGCAAACCTTAGATTTCTCAGATGTTGGAGGAGCGGTCTTGTTTGGCCTTCAAGCGCCTGTTGTTAAAACGCATGGTTCGAGTGATGCAAAAGCAGTCTATAGCACGATTCGCCAGATTCGGACCATGTTAGAGACAGATGTTGTTGGAAAATCAGTGAAGGAATTATCGAAGGAAGGGTAATGTATGAGTAAACAAAATGAAATTTTAGCTACAATTGAGGAATTTCTCAAAGACCGCAAGGGACCAGATTTTCAACTATCTTTGGAATCTGACTTACGTAATGATTTACAGGCGGATTCTGTTGAATTGATGGAATTTATTATCAATCTAGAGGATGAATACCAAATGGAAATTCCAGATAAGGCCATTGATGAATTTAACACAGTGGGAGATGTTGTTGACTATATCGAAAAACGAACTGCTAGTAACTAGTTGAAAAGGGATCGTTCAGAGATTGTTCTGGGCGATCTTTTTTTCTGTTCATTTCATTCGGGTTTTGACTATATTGTACGGAAATTTATTGATAATACAATTTTTATATGATAGAATGTAGGTGATAAAACGTGAAAGGCGAACAAAACTATGACCAATCAATTGATTTATACTGGGAAAGCTAAGGATATCTATACTACTGAGGACGAACATGTGATTAAGTCGGTCTATAAGGACCAGGCAACCATGCTAAATGGGGCTCGTAAGGAGACTATTAAAGGAAAAGGTGTGCTAAATAATCAGATTTCGTCTCTTATTTTTGAAAAATTGAATGCTGCGGGTGTAGCTACTCACTTTATCGAACGCATTTCTGATACCGAACAACTCAACAAGAAGGTTTCAATCATTCCTTTGGAGGTTGTTCTTCGTAATGTGACTGCGGGTTCTTTTTCTAAACGTTTTGGCGTTGAAGAAGGTTTGGATTTGGAAACTCCAATCGTTGAATTTTACTATAAAAACGATGAGTTGGACGATCCATTTATCAATGATGAACATGTCAAGTTCTTGGACATTGCCAACGATGAGCAGATTGCCTATATCAAGGAAGAAACACGTCGTATTAATGAATTGCTGAAAGATTGGTTTGCACAAATTGGTCTTCGTTTGATTGACTTCAAATTGGAATTTGGTTTTGATAAGGATGGCAAGATTATCTTGGCAGATGAATTCTCACCAGATAACTGCCGCCTTTGGGATGCTGAAGGGCACCATATGGACAAGGATGTTTTTCGTAGAGATCTGGGCAGTCTGACAGATGTGTACAAGGTTGTGTTGGAAAAATTGCAAGGTTTGAAGTGATCTTTTTGAAACGGAAAACCTTCGTCTTCAATAGCTTGTTTGAATAGAAATAAAGGAAATAAAATGGATAAACGTATTTTCGTTGAGAAAAAAGCTGATTTTCGTGTGAAATCTCACTCTTTAGTAAAAGAATTACAGCATAATCTTCAGTTGAAAACTTTGAAGGATCTTCGTATTGTTCAGGTTTACGATGTCTTTGGTTTGGCAGAGGACTTGTTTGCGCGTGCGGAAAAACATATCTTCTCTGAACAAGTGACCGATACTGTTTTGGACGAGGCTGCGGTTAAGGCTGATCTTGAGAAGTATGCATTCTTTGCTATCGAAAGTTTGCCGGGTCAATTTGACCAACGTGCCGCATCTTCACAGGAAGCTTTGCTTTTGCTTGGTAGTTCAAATGATGTAACGGTGAACACAGCCCAACTTTATTTGGTCAACAAGGATATTGCTGCAAATGAATTGGAAGCTGTTAAAAACTATCTCTTAAACCCAGTGGACTCTCGTTTCAAAGATATCACTGTTGGTATTGCTAAACAGGATTTCTCTGAGTCTGACAAGACCATTCCAAGCTTGGATTTCTTTGAAACTTATACGGCAGAAGATTTTGCACAGTATAAGGCAGAGCAAGGATTGGCCATGGAAGTGGATGACCTTCTCTTCATTCAAGATTACTTCAAGTCTATTGGTCGTGTGCCAACTGAGACTGAGTTGAAGGTCTTAGATACTTACTGGTCTGACCACTGCCGTCACACCACTTTCGAGACTGAGTTGAAAAATATTGACTTCTCAGCTTCTAAATTTGAAAAACAATTGCAAGCGACTTACGATAAGTATATTGCCATGCGTGATGAGTTGGGACGTACAGAAAAACCTCAAACCTTGATGGATATGGCGACTATTTTTGGTCGTTATGAGCGTGCCAATGGTCGTTTGGATGACATGGAAGTGTCTGATGAAATCAATGCCTGCTCAGTTGAAATTGAAGTGGATGTCAATGGTGTCAAAGAACCATGGCTTCTCATGTTCAAGAACGAAACCCACAACCACCCAACGGAAATCGAACCATTTGGTGGAGCGGCTACTTGTATCGGTGGTGCCATTCGTGATCCATTGTCAGGTCGTTCCTACGTTTACCAAGCCATGCGTATCTCAGGTGCTGGTGATATTACAGCTCCTATTTCAGAAACTCGCGCAGGTAAATTGCCACAACAAGTGATTTCTAAAACAGCAGCTCACGGGTATTCTTCATACGGTAACCAAATTGGTCTTGCAACGACTTATGTTCGCGAATACTTCCACCCAGGTTTCGTTGCTAAGCGTATGGAGCTAGGTGCAGTTGTCGGTGCGGCTCCTAAGGAAAATGTGGTCCGTGAAAAACCTGAAGCAGGTGATGTGATTATCTTGCTCGGTGGGAAGACTGGACGTGACGGTGTTGGTGGTGCGACAGGCTCTTCTAAAGTTCAAACGGTTGAATCTGTTGAAACAGCTGGTGCTGAGGTTCAAAAAGGGAATGCCATCGAAGAACGTAAGATTCAACGTCTTTTCCGTAATGGGGATGTGACACGTCTGATCAAGAAATCAAATGACTTTGGTGCCGGTGGTGTCTGTGTGGCTATTGGTGAATTGGCAGATGGTCTTGAAATCGACCTCAACAAGGTGCCTCTTAAATATCAAGGCTTGAATGGTACAGAAATTGCCATCTCTGAATCTCAGGAACGGATGGCTGTGGTAGTTCGTCCAGAAGATGTAGACGCCTTCATTGCAGCGTGTAACAAAGAAAATATTGATGCTGTTGTCGTTGCGACAGTGACTGAAAAACCAAATCTTGTCATGCACTGGAATGGTGAAACAATCGTTGATTTGGAACGTCGTTTCCTTGATACGAACGGTGTACGTGTGGTTGTAGATGCTAAGGTAGTTGACAAGGATGTCAAGCTTCCAGAAGAACGTCAAACATCTGCTGAAACCCTTGAAGCTGATACTCTTGAAGTCTTGGCTGACCTGAACCATGCCAGTCAAAAAGGTTTACAAACCATCTTTGATAGCTCAGTTGGTCGTTCAACAGTTAATCACCCACTCGGTGGTCGCTACCAAATCACACCAACGGAAGCTTCTGTACAGAAATTGCCAGTTCAACACGGCGTGACAACAACTGCTTCTGTTATGGCACAAGGATTCAACCCTTATGTAGCAGAATGGTCTCCATATCATGGTGCTGCCTATGCAGTCATCGAAGCAACCGCTCGTTTGGTTGCTGTTGGTGCAAACTGGTCTAAGGCTCGTTTCTCTTATCAAGAATACTTCGAGCGTATGGATAAACAAGCAGAGCGTTTTGGTCAACCAGTAGCAGCTCTTCTTGGATCCATTGAAGCTCAGATTCAACTTGGTTTGCCATCTATCGGTGGGAAAGACTCTATGTCTGGTACCTTTGAAGAATTGACAGTACCACCAACCTTGGTTGCCTTTGGGGTGACAACTGCAGATAGCCGTAAGGTTCTTTCTCCAGAATTTAAAGCTGCTGGTGAAAATATTTACTACATTCCTGGTCAAGCTTTGGCACAAGAAATTGACTTCGATCTCATCAAGTCTAACTTTACTCAATTTGAAGCCATCCAAGCTGATCATAAAGTCACATCTGCATCAGCTGTCAAATATGGTGGTGTCCTTGAAGCTCTTGCCCTTGCAACATTTGGTAACCATATCGGTACCACTGTAACCCTTGAAAATCTTGAGACTGCCTTGACAGCTCAATTGGGTGGATTCGTCTTCACATCGCCTGAAGAAATTGCAGGTGTTGCCAAGATTGGACACACAGCAGCTGACTTTACACTTACTGTCAATGGTGTAAGGCTTGATGGACACAAGCTTGACAGTGCCTTCCAAGGTAAATTGGAAGAGGTTTACCCGACGGAATTTGCACAAGCAACTGAGTTGGAAGAAGTACCAGCTGTGGCATCAGATGCTGCGATCAAAGCTAAAGAAACAGTTGAGACACCAGTAGTTTACATCCCAGTATTCCCAGGTACTAACTCTGAGTACGATTCAGCGAAAGCCTTTGAAAAAGAAGGTGCCAAAGTCAACTTGGTACCATTTGTAACACTTAACGAAGAGGCGATTGTCAAGTCTGTTGACACCATGGTTGACAACATCGAAAAAGCTAACATTATCTTCTTCGCAGGTGGTTTCTCAGCCGCGGATGAACCAGATGGATCAGCTAAATTTATCGTTAACATCTTGCTCAATGAAAAAGTACGTGCAGCTATTGATCACTTCATCGAACGTGGTGGTTTGATTATCGGTATCTGTAACGGATTCCAAGCCCTCGTTAAATCAGGTCTTCTTCCATATGGTAACTTTGAAGATGCAAGCAGTACTAGTCCAACCCTCTTCTACAATGATGCCAACCAACACGTGGCTAAGATGGTTGAAACACGTATTGCTAACACCAACTCACCATGGCTTGCTGGAGTGGAAGTTGGTGACATCCATGCCATCCCAGTATCACACGGTGAAGGTAAATTTGTCGTGACAGCTGAGGAATTTGCAGAGCTTCGTGACAATGGTCAAATCTTTACCCAATATGTTGACTTCGAAGGTAAACCAAGCATGGATTCAAAATACAATCCTAACGGATCTGTAAATGCTATCGAAGGTATTACCAGCAAGAACGGTCAAATCATCGGGAAGATGGGTCACTCAGAACGTTTCGAAGATGGTCTCTTCCAAAATATTCCAGGAAATAAAGACCAACATCTCTTTGCATCAGCGGTTAAATACTTTACTGAAAAATAAAAGGTATATAAAATGACATACGAAGTAAAATCTCTTAATGAAGAATGTGGTGTTTT
>ERZ773066.1090-NODE-1090-length-14222-cov-5.009741_pt1 | contig 14222 bp, 12 predicted proteins | sample MGYA00580573_ERZ773066 | MGnify/ENA primary metagenome ERZ773066 (study PRJEB29015, sample SAMEA2738128) | human oral metagenome | biome: human oral; feature: human-associated habitat; material: saliva | place: China | collected 2203 ... | reverse complement strand
ACCGCGACCTTCTGGAGGCGCTGGATCGGGCACTGACCGGCCGCGACTACGAGTTCATTTGGGTGAAGGGCCACGCCGGTCACGAGCTCAACGAGAAGGCGGACTCCCTGGCGAATGGTGCTGCGCGCGCCTACCAGGAGGGCCGCGAGCCCGCGCACGGCCCCGGCTTTGGTGCCTCTGCTGAACCCGCTACTGCGGCTGAGTCTGTAGAAGCTCGGGCTGCTGAAGTTCCGGCTGTTGAAGCCCCGATTGTGAACGCTCCGACTGCAGAACCTGCACTCTCTGACGTTGCCCTCTCTGAACCGGCGCCCTCCGAGTCTTCCGCGGACGCCCACCTGCCCGTACAGGAATTTACCGCAGCCGAGATTGAGAACGCCCAGCGCGGCGTGGAGAGCCTGCGCCTGTCCGGTCTGCTGCGCCCCGCCTCCGCGGTGAACGCCCCCGACCCGGAGGCGGTCCGCACCCGCAAGGAACAGCTGGCGCTCGCGGCAGAGCGTGCCGCCGAACGTGACGCAAAGGCACTGGCGCGCCAGCAGGAGACCGCTCAGCAGGCATCCAATGCCGCGCAGATGGAAGAAGAGGATGACCTGACCGGTCTGGAAGAATTCGCGGGCCTGGACCCGAACGATGTTGACCCGGTGGAACTGCTGGGTGAGACGGAAGAACACGCAGAAGAGCAGACGGCAGAGCCCGCCGCGGCGCCCGCACAGACCGTAGAGTCCGCTCAGGTTGAGGCACCCGTGCAGGAAACCCCCGCTTCTGCTCCCGCGCCCGCTGATCCTGTGCCCGTTGCTCCTGCCTCGCCTGCCCCGAACCTCGATACTCTGAGCCCCGAGGAAGCCGCCGCCGCAGAACAGCTACTCGAAAGCCGCGGTTCCGTCATGGAGGCGGCGCAGCTGGAATCCATGCTGCACGAGCGTCTGGTGTGGGTGACCGCCACCGGCAAGTCGGTATCCCGCTCCTCGGTGCTGCAGTACCGCGAACGCGCCTTCACCCAGCAGGGTGCCCCGCTCAAGCAGGGTGTGCAGGTGCTGGATTCGTCCAGCGTGCTGGTCATGGCGGCGGTTGCCACCGCGCGCGGCCGCGTGAGCCGTTCGAGCATCTGGCATTACGACGCTGAACGTGGCCTGTGGCGTCTGCGTTTCCGCCAGGAGACCCCCGCCTCCTAAAGCTCAGCTCCTAACGCTCAGCTCCTAAGGACTGGCCTCTTGAGCTCAAAGATTTCCGTGCAATAACCCCCCGCCGCATCCTCACTTCGAGGATGCGGCGGGGGTTTTCTCAATAGATGTTCGCCGCCTTCTGGCGAATCCGACGGGCGGTATGCCGTGCGGCCGGGACCTATAAACCGCCCGGTCTGCCGCCTGCCTGGGGGCTTCTGGGCTTATTGCCCTGACCCCTTAGCCGACGAACATGGAGGCGTTAGCCTGCTCGGTGTCTGCGTAGTTCACGCCTGCGCGGGTGAGTGCCTCGTTGATCTGGGTGATGGATGCTTCGACCTGGCGCTGGGTTGCGTGCCACTGGTCCAACACGCCCTGGAAGTTAGTGGATGCGGAGCCGGTCCAGGAGCTCTGCAGATCGTGCAGGGATGCGGTCATACCGTTGACGTCTGCGGTGATGGATGCGACGTAGGATCGTGCCTGTGCGCTCTTGGCTGCGATGACTTCGGAATCGACATTGAACTGTGCCATGGTTTTTCTCCTTTGAGATATGTGAGATGGGCGGGGCGGTTGCCCCGTGGTGGCGCTTGGGGTTTGGATCTCTGGAAGGGTTGAGTTCCTGACCGGAAGCTTATTATCACTATATCTTTCAAAATGTATCAAATGAGCTAAAAAATCATGATTCAGTAAATCTGTGGATAAACCCACCAGATTCACTCCAGCATCTCGAAAAAATCGAAAACCCGCCCGAAAATGACGCCGCCATGACGCGCCGCGGCGAGTTATCGTCCCGCCTCCTAACCCCGCCTCCAAGGCACAGCAAAACCCCCGAACCGTAGAACACTCAAGTTCTACAATCCGGGGGTTTATGCCTCAGTGTTACTTCATCAGCTGATCGTCCGAGACGGGCGGCGGATAGAACGGCAAAGAAATCACGAAGGTAGCACCGCCACCATCGGTCTCTTCAATGTGAATCCTGCCCTCGTGCTGCTCAATAATCGCAGCCACAATGGACAGGCCCAGACCCGTACCACCGGTCTCACGCGAACGTGAAGCGTCGGTGCGGTAGAAACGCTCGAACACGCGCTCGCGGTCCTCGCCGTGAATACCGGGGCCGTGGTCGCGCACCTCCAGCACGGAGAGCGGGAAGCCGGGAACCTCTTCGCGCACGCCCACCGCAATCTCCAGGGGAGAGCCGTCGGGGGTGTAGCGCATGGCGTTGGTCAGCAGGTTCGCCACGACCTGACGCATGCGTGATTCGTCACCGAGCACGGTTGCGGAGGTCGGCGCCACCTCTTCGTTCAGGCCCACCAGGGACACCGCACGATCGGGTGCCGTAGCGTAGGCGTCGTTACTAGCGTCCACCGCCAGGTTGAACAGGTCGAAGGGTGCCAGCTTGGATTCGCGGCGCTCATCAATACGCGCCAGGGTCAGCAGGTCTTCCACGAGCTGACCCATACGCTTGGACTCCGATTCGATGCGGCTCATCGCGGTAGCGACAGCCTCATCGGTCGGTAGTGCGCCCTGACGGTACAGCTCCGAGTAGCCTCGAATACTGACCAGCGGGGTGCGCAGCTCATGCGAAGCGTCACCCACGAAGCGGCGCATTTTCGCCTCGCTCTTCTCGCGGGCTTTGAAGAGCATTTCAATCTGGGTGAGCATCGTGTTCAGCGAAACCGCGAGGTTACCGATCTCGTTGCTGGGGTTGTAGTCCTCAATACGCTGAGAGAGGTCACCGGCAGCGATCTTGGCGGCGGTCTGCTCCACGCGAGCCAGCGGCTCGAAGGTGCGGGTCACGATCACCCAGGTCATCGCAATCGCGGAGGCAAGAGTCGCCAAACCAAACGCGAAGGTCAGCACACCCACGAGGGCGACCACCTGGTTTGTTTGCTTCAGCGGCATGGCAATGATGAGGGAGGCCGCCTCCGGCAGTCCGGAAGAGTCGTTCGACTCAATGGGCACGGCGAGCACGCGCCAATCGGAGGAGCTGCCCACCGCGTTGACGGTGACCGCCTCCTCGTTTTGCTTGCGAACCTTCTCTTCGGTCCAGCCTTGCAGCGCCGGCTCGCTGAACTGACCGCTGTCCTCGGACTTGAGCGAGTACAGTACGTTGCCGTCCTTGTCGAGCAGGTACAGGCGATAGGTGCTCAGGGACTGTTCCTGATTGCCGGAGGGGCGCACGGTCGCCAGCTGCACGAGTGAGGGGGCGCTGTTCTTCATCTCTTCGTCCAGCTGGTGCACCATCTGGGCGCGCAGAGCGGAAATCGCCACCAGGCTCGTCACCGCAATGGAGAGGGCGATGAGCATGGAGGTGATGAGCACCAGCTGGGTGCGAAGGGAGAGAGACTGGGGGATCCGGTCGAGGGGTTTGAGCGCCACGTTAGCCTCGAGAACCGCGAATCATGTAGCCCACACCGCGCTTGGTGTGGATGAGCGGCTCGTGGTTTTCACGGTTGTTGTCGATCTTGCGGCGCAGGTACGAAATGTAGGACTCAACGATGGAGGAGTCGCCGTTGAAGTCGTACTCCCACACGTGGTCGAGAATCTGCGCCTTGGACAGCACGCGGTTGGCGTTGAGCATCAGGTAGTGCAGCAGGTTGAACTCGGTGGGGGAGAGGTCGATCTCTTCGTCACCGAGGAATACTTCGTGGGTGTCCACGTTCAGGGTGAGGGCGTCAACGCGCAGTACGGCGTCGTCCTCGTCCTGGATGCTGCGGCTACGGCGCAGAATGGCGCGGATGCGGGCGATTACCTCGTCGAGGGAGAAGGGCTTGGTGACGTAGTCGTCGCCACCGGCACCCAGGCCGGTTACCTTATCCTCGGTGGCGTCCTTTGCGGTCAGGAAGAGCACGGGGGTGGTGGTGCCGTTTTCGCGTAGGCGGCGGGTCACCTCGAAGCCGTCCATGCCGGGCATCATGACGTCCAGGACAATGAGGTCGGGGTTTTCGGCGTGTGCCTTTTCGAGGGCTTCGCGGCCGTTGCCGGCGGTCACTACTTCAAAACCGGCAAAACGCAGGGAGGTGGCGAGCAGTTCAAGAATGTTGAACTCGTCATCAACGACTAGGAGTTTTGCTTCAGTAGACATACTCTATCTTTCTCTCTGAATGGCAGGCTGTACTTGATAAGTGAATGATGTGTGTGAGCTTGCGGCTCAAATCTTTAGGCCTTGTTGCGGCGCATGACCGACAGAATCAGTGCGGCCATGAGGGCAATAAAGGCGACGGGGAGGAGGACCAGCGGAATCTGGCTCATGAGGGCGGGCGGCGTTGCCCCAACCCACTTCATCACGAGCATGGCAACTCCGGTGAGCAGACAGAGCAGGGCGAGAATCGCGCCGCCTGCACCGAGCCAGCGGATGGCTCCGGCGTAGGGAAGGGGCGCGGGTACCCGGTCTGCGGTGCTGCGCGTGTCCTGTACGGGTTCGTTACTCATGAATTTAACGGTATCAGCTCACACACAGCTGTTAATGAGCGAAGCCCCAGATTTAGCGGTTTGAGACTCAAATTCACAGCGTATGTGAAGCTTGGGGGAGCGGCCGCACTGTTTGCGCACGCGAGATGCTTTAATAGGGGTATGTCTGAACAGGTTATTGAACTGCTCCCCGAAACTACGCCCGCTACTGACGCGCCCGCAGAGTCCGTTGTGCCTTCTGCCGCGCCTGAGAGTGCTGACGAGGGTAGCGCTGTACCTGCTGAGACTCAGCCCTCCGTGAACGCTGAAGAGACTGTAGCGGCTGATGCGCCTGCTGAGGAATCTACTTCCGCGGAATCTATCTCTGAGGAATCCGCAGCCGAAGAAGCTGAACAGAACGAAGACTCCACCCCCGACCCCTTCACCCCGCTGGACGAAGAGGTAGGTACCCCCTCCCTGGGTGTTCCGCACAAGCTGCGCCGCACCTCCAAGGTGGATGAGATTCTTGCCGCAGCCAAGGATGTGGCGTTGCAGGGCGTTCAGGAAATCGCTCCGGCACACGCTATCGGTCTGGTTCACCATGTGCGCGCCGAGGAAGAGCGTCTGAGCACGCACCTTTTCGAGTGCACCCTGCCCGGTTACCGCGGCTGGTTCTGGTTCGCGACCCTCTCGCGTGCGCCTCGCTCCCGCGTGGCAACGATTTGCGAGGTTGGTCTGCTGCCCGGTGATGATGCGCTGATCGCGCCGGATTGGGTTCCGTGGGCTGACCGTGTTCGCCCGGAAGACCTGGAGGAGAACGCTGCGCAGGAGAACGCAGAGTCTGCTGAAGCCATTGAGGCAGAGGAATCTGCTGAGTCCGGTGAGCCTGCAGAGAACAAAACCGCAGAGAACGAATCTGCTGTGGAAGAAATTGCAGAGGCTGAGTCCGCAGAGTAGAGCCTACTATTCATTCCTCTTAATAAGGGGCGGGTTAGCAAAATGCATATATAAGGTGTTGTATTGAGTCGTCCAACGGTTATTGTTGGGCGACTCAATGACTTAAGCCGTGGCAAAAGCCGCTGAAAAAGTACATAATAGATTATTGAATTAAGTAACGACTTAGGCAGTGCTATCTAAGCACTGTTGCAGTGATAGCTGGGAGAGATATATGACAGACCTCATCGATACCACAGAGATGTATTTGCGCACCATCCTCGAACTGGAGGAAGAGGGCATCGTCCCCATGCGTGCGCGCATCGCTGAACGACTCGAGCACTCCGGCCCGACCGTTTCCCAGACCGTGGCACGCATGGAGAACCATGGCCTGCTCACCGTTGAGCCGGACCGCCACCTCGAACTGACTGAGGAAGGCCGCCACAAGGCGATCGAGGTCATGCGTAAGCACCGCCTGGCTGAGCGCCTGCTCTCCGATATTATTGGCCTGGAGCTTGAGTACGTGCACGAAGAGGCATGCCGCTGGGAGCACGTCATGAGTGACAAGGTGGAGAAGCGTATCCTGGAGATGCTCAAGGACCCCAAGTTCTCCCCGTACGGTAACGCTATCCCCGGCCTGGAGGACCTGGGCCACGTGAGCGAGAAGAACGACGAGCGCACCGTGCCCATGTCCCTGGCTGCGCGCGACTCCGGCCCCGAGGATCGTTTCACCATTTCTCGCTTCCCCGAGTCCATTCAGACTGACGTTGAGCTGCTGAAGCTGCTGGCTGACGCTGGTATTGTCTACGGCGCTTCGGTGTCCGTGGTTGCTGGCCAGAACGATGACGTGATTGTTCACGCCGATGGCGAAGAGGACACCCTCTCCCTGGATATGGACGTGGCAAACGCAATTGTGGTCAAGCGCGGTGGCAGCCTCTAAGCTCCAGTTTTGAGAGTCTACTAACCCGCTTCACGCTTTAAACGGTGGTATCGCCTTCTTACTTGAGGAGGCGGTGCCACCGTTTTTATGCACTTGTTGGGGTTGCTCTGTCTGGTGTCGGGGGTCAAGCGGCTAGATACCTAGTGGGTGATGTATTTTAGGGCCGGGCTGTGTGCGCGTGCGCATATACTCCTCTCACAACTTTTTAGCAACTGCGCTTGAGTGCATTTTTCGTGTTTTTCGCTTAAATCTGAGGTTGAAACTGAGGGAAACGCCGACATCTGAACGATTTCTAAGGGTGGACACTTAAGAGACGAGGCTCATTCTTAAGAGTTTTGAACCCTGTCCTTAAGGGGTACTGGCGCAATAAAAGCGAATGTGCGTCCTTATGAAATGCCTAGTCAAACGCCTTAAGTTGATTAAGCTCCCGCAACTAAACGGGGCTCTAGCCGTTCAAGCTCGCTCCGTTCCGCCGGGGGTGAAAGCTCAAAATTTAAGCCCGAATGAAGTGACAACTGGGAGTTTTCTGTGTATTCTCATTTCTGTGCCCAAATCCTAATCGTAAGAGGGCACCGTCGAAGCGGTTCCGCTGAGTTCTGCCAACGCTTCGATGAACGTCTACCCAATATGGCAGAAGCGGGGGACCCAATCCCCAAGCTGGGATACGGCTTCTCAATCGAGAAGCCTCGGGGCTAAGTCACTTCGGTGGCCGAGCGAATCCATGCTCGAGTCCGACAGCTCACCTCGTCAGGCAATGGAGGAATTACCAATGGCTAAGAAGATCGTACGTACCGCAGGTGCAACCATCGCAGCAGGCGCACTGCTGCTCGGCTCGACCGTTCCCGCGAACGCATTTGCACAGATCCCCGCTGCTGCTGATCTGTCCTACGACTACACCAACTACGAGTTCGACTACACCAGCTACAACACCCCCGCAACCACCTACGTTGCACCCCAGGCTCAGGCACAGCAGACCTACGTTGCTCCCGCAGCAGCCGAGGCTCCCGCTGCACCCGCAGTTGAGACCACCTACGTAGCACCCCAGGCTGAGACCCAGCAGGCTTACGTTGCACCCGCTGCAGCTCCGGCTCCCGCTGCTTCCTCCGCTTCCACCGGTAACGCATCCCGCGACGCAATCGTTGCAACCGCAATGAGCGGCCTGGGTGGCGCATACGTTTGGGGCGGCAAGACCTTCGGTGCATGGGACTGCTCCGGCTTCACCTCTTGGGTTTTCGCTCAGCACGGCATCAAGCTGACCGCTTTCACCTACGCAATGAAGAACGAGCTGCGCCCGACCTCTAACCCCCAGCCCGGCGACATCGTCTTCCAGAACGGCTACAGCCACGTTGGTATCTACCTGGGCGATGGCAAGATGATCTCCGCTCTGAACCCCACCAACGGTACCCTGGTGCACCCCACCTCCTGGATGTCCGTTGATGGCTACTACACCGCTCTCTAAGCCTTAGTGCATAAGAGCTGGGTCTAGCCCAACATACTTCGAAAAGGCGCCTACCCCGCACGGGGTGGGCGCCTTTTGCGTGCCCATTCAGCGCGCAGAATACCGCCGAGAGTGCACGTGCACACTCGGCGGTATGCATTTTGGGGTGCTTCTCTACGGTGTGAGACTACGGGACGAGAGCCTGCAGGAGCTTCTGAGGATTCTGTTCCCACTCGGCGAGCTCCCCACACAGATTGGCCCGTGCGGGCTCCTCCCAAAGTTCGCGGGCTCGCTCGGAGAGAAAGATGCGCTCGCGCTCTAGGACGGAGTGCAGGAAGCTCGTGCGGCCGATGCGGAACGCCTCATCATCGAAGTGGGAGTACTCGCTACGCACCCCGCGCAGGTAGCGGCGATAGCGCGCCGGCTCGGCAGCCAGAATCGCTATGTCGGCGTCAAGGAAGAACTCAATATCTGCCGGATTGTAGCCCGCCGGTAGGTCGGCAGACTCGGGCAGCTTGTGGGTTGCCGTGGCGCGAACCAGAAGGCGCACCAGCTGTAGCTCCTGCTCGGTGAGCAGGCCCGCGGTAACCAGCGGCTCCAGGGAGGCGCCCGCCAGCTGTTCGCTACGGCGCTCATCCTCACCCGGCGCGCCCTCGTACACGGCATCGTGGAACCACGCCGCCAGAACCAGCGGCAGGGGAGTAGAACCCTGCGTGCGGTGTGCGTAGAGACGGTCCAGGTCGGTGAGCATCTGCGAAAGGTGCCCGCTGTGGTGGTAGGCGCGGTGCGGCTGCTCCCACGCCTGCAGCAGACTCTCACCCAGTTCAGCCACCTGCGCCGTGAGTTGAGCCCGCAGCTCGGCAGGAGCCTCCACGAGCTTGAAGCGGGGTGTAAACGCCGCCTCCCAGGCGCGAAGCAGACGCGGGCGAATCTTCTCGGGGCGCTCCTTGAGCGGAATCCGCAGACCGCTCGCAATGAGCGTGCGAGTCAGCTGCGCGCCGCTGAGTTCCTTCGCGCCCGCCCGTACTAGGCCCTCGTAGAGGTGCGCCGGAACATCGTAGTGGTCGCGGTCGAAGGCGCGCTCACTGATGCCCGCCGCTGCGGCGAACTCGTGCAGTTCCGCCAGGGATGCATCGGAGATGAGGTGTGAGAAGACGGTGCCGTGTGCGGGCCAGGTGGGCGGGTCAATGTAGATGCTCATTCGTACATTGTAGGAGCGGTTCTGCCGCCGGGTGCGGGGTGTCCTCAGGTGGTGAACAGGGCTTGGACGCGGTATGAGCGTGGGGCGACTATCGGTGGATACCGCCGGCTTGGGTGGGCTGTGCCGACCGGAGGTGCGGGGTGCTTTATACTGAATAGGTACGCCCTCGTAGCTCAGGGGATAGAGCACTTCTCTCCTAAAGAAGGTGTCGGACGTTCGAATCGTCTCGGGGGCACAGTTACAGAACCCGCTTGATGCGGCTTCCTCACGGAGGCGCACCAAGCGGGTTCTGCTGTATGCCTGAGTTTTAGGGGGCGTGTGCTGTGCACGCTTGGGCCAAGGTCCATATTTCATAGAACGTAACATTGAAGTTTTATTAAAGACACACCTGAAAATTATGATGTGACACATAACATGTGGGCTAGTCTGAAAGTGACGGTATTGACCGATTCTAAGGAGGCTAAAGATGTCTTCCCATCTTAATCGTCGAGCCGCACTGCTGCTGCTCGGCGGCGGCGCAGGAGCCGCTTTTCTCAGCGCATGCGGCAGCACGTCCTCAAACGCAGGGGGTGCGGCCTCATCCTCAGCGAGTGCTTCAAGTAGTGCATCGTCCCCAGCGCACGGTCCTGAAACTGGTGGTGCTGCCAGCAGTTCTGCGGCTGCGGTGAATGAGCCCAGTACGCAGCAGCCGGCGGGACCGAACAGTGCCGCATCCAGTGACACCGCCCAGAACGGCGCAGCATCTAGTAGCGCAGCCCAGAGCGGCGCCGCGGACGCTGCCCCTCTTGAATCCGGAAATACTCCCGGGGAGGGGCATACTGAGCTGTCTGGGGAAGTCTCGCTTGAAGTGGACAGCTCCGGCCCCCGCCAGGAGTATGCAACACGCGAGAAACCGCAGCAGAACACCTACCCGCCGAAGAAGCCCTCCACCATTAATGACCGCACGGAGCGGGGCCTGTACAGCAGTATCTCGTTCGCGGTGACCTCTTTGGATTATGCACTGCAGACCGGTAATGCCCGCTACCTGGAGCAGTCGGCGATCGTTGAATCGGAGCAGCTGTATTTCAAGAAATCTACTAACCTGATCGATACCCGCGACGGAAAATACTGGACGGCGGCAGGCAGCATTTTGCAGTACACACTGGTGGGCTCCCACCCTGTGGCATCCAGCGGAGGCGAGTACGTGTGGGCGTACAACCTGGTACTGCTCAATGGTGACTTCTATGTGAAGGACGGCAAGGTGCACGAGGTAACCAAGGAGACTTACTCCGGTAAGGGCGACTGGGGCAAACGCTACTACACGAACGGCGAAATTCGCGCTAAGTATGTGAACGGGCAGTGGCAGATTAGCGGACTGCTCTCCAATGATCTGCCTCTCGTGCCACCAGAAAATGGTGGTCAGTAGGTGCCTATCCTCCTCAACCGTTGGAAGAGGAAAGCTTTAACGGCACCGCTATAGCGGGGCATACTGCCGGTGGCTTAGGTCTGTCAAAGACTTCTCTTCTAGGGCAGGTGCTGAATGCCCGCCATATGTTGAGGCGCGGTATCCGCCCGGCGTGGTCTCTCATAGCGGAGGCTGCACTGGGCGGTTTCGCGTGAGGGCCTGGGCGGGACAGTGGGTAGAACCTTGAGAACATGAAGGTTACTGCTGAGCTTTAAAGTTAATGGTTTATCGTTAGGCTCAGAGAGGAGAGTAATAATGTCTTCCATTTTTAACCGTCGTGCAGTATTGGGCGTACTAGGCGCAAGCGCTGGTGCCTTTGTACTGGCGGCATGCGATGCCAACCGTTCCGTTTCAAAAGGGTCATCTTCCTCATCAAGCGAACCCTCAGAGACTAGCCCGTCCGCATCGTCTGCTACCGCGCAGACCGATATAGATATGAGCGGCGACTATAAGGGAAAGATTAACTTCGAGTCCGTTTTAGAGTATAAGAAGTCGGGCACCTACGAACCTGCCACGGAGGAACATGCGGCGCGAAACGTGCCCCAGCCTAAGAAACCGGAGGATGCCAACGATAAATCTTTGAAAGGTCTCTTCCTGAGTGTCGCGTTTGCGGCGGCAGCCACCCAGTACGCCTACAACACTGGGGACTACTCCCTGGCGGAGGAGAGCGCCCTATCAGAGTCGGAGCGCGACAACTACAAAGGGCTTGAGAAGGTGCGGCTTAAGAAAATCCGTGAAGGCAACTACTGGCCGGATAACGTCACCATTGAATACGAGATTACCGAGCCGCAACCGTTACAAGAAGACGACCGGTATCTGTGGCCCCGTACTTTCAAGATTACATACGGCAAGTTTGAGGTGGAAGACGGCCGGGTAATCTACCCCAAGAGCGGTAAAGGAACCGTTGCAGCCGAAGAGTTTATTGGTCTGGTATCCGCCCAGTATGTGAACGGGGCGTGGGAGATTAGCTCACACGATAACCGCCGCAAAGAGTAATGTGGCTTCGGCCCAAACGATTACCGGGTGCGGACAGGGGGATTGGTTGTTCCGCGGATGGCGGCTGCCTTCCAGCAGCGTGTCGGACGTAAATTCTACTGCCTCGTACAGTCTGGAGGGGCGGCGCTACTCGGTGGGCGGTCCACCCGCAATAAAAGCAGCAACCGCCCGCTTGAACGCCCGCACACCACGGTATGCCAGACTCAGAAGCGAGAGCACCAGAAGAGCCCAGCCCAGAGGCAGAAGCACCACAAGTGCACCCGGCTGATGCGCAGGGTCAGCCAATGCCGCATCCACCGCAAAAATTGTGGCCGTAAACACCGCACTGTACACCAGCGGAAGCGCCGTCAATAACACCCGAAGCGGCTTTTTCGCCGTCGCCGCCCACGACAGGCCCGCCACAGACAACCCGAAAAACACTGCAAACGCCAAACCCACTGAACGGTGCGCATACGTATAAGGCCCCAGGGCGTCACCCGCGGGGGAGGAAGACAGCCCGTGCGTGAACGACCCCAACGCATCCGTACTCAGGGCCAGTGACAGCTCGGGAACGGGGGCACCCGCCAGCCTGCCGTAGCCGGGAAGCACCCACGCGAAAAGGTACACGCCCATGAGCAGGGAAATAGCGACCGCAACGTGGAGGAAAACACGTGAACCCCGCCCGGTCGCTTTATCGTGGGCGGCGCGTTCCTCCATAAACTGCCGAAGCTCACGGGTTTCGCTATGCTGCGGGTCGGGGGTGCCGCCCCCTGGAGTGTGAGCGGCCTTCGTGTTCGCGCCGTAGCGGCGCCTCTTCTGACCTTGTGATAGACCCATACCTTCCATTATTGCGCAGAGCGGTTGGGCGCGTCAGCGTGGGGCCTTTGCCACAAGGGCGCTGTGGAGTACGTTCGGGGCGGAGTTCTTAGTCTTCTGCTGCGTGATACTCTTATTTGCTACCGGAAACTGACAGCCGCAAAGTTGGCTGTATCCTGACATGCCATGCCTAGTTTTCTTTACTTGCGTGTATTACTCACCCAGACTCGCAATTGTCCTCTCTCCGCTTTCCCAGTCACTACGGATCACCGCATATCCCATGACATCGCACCTGATACCCTGAGCGGTAACTCCAGCTTCTCGATAATGCGCCTCGTGAACCCAACCTGCAGAGTTAAAAGCACGACGCATAGCAATATTGTCGCTTCGTGTATTGCCCTCAACGCGGATAATGGAGCTTTTGGATTCAAAAATAAGGTCAGTTAGCTTAATGAGCGCAATACTCCCAATCCCTTGATTTCTATATTTCGCTGCCATACGCATATCTATTTCTGCTGTGGAATCTTGCAGTCCGTGCACTATGGCAATACCGACGTGCTCTCCATCGCTGTGAATAAAGGCAACACGGTTATTAGGTTCGGAGAATTCCTGCTCTTCAAACCGGCGTATGAGGCTCTCATGCGATACGTTATGTTCAAGATGGAATGGCCAATCGCTGCTGCAGAAAACATTCTCAAATGGTTCCCATTCGTGCTTTATATCTGCCCAACGAACAACACAGTTCATGTTTTTCCTAACTTATTTTTCAGCTCATATTTTGTGTTTCGAGAACGTATGAATCTCATCTTCAACACTGAGCTCACATAATAAAACATAGGAGGAATCAACCGTAATAATCTGATAGTACAGGGTATTACTTTCGGAACTTATACCACCGATTACGCCAAGGGGCTTCATGGTGGAAATTCCTTTTACTATTTACTGAGGAGTCCTCATAGTAGGGTCAGATGATGTCAGTACCCTATAGCTTGGTCAGGTCGATCTTGCCCATGTGTAGGATCTTATCGCGTGTGGTGGCGTCGGCCATGAGTTCGGCGATGTTGTGGGGGACGACCTGCCACGAGACACCCCAGCGGTCGACGCACCAGCCGCAGCGCTCGGCCTCGGGCACAGCAGAGAGCCCCGCCCAGTAGCGGTCGATCTCTTCTTGGTCGCGGCAGGAGACGATGATGGAGACTCCGGGCGTGAAGGTGAAATCGTGGAAGGTCCCAGAGTCCGTGGCTGCCATCCAGGTGCCGCGCAGGGTAAAGTCGGTGAACATGACCGTACCCGCATCCAGCGGTCCGCCTTCCTCGTAACGGTACAGAGCACCGCGGCGGGCGTTATCAAACAGGGCGATCCAAGCGTCTGTGGCTTCCTCGGCATGAGCGTGGTTAGTACCGCCGAACATGAAGGATGGGATAACAAAGGGGCGCGGATCGCCGTCCGGGTCGGTGAGCATGAGCTGCCAGGTCATGCCGAAACGGTCACGAACCCAAGCGTAGCGCGGGGAGAAGGGGTACTCACCCAGCTCCATGAGTACGCCGCCGGTGCTGAGCCGCTCATAGAGCTCATCAAGGTAGGTTCGGGCCTGTTCCTCTCCGCCGAATAAGAGCGGATCAAAGTTCAGGATGCAGCTGATCGACGGGTTCGGGGCATATTGGTTACCGCCGTTGATGAGCGAGAGCCTGAAACCGTGGATGCTGACCGTCGCCGTGAGCCCGGGCGCCTGCTCGGCAATGGATGTATCGCGGAAAACATCAGTATAGAACTGTGCTGCTTCGTCGGCGGTGCCGTCGCACCACATAGCGGGAGTGATGACCTGATCCATCCGGTCATCGTAACATGGGTACACCGCGCGGTGGGGTACCGCTAAGAGCGAATTATGCGCGGCAAACGGGCGCGACGGGTGGGAGCGAGAGGGCAAA
>ERZ773066.1088-NODE-1088-length-14226-cov-2.423329_pt1 | contig 14226 bp, 10 predicted proteins | sample MGYA00580573_ERZ773066 | MGnify/ENA primary metagenome ERZ773066 (study PRJEB29015, sample SAMEA2738128) | human oral metagenome | biome: human oral; feature: human-associated habitat; material: saliva | place: China | collected 2203 ... | reverse complement strand
TATTTTAAGAAGTAAGTATTTGTCTTCTTGTAACTTACGAAAGAATTTAATTATTACTTTTGCTCGCACTTACAACGGAACATGATTACTGCTCACGCCTTCGTGCAACAGACTAATTGCTCCTCGGAGCTTTATGCTGCTCTCAACCTAGATGGTTGGGGGCTTTCCTTCATTGTAGGACCTTATCTACGCCAAGATGGGGCTATTGATACCGCTTATGTATTGATCCCCGTACCGCCTTTCCCTCAACCTGTCGTTCGCTCACTGCTGCCACTTGCCCCACAGGGCGTTGTGCAGGGGAGCTTCGCAGCATCTTCTCTCTAATCCCGAGAGAAAGCATAGAGGCTAAGACCACCCTCCGCTTATTTTTTAAGTTTCAAATATGAAGAAAGTACTATCTATCCTCATGATCCTCTTCCTTACCTTCGCTACTGCGATGGCGCAGGGCAAGAGCATCAGTGGTGTCGTCCTCGATGCCACGAATCATGAGCCTGTGATCGGGGCTTCCGTCCTGGTCAAGGGCGTACAAGGTCAAGGTGCTTCCACGGACATCAACGGGAAGTTTACCTTGAAGAACGTGAAGTCAGGTGCCGTCCTCGTCGTGTCGTCTATCGGCTACGCGAAGAAGGAGGTCCCTGTCGGTAACCAGACGGAGCTGAAGATCGAGCTCGCTGGTGAAGACAACCAGCTCCAAGGGGTCGTCGTCACCGCTCTCGGTATCAAGCGCTCTCAGAAGGCCCTGAGCTATAATGTCCAGGAGATCAAGAGCGATGCTCTGACGACCGTCAAGGATGCCAACTTCATGAACAGCCTCAACGGTAAGGTCGCTGGTGTGAATATCAACAGCTCTGCTGCTGGTATCGGTGGTGCTACGCGTGTCGTCATGCGTGGTATCAAGTCTATCTCGGCGAACAACAATGCGCTCTACGTAATCGATGGGGTGCCCATCTTCAACGTGAATAATGGTAGCACCTCTGGTGAGTACTCTTCACAGCCAAGTGGTGAGGGTATCTCGGACATCAACCCCGATGATATCGAGAGCATGAGCGTCCTCAGTGGTCCTGCAGCTGCCGCTCTCTACGGGTCAAGCGCTGCTCAGGGGGTCATCCTCATCACCACGAAGAAGGGTAAGGAAGGTAAGGTCAAGCTTGAGTATAGCAACAGCACGACCTTCTCCAACCCCTTCGTTATGCCTCGCTTCCAGACGGAATATGGCAATCAGCCTGGTTCCTTCAAGAGCTGGGGGGCTAAGGGTAGTGCACTGTCATACGATCCTGCTAAGTTCTTCAACACCGGTACGAACGTCATCAACTCGATCGCTCTGACGACGGGTACGGAGAAGAACCAGACCTATATCTCTGCTGCTACGACGAATGCTGCTGGGATCCTCCCCAACAACAAGTACAACAGATACAACTTCACCATCCGCAACTCGACCAAGTTCCTCGGTGACAAGCTGACGCTTGACCTCGGTGCACAGTACATCCTCCAGGATCAGAAGAATATGGTGGCTCAGGGTTACTACTACAACCCCCTGCCTGCTCTCTACCTCTATCCTCGTGGTGAGAACTTCGACGAAGTGCGTCAATACGAGATCTATGATGAAGCTCGTAACATCAGCGTACAGAACTGGCGCTGGGGTAATGGCGGTATCGATATGGAGAACCCCTACTGGCAGATGTATCGTAAGAACCGCGAGCAGGACCGTGAGCGCTACATGCTCAATGGTAGCCTGAAGTGGAAGCTCGCTAGCTGGATCGATCTGACGGGGCGTATCCGCATCGACAACTCAATCGTCAACTCCAAGGATAAGTTCTATGCTGGTACCGATACCTACTGGACTGGCGGTAGCGCGAAGGGTCGCTATGGCCAGAGTAAGTCTGAAGAAAAGCAGATGTATGCTGATGCTATGGCCAACATCAACAAGAGCTTTGGCGAAGACTACAACCTCTCCGCTAATATCGGTGGTAGTCTCTCTAACACCTCGTACAACTCTCTCGGCTATGGTGGCCCTCTGTCAGATGTCCCCAATGGCTTCAACGTCTATAACATCGACCGTAACAACGGCTCACCCAGCGCTGGTGGCTGGAGAGAACGTGCTCTTGCTCTCTTCGGTAGCGCTGAAGTAGGGTACAAGCGCATGCTCTTCCTCACGGTAACGGCTCGTAATGAGTGGTCTTCTACTCTGGCTGGCACGGATCAGCTCTCTTACTTCTTCCCCTCTATTGGTCTCTCGGGCGTGATCTCTGATATGATCCAGCTGCCTAAGGCCATCAACTACCTCAAGGCTCGTGTATCTTATGCTGACGTAGGTTCGCCCCTGCCTCGCAACCTCACGCAGCCCCGCTACACTTGGGATGGTAGCTCACGTACATGGGTCGCTCCTACCTATCGCCCTCTCGGTAAGCTCTATCCCGAAAAGACGTCTTCTTGGGAAGCTGGTGTGAACTCGCGTTTCCTGCGCAATGCACTCTCGCTGGATATCACTTGGTATCTCTCGGATACGAAGAACCAGACCTTCAACGTGACGACTTCTCCTGCGAGTGGTTATTCCTCGATGTATGTACAGTCGGGTAATGTCCGCAACTATGGTATGGAGTTCGCTCTCGGCTATCGTCAGGACTTCGGTAAGCTGAACTGGGAAACCAACGTGACCTACAGCTTCAACCGCAACCGTATCGTCGAGCTCCTCGACAACTACTATGACCCCGTCACCAAGGAAACCTATAGCCTGCCCTTCCTCAACCAGGGTAATGTGCGTCTGGTGAAGGATGGTACGATGGGTGATCTCTACACGTCCTCTGACTTCAAGCGTGACCAGGAGGGTAACATCTGGATCGACCCCTCGACGAACAACGTCGTCAAGGAAGAAATCTCTCCCCGCAAGATCGGTAGCGTCCTGCCTAGCGGTAACCTCGGCTGGCGCAATAGCTTCTCTTATAAGGGTATCAACCTGACGGCTCTTCTCACGGCTCGCTTCGGTGGTCAGGTGACCTCCATGACGCAGGCTATGATGGATGCTTATGGTGTCTCTAAGACGTCTGGTGATGCACGTAATGCCGGTGGTATCAAGGTCAACAAGGGTCTTGTAGACGCTGAAGGCTACTACAATGTAGTCGGTGGCCGCGGTGGTCTTACGCAGGAATATCTCTATGACGCTACCAACGTACGTCTTCAGGAGCTCTCTCTTGCCTATACGCTCCCCAAGAAGTGGCTTGCTAATAAGGCTCGTCTCACGGCTTCTGTCGTAGGGCGTAACCTCTTGATGATCTACAATCACGCTCCATTCGACCCTGAAGCAACGGCTTCTACGGGTACGTATAACCAGGGTTCGGACATCTTCATGATGCCATCACTGCGTAGCTTCGGCTTCAGCATCAAGATGGAGTTCTAAGCTTCGCTCCCATTAAGCATTACTATTAGCAATGAATATATCTAAGAAGATCCTGGTGACCTCGCTGGTCATAGCGGGTGTCCTCTCAAGTTGTACAAAGGGCTTTGATGAGATCAATGCACCTGAGAATACCTTCACCAAGGAGCAGCTCCGTGGTGATAACTATGAGATCGCAGCTTCCTTCCCTAAGCTCCAGTCGCTGATCGTACCTGCAGACCAGTCGGGTTACTTCCAGCACTTCAGCCTTACTGGGGATATCTGGGGCCGCTTCCTCATGTCGAACACGAAGTGGAATAACAACTTCTCTGTGTATCGCTACATGCACGAGGGCTGGCTGAATACGCCTTTCAATATCCTGACGAGCTTCTATCCTGAATTCCGTAAGGTCAAGGAAGCTACGAACGGTCAGGGTATCACCTTCGCTCTGGCGCTGATCAACCGCGTCGGTCTGATGCACCGCCTCACCGACCTCTATGGTCCCATCCCTTACACGCAGATCGAGGGTGGTAACCTCAAGGTCGCCTATGACTCTCAGGAAGTTGTCTACAAGGCGATGCTCACTGATCTCAACACTGCGATCAACGATCTGACACTCTATATCTCGGCTAATCCATCAGCTAAGGTGATGGCGGACCAAGATCTGATCTATCGTGGTGACCTGACGAAGTGGGTACGCTTCGCTAACTCCCTCAAGCTTCGTCTGGCGATGCGTATGCGCTATGTAGAGCCTACGCTTGCTAAGACTGCAGTAGAAGAAGCTGTGAACCACGCCATCGGTGTGATCACGGATAATGCAGACAATGCGATCATCCGTCAGAAGGGGAACAGCATGCTTTGGCTGATCACAAACGCTTGGAGCGATGCTCGTGTAGCAGCTGATCTAACGAGCTATATGAATGGGTACAGCGACCCACGTCGTGCTTCTTACTTTACGGCTTCAGGCTTCACGGGCGCTGGATATGATGGTATCCGCTCAGGCTCTAACCAAGATGGTAGTGAGTACAACAAGTACTCTAACGTCAAGGTCGGGAATAGCGATCCTACGATCATCCTCACGGCAAGTGAAGTAGCCTTCCTCAAGGCCGAGGCTGCGCTCATCGGCTGGAACGTTGGTGGTGCTACGGCTAAGAGCCTCTACGAAGATGGCGTACGCCTCTCCTTTGCTCAGTGGGGTGCTGGATCTGCTGATAGCTACCTGGCTAGCACGGCTACTCCTGGCAACTATACCGACCCCTCTGGTCGCTATAGCACGGGTGCCGTCAGCACGATCACTCCTCAGTGGGGAGACTCTGATTCGGATGAAAAGAACCTGGAGCGTATCATCACGCAGAAGTGGATCGCTCTGTGGCCTCTCGGCTTCGAAGGCTGGTGTGAACACCGCCGTACGGGCTATCCCAAGTTCTTCCCTGTAGTAGGGACTGTCGAGTCAGCCTATGCTCATATGGATGTAGCTAACCGTCTGCCCTTCTCTCGTACTGAGTACGATGTGAACTCGGCAAACGTACAGGCTGCTATCAAGCTCCTCGGTGGACCTGATGACTATGCTACAAAGATGTGGTGGCAGAAGAAGAACTAAGGTGCACCATAGTATCCATATTTAAGAACTAAGTATATGAAGAATATAAAGCGTTTGGCCCTAGCTGCAGGTGCTATCGTCGTACTTGGAGCAAGCTCTTGCTCCAAGTGGACGGAGCTCGAGCAGTACAAGCCAACAGATAAGAGTGGTAACATCACGACCGAGGACTACTATGCTAACCTGCGTGCCTTCAAGCAGAGCGGTGCACCTCTTGGCTTCGGTTGGTTTGGCGGTTGGACTGGCGTCGGAGCTTCGATGAAGACGCAGCTCATGGGCCTTCCCGATAGCCTGGGTATTGTTTCTCTTTGGGGTGCCGGTGTCGCTGAGTTCGATGAAGCTCGTCGCGAAGACCTCAAGAAGGTACAGACCCTCAAGGGTACGAAGGTCCTCACGGGCTTCCAGATCAATAGTGTCGGTGCTCAGCTGACTCCCCATGATAAGACCGCAGAAGAATACTGGGGATGGGAGAGCGGTACGAGTGCAGAAGCTCAGGCCAAGCAGACGGCAGCTATCATTAAGTACGCTAATGCACTCTGTGACCTCGTCGATAAGCTCGGCCTCGATGGCTTCGACTACGACTTCGAGCCTAACTACGAAGGCGAAGGTAACCTGTGGTTCGACCACACGTGGACGGAGGCTAATTCTGGCTGGCGCAAGCTCACGGAAGAAGAGAAGGTGATCAAGACGAAGAATATGACAACCTTCATCTCCACCCTTGGTAAGCGTCTCGGCCCTCAGTCTGGTACGGGTAAGCTTCTTACGCTCAATGGTGAGCCTCAGAAGATGGTGCCTGCTCTCGGGAAGTACTTCAACTATTTCATTGTCCAGGCTTATGACAGCTGGGGTGATGGAGACCTCGATGCTCGCCTCAAGAGCACGATCAACAACTACAGCGGTGAGCTCGATGCAGCTGAAGTTGCTCGCAAGTACATCGTCACTGAGAACTTCGAGAAGTGGGCTGGTCAAGGTGGTGCCACCTATACCGACCGCTCTGGCAATGTGATGAGAAGTGTCGAAGGTATGGCTCGCTGGCTCCCCGTCGTAGATGGGAAGACGCTTCAGAAGGCAGGTGTAGGTACCTACCACATGGAGTATGAGTACACTGTCAGTGGTAATGCTGGTACGTACCCTGCACTTCGCAAGGCCATGCGTATCATGGCTCCTCCCGTCAAGTAATTAATTATCCGTAAAGCAATGAATAAGATGAATAAGACGATGCTTTGTGGTATTGCGCTCGCAGCGGCCTTCCTTTCAGGTTGCTCCAATGCTGAGTACAAGCCCTTGGATAACTCTCTCTATATAAGTGGTGCTGCGGCTGATCCTCTGCGCATCATCACGGTAGGTGATGCAAATAGCACGACGTCTATCCTCGTGCGTACAGCAGCTCCTGCTAAGCAGACGCTCACTGTGAATCTTGCTGTACAGCAGTCCGCACTTGACGCTTATAACAAGCGCAATGATGCCAACTATGAGCTGCTCCCTGCAGAGTTCTATACGCTCTCTGCTACTTCACTCACGATTGAGCAGGGCAAGGTCTCTACACCTGAGCTTACTGTCACGATCAAGCCCTTCACCGAAGAGCTGAGCAAGACGGGTAAGAAGTACGCTATCCCCCTCTCGATCGTCTCCGTATCCGGTGCTGACCTCTCCGTCCTCCAGGGCGAAAAGGACTTCATCATCGCATGTGATCAGGTGATCAAGACAAAGGCTATCAAGCTCCTGAAGCAGCAGGGGCTGAGAACGTCCTTTGCTGAGGGTATCAAGACAGATACGTGGTCTGTCGAGATGCGTATCAAGAGTGACGATATTCGTCCTGAGTACAACAACCAGTCGTTCATGGGTATCTCCTCTGGTATCGCTGGTGGTGGTGAAGCTTCTGGCTTCATCTTCGGTCGCTGGGAAGGTGATGTCCTCCAGTTCAAGGTCAATGGTCACGATGGTGTATCTGCTACGATCAAGCCTGAGTCCAATAAGTGGTATCACGTGGCTCTCGTTTGTGCTAACGGTACGCTCTCTATCTATATCAATGGTCAGCTGAACAAGCAGGAGCAGAACCTTAAGTTCGCTACCGTCGGTCAGTATAAGGACTTTACGTTTGCTTATCCTCGCTGGGCAAATCACCCCTATCGTAAGTCTAACTACTATATGAGCGAAATCCGCTTCTGGAATCGTGCTCTCACGGCAGCTCAGATCCGTCGCAACCGCTTCTCTATCGACCCCGCTACCGCAGGCCTCGTCGCTTACTGGAAGCTTAACGAAGGGGAAGGTACTACCTTCAAGGATGCTACGGGTCACGGCCACGACCTCGAGCTCTATCACGGAGCTAATCAGCGCGCTGCTTCCTCACAGTGGGTAGACATCCGCTCTGACGAAGACTAACTATCACATAGATTATCATCCATATGAAGAGATATAATAAGCATTTGATCCTTGGCCTCTGTGCGGCTTCGCTTGCACTCGGTCTGGCTTCATGTAAGAAGGATGGGGACTCTGTAGATACCCTCCTGGAGCGTAACTATCCTCCTCGTGTCTATATCCAGGCAGACCGCTACTCGGCACTTGAGAATAACTACTCGCTTCAGCATGGTAGCACGGCTGTCACGGGCGATAATGTCGGCTACTTCACGGTACGCCTCAATCGTCCTTCTTCTAAGGACGTCGTCGTGACGCTTAAGTCCACGGTCGATAACAGTGAAGTTGCCAGCGCAGTGACGCTGAGCGCTACCGAGGTTACCGTTAAGGCCGGGCAGGTCGCAAGTGATCCTGTCTCTGTGACGCTTGACCTCTCAGCTCTGACTTCTCGTGCGGCTGCCGAAAGCTACACGGTCAAGGTATCGATCGAATCGATTAAGAGCGCTGCCAGCGGTGTTGACGTCAGCAGCAACCTCAATCTCTATTCGGCTACCTTTAGTAAGTCTGCTCAGAGCGAAGAGGCTGTAGTGGTTGGAGATTCAGGTGTTGACTTCTCCGCAATCAACTACTTCGACCAGACTGATCGTGCTACGAAGTGGACAGTGTCTCAGGTAACTGAAGGTATTGACGGTGCTAAGGATCCCAAGCGTGTGATTGATGGCAACTTCGGTACTGACTTTGCCTCGGATAATAGAGGCTTCAGCTTCGTAGTTGACTTCGGTAAGGTTATCTCAGGCTTCCGTGGTGTCTATACAAATTATTGGGCTGACTGGACTGCACCTAAGGAAATTCAGCTGGAGTGCTCAGTAGATGGTACGACGTGGACCAATCTTGGTCGCGCAGATATCTCTGCTCTCACCGGAGATGCTAAGTCCTTCTTCGGGCTGAAGAAGGCTTATCCTGCTCGCTACGTACGTTATACGGTCACGAAGCCTGTAAGTCGCACTTCGATCACTGAGTTCTACGCTTTTGAAGATGCAGCTGAGGCTACTGCCGATGACATCTTCAGTGGCGCTACTGAATAGTCGCACTTCCCTTATGATCCGCCCCTCGAAGGTCCGTCCTTCGAGGGGCGGATTCTTTTCCGTTTCTTCGGTATCGGTGAGCTGACCTTCTACGCAGAGAACTAAGGTTATCCTTCCTACTATAAAAAGCCTCAGGGGCTGTATCTCCATCGTGAGATACAGCCCCTGAGCTCTTTTATAACCCTTTAAGAAGAGGAGTTAGTCCTCTGCCTGCTTAGCTGCTGCGAGGGTATTCAGCATGAGGGAGATGATGGTCATCGGGCCGACGCCACCAGGGACGGGCGTGATGTAGGAGGCGAGGGGCGCTACTTCATCAAAGGCAACGTCACCGGTGAGCTTGAAGCCACTCTTACGCGAAGCATCGGGTACACGTGTCGTGCCTACGTCGACGATGACGGCGCCAGGGCGCACCATATCGGCCTTGAGGAACTCAGGTACACCGAGGGCTGCGACGATGATGTCTGCCTGCAGACAGAGCTCCTTGATGTTGGGCGTGCGGCTGTGACAGACCGTGACGGTGCAGTCGCCAGGAGTGCCCTTGTGCAGGAGGAGCTGTGCCATGGGCTTGCTGACGATGTTGCTACGGCCGAGGACGACGCAGTGCTTACCACGCGTCTCGATGTCGTAGCGGCGAAGGAGCTCGATGATCCCCTGAGGGGTAGCTGACACGAAGCAGGGAAGTCCGATGCTCATACGCCCTACATTGATGGGGTGGAAGCCGTCGACGTCCTTGCTGGGGTTGACTGCTTCGATGATGCGCTGCTCGTTGATGTGCTTCGGCAGGGGGAGCTGGACGATGAAGCCATGCACCTCGGGGTCGTTATTCAGACGCTCGATCTCGCTGAGTAGACGCTCTTCGGTGACGTCATCCTCGAAGCGGATGAGTGAGGAGCGGAAGCCCACCTCGGCACAGGTCTTGATCTTAGCTGCTACATAGGTCTCGCTGCCGCCGTCATGTCCGACGAGGATAGCTACCAGGTGAGGGGCTTTTTTGCCAGCTGCGACGCGGGCAGCTACTTCGGCTGCGATCTCCTGCTTGATCTGAGCGGAGGTTGCTTTACCATCGAGGAGCTTGTAGATTTGTTCTTTCATTGGGGTAGTACGATGAATGAGTAGGTGGGCGGATAGACTCCGCTGCGAGCCCTAAGGCTTATCAAAGATAGGCAAAGTTTAGCGCCTATGAGGTAGAGCCTACTTATGAAAAAGCACCGCCCCACAGCCTCTCCGCGAGGTCTGTGGGGCGGTGCTGCTTTATTGGAGTGGAAGGCATACTCTTAGCGCACGATGCCGTCACGACGAAGGAGGGCATCAATGGTGGCCTTCTTGCCACGGAAGCTCTGATAGAGGTCCTCGGCATCACGGCGGTCACCTTGACTCAGTACCTCACGGCGGAAGCGCTCAGCTGTAGCCGTAGAGAAGATCCCTTCTTCTTGGAAGGCGGCGAAGGTGTCGGCATCCAGCACTTCGGCCCACTTGTAGCCGTAGTAGCCAGCTGCATAGCCACCCGAGAAGATGTGCCCGAAGGAGGTGCTCATCTGGCAAGATGCAGGCGTGGCGGGCAGGAGCTGGGCCTTCTGCCAAGCTGTATCTTCGAAGGTCTTTGTGTCAAGGCCCTCGGCGAGTGGCTCGGTGATTGTGTGCCAAGCCATGTCGAGGTAGCCGAAGCTCAGCTGACGACAGGCAGCGTAGCCTACGAGGAAGTGGTGGGCACGCTCCATACGCTTGATGAGTATCTCGGGTAGTGCTTCGCCCGTCTGATAGTGTACGGCGAAGCTCTGGAGCCACTCACGCTCGTCCAGCCAGTTCTCCATCAGCTGGCTGGGTAGCTCGACGAAGTCACGGACGACGTTGGTCCCCCTGAGCGAGCCGTGACGGCATGTGGAGAGCATGCCATGCAGGGAGTGACCGAATTCATGCAGGAAGGTGCGTACCTCGCCAGGTGTGAGTAGGGCGGGACGGTCGGCCGTGGGCTGGGTGAAGTTCATCACCAGCACGATGTGGGGACGATGGTCTTCACCCTCGGGCGTGTGATACTGCTCCTGGAGGTTATTCATCAAGGCACCGCTCTGCTTGCCCTCACGAGGAAAGAAGTCGGTGTAGAGAAGTCCGAGATAGCTCCCATCGGCATCGTGCACCTCGTAGGTGTGCACGTCGCTGTGGTAGACGGGCAGATCCGTACGCTCGGTGAAGCGGATGCCGTAGAGGCGTGTCGCCAGAGAGAAGATGGCATCCGAGATGCGTGATAGCTCGAAGTAGGGACGTAGCTTCTCTTCGTCCAGCTCATAGAAGGCTTGCTTATAGCGCTCTGCCCAGTAGCTCCAGTCCCAGGGCTGGAGGGGGAGCGTAGCACCTGCCTCGCGTGCGAAGTCAGCTACAGCTGCGAGTTCCTTCTCTGCTATGGGCTTGTAAGCTGCGAGTAGCTCGTCGAGCAGCCCGTAGACGGCCGTAGTGCTACCTGCCATACGGCGGGCAAGGACCTTCTCGGCAAAGCTCTTGGAGCCTAAGAGCTGAGCAAGCTCCAGACGCAGGTTCGCGAGGCGACGGATGAGCTCTCTATTGTCATACGCGTCTCCAGCAGCCCCGACAGCCATCTTCGCCAGATACATCTCTTGACGTAGGGCGCTTGAGGGGCAGTGCTGCATGAAGGGGAAGTAGCTGGGGGCGGAGAGGGTGAAGAGCCAGCCTTCGCCCTTACCCTCCTTCTCTGCCAGCTCGCGTGCTACGGCAAGTGTCGAGAGGGGAAGCCCTTCGACCGCAGCGGCATCATCGACAAAGAGGCGGAAGCGCTGCTGGTCCTTGAGGTTATTTTGTCCGAAGGTGAGGCTCAGCTCGCTCAGCTCACGCTTGACCTCGCGTAGTCGCTCCTTCTCCTCTGCAGGGAGCTGGGCACCGCTCTCGCTGAAGCCTTCGTAGCAGCGCTCGAGGAGGCGCAGATCTTCGGCATCGAGCTGGAGGCTCTCACGTGCCTCCCATACCTGACGGATACGCTCGAAGAGGGGCTCGGAGAGGGTGATGAAGGAGGAGAGTGCCGAGAGCTCCGGGCTAACCTCCTGACTGATCTGCATTAGTTCGTCCGTGGCCTCAGCGTGTAGTAGGTTGTAGAAGCTACCTGATACCCACTCGAGGAGGGTACCGGAGCGCTCGAGAGCAAGGATGGTATTGGCGAAGGTGGGGGCTTCGGGCGAGGCGATGATGGCCTCTACCTCACGGCGCTTCTCTTCGATAGCCAGACGGAAGGCCTCGCGGAAGTCCTCTGTCTTGAATTGGTCGAAAGCATACGCTCCGTGGGGGAGCTGGCTGGGCTGACAAATACTATTCATGTCGTCAGTGATACACGGGAGGGGGTGAAAAGAAAGCTACCTGCCTTCGTCGCAGCCACGCGAAGGGGCAGGCGAAGGCAGGTAGCCGTATGGTGTATCCCTCCAGCGGAAGGCCGCAGGGGGAGGATACGTAGGGATCGATGTCTTAGAGGCGGTTGTTAGAGCCGAGGACGTTGATGATCTTGTGTTCGTAGAGCTTCTTGAGAGACTCACGAGCTGGACCGAGGTACTTACGTGGGTCGAATTCAGCAGGGTTTTCTGCGAAGACCTTACGTATAGCAGCGGTCATAGCGAGACGGCCGTCAGAGTCGATGTTGATCTTGCAGACAGCGCTCTTAGAAGCCTGACGGAGCTGCTCTTCGGGGATACCGACAGCATCCTTGAGGGCACCACCGAACTTGTTGATCGTAGCGACTTCGTCCTGGGGTACGCTGGAAGAACCGTGGAGTACGATGGGGAAGCCAGGGATCTGCTTTTCGATCTCAGCGAGGATATCGAAGCGGAGGGGGGGAGGTACAAGGATGCCGTTAGCGTCGCGGTGGCATTGCTCAGGCGTGAACTTGTTAGCACCGTGTGACGTACCGATAGAGATAGCGAGTGAGTCAACACCCGTCTTGCTGACGAAGTCAATAACTTCTTCGGGTTCGGTGTAGGTGTGGTGCTCAGCTACGACATCGTCTTCGATACCAGCGAGGACACCGAGTTCACCTTCTACCGTCACGTCAAACTGGTGAGCGTACTCAACGACAGAGCGCGTCAGAGCGACATTCTCGTCGTAGGGTAGGTGCGAGCCGTCGATCATCACAGAGGAGAAGCCCATTTCGATACAGCTCTTGCAGAGCTCGAGGCTATCACCGTGGTCGAGGTGAAGGGCGATCTGAGGATTGGGGCAGCCCAGCTCCTTAGCGTATTCTACAGCACCCTGAGCCATATAGCGCAGGAGCGTCTGGTTAGCGTACTTACGTGCGCCGCTGGATACCTGAAGGATGACGGGAGACTTGGTCTCTACTGCAGCGCTGATGATAGCCTGCAGCTGCTCCATGTTATTGAAGTTGAAAGCGGGGATAGCGTAGCCACCCTTGATAGCCTTTGCGAACATATCGCGGGTGTTCACCAGACCCAGTTCTTTGTAACTAACCATTACTGTTCCTATTTATAGTTGATACGTTTATCGTTCTATGCAACAAAGATAAGGGAAATATATGTAAAACGGTTCGATATACTTAAATTTTTCAGGAAGTTGAGGCTACTCCTCTCCACTCACAAAGCTTGTATCTCGGGAATGGTGCTGACTATTGGGGTATTTATCTCCTGATTTACCCTCTGCTCCCACCCACTATTGGTCTCAGGTTGATGGGTTTGTGGGCGTAGAAATGTGAGGGTATATAAAGCACGGAGAGCGGACTCTACTCCGTAGAATTGGCTCTCCTTATTCGCTCTTAGGTAGCTTTAATTTTCTCAGAAGTCAAGGCCTTTACTTACCCTTGCGTGGGGCAAATCTCATGAACATCTTCGTGACCTCGGGGTCATGATGGCTGGGCATGACGAAGGAGTGCCCCGTGTCCAGCTTCAGGATCTCCTGCATCTCACTCTCTGTCAGCGTGAAGTCAAAGAGCTGGAAGTTCTCCTCCATGCGCTCCTTGCGGGCAGACTTCGGTATGATGATGATACCACGCTGCAGGAGATAGCGCATAGCTACCTGTGCTACCGTCTTGCCATGGACGGCGCCGATCGTGAGTAGGGTCTCATTGTTGAGGAGCTCGCTACTTGCTTCGGCAAGGGGGCCCCACGACATTAGCTTCACACCCAGCTCGTCCATATAGCGGCGCTCCTCGATACGCTGGGTGAGGACGTGGGTCTCGACTTGGTTCACAGCGGGTACGATATCCGTGAAGTGACAGAGGTCAATGAGGTGGTCGGGGTAGAAGTTGCTCACGCCGATAGCTCTTACCTTACCCTCCTTGAGGGCATCTTCGAGGGCGCGATAGGCATTGTAGCGATCGCCAAAGGGCTGGTGAATCAGCATGAGATCGATGTAGTCGGTACCGAGCAGACGCAGGCTCTCATCCAGGCTACGCTTCGGGGCGTCACCCTCGAAGTTGGATATCCAGATTTTGTCCACGATGAAGACTTCATCACGGCTCAGACCACTCTTTTTGACTGCGCTACCGACACCTGCCTCATTCTGATAGATCTGTGCCGTGTCGATCATGCGATAGCCTACGCTCAGGGCATCGGCTACACAGCGCTCAGCTTCGTCGGGAGAGATCTGATATACGCCGTAGCCCAAGAGGGGCATCTCGATGCCGTTGTTTAGTGTGATTGTCTTCTGTTCCATACTGTTGGGAGGGTTGATTGTTCGGGATGAGAATGAGGATTTATGGGTGATGAGTATCCCCGCTCTATGGTAATAACAACTCGCCTTCTTCCGAGGTTTCCCCATGTGCGAGTACGGAGAGAAAAATACCCACCCATATAGGAGGGAAAGACAACCTATAT
>ERZ773066.1084-NODE-1084-length-14263-cov-15.162725_pt1 | contig 14263 bp, 25 predicted proteins | sample MGYA00580573_ERZ773066 | MGnify/ENA primary metagenome ERZ773066 (study PRJEB29015, sample SAMEA2738128) | human oral metagenome | biome: human oral; feature: human-associated habitat; material: saliva | place: China | collected 2203 ... | reverse complement strand
TCATCGCCTTCGGCTAAGTCGTGAACCGCTTTTGTGGCGACATAGGGGACAAGCGATTCAATCGTCGTTGCCTGGCTAAGTTCCTTAACAAACTGCTCTGGATATACGATGCTCAATAATGATTTTGCATAATCAAAATTATTACTTGATTCATCGCACTCGATATCGAGTACAAGACCCAGCGTTAAAACTGCACGCTCCTCAGCGTAGCTAATACTTGCACCTATTTGAGCTGCGCTAACGGCTACGAAATCCGTTAACCGCGCCATATCATTAAATTCATTCCTAAACGCATCTTCAATGGCTTCACTATTGAAATGAAAGATATTTCTCAGCACGTTTGTGCCACCGTTTACCTTTACTGTTACATGAGCGGTTGTCAAATCTTGATTATATTCCATACCGCTTACGCTCCAAGTCTTTCATATCCGAGCGAGCGCATAAACTCAGTTACATCCTCAATTGTCTCTAAGTTGGTCGCGCGGTCTTCGGCACAATCTGGAATGAGTAGGTTTAAGTCCTCAAATCCGTCAGTTAGATACAAGAAGTCATTTTTGCCAGACTCGATGTATTTCTCTGCGAACTCATTAAAATACTTGAACGGCTCAATTTCAGTATACTTTCGTTCGTCCTCGTCAAACACGAAATATTTGCCTTCTTGGTAGCCACCGTATGTATATTCTAAAACATCTTCCTCCATGTAGCTACCCATTTCAAACGTGTACTTGGTAAACGTATAAACTTTATTGGTAGACACATCTTTAATTTCTACAACGTTAGTATTGTAGTCGTTGAAAATTACTTTGAAATGCTCTACGTAATCGTCTGGATTTGAATGGAAAAAGTCAGAATCGTCATAATCAAATTCGGAATTATCTGCATCGGTTAGATAACTATTCGCTAAAAATTTTGGTAATTTCATGAAATAACTCCCGTCATTAGTGGTTGTAATTATTGAATCTATTTTACCACAAAATGACGGGAGTATTTATCGTAATCGTACTAATTTTTATGCTAGTCGCGATATTGATAGTAAGTTTCAGCAAATTTTAGTGCATCACACGTCCATGCCTTACCACAATAGAGCCTTCGCGCAAGCTCTTTATTGCGTTCTGTCATTAACGGGATGCTATTGCGAATTACTTGAGATTTCGGGATGTCATTATAACCATACACCGTGGTGCCATCAGAGTGCTCATCAATACTCGTTACAATTATACAGGGTTCATCGACCTCTCCGAGGTCGTCAATCCTTTCGTGCTCAGTTTCAATACCACTTGACCATATAGCAGCAAATATTGCCTTGGTGCATTTTTCGAAATCTTCAGAACCCATATCAACGGTAATGACTGTAATCTCTACGGTCACGTCAACATAGCCAATTCGGTCATCGCCAATCTGAAGGTTTCCAAAGTCATCAACTGGTGGCATATACACGTAGAGCTGCATATTTTCAATCTCAAAAATAGGAACATTCTTCAAAAATTTGAATGGGTCGATGCTGAGCTTGTTTCTTGCAAAGTCTGCCAAGAAATCGGCGTCATAACGTTTAAGGGTATCATGAGAAAACTTGTTTACGTTATCGAGTTGTTGCCACAGACTATGTTGGTTTCCAATTTTGAGGTCAATGGTTTGTAGACAATCGTAATCATCTCCACCATTTAAGAATCTGACGAGCACATAGTCGCGTCTTTTTAGTAAGTTATACTCGCTATCTCCCGTGTAATAATCGTTGTCGCGAGTAAAATTGAATGGGATGGCGTATGAGAAACTTAGCTTCTTGCGCCTAAGATTGTAATAAGTAAACATATAAACCACCTTTCTGTTTTGGTGCATATAGTTTACCACATTTGTCGCAGTTACACAAGAAATTCATAATCTTTAATATTTGCAACGAGTGGCGAGTTTGTTCGTTTTGCATTTAATATATCAAAATTTTAACTAATTTAGCGAGAACACTCAACGAACAAAAAAAACCGCCGAAGTCTTTGTGGATAATCCACGTTGGCTTCGGCGGCAAGTGTTCGTTAATTTTGTCGCAGGTTCCTAAAGCGACAACCGCAATATGGACAATGTGTAATCTCATGCTCATTGAATAGGTCGGTTGAAAATTCTTCACCACAACCTCCACAGAATATATATTCAACGTCGTCGTCTTCATTAGTTTCAATGACGACATTGGTAACTGGGTCAATGAGCATAGCTAAGCGGTCAAACAGTGGCAAGAAAACGTCATGCTTGTCTGTGTGATTGACGATGATGTTGATTTTGTCAAACGCGTCCTCTACGGTTGCGTTTTCCATGTCATCAAGTTCAGTTCCAGCATTGACTAGTGCGCTTGCAATGTTAGGTCTATGATTCATTATTGTTGTCCGTTCTGCTTGTGTGGGTAGATAATTCTAGCGCCGCAATGAGGACAATATTCAAAAGGTGGTTCGCCTTCGTAATAACTGGCTTGGAAGTCGTCCCACGCGTATTGTGAGGAATCGTTCAACTCCCCACAACGCGAACAAGCGTAATAACCATCCGATACATAACCCGTGTCGGGCGTATTGTAGCTAGTGTCCGTCCAGTAGATTCGACACGTCGGGTCGATAATATCCGCCAGTTTATCAAATAGTGGTGAAAATTCGTAACCGTGATTTGAACCCATAATGAGGTCAATCTTAATTAACGCATCACGCATACTTGCATTGGTGTCTTTGTCAAGCTCCGCTCCAGCAGCACGTAACTCGCCTGCGAGTTTAATTCTATCGTTCACTGTTGTTATCCTTTCCATAACGTGTTCCGATAATTCTTGCGCCACAATGAGGGCAGTAAAGAAGACCCAGCTTCTCGTAAGTTTTAACGTCGAGGTCTTCGTAATGTTCCATTAAATCATTGTTGCAGTTCGAGCAACGCCAGTCCCATTCGAGGTCGCACTCGTCCCCGCCAGATGGAATCCACTCGCGGTATTCAAGATAGCATACTGGGTTAATTAGCTTAGCTAATTGCGTGAAGGCATAATCTTTCGCACAGCCTTGTTTCCAGCCAATGATGTGTTCAATCGCGAGCATTCTGTTAGCGGCTGGGTCATCACAAAGCCAACTATTGTCGATTTTATCAATAGTTTTAGCTGCGTCAAGAAGCTCTTGAGCAATGCGTGTTCTATCGTTCACCACTGTCATCCTTTCCAGAATCATTACTAATTACTCGCGAACCACAGCACGGGCAATAGGTTGGGTATGTAGTTTCAGCTTGCTCCCGTGTTGGAAAATCTCCAAAGATTGCGCCGCACTCAGAGCACTCAGACGTATACTTCGTAAGCGATTCGGTGAGGTTCTCAACAGTAATTACAGGCTTACACGTTGGGTCAACGAGGTCGGCTAAACCGTCAAGTAAAACGGTGTAATCATATGTATTTATGATTGCGTCTCGTAACCTATCAATTGCTTTTGGAGCTGCTGAAGTATACGAATAAACGTCTAGCCATTCGCCGTAACCGCGTATCTTTTTTGCGGCTTCAACTCTATCGTTCACCATCGTCATCCTTTTTAGAGTTAGTAGTTCAGACAATCGCCCATATAATCGTCATAGCTCTCACAATTATCTACGTAGTTACTAATAAACTTTGTAGCAGCTTCCTTAGTAAAACATCTGAACATTTCGCCAGTGGTTTCCTCAATATCCTCAATAAACATAAGCTGTTTAAGTGTTGGAAGGTTGTTGGTCTTACTTAATTCGCCGTACCAATCGTAAAAGTCAAGTTTTCCAGTTCCATCAAAATCAGCGCCAAGATTGTACCTAACAGTTGCGATGATGCTGCGCTCAAATTCATCAAGCTCATTATCAGTAATTTCAACGTCGCTGATTTTTACGCTAACTTTTGGAGCGTCATAGTTGGTAACAAACAGAATATTATTCGTGTTGAAATCTGACGATAATTCCCACTCAAGGTCGCGCTTAATCTCGTCAAGTGCAGACTGGTCTTTATCAATTCGACTGGAAACGTCAATAGTTGCTCCAAAAATCTCCCAAGCAACATTAAATCTTACCGAATAGATGTATCCGTTGGCTACTTTCTCTTTAACAAACTCTTGAATTGGAGCTGAGCCATATGCGCGGTCTAGTCTCACTGTTGCCGCACCAACTTTTGTTGGCACGGTTTCGTATCTGCGGTTGATATGACTAGCCACGAGGTTTGCCAGACTTAAAGTTGCATTGGTATCAAGTTTGATATTTGGGTCAGTAGATTTAAACAACGGCGCTGTAATGGTTGCCAGAATATTAAAATCTGCGTTGTAAGTAACATCGTATGCCATAGCAAGTCCTTTCTGTTTGATATGTTTAGTATACTACCAAACAAGCTCATTCATAGAATATCCATAATTCATTTCAGTGAGTTTTCCAGACTCGTCAATGTAAAACTCATAAGGAATATACAGTGTCGTATCGCCCGCGTAAGGATTGCTCCAGTCTGGCTCGTGCAAATATACAATGCCGTACCAACGTTTCTCGGACTCGGAATACTCAAAGCGGTGTTCACAATAGTTTGCCTTAAAATCTCCGTTGAAATAATCCTCGGCAATAGCAATGGCTTGTTCGCGTGTAATCATTTGTTCTCCAATCGTTGTTTGCATAACTATACCGCAGAATTTCACCAGAGTCCAGATATTTTTGAAATTATTTTTAATGAACCTTGTTCATATAATTATATTCAAGTATACATATCGAATAAGTTAGCTGCGGTTAACTTTTAAAAGTCGGAGCCATTTTTTTGCGTTCAAAGCCATTTGCAAAATGAAAAAAATGGCTTCAAAAATCGAAAAAATGGCTTCAAACACCCCACTTGACCTGCGCGTACCGTTTTCCCTGGTAGACGGCTTGAAAAAAATGGCTTCGAAAAATGGCACTTGACCTGGGAAAATACCTTTCGGAGCCACTTTTTTAACCAAAAGTGTGCAAAACCCCTCGCGATTTTACACTTGCAAAATTCCATATACTTTTATCCCTTTTCTATCAAAAAAATGGCTTTGAACAAAAGAATAGCAGGTCAGAGCCTATTTTTGGACGCCATTTTTTTCAAGCCATCTACCTGCGAAAAGGGTACGCCCAGTTCAGAGGGCATGTTTTTGGTCGTTTTCTGCCTTTTCGAAGCCATTTTTTTCGTTTTCGAAGCCATTTTTTTATTTTGCAAATGGCTTTGAAAATGGCTTTGTGACTGTTTTGTCCATGCAAAATATAAAACACTACATATTTTTACGTTATACGAATGTTGTTTCATATAACTAATAAATGGCTCCAGAATCGCGATTTTGGAATGAACGTTTTGAACGTTTCGTCTGTATACAAATAATGCGGGAAAAGCTCCTTGCGTTCGCAAGAAAAAATCTTCCCGCAGTCGATACATACAGAAAACGGCTTGCTGTAATCAATTCTAAGACGTGTTATTGATATATGGTGAGTAATTAACCGTCAGAACATAAATGCGTGCTTAGAATCGATTTCGTGCCGCTTAAAATAGAAATTACCTGGTAACAGCGTGTGCAATTACCAGGTAGTTTGCTAACTATCTACTGTATTCAATGTTTACTTCGTCGTCGAAGTCAATCATGTAGTAGAAACCGCCATTTTCTGTTGGTTCACCACATTCAAATACGGTTCCAGCTAGTTTTTCAGCGGCTCCATATGGGTTGTAATCGTCGCTACGGCAGTTGTCGTCACTATCGACTTCCTCAAGTTGAAAACGATAGTCACATCTGAACTCTATATCAATATACGAATCGTGCGTCACTATGCTGGTTACATGAAGTGCGTCGAACCGAGCACCTCCATCGTAGCCATAATCAACACGGTCAACCCATTTCCGAATAAACTCATCCGAAATCGCTTTACATTTATTAAGCAAATCTTCTCGCGGAATTACTCCAAATCCGTCAGACGGATATTTTTCCATAAACTCGTCTAGCGACCACTCTTTTCTGTTTTCACCAAAAGTAGACTCTATTTGTGATACATCATTGTTGATATAATTCATGTAGTCATCCATAGTAAGTTCGCCATAAAGTGATATTACACCTTGCGTTTGAACCGTATTTATACCATCGTCCCAATCTGGGTCTTCACCCCAACACATAGCATCTCCTATCTATACTCAATCTCAAGTCCATTAAACCTTGTTGTCTGCACGTAATTCGCTAATTCTCCAGACCAACACTCATCGTTGTAGCGGTCAGCAATTAGTCTGAATAATTTATCGTAGTTAATCTCGTTGCCATCGTCAAGGGTTGCTTCAATCGAAATCGTAATATACACGACCGCAAACACGCTTTGAACACGCGGTCTTACACAAAGTCCATCTTTATAACTAAACTCGGTCATAACAATATTAACAATCTTTGCCCCGCCATTTGACGCGAAATGTCTAGGCAACGATGCTTTAAGTTTTCCGTGCAGAGAATCTTTAATAAGGTTTGCTATGCGGTCAATCTCCGACTCTGGAAGAATCTCACCGTGAAATTCTTGCGCAACCTTATAAAATTTATTAGTGTCAACACAACGGTATCCAAACACTTCTTCAGCGAGTTTAGTATCTCGTTGCGTTAACTGACCGATGCACAGTTCATACTCGAACTCACATGTAATTGTGGCTGTTTTAGTCATGGTTCTCCTTAGTTTTTATCAGCCGATGTTAGGTCAAGTCCCCATGTAACAGGCACTAAACCTTCACCGTCCAAGTCAATTGTTGCTCCAAGCTCAGCTTCTAGTTCATTGCGTAACAAATGTAAATCAATTTTTGTGGAATCTGGGCAATCAACCTCAACATCAATATTGGTGGTTATGTCTACGATGACACTTCCGAGACGGTCTGTTTGAAGTTTGTCACCAATCTGTATAGAGCAATTGGTCGAAATTACATGTCCGCCGTATAGGTCGTGAAGCTCCTTATCGATAATCATCCATACTCCATGCTCAATAGAGCGCTCCAAATATCCAACTGCGTAATGGAATCTTTCACGATTGCAACCGTATTTAACGTATTCACCATAGTTATCATAAAAATCGTCAACCGAAGAACATTTCTCAATTACGCTAATATCGTCGATTTCGTTACGATTGACATCACAAATACATACGTCTGTGCTAACTGCCACTTTAAGGTTGGTTGATTTGTTCATTTTGTACCCTCTTTACTTGTTAACATTAGTTTTCTGTAATCTTGAAAATAGTAGAACGCCTAGAGCATGACGTACCACGTTATGTCAGTTACTTTATCTATGTTGTTTGTCATAACAGTGTCTGCAGCGCCCTCAATATAATCCACATCATCGTCTGAGAAGCCGTTAGGATTAGATATTATAACGTTCAATTTTCCGCGCAAGTATACGTCTCCGCTATCAGACACCCACATTTCAATAGCGGGGTCGTCAAAAGATTTTACTTGAGTTTCTTTTTCGAATCGTTCTTTAAGAGCCGTTAAAACGTCAACCTCTAGGCTTGCAAAGCAATACTTCATTTTATTAACGGCGTCATCTATGATTGCGTCTACCTCGATAACTGAACGACCGCTGCATTTCGCAAATTCGCCAGCATCAAGGCTTCTCTCCACTAACTCTTTATTATTATCGTCAATAGTTATCTGCTCAATGGTTCGTGTTACATCAAATCCTATCATAACTTCTGTAATCTCATTTTTCATTTAATGCTCCCTTTATTTGCTAACAATAGTTACATTAAGTTCTGATACGTCGCCAACCTCAACACCGTCTAGGATACTTGACGCAATAGCTTCGCTCATCAGCTTTATGAGCGCTTCTTGTACATAGCCGCGTGTGAACTCTTTATCACAATCGCTCGTGCAATCAGCTTTAATCAAAGCGCCCATTGTACATACGCATCCTACTTCTCCAATCGGATTGAGAGTCACAGTTGCGCAATTCTCGTGAACGTCACCAGCCTTTGCATCATTTAATACCAAGCCTTCAGCAATGGCGCAACCAACGTTAGATGCCAGGTAATTATTTACTTTGTAAATCGATGTGTCAACATCGTCGATTGCCTTAGCCCAATCTTGCAAGAACTTGATTTTTCCACCATCGTATAAGCTGGCGATTTCCGCAAATGATGCAGGTTTTCCTATGTCAAGTTCTTTGATGTGCTCAAAATCAACTGTTCCGACGGAACGTTTAAGTTCTATAGTTTCAACAGCTTGAATCTTATAGTTCATATGTATCTTCTTCCCAACCTTTCTACGCGATATCGACGGCGCACTCAATAGAAATATGGTATCGAGTCTCGATATAGTTTACAACATCTTCAATTGAGCTTTTAATGGTAGATAATAGCTTTGCCAGTTCATTAGCGATGTACTGGTTAATATGCTTGACTGTGGCGTCTAACGTCACGTTGAGATACATCTTGCTTGTTACTTCTACGCAATCATATCCTGCCCAGAGAACTTTCACCGTGTCTCTGCAAACGTCGTATCGCGGACAAAAGTCAATAATCTCTGGCTCTAACGCTTCTAAGGTTGAAAATTGGCGTTTTAATTCTTCAACAAACTCGTGTTTTGCATCTGAGATATAACTCTGCGCGGATTCAACAGCGTTTCTAGCGTAATTATTACTCCAAAGACGTAATGCTTTTATAAAAACTTCTGGGTTATCACTAGTGATGGCGCCGTTCATGTTTGCTTTTGTGGCTCCCGAAACGTACGTCTTTGACGCAAAACTCGCGGATATTGTTGTGTTAATACGCATTTAGTCGCTCCATTTCTGGTTAATCTAATCAATATGTACATCAACGACGACTTCGGTTAGTGCGTTGCCAATACCCGCCAAATCACCACTATGTCGGTTGTCAATTCGTTGCTTTATCTCGGCGACAATTTTGTCCCTTGGCAAAGATAGATTAACTCCGTCAAACCACACATTTGAGTTCATGTAAATCGTTGCAATACCATCGGAAGATACCTCAACGTCTGAAGTATATGACGTCTTCCATACATCGAAGGTGCAAGAATCGAACATTTGTTCGATAACATCTTTAGCGTATTCGCCCAAAGCATCTATATACTTATTCAAACTGAGTACTGCTTCCGCATACGAATCAGACGTACTATATAAGTCTCTATGAAACTCATAAACATAAGTATCAAAATCAATTAGCTTATTAGTTAGACGGCTATTTTCGTTAGTTACTTTAGCCTTGTCGAATACTAAATAGGTATCTAAAGTGACGTGCCCGCTAATATCTTCACTCATTTTCTGTTCCTCCAATCTTTAATATGTACACACATCTTCAAGAAATACACTTGAACCCGTGTGAACTTCAAACCTACTAAGCTCGTCGTTAATCGTCTTACATACCCTAATAAGTAACTCATGTTTATCTTCGGCACTCAATTCTTTGGGTGTTTCGACTGCAATTACGTATGGAGCTTTTCCACACAATACCAAGTTATTCATGGAATCTGCAAACTTATAAACTGGCTCATCACCACGATTACAGTTAATGAGCAGTAGCTCAAAATTCTGTTTGAGGGCTTGTCTAATTGAATCATACAGGCAACTGTGGTTTATCTCATGTAAAGTCCGATAATAATCATTTGCCACATCAGTATTCCTGCCAAAAAGCAATTTAAAATCGTCCTCGTCAATCTGTGAGTGACCGATATGGCTCAACATTCTCAAATCTGGTGTAAACCTATCGCATACTGTATATAAGTCAACTCGAAATGTCACAGTTAAACTATTGTATTCAATCATTTTGAACTCCAATCTAAATTACTTAATGGCTGGCACAACGGTTGCGTAAATGAATTCTGGTGAAATACCAGCTATCTCTTTATCGAGATATTTGGAAAGTTCTTGTTCAATTTTTTCGTTGAGTTGCTCTTTTGGCAATTTTGGATTCTGACCAACAACATACGCGCGAAAATAGCGTCTAACCCAAACACAACCGTTCTTAAACACAATGATGTCGTTAGTACCAGCATCATCGCTCATAATGGCGGTGTGATTTTCAAAAAGCGGGCAGAGGATATCATTTACTGGCTCTTTTAGGGCATCCACATATCTTTTCACGTCGCGTCTTGCTCCTGCATATAAATCTGGCAGGCTATATGAATCTAAATCCTCAAACTCGCTCAGAAGCATATCAAGTGTAATACCTTTATCAGTAATCGAGACGTTGAAATTATTAAATTTGACTTTTTCTAACAGTAGATACACATCTACCCATACATACCCGCTAGATTCTTTGTCCATGTTAATCTCCAATCTTGCACATAGTTTTCTTGTCTTAACCTTAATTAAAAGATGACTTCATACTCGACGTTACACTCCTCGTTTGCACTATGTTCAATAGCGGCTGCAACAACCTGTTCAATTTTTGCCATAAGGTTATCACTTTTAATGCCTTTAATCTGGATGTTCATATTTAGCTCGCCGTGCAATACTACGTCTCCATCAGCCGAAACATAAGGATGATTATATGTTGGCTTGCTCGGATAAACATGTACATATCCAAATTCAGACCGAATCGCGCGCTCTAGCTCATAAACAATTCTGCTGAAGCCCTCAAATGCCGATTGCCTTCCGCGTTCAATAATTATCCTAGCCACGTTAAGTGAATAATTGTTGTGTTTTGCTAAGTCTTTGGCGTCAATATCGGTGTATATAAGGTCATTATCAGAATCATCAAGGTCAATTCGGTCAACCACAATGGTGGCGTCTACTAGCACGGAAAACTCTGCGTAATCATCTTCGTTCATGTTAATCTCCAATCTTTTGAACGTCTAGGCACGCCCTATCACACGCGCTCAAATAATCACTGCTCTGGTATACTGCGTCAAGCGCTCTATCTAGCGCGCCACCCACAATGTCGCGAACGTCTTCTGTTGAAACATTCATGTCCATGACGGTTTCAAAAGTCCCGTTTACAAACACACTCGCAGTTCCGTGCTGCGCGATAAATGCTTCGTTACCGAGTGGCAATTGAACGTCTAAAATATACACCCCGAATTTACGCTCATCGGCAATCTCACGCAAATATAGCTTAAATTCTTTCTTGATATCCTTGCTCAACTTGAGGAGTTGTTTCTCAAGCTCGTCGCGACTTGAAAGATAAATATCTTCTGAGTCGAAAAGCCGTTCAAATTCGACGTACTTGATTTTGCTTGGAACGTCCTTGTAGTGCAAGAGAGTGCCAAGCCACAAGGTCACATCAATATCCGCTGTAATTTGAAATCTATTCATAACCAATCTCCTTAAAAATCAAAATCAAACCAAGTGATTTTGTCGTAAATTCCAGCGTCTTTTAGTGCACGTCTCACTACAACATTCAACGCTCGATATAGCTTAATATCGTCGATGTAGGCATCTGTCTCGGTAAATACGTCCACGACAATTAAGGTCTCGCATCTAGCACCAATATTCCCGTATTCGTCATACCAAAGCGTGTAGCCTTGATATGCGATGTCCGCGATGTCTACATGGTCAATGGCGGTTGTAAATTCAGTGCGTGTGTCGCGTACGCAACCACCGTTTTCGCCGAATGCGTTTTTTGATATCGCGATTCGCGATTTGTAGCACTTGCTGCGCAATCTCGTCAATGTGTGTTTTGTCCATCAAATCGAGTTTGTAATTTCGATAACGCTCGATGAATACTTCTGGCGCAATGAGCTGGTTGACGCACCACTTGTCGTCATCAAGCAACTCAATGGTTCCAGCATCAACATCAAATGAAAACTCAATTGAAAATGTTTGCTTGTTCATGTTTACGCTCCTTAGATTTTACATTTCAACATTGTTAACGATACTTGATAGACCAGATTTCGCTATCGCTTTTTCAATAGCTTTGTGTAGCATATCCAATAACAACTCACTGGTTAATTTATGGTTTTCGTCTGCAAATATATCAAATTCGATATCTAACCTACAGGTTACACATACCGTGTTATCAGTCTCAATCCAGAACCAATATCCCGTGTCTATAACATCTTCAACAACAAAGCCATTGAACCCAACATCTTTACGTGGTTGGACACACTCAATTCCGTTTGTAATTGCAGACTCAATTTTGTCAATAATCTTAAAAATATCTTGCTGGTCTAACAAATTGGTGCAATCTTGAGCGTACTTGTCCGCAAACTTATCTTTAGTAATAAGCGTCTTTACTGGAAAATCATCATTTGATGGATTAAACTTCCCAGCAATAATATAAAACATCACTTCCATGCGTTGTTCCAATCAGTCGTCTTTAATACTTGCAGTATTAAGTATACCATTCAACGACAAAAAAAACGTTGACAATTTTTGATTTTCATACTATTCTTACAAATAGAAAGTGAGGGCACATGACTAAAAATTATGTCATCAAATACTGGAACGGTTGGTACATCAACGGCATTGCGTTGCCTTGCAACTGGATTGACGTTGATGCCGATTCAATCGAACATATGTTCGATGAATACAAAACGCTACCCAATCGCCGTGATACATATTTCGAGAACGTGTTGCTGCCGCCGTTTGTAGATGTATTCTATGAACTGATTGAGCGGAACTTACGTATCCCAACGCCAGTTGAATTTTACAACGCATGGTTAGAGCTAAATTGTGATGTAAACGAAGATGGTTTTACGCTTAAACCTCACGCTGATACTAACAAAGGTGAACATTTTAATACCGTGTTGCCACGTAAACCAGAACGATTTTCGTTTGGCGAACTAAAGTCGAGAATTGCTCGTGTGTATCCTGCGCTATATCGAGAATGCTATCTCATGTATCACTTACGCGGTTCAAAGAACACAAACGATGATAAGTTTAATGGCGTGGATATGGTCGTTAATTACAAACGTCTCGCAATCTTCGATGATACTCGTAGAAGTGTCACAAAGCGTGAGATTAAGAAAGTTACGAGCGGCAAAGTTGATTTAGAGGTTTACTCAAACTTTACTAACAATTGTGAACGACTATCGTGCGGACTATACGTCTACACGGACGAGTTTATTGACTGGGTTCGAGACGTTTGCTATACAGAGTAAAAAAAATGCCCCTAGAGAATTACCTCCAGGGGCTAATCTTGTCACCATCCATATTCTGTTTCGACGACTTTTCCGTTCGATAATTGTACTACGTAATTTTTGCCAGCCAAATTTATAACCGACCTTCCATAATCTTCGAGGTCGATAAATTCCAGTAGGTTAGGTTCACGCGAACTATGTGGGCGTTCCAATATTCCTTGGTAATATGGACTGTTTTGAATTAGTCCGAGAGCAAAATCCTTTAAGGTTGGATAAACGAACATGCCTTCTCGATTCCAAATATCCCATTTACGACCGTCGTTGACCATTGCGTCGTTTAACGAATACTCAAAATCGCGACCAATTTTCCTGCAAAGAAGTTCTGCCGTTGTTTGGTCGCTTTCAGCAAATTCCTTAAAGTCAGCGTAGTATGCATATTTGACAAAACCCATTTGTTTACCATCCAATATCCGTTGTAACGATTTTTCCATTTGGTAGGACGCGTGCGTGTTCGGCTCCAATTTCTTCTAACAATCTGTTGCCGTAGCCTACAACATCGATGTATTCATCTAGTGTAGGAAACGTCTTTTCGTCTCCTACTGGGTATAGCTCTCGGTAGTGTGTGAGGAAATCCAGGTAGGTGCCGACAAAATCTTCAATGCTTGGATACACTTCTAGTGTTCGGTTCATCCACTCAGCTGGCTGCGCTTTGCCAAATGGTTCAAAGTCCAATGAGTCGATGTCATATCCAAGCGATTTACATAGCAGCCGAGCGGTGTCCTTGTCATATTCTACGAGAGTGCCCAAATCAACATAATGCAGTCCTTTAAAATTTGCCATATTTACCACCCATAAACCGTAGTTACAACTTTGCAATTTGGAAGTTTGCGACAAATTGTTGAGTCGCCAGTGTTAATTAAGTCCTCGCCAAGCATAAAGAGGTCAATATAATACAGCGGATTTGGTGCGCCGCCGAAATCACCACCAAGGTCATGGTTCATATACCAACCATCAACCAGCTCATACTCACAGTAATCCTCAACAGTTGGATATACAGCCAACACGTCATCCATCCAATCATAGTTTCCGATGTCAGAGGTATCTAGTCCAAGCTCGTCAAGCAACAAGTTTGCTGTTTGGCGGTCGCCCTCAAGAAGTTCGTTAAAATTGTCGTAATATTTAGACCTGTATGCCATTTTCAAATCCTTTCAATCAAAGTTAAACTTGGTTAACTTTTAAGCCTTCATGTCCGCAAGAACG
>ERZ773066.1083-NODE-1083-length-14265-cov-3.290640_pt1 | contig 14265 bp, 10 predicted proteins | sample MGYA00580573_ERZ773066 | MGnify/ENA primary metagenome ERZ773066 (study PRJEB29015, sample SAMEA2738128) | human oral metagenome | biome: human oral; feature: human-associated habitat; material: saliva | place: China | collected 2203 ... | reverse complement strand
TCCCGCCGGTGCGGTATCCGCCGTCCGCCGGCCCGCCGGCCCAACAGCCGCCATTGCCGCCACGACGGTAGGCCAATCGTAATTGAACAACATCTGGAAAACGCATTCAGGAAAGGACGAATATGGCCTTTAAGGAAAAATCAACGGGCAAAAGCAACTATGAGGAACTGCTGTCGATGATTGCGCGGACGACCCAGTGGGAGTTCCCGGATGAGATCACACGGTTCTGCGATGCGATGGACAAGGCCTCCGACGCATTGGGGCGTGCTGGGACCGTACTGCAGGAGGATGGCGTGTTCGAATGCAGCGCTCGTGACACCGCATTGGCATGTTCCGACCGGATCGTCCAAAATATCAGCGATGCCGATTTCACCGCCATGGCGAAGCGATTCCGGCAGCGTATCGAAACGTTCAACGATGTCATTTGCGAGGCGCAGAACGTTCGTCTTCCCGGTGACAAGTTGAGCAAGGAATCCGAGCAGGCCATCATGAACGCCACCGAGCCGATGGACTGGATCGTGCCGGGACTTGGCACCGTGACGGGGGTTATGGGGATCGCCGGTGCGAATTTGATCTCCCGGATGCTTGCCAGCAACCGAGAAGAGGAGGCGAAAAAAGAATACAAGCGACTGATAGAAAAGGTCCGAGGCGGAGCGCCTCAGGTTGATTCTTTTCGCGCGGTTGATGTGAATGGGATCTGGCCGGCTCCCTCCACCGATGGCTCCAAGGACAAGGCAATCGGGGATTCCCCCCTTACCAATGGGTCGAACAACAAGGGATCGGGCGGTGGCCTGTCCACCATCGGTGCCGCAGGTGCGGGTGTCGGCGGCGGTACCGCTGCCGCAGGCGTGGCCGCAAAGGGCGCCGTTTCGGATTCCGCCAATGCCTCCGCCACGGCTTCGAATGCCGGCCTGTCCGCCGCCGGTATGTCGGGTGGGACGGGCCGTTCCAATGTGCCGGGATTCGATGGAGTCGGAAGCGGTTCCCGCTCGGACGGGCTGGTGTACGATCCGGCGACCGGCAGGTGGGCCTACCGCAAGGACCACATGTCGGTCGATGGCGGCATGGACGGTCTGAACGGTGCGGGCTCGCTGCATGGTGGCCTGGGGCGTACGGCGATGGCGGCCAGCGCCGGCGTGGGAGTCGGCAGCACCTTGGCTGCGGGGCGTCTCGCGGGCTCGGGTTCGTCCATGGGTGTACTCAGCGGTGGTGCCGGCGGCGCCGGCGGTGCGGGGTTGGCCTCGCTGAGCGGTGCTGGCATGGGATCGTATTATGCGAACGAGCCGGTGCGGGCAACCGCCGTATCCTCATCGATCAAGGGCGCCACCGGCATGGCAGCGGGTCTGCCGAGAACCGGGTCGGCATCTTCCGCGGAGGCGGCTTCCACGCGTGGCATGACTCCGGCGATGATGGGTGCCGGGCGTGGTGCCTCTTCGAGCAAAGGTGACAAGCGCCATAACACGTTGGGGTATATCACCCTCAGGATCGTAGACGACGACGAATTCATTCCCAAGCCGCTCGCAGCGATGGCAGGCCATCGCAAGCGCTCGGGCGAGTGACCGAAACCACTGGAAGAGAGAGGAAGGGGAAACCGCTTATGGCATCACAATGCATACTTTACAATCCTGACGATCTGGCTAAAACGGCGCAGGCATACCAGGAAGCCTCCAACGGGTTTGCTACGGCGAAATCCGCATTCGTGAAGACCGGAGCCGGCAACCCCGGCTTTGGTTTGTTCATGATGGCGTTATATCCTCCATATATTGCGTGCAAGATTGCGACGCAAGGGTATCTGGGCAATATCGGGCAGATGGCGGAAAAGCTGTCTACGGCGTTGCAAGGCGCATCGGAAGACAGTCAGCAGGTCGAATGCAAGTGCCAGGACCGGATCGATAACCTGCAAAAGCAGATTGATGAACACGGCGAACGCCTTACGGCACTCGAGAACAAGCAACATGACAGCGACGTCATTGGCGGTGGTGCAGGCGGTACCGGCACCGTTGGTGGCGGTGGTGTCGTTGGTGGCGGTGGCTCGGCCGATTCTTCCGGCGCCTCCGGAATGCACAGCATTTCGACACCGGCACAGGGGTCGTCAGCGGATACCTCGACGGGCGAAACCGACGATGCGCGGACTTCATATGCTCCGATCGCCACCGCGAACGGGGCCGGTTCCGGTACACGGCAAGGTGCGGGAGCGGCCGATGCCGTGCAGCCGACCGACCAGAAGACCAAGGACACCATCAACACCGTCGGTATCGATACCAATGGTGATGCCAAGGATGATTATTCCCTGAACCTTACGGGGGGTGACATCCATGCGACGGTATTGGAGGACGGTTCCATCAAACTGTCCAAACGGGACTCCGCATCCGTGCCGATGCCTCCCGGGGCCAACGCGGGGAAATCCGGCTCCTTCAGCATCGATGCCGACCACGATGGCAAGGATGATGTTTCCATGACTCCCGATGCGGGTGCGGACGCCCGCATCAGCATATTCGACAAGGACGACTCCAAATATGCGGCCATCGATTTCGACAATGATGGCGACTATGACGCCGCGGTGCGCATCGGCGACTCCGAGATGGCGCGTGAGGCCATGCGTAAGGAGACGGAGGAATCGGTGTGGCGGTCCATCGCGGCCAAGGATCCGCTAGGCAGAACAGCCGACGAATTGAAATCGCTGTATCAGGACCGCGACATCGTGGAGCTGCCTCAGCGCAGTGAGATCAAATAGAAAGGAGGCGTCGTAACATGACTGATTCCTCATCGGAGCCAACATACTCATGGGCGAAAAGGGTAAACGACAATAAGGGACTTTTCGAATCCGCCGGAGCGATCGCAAAGCAGGCTTTGGAATCGTCTCAACAGGTTTCGGCGGCGGGATCGGCTGCCGAAAAGGGCCTGACGGAGAAGATTCATGGTGGTTTCGCCAAGGCGCTCATTGCCATTACGGCGGTTGACGCGTTATGCAAAGCCATCTTCGGATACAGTCCCGTCGATGAGTGGATCAAGAAGCCATTCTTCGGTGATTGGGATGATCTGCGTGCCACCGCCAACCAATGGCGGGCGTTGGCCGAATCGCTGAGTGCGCTGCAAAGTGCCGTGCGCAACGTCTCCTCCAATGTCGATGAGACGTCCTGGTCCGGCAAGGCGGCCGATCTGTTCGTCATTCGTAACAATAGCCTTGCGGAGACTGCCGGCAAGGGGCCGCAGCCGTGCCTCGAAGTGGCGCAGGCGCTGGAGGCCCTGGCGGATGAGGTCGATGGAACGTTCGACATGGTCATGGACGGAATCGAACTGCTTATCGAACTGCTGGCCGCGGATGCCGCCGAATTCAGCATACCGGTTGTGGGACCGCTCGTCGGAACCGCCCAGGCTGCGGTCGATGTCGGGGTGGCGATTGACTTTGCCGTGAAAGTGACGGAATATATCGCCACGTTGTTGGGAGCCATCGCTGATTTCGTCGGGGTTGCATCCACCATGGTGAATCTGACGAGCGAATCCCAGTCGGCATTGGACCAGTTCGGTACCGGAAGCGGCGGTGCCAGTGGCGGCAGCGCCACCGCTGGCGGCGGTGGCGGCTTTGGTGGCGGCGGTGGTGGCGGCGCATGGTAGGGCCGCTCGTGTAATGCCGATATTCATGCCATGTAATTGCACAATATAGAAGGAGCGCCATGGGAAACGTGGATATTGAAATTTTCATGCAACGTCTGGATGCGATTTCCGCTCGACGCAAAGCGATGCAATCCGAGCTTGCCCGAGAGAGGCATCGTGTCGACGAACTGATCGCCGAACGCAGGAAGAACATCGAGGAGCGGCGTCGCAAAGGCGACAACGGTCGTGCTTGGCAGGTGCTGCAGCAGCGCATCGACATGGGTGAAACCTGTGAGAGTGACATTCTTTCGGGCATCGACAAGTCCCCGGAGGCGCGTGAGGTGCGCGGGTATGCCGGCAAGCTGGCGGGCTATATGCGCGATTATGTTGAGGATGTGGATGATCCGGACAACGAAGCCGCTCAGGGACGCGTCAAACTGGACGAACAGATGAAGCGTCTGCATGATCTGGAATCGCGACTGAATGTCCAGGCATGATGGTGGTGCGGCATCCGCACCATCCGCGGAATCCGTCAGGCGGGGCGGTCATGGCGGCGCGCGGCCGGTAGTGCAGCGGAGCCTGGATGGTGTGGCTCTCGCCAGTGCCGCATTGTTCGGTTTCGTCGCGGTCGTCGCACTGACGGCATCCTTGATGTCTCCGTCCGTGCAGGAGCAGGCGCGTGATACGCCGATGGTCCTGTTCGCCGGAATGACGCTGGCGGTAGCGTTGTGTGACTGGCTATGTCTGAAAGGCATCCGTGACCATGACCGTGCCATGTCGTTGGGCGCGTTCGCGTGTTCGGTGATGCTGGCCGTATGCGGTGGCGCGGCGGCCTCATTCATGATTCGATGCACGCAGCCGATGACGGCCGGTGCGCTGTTCGCATCCTGCTACGTGGCTGTGAACATGACGCTGATGATGGTCCTTGTCGCCGATCCGACCATCGGAGGGGCAATCGTTGCTACGTTTGCGTCGTCGGTGCCCTTGATGCTGATATGCGCCGTCGCACTGATCCATACGCTGCATGTGCGGTTGCTGGTCGGTTTCGTGCTGACCGTGGCGGTCTGCTGCCTGCAGATGCTGCCCAATATCGTGATGCATGTGCCGGACCGCTATCTGGTGGAATGGCGCACCTACATGACTCGTCGTTGGACGGTACGCGGCGGTATTCCGGAAAAGTCCCGCGTACTTACACGGGCCGATGTACATGACGACATGCAGACGTTTCTGGCACGGTATTCCACCGGTTTCACGATATGCATGATGCTGATGTTGCTGACATATGCGATAGTGGCCGATTCCTGTGCGTTCGACCAGCCGTATGATCGCATCGGCTTCCTGACGCTCAGTGCCGCGCTGTTCCTGTTCCTCACCCTGAAGCCACGTCAGTCCGGTCGTCCCTTCGAACGATACCTGATGCGCCTTGGCGGTGTCACCGTGCTGCTGATCTGGTGCATGCATATGCCGCATGCGCTGCCGGATTGGGGGCAAGCCTTGCCGTTGGCGTGCATGCTGACCGTTGGCGCGTTGGGATTGACCATGGCATTCGGCATGCTCGCCCAGCATGGCGGATTCCATTCGCTCGCATTGTCCCGCATCGGCGACGTACTGTGCTTCGCCTCCATGATGTGCACGCCGCCGGCGACGTTCTTCGCCGTCGGCGCCTTGGAATTCATAAGGGGGTTATGATGACCGCCTCGACACCGATCACTCGTTTTCGCCCGGCCGACGCGGCCAGACAATGTGAGGCCTCCTTCATTGATTTGGGATTCGTGGTGGCGTGCGCGGGTGTCGCCGCCCTGATCAGCCACGACATCACGGTGACGGCCATGATTGCGCTTGAAGCGGTGGCGGTGCTTGCAGTGGGTGAAGGTTCCCGAGGCATAACCCCGGGCAATATGATGCTTGGGCTGCGAACGGTCCGGGTCGAAGGCATGCATGATGCCACAGCCGGGGTGCTTCCCGCCGGAATGGGACGCATCCTCATCAAATACTGCATGTTGATCGCCTCACTGCTGGCTGCATTCGTAGGGCTCCCGATAGTCATGTGTTCGCCGCTGTTCTCCGGGAACGATCTCAACCAGGGATGGGCGAACAGGCTTGCCTCGCTGGCAAGCGTCGATATCCGCCAGCCCATCGTCGTACAGGCAAGGGCACCGCGTCAACGGATCGCCATGGCGGATGAGTCGAACCCATCCATACCACGGACGGTGGCAAGAAGACCATCCTCGTTGCCTACGGTCGCTTTGCCTCCTCACCCCAAGCCGGCTTCGGCAGCGCCGGCGGTACCGGCCATGCCGGTACCCGTCGCACCGGCACCGCACATCATCATCTTCTTTGAAGACGGTTCCAAACAATCGCTCGACATCCCCTCCACACTGGTTCTCGGCCGCAGGCCCGCAGCACAGCAACCGGAAGACGCCGTGCTCGCGGTGCCGGACCACACCGGCACCGTATCGCGTAGCCATGCACGACTTGAAATCACCGAGGATCATCTGTGGATCACCGATCTAGGCAGTACCAACGGAACGAAAGTCGTCAACGAAAACGGCGAGGAAACCAGGTTGAAGGCGCGGCAACGATTCCCCATCCACACCAGAAACCGCATTTTCCTAGGTGACATGGGATGCAGCATCATCATGTCGACAAGCAGGAGGAAACACGCTCGTGAGCGCTGAAGAAACGCAGGCCAGCAGACTCGAAGGCCCGAAAACGCCCAAAGGCAGGGTCGTGCTGCAACCTCCGCCGGAACTCGAGCCCAGCGATGGCGTCAACACGCTGCTCACTTCGCTTGTGCCGTTGCTGGGCGCCATCAGCGCCATGGTCATGATGCTGATGACCAATTCAGGACTGACCGGCATACTCACCGGCGGCATGTTCATGGTCTCGTCATTGGGATTCGTGGTGGTCAATGGTTTTCGCCAGCGTTCACAACGCATGGCCAACCTGACCGCTTCACGCAGGGAATACCTCACCTATCTGACCGGACTGCGAAAAACCGTACGCGCCGCAGGCCGCAAACAGCGTAACGCGGCGCTCTGGAACGCGCCATCGCCGCAATCCCTGACGGCGCTCGCGGAAGAACCGGAACGTCGCTGGGAACGCATCCCCGCAGACGAGGACTTCATGGTCCTGCGCTGCGGCACCCAGGAGGTGCCGCTCTGCCTCAAACTCGAATCGCCCGAACTGCCGCCCTTGGCGCAGCTTGATCCCGTTTCGGCCTCGGCGGCGCATCGATTCATGCTGGCGCATCAATCCCTGCGCAACATGCCCTACACCATAGATATGCGTGCCTTCAAACGTGTGGAGCTCCTGGGCGACATCGAGCATACGGAGGCGCTCGCCCGCGCGCTGGTCTGCCAGGCGGCCGTATGGCATTCGCCGGAACATCTGCGTGTGCTCGTGCTGACTTCCGTCGAACATGCGGGCCGATGGGATTGGATCCGCCTGCTGCCGCACTCCCACACGCTTAACGAGGAGTTCGATGAAGGGTGGAAAGGCGCGTCTTCGACACCTTCCGGCCTGGGCCGGTTCATGGTGACCACCAACACCCACATGGTCGACGGCCTCGTTGGGGATGATGTGGTCAACCGCAATCGATACACCGGTGATGACGAGATATCCCCGCATGTGATCGTGATCAACGACGGTTTCGATCGCGACACGCTCGCCAAGGAGACCCGACTGTTCTCCTCGGATGGACTCGGAGGCGTCACCGTCATCGACATGCCCAGTCAATGGGGCGAACTCGAAGAGGACGATGTGCTACGAGTCCTCTTTTCGCAGGCCGTGATCGAAGAAGGCCTGAACGTGCTCGAAAGCCACGATGCCGACATGGTGGAGCTTTTCTCAACCACCATCAAGCCGATACGAATCGAACCGGACGGACTGACGGTGGGTGAGGCCCTCGCCGTCGCGCGTCGCCTCGGCGATGCGCCATCGCAGGAACGCTCCGACAACGGCGCGCAATCCGCAAATGCACGCAAGAAATCCTCCGAACTGCCGGATCTGCTGGGCATCAGCGACATCCGCAACATCAATCTGAACGCATTGTGGGCATATCGGACGGGCAAGGAACGGCTCCGCGCACCGATCGGCCTGTTCGATGACACCAGCACCGCGTATCTCGACATCAAGGAGATGGGTCAGCGCGGCATGGGCCCGCATGGCGTGCTGGTCGGTGCGACCGGTTCGGGCAAATCCGAGGTGCTGCGAACGCTGGTACTCTCCCTGGCCTTGAGCCATTCGCCCGATCAACTCAATTTCGTGCTCATCGATTTCAAAGGCGGTGCGACCTTTGCGGGAATGGACGGCATGCCGCACATCTCGTCCATCATCACCAATCTTGGCAGGGAGGCGTCGCTGGTCGACCGTATGGAAGACGCCTTGGACGGCGAGATCAACCGCCGTCAGGAGCTACTGCGCGATGCCGGCAATCTGGCGAACATCACCGAATACGAAGATGCCAGAGTCAATGGCGGGCGTACCGATCTGAAGCCGTTGCCATCCTTGCTGGTGGTGGTGGATGAGTTCTCCGAACTGCTCAAAGCCAAGCCGGACATCGTACAGTCCTTTGTACGCATCGGCGCGGTGGGCCGCTCACTCGGCATACACCTGCTGATAGCCTCGCAGCGTCTTGAACAAGGCAAGCTACGCGGTCTGGACGAGCATCTGTCCTATCGCATCGGTCTCAAAACGTTCTCTGCCTCCGAATCCCGGGCGGTGCTGGGCATTCCGGACGCCTACGAACTGCCGAGCCTACCGGGCATCGGCTACCTGAAGTCCCCGGACGGCACCATCACACGATTCCGCGCATCCTACGTTTCCGGCGCACCAAAGGATCTTCCGGGAGAGACCACCACATTCCAATATGCCGTCGAACAGATGCGCGGCAAAGGCACGCCGGCCCACGTGGTGTGGCTACCGCCGCTGATCACGCCGAATTCCCTCGACGACTTCATGCCCGACCTGACCGTCACCGAACAATATGGTTTGATCTGCCCGAGCTGGAGGGCCCGCGGCACGTTGCTCGCCCCATGCGCGCTTGAAGATCGGCCTCGCGAACAGAAACGCGAAATCATGGCGCTCGACCTATCCGGTGCGGGAGGTCACGTGGCCGTGGTGGGCGGACCCCTCAGCGGCAAGAGCATGATGCTGCGCTCCATCGTCGCATCGCTGGCATTGACGCATTCCCCGCTGGAGACGCAATTCTACGTCATCGACTGCGGCGGCGGTACGTTCGCCTCCATGGAAGCCCTGGAACACATCAGTGGCGTGGCTTCCGGCAACGAAGAGGAGAAAGTGCGCCGTACGCTTGCCGAAGTCTCCGGCATCATCGACTCCCGCGAGCGCTTCTTCAAGGAACGGCGCATCGACGGCATGGACACCTATCGTCGGCGTCGCGCCGCGGGACAGGTCGATGACGGGTATGGCGATGTGTTTCTGGTCATCGACGGCTGGGGAGTGTTCCGTAACGATTATGAAGAGTTGGAAGCCAAGGTGCAACAGATTGTCGCACGCGGTCTGACCTTCGGCGTGCATGTGTTGCTGAGTGCCAACCGGTGGTTGGAGATTCGGGCCAATATCGGCGATCTGCTCGGCACCAAGCTTGAATTGCGCCTCGGGGATCCAGGTGATTCCCAGATCGATCGCAAGATCGCCGCCACCGTGCCCAAGGGGACTCCGGGCCGTGGCCTGAGCATGGCGAAACTGCACATGCTTGCCGCGTTGCCACGTATCGATGGTGGGCACGACGCCGCTACGGTGGGCGACGGCATCGCCGATCTGATCGCCAAGGTGCATGCGGCCTGGAAGGGTAGGCCGGGCCCGAAACTGCGTCTGCTGCCTACGAATCTGCCGTATGCCGCGCTCGCTGACGCCGTGGCGGGGCAGGACGTCTCCGAAAGTCTCACCCATGGCAGGATGGTCATCGGCATCAATGAAAACGCCCTCGCTCCGGTGGTGTTGGATCTGCATAGGGAGCCGCACTGCTACCTGTTCGGGGATTCCGGCTCCGGCAAGTCCACGTTCCTGCGATTGGTGATCAACGAGATCGTGCGTGGATACCCGGATGGCAAGGCGAAAATCTTCATGGTGGATTATCGGCGCGCCAACCTCGCCCAGATTCCGGACTCGCATATGGGAGCATACCTGACCAACGACACGATGGCCACGGAACAGCTTGCGGAGCTCGCGGATTTCCTGTCGACCCGCATTCCGGGGCCGGACGTGACCGCCGAGCAATTGCGCAATCGTTCATGGTGGACGGGCTCGGAAGTCTATGTGCTGGTGGATGACTATGATTTGGTCGCGACCAGTCGAAGCAATCCATTGCGTGCGTTGGTGCCGCTTCTGGCGCAGGCCGGCGATCTGGGGCTGCATGTCATTGTGACCAGGCGTACCGGCGGCGCGAGCCGTGCCATGTATGATCCGGTATTGCAGTCGTTCCAGGATCTTGGCATGCCCGGCATCCTGTTGTCGGGCGATCCGAACGAAGGCCAGCTGATCGGCAGGGTCAAGCCGGTGAGGGCCGTGCCGGGCCGTGCGCAGATCGTCACGCGTGACGAAGGGCTTTTCGTGGCGCAGCTCGCCACGCTTGCCATCAAGGAGTAGGAGCGGCACGGCGCGTGTTAACGATGTTCGTAACATGCGCATGGAACGATGATGCATTATGGATAAACAGCAAGAGTTTGCGCTGCGCACCGTCGAGGAACGCGACGTGCGCTTCATTCGCCTGTGGTTCACGGATGTGCTGGGAACATTGAAATCCGTTGCCATCGCACCTGCGGAACTTGAGGCCGCATTCGAGGAGGGGCTCGGATTCGACGGTTCCGCGGTGGAAGGTCTGACGCGCGTGTCCGAAGACGATATGATCGTCAAGCCTGACCCGTCCACCTTCCAGATTCTTCCATGGCGCGGCGGTCCGCAGGGTACCGCGCGCATGTTCTGTGACGTGCTCACCCCTGATGGAGAGCCGTCGCTGGGAGATCCGCGTCATGTCCTCAAGCAGGCCTTGGCCAAGGCCAAGGAGCGGGGCTTTACCTTCTACGTGCATCCGGAAATCGAGTTCTACCTGTTCGAGAAGCAGGACGATTGGTCCAAGTCGCCGACGCCGATCGACGAAGGCGGATATTTCGATCACGTGCCGCGCAGTCCAGGCATGGACTTCCGTCGTGCCACCGTGAACATGCTCGAGCAGATGGGCATTTCGGTGGAATACTCGCATCATGAGGCGGGTCCCGGTCAGAATGAGATCGATTTGCGGTATGCGGATGCGCTCACCACGGCCGACAACATCATGACCTTCCGTACCGTGGTCAAGGAGATTTCGCTGGAGCGCGGCATCCACGCCAGCTTCATGCCGAAACCGTTCTCCGACGCTCCGGGCTCCGGCATGCACACGCACCTGAGCCTGTTCGAAGGCGACGCCAACGCGTTCTATGAGGCCGGTCAGGAATTCAACATGTCCATGACCGCCCGCCAGTTCGCCGCCGGCATCCTGTACCATGCGGCGGAAATCTGCGCGGTCACCGACCAATACGTCAACTCCTACAAGCGACTGTGGGGCGGCGCCGAGGCGCCGAGCTACATCTGCTGGGGACACAACAACCGTTCCGCTCTGCTTCGCATCCCGCAATACAAGCCGGGCAAGGGCAACTCCGCACGTATGGAGTTCCGTGCGCTCGATCCGGTCGCCAATCCGTATCTGGCGTATTCTGTGCTGTTGGCCGCAGGCCTTGACGGCGTCGATAAGCAGATGCAGTTGGGCGAGCCGACCAGCGACGACGTGTGGGAGCTCACCGATGCCGAACGTCAGGCCATGGGCATTCAGCCGTTGCCGGAGTCACTTGACGAGGCGTTGAAGATCATGGAGAAGTCCGATTTCGTGGCCGGAGTGCTCGGCGAGCATGCCTTCGAGTATTTCCTGCGCAACAAGCGTCAGGAGTGGGAGGAATATCGTCAGCAGGTCACGCCGTACGAGCTGAAGAAGTATCTGCCGAAGCTGTGATTGCCGGGCGGCTCGCGTTTACGACCGTAGGCGTTTGATCGAGGAGGTCCGTCATCCAATCGGCTTGGATGACGGACCTTTTGCATGCGGTCCTCGTGCGCCGCCTCCCGTTCGGAAGACCTAGCCGCGCGGATTGCCGAACCAGCTCGAATAGATGATGGCGAAATTACGGTTGCCATATGACGAACAGGCGTCGCCTTCTCCGGCCCCTGCCTCCAATGCGGCCGTATTCGGCTGATATGGCGTGTAGATGTACAGCAGTGCGGTCGCCTTGTTTCCGATATACACGTTCGTGCCGCCGCATTCGGCATTCGGATGGTACTGGATGTAGTTGAGAGCGCCGGCATGGTAGCCGTAATCGTCTTCATGCTGCACGTAGTACTGGTATCGCTTGGCTGCGCCGTACACCTGTTTGAAGAATCCCGCATATTCCGGATCGCAGTTCGCATCGTCCGGGCAACTCAGGCCCATCGCAGACTTGTACTGGAAGTCGCTCGGGTCGGTGGCGGTGAGCAGATGCTGCTCCTTCTGCAGTACGGTGAGCAGCACTTTCTGGCTTACCCCGCAGGCCTTGCCTGATTTGTAGATGATCGCCGCGGCGCTTTCGTTCTTGCCGCCTTCGTATGCCTCGCAGTATTCGTTGGCCGACTGTGATTCGGTATCGAAGGTCATGGTCTTGAGGCACCGTTCGCCCGAACATGCCGCTCCCTGCTCCTCGATGAAGGATCGGACCTGTGCTTCGCTCAAAGCGTTGCCGTTGAAGAACTGCCCGTCGGAGATGATGTTGCCGGGATTGAAATCGTATTGCGCCTGCAGCTGATTCTGCGTCTTCTCGGCCTGTCCGACTTCCACACGCCAGCTGACGAAGCGCACCAGACCCACGACCAAGGCGATTGCGATGATGATGACAAGCAGCGTCCTGCAGAGCATACCGACTCGTTTCCTGAGGCCAGCCTTTTTCCAGGTGTTGCGCAAGGACCTGAGATGGGGGAGTCTGCGCCGAGGGTTACGTTTGCGACGTTTTGTGCTTGTCATTGTGCCATATTGTAGCGCGCCAGCCTAGGGTCGATTTCGTAAGTTGAATGAACATAGTCAGCATGTGGAATTCGGATGCGTCGAAAGGGTGGAAAGGGGGCAGGGCCCGTCTAAAGTTGGCAATCGTTTCGTGATATGCAGAACGATTGACGAGAGAGTGACGTATGACGCACAACGTGAAGAAGGACCGATTTTTCAATCTTCCGGTGACGATTCTCGTGGCCTTGAGCTTCATGCTGGGCATGAGCGAGTTCATCATGGTCGGCATCCTGCCGGATATCGCGGCCGGACTGAAGGTATCCGAAGTGACCGTCGGTAATCTGGTTTCGTTATTCGCGCTTGTCTACGCACCGGTCACGCCGCTCGGCTCGGCCTTGTCGGCGCGCTTCCCGCGCTTCGCCACGCATCTGACGCTGGTCGGCGTCTTCCTGCTCGGCAACGTGCTGTGCGCGTTCGCGCCCAACTATGGCGTGCTCGTCATCGCGCGAATCCTCATCGCACTCGTCTCCGGTACGCTTGTGGCCATTGCCATGACGTACGCTCCCGATGTGACGACGGAACGATATCGCACGAAATTCATCGCATGGGTGTTCTCCGGCTTCTCCATCGCATCCGTCGTGGGGGTACCGGTCGGCACATGGGTGGCGAACGTGTTCGGCTGGCGTTGGGCGTTCCATCTGGTCAACGTGCTCACTGTCGAGCTCATCGTGCTGATGGTCATCGTATTGCCGCGCAACAGCCATATCGTGAAGATCGGCTTCCTGCCACAGTTTCGCCTGTTCTTCGACCGGCGCATCCAGCTCGGCGTGCTCGATGTGGTGTTCGGTGCGGCCGCGAGCTACGTGTTCTACACGTACCTGACGCCGATCATGCGCGACGAGGTGCATGTGCCGGAACGGTATTTGAGTGTCGGACTGGTGATTTTCGGCGCAGCCTGCCTGTGGAGCAACCTATACGGCGGCAAGCTCGCGGACCGGGGCAGAGGAGTGGAACCGCTGACGCATATCCGCCCGATCTATTGCGCGCATGCGGTGCTCATGGCGTCGCTGATCGCGGCACATTGGGTGCCGGTGTACGGCGCGCTGCTGCTCGTGGTACTCGGCATGTTCATGTACTTGCAGAACTCCGCATCGCAGGTGCTGTATATGGATGTCGCCTCGCAGTCGCATCCGGGATCGTTGAACCTTGCCGCGTCGCTCAACTCCATGTCGTTCAATATCGGCATCGCTCTCGGCTCCGCTGTCGGCGGCGTGGTCAACGGCCATGTCGGTCTGATGTGGCTCGGCCCCGTCGGCGCGCTGTTCCTGTTGTGCGCCATCGCCATCACCACAATGCTGCGCCCGTTCGTCGCACGTGAACGTGAATTCTACTCGCGTGGCAAATAGCGCCGAGTGAGCGGAACTCACGTTCACGTCTCGGTCAAAAACCGGGCAATCGGTCAGTTGAGCGCCTTCTTGATGCGTTGCAGACTGATCGGCTTTGGGGTGCCGAGTTCCTGCGCCCAGAGGGACACGTAGAATTCCTCGAGCATCCAGCGTACGGTTTCGGCCTGTTTCATGAGCGTTTCATGGCGTGGACCGGCCGGTTCGCGTTGGGCTTTCGCCATGGTTTTGTCGACGAGCTGTTTG
>ERZ773066.1078-NODE-1078-length-14302-cov-3.465010_pt1 | contig 14302 bp, 11 predicted proteins | sample MGYA00580573_ERZ773066 | MGnify/ENA primary metagenome ERZ773066 (study PRJEB29015, sample SAMEA2738128) | human oral metagenome | biome: human oral; feature: human-associated habitat; material: saliva | place: China | collected 2203 ... | reverse complement strand
CTGAACAGGTCTCACCCCTTCACAATTCCCCCCGCTCCATGCGTGTCAGCTGCTGCCAGTGACGGTACATCGTTGACATAGCGAGGATGAAGGCGAGAATCTCGGCGATGGGTCCCGCGTACAGTGCACCGTCCAGCCCAAAGATGTGCGGCAGGAGGATGAGCAGCGGCAGGAGGAAGAGTCCCTGCCGCGAGAGGGAGAGCATGAGCCCCGTTCGCACGCTGCCGATCGCCGTGAAGTAGTTAACGGTGAGCGGCTGGACGCCGCTGATGCAGACCATCATCAAATAGATGCGCAGATATTTTTCGGCAAAGTCAAAATAGAGCTCTGACCCGCCGCCGAAGATGGCGGTGATTTGGCGTGGAAAGAGCTGAAAGACCAGAAAGATTGCCATGCTTAAAAGCAGTGCAAAAACAAGCCCCTTGCGATAGGTCTCCTTGATGCGCCCGTAGTTCCCCGCCCCCATATTAAAGCTGAAGATCGGCTGACATCCCTGCGCAAGGCCGACGGTAAAGGCGATCAGCACACTGTTGAGCTTCGTGACGATCCCCGCCACAGCGAGCGGAATATCCGCACCGTAGACACTCGCCGCACCATAGTGCGTGAGGATATTGTTGAGCGTAATGCCGACGGTCATCATGATGATCTGATTCAAAAAATTCGATAAGCCCAGTTTGGCGATACGGAGCATCTCATGCCCCCGCGTCCGCAGCATGGAGCGCACGATGGGAAACGCCTGAAAGCGGGAAAAATAACGAATACATACGAGGAATGAGACGATCTGTGCCATGACGGTAGCGAGCGCCGCCCCCTCCATTCCCCAGCCGAATCCGAGCATGAAGAGAGCATCCAGCAAAATGTTCAGAACGGCACCGCTGACCATACACCGCATTGCATAGGACGGCGCACCATCCGCGCGGATAAGCATACTGTTCGCCGTGAAAAAGAGGAGAAACGGCAGTCCGCATGCCGTAATTCCGAGGTAACACTGTGCATACGGCAGAACGTTCTCCGTCGCCCCGCAGAGCAGGAGCACAGGCGTCTGGAACATGAAAATAAGACAGCCGAGCAGGATGCCGAACGCGGCGGACATGACGAGCCCCGTGCCGACGTAGCTGCGTGCTGCGTCCTGTGCCTTTGCCCCCATAGAGAGGTTGAAATTTGCCGCCGTCCCGATACCCACGAGCTGCGCCAGTCCCGTAGAGAGAATCACGATGGGAAAGGCGGTATTCGTCGCGGCGTTTCCTAGGATGCCGACCGTATGCCCGATGAAGATCTGATCCGTGATGTTGTAAATCGTATTGACGAGCATACTGACGATGGCGGGCAGGGCAAACCTGCGAATCAGCCCGCCTACGGGTGCGACAGCAAGCGGATTCTCCTTTGGTGTCACAATGGATTCCGTCATAACGCTCTCCTGACTAGCGTGGTATCATCAGTGTCCCTATCCACGGACAGACAGCGCACACTGCGAAAATGCATATCCCCTTGATGTTTCAATCTCATCAGTCCCTATATAATATCATAAAGATGTGAAAACTTCTGTGCATTTTGCACCATTTGATGGTTCACACGACTACATCCCTTTTGCCGAACACCGACAGTTTATGGTATACTACCGACAGAACAACACAGAGAAAGAATGCGGCACGACGGGAACGGGAGGTCATACTATGATAAAACTGCCAAAGATCGCACTCGGCACATGGGCATGGGGCAACGACGGCACATTCGGCACAGCGTACACGGAGGATCAACTGCGCCCCGTCTTTGACTCCGCCATGCAGCATGGGCTGACCCTCTGGGACACAGCTTATGCATACGGGATCGGCACAGCGGAGAAGACGCTCGGCGCATTCCTCAAGGGACGTGCACGCGACAGCTTTCTCCTCTCGGATAAGCTCACACCGCAGTGCATGGATGAGTCGTCCGCCAGTCCCGTCGCGGATATGTGGGCCATGCAGAAAAAGCTGCTCGACACAGACAGCATCGCCATCTACTGGGTGCACAACGCAACTGAAGCACCGCAGTGGATCGAGCGCCTTGCGGCATTCTTCGAGAAAGCGGAACACACGCCCATCATCGGCGTATCGAACCACAACATGGGACAGATCGAGGAGGCCGATGCAGTCCTCCAACATCATGGACTGAAACTCGGTGCGGTACAGAACCACTTCAGCCTGATCAACCGCGCCTCCGAGGAAGCTGGTATCCTTGACTACTGCCACAAGAAGGACATCGCCTTTTTCTCCTACATGGTGCTCGAACAGGGTGCGCTCACGGGACACTACAGCACGCTGTATCCGATGCCGGCAGACGCGGCACGCGCGGCGGTCTACAACCCGATCATGGATAAGATCGACACGCTGAATCTCTCGCTCAAGCTGCTCGCAGACAAGTACAAGGCGAACATCGCCCAGATCTCCATCGCATGGGCGATCGGCAAGGGCACGGTTCCCATCATCGGCGTGACCAAGGAACACCACGTTACCGATGCACTGAGTGCAACGGAGATAACACTCACCGCCGAGGAGATCACCCTCCTCGAGAGCACGGCGGACAAGCTCGACTTTGACATCATCCGTGACTGGGAAAAAGAGATGGTGTAGATCAGCACAAATGCAAAAAGGCTGCGGTACGAAGTGTATCCCCGTACCGCAGCCTTTTTGCATTCCAAATCATTTCCTCAGGCAATATCCTCGCCGACGCAGACCGTCCGCGTATCGATGCTGCCGATGTGAACAGGCAGCTCACAGAGTTCCGTCATGCTCGCCTCATACGAGTATACTGGCCCCCCATCGATCTGGCACACCTCATCGTATCAGTGATTTCTTAAAGCACTTGCTTGGTATAGCATGAGAATCGCATGGAGACAATGATAAAATTGGCAGATGGCGGTGTTTTTGTCACAATGCGTGAATATTTTTGGCTCATCAGAATGTCATGCGTACCCCCGTGCGCCAAATACGCCCATCGGAGGCAAGTGCTTTGCTTGATTTGTCAAAAATATTGTCAATGCCGAGATAGGCACTAAAGCGGTCGCTGAACTTCTTGCGTATGACAAAATTCATGAGGCTGAGTTTGGCATCACGCGATACAGTAGCCGGGCCGACTCGTTCTGAATAGCGATAGCCGTTTGTCCAGTCATTCCACAAGATAGCATCAATCCCGCTTTTCGGATTCTCATAGCTAAGCTGCAGGCTTGCCGTATGGCGGGCCCGTCCCTCCAGCCGCTTCCCTGTCGTGTCATCCCGCGCATCAAGATACGTGTATGTTCCGCGCAGAGAAAATCCCGCACCCAGAGGACGCCTAAGTTCCGCCTCGACCCCCTGCATCGTTGCACTCGATACGTTCTCATAGACGCCGTTTGCCAACATATGGAATGTCGGGAAAGGTACAGGTGTGAGCGTCGTATTGATATTGATGAGGTCATCGACCTTGTTGTGGAAATAGGTCAGTTTGCCAAAGTGCTTCCCTCGCTCTGCCTCAATGCCCAAATCAAAGTTGAGTGCCTTCTCGGGCTGCAGATTCGGATTGCCGTGGATATGTACCACCATCGCGGCATTGGGGGTATGCTGCCAGTCAAAGTAGAGCTCACTTGCGGTCGGAGCACGATATGCTGTCCCGACGTTTGCTTTGATGCGCGTGTTCTTGCTGAGCTGATATGTCGTGCCGAGTTTTCCCGTCACCTCTGTACCAAACGTGTCATTATAATCCCAACGAACAGAGGGTATCAGCAGCCATTTGGGACTTATATACCACTCATCCTGCAGATAGAGCGCGGCATACTTCATCGTGCTGTCGCCAAGGTGATTGGTAATGCCTTCTCGAACGAGCGTCCCCGAGCCTTGGATTCGTGTGCTCTCCATATCCTCCACACGATATTCGCCGCCAAAGGTCACCAGATGATTGTCGCCGAGCTGCACACTGCGTTTCCCATCCAAAATATAGGAATTGAATTTCATCACGTCGAAGCTGGAAAGCGCGCCAGTGAGACGATTTCGCGTATTCTGATCCTTGTTGAAATACGTATAATACGCCCGCAGGTCATAGCTTCCGCGTTTGTCTTCTCCGGACAGCGTTACCCCCGTAGAAATACGGTCATGATCGTAATCTGTTCCCTGCGTCGCCGAATCCTTCATATAGAGATTCTCGCGCAGATAGTCGAGAAACACATCCACTCGTTTATTTTTTGCAAGATCCATGCGTCCATCGATATTGAAGAAGTATTTATCCCCATACATATTACTTGCCGCATTTGTGCCGCGCTCACGAATATCCGCCATCTTAAAGCTCGACGAGAGTGCCCACTTTCCCCTCTTCTTGCGTTCCACACGGATGCCGCCGTCTTTTTGCCGCGTTGTCCAGTCCGCCAAGACACTCACGCTGTCTTTCTTTGGTGTCTTTCGAATGATGTTGATGACGCCGCCAAGTGCATCCGCGCCGTAAAGGGAACTTGCTGCACCGCGCACGACCTCGATGCGGTCAACATCGTCCATATTGATGCGCTGAAGTTCATAGTAATTCGCCGTTTGACTCGTATCCTCAGTACGGATCCTTCGGCCATCGATGAGAATTAGGGTCTGATTCGTACTAAGCCCGCGAATGGCAGACTGATTGCCGACCATCCCGTTCTCACGTACATCAATACCGGCAGCCAGGCGGAGTGCCTGGACGAGATTCTCCGCCCCCATCCGATCGATGTCTTTACGTGTAATGACCTCCGCAGAAGCAGGTGACTCTCTCAGCATCTGTTCGGTACGCGATGCGGTGACAACGATGGCGTCTGTCTTGACCTGCAGCGGATCTGCATCCGCATCAGCCGCATAGGCCGGCAGGGTGAATGCACTGAGTACGGCAGTGGTCAGCAGGGCATTTCTCTTTCTCACAAGGGAATGAATCATGTAGAAGCTCTCTTTCTAAAGTTGTGATTCTCAAAAGGAATCGATGACTAAACGACAACAGGGCAAAGCGTACCGTAATGGGAGATTTGGCACGTGTACTAGTCCTCTGTATACATTGCATCTGCGAGCACCTGAAGCGCATCTGCTGCACGTATGCCCGGATTCACAGCGAAGAGGTCATACGGCAGGACATAGACACGTCCTTTCTTTACGGCAGAAACGTCCGCCCATGCAGGGTTTTCCTGCAGATCGTGACGCATCTTCGGCTCCAATGTTTCCGTCGGACCATGGACGATAATGAAGATAACATCGGGATTTTCCCGCGCGACAAACTCCATCGAGAGCGGTGCGTATGCACCATCTTCCTCTGCCGCATCTGCAATATTGCCGCCGCCAAGCATGTTGATGAGTCCGCCGGTAAAACACTTTCCCGTTCCCATATTAAAGCTGTCAGGTGCGCCAAATACGAGCAGGCTCTTCGGTGGTGTTTTTCCCTTCACTTGCTGCTCTACCGCGGCCATTTTTTCCTGAAGTGCAGAGACTGCATCCTCTGCCTTCTGCTCACTGCCCGTCAGGCTGCCGTAGAATCTAAGCGCCTCATAGAGAGAGGGAACATCATCAAGGGCACGGATGTAAATGGGGACTCCTGCCTCACCGAGCGTCCCTTCAAGATCTGTATGAAAGGGCACATTGGTACCGATGACGAGATCCGGCTGCAGGGAAAGGATCTTCTCCAGATCCGGCTGATGAATGATGCCGACCTCTTCGGCAGAGGCTGTTGCTGCCTGAACCTCCTCCGAAAGTGCCTGAGATGTCGGTTTCCCCACGACAGCATCCGCGCCGCCTGCTGCGACGAACAGATCCAGATTGGATGCGTTGAGGCATACGACACGCTTTGGATGGGCAGGAATGGACACCTCGCGCCCCGTGCTGTCCGTCACAGTCAGTTCAGTCGGCTGCGATACCTCCTTTTCTTTCGGCCAGAGCGTGAATACGACCGCAGCAATCATGCAGAGTACTGCAAGACTGACGATGATTTTACGCATACAAAACCTCTTTCTTCTCCCGTGCTACGCGCTGCGGAAAGCATAGCCGCGTACGCCGCCCTGCAAGCTCCATATCCCGTACGAGGCTGTCAACACCGTAAAGATTACGCACCAGATCGCAGGTAAAAACGTCCTCTGGCACACCGTCTGCCATCACACGTCCATCGGCAAGTGCAACTAGATGACTGCTGTAGCGCATGGCCTGATTGAGATCGTGGAGCACCATGATGACAGTGAGGCCAAGCACATCATGTAAACGTTCGACAAGTTCCATCAAAGCAAGCTGATGACAGATATCGAGATACGTTGTTGGCTCATCGAGCAGGAGAATCTCCGGCTGCTGTGCCAATGCCATGGCAAGCCGCACACGCTGCCGCTCACCGCCGGAGAGCGCGGTCAGCGGCCGTGCAGCAAAGGGCAGCAGTCCCGTCTGCCGAAGTGCCGATTCACTGGCTTCGGCGTCTGTTTTGGAAAATCCATCCCAAAAGCCCCGATGCGGCAAACGCCCCATACGTACGAGCTCCATCACGGTGATATCGGCCGGCAAATCTGCACTTTGCGGAAGAAAGGCAATGCGCTGTGCAACTTGCCGCATGGGCTGCTCCCATATATCCTTGCCTGCGAGTTCGATTCTGCCGCTGCGCAGCGGCAGAATCCGCGCAAGAGCCTTGAGCAAAGTCGATTTTCCTGAACCATTTGGCCCAATGATTGTGACGATCTCCGCACGATGTATGGTGAGAGTTACCCCCTGCACAATATCTGTCTTCCCATAGCCAAGCGTAAGATTCTTTGCGGAAAGGATGACCTGCTCGCTAGTTTCCTTCTTCTTACATTGATTCTGTTCCATCTCGCTGCACTCCATCTGCATAGCCTCCTCTCCCATCACTCTTTCATGCCTTCCTTCAAAAGGTAAAGGAAAAACGGCGCGCCAAGAAAGGACATAAATACGCCGACGGGGATCTCGACGGGCGCAAACACCGTCCGCGCTGCCGCATCCGCTCCCGTAATCAGTGCTGCGCCCCACAGAGCCGCCGCCGGCAGCAGATAGTCAAAATCTGATCCCGTGAGGAGACGTACAATATGCGGCACAACGAGTCCGACGAAGCCGAGCATCCCCGCCGCGCTGACAGCAGATGCGGCAAGCAGTGAGGCAAGCACAAGCAGGACAAACCGTGATCGCGGCACGTGTACACCGAGACTTCTTGCCGTCTCCTCGCCGAGCTGCAACGCGTTTAACCATCGGCTGCCAAGAAAAGTTCCGGCAATACCGATCAGAGTGTATGGCAGTACCATCTCAACATGCGTCCAACTGCGTCCGGCAAAGCCGCCTGCCATCCAGTTCACCGTCCCCTGTACGCGGTCAGAGTAAAAGACCATAAGCGCAGTCATCGCTCCGCCAAAAAATGCAGCGATTGCGACACCGGCAAGAACCATGCGCATGGGGCGCACACCATGTTCCCACGAGAGTGCAAAGACGAGTGCCACAGCAACCATCGCACCGCAGAATGCGGCCAACGGCACAAAAGAGGTTTGTGCCGGAAGGAGGATCATAATACACATGGCCGCCAGCCCTGCCCCGGAAGAGACACCGATGATGCCGGGATCAGCCAGCGGATTTTTGAGGATCCCCTGCAGGATGCACCCTGCCAGCGCGAGATTGATCCCCGTGAGCGCACCTGTCACAATACGGGGCAGACGGATGTGGAAAAGGATGCGGTAGTTCTCCGCTGACCCATTTCCCATAAGAGTCGGTATAATATCATGCGGTGCTATGGATACTGCTCCAACCGAAGCACTCACGACGAAGGTCAACACCAAGGTGAGCAAACCTATTCCAAGGGCAAGCCTCCGCTTCATTGCGCGTGGATGTGTGTCTACAGCCGTGCCTTTTTTCACAGAACCCATTTTTCATCTCCATTTTTAGAATAAGATTTTCATTCTCATTCAATTTCAAAAAAGAAAAGAGGTTTTCCTCCTCTTTTGTCTGTCTGCACCGTCAGCCGTCCCCCGTGATTCACGTCAAGATTTTCAACGACGGCCTTGTTCGATCCTCCACTCTTTTGTTTACGCGCACATAAGTATTTCTGCACACTCAACCATAGACTGCGTCATGCTGACATACCAAAACTCCCCGTCTGCAGTCAGGTGATACAGGTCGTTTTTCTGATACATCAATCCATTTTTCTGCCAGATGCACAGCAATATGCGAAGTTCTTCCAGCCTCATGTCGAGGCTAGTGAGCCGATGCAAATCAACGTATCCTTTTTCAAGCCCTGCAATGATCTCATTGGACACGCTGCGCAATTTTTTCGACTTCTGTTGCTCCATCATCATGATGGGTTTCTCTCCGCGTGCAATGGCCTCATGATACACTTCAATGCTGCGGTGATGCATAAAGGCGATCCCTCCTACATTCCCGCCTGCCCCACAGCCAAATGGATATACGACTGCTCCCGTCTTCGCCAGTATATTGTAAAGGCTGTGCTCACGCGGGTCACGGCGCCAATGGCAGAGGCTCAGCCGCTCGATACCATGTGCCGTCAGGAAGTCGCGTGCCGCATGATAGAGATCCGCCTGTCCTGCAATATCTGCACAGGGCGGTACACGACCTGTCTGGACAGCACGTGCGAGATCTCCATGCGGAAATACATTGAGTTGGTATAGATCCATTCCATCGATCGAGGCTTCCAAAAGGGTTGCGATGTCCTTCATCCACAGATCGACCGTCTGCCCCGGAAGCCCATAGATCAGGTCAACAATGACCGTCACATCCCAGCACTTCAAAAGTGTCAGCCGTGCAAGAACCTCTTCACGTGGCTCAATTCGCCCAACACGGCGACGGAGTATGGTGTCAAAAGACTGAACGCCAAGGGATATCCGGTTTACGCCACCTGATAACCATGTCTCAATCCGCTCGGGGACAAGGTCATGTATACGCCCCTCGAAGGTCAGTTCATAATCTGTGCATAAATTCAAGTTCTCCCGTATCGCTGCAAGCAAACGCGCCGCATTCCGCACAGAAAGCGAGGACGGTGTCCCGCCGCCAATGAAGATGCTTTTAATGTTAGCGTTTTTTAGGTGCGGCATCTCTGCGTCGCGTTCGATTTCTGCAATGAGATCATCGATATACACGTCCTCGATCTCTTGGCGGCTTGCATTTTGATAAAATCCACAATATAAGCACTTCGTTTGGCAGAAAGGAATATGAATATAAACGGTATACGTACGTTCACCATCCGGCGGCATACTCATGGCACGATGCCAAACGTTCTGATATTCCTCCAGTGCAATCAGCCTTCCGGAGAGGCCTGCATGAACAACACGCTTCTCGGTAAATGCCGCGTGCCTTACATCGGATGTTTTACGCCCGACCAGTGCCGTTCTCTTCTCTTCCGATAAACTGTCCAGGTATTCTTTCAGTGTCACAGCACACCTCTTGATGTATCATTAACAAACTTCGCTTGCAAATTTATTTCATAAATAGATATGGATTATCAATTTCGAATAAGACTTTAACACGGAGAATTTGTTTTGTCAATGTAGAAACATTCATTTTAATTCATTATTCATATATCTATAAAAGAAATGTTAAACTCCCTATCTTTGTAAAAAAGACAATTATTATCGCATAAGAAAACGCGGTGTATTCCATGTTTTCATGGAACACACCACTCTCAGGAAGTATGGATAAATCCGGCAGTTTCTTAACCAGAAATCATAAGGGAGCAAGAGCGATATTGCGCGCCTATCCTATCCGTGCAAGTTCCTCGCGCAGAACGCGCTGCATGAGGTCGGTGTTCGGGCGGACACCCGTCCAGAGATAGAACGCCTCCGCCCCCTGCATGACGAGCATGATCTCACCGTTGATCGCCGTGCAGCCATGCGCCGCTGCCGCACGCAGAAATGCGGTCTCGGCGGGGGTATAGATGAGGTCGTAGACGGCGGCAGATGGTCGGATTGCCGCAGGATCGACAAGCGGCATCGCATCTGTCTGCGGACTCATGCCGATCGGCGTGGTCTGCACGACGATGTCCGCCGCGCAGAGTTCGTTCCGAAAGCGTGAATCGTCAAAGCAGTACGCGGCAAGTGTGCCGTCTGCCGCAAAGTCAGTGCAGAGTGCCGCGCCCTTTGTGAGATTCCGCACGCCGATGCATACGGAGGATACGCCGCTGCGCAGGAGTCCCCAGAGGGCGGCGCGCGCCGCACCGCCCGCGCCGATGAGGACGGCGCGTTTTCCCGCGAGCGCGATGCCACGCGCAGCAAAGCCCGCGAGGAAGCCCGTCACATCCGTGTTATGCCCCGTCATCTTCCCGTCCGCCGAAATGACAACGGTATTGACCGCCCGGATACGCTGTGCATCCTCGCTCAGCGCATCGAGGAGGGGCATGATCTCTGTCTTGAATGGAATCGTGACGTTGAACCCTGCCACGCCCGCGTCACGCAGTCCGCATACCGCCGAGGCGAGTGCCTCACGGTGCACGGGAAACGCCGTATAAACATAGTCCAATCCTGCCTCATGCAGTGCCGCATTCTGTATGATCGGCGACAAACTGTGTGCAATCGGCGCACCGATCACCCCCAGTATTTTGGTTTTCCCCGTAATCACGTGCATCCCTCTTATCTTTCCCATCAGCTGTGCTTCCCACGCACCTCTTCGAGCAGTCCCATCTTCAGCTCATAATAGTCCGGCGTCATATCGAGATAGTGGCGGTGCGGATTCTCAAACCGCTGCTCCTCCGGCCAGATCTCCTCAGCGAGCTGACGGCGCACGTATTCGCGAATCTCCTCCAAGGGCGGCAAATCCTCGACACGCTCTCCATCTCTGACATAGAGACGGCGCAGGTTCACCGCCGACCCGCCCTCGAAAAAGCGGTTTTTCCATGGCTTACGCGGGTCAACATAGCGGAACGGCTGCATGAGGTCGATCTGTTCGCCCTGCACGGCAATCATGTCCGCGACCGCCTTGCCGTGATGGTCATAGATACGGTAGATATCCTTCAGTCCGGGATTCGTCAGTTTCTCGACGTTCTCCGACATCTTGATGCGCGGCTGAAAAACGCCGTCCTCCTCCACGGCGACGAGCTTATACACGGCGCCAAAGACAGGGTCGGACTTTGCCGTGATGAGCCGTTCGCCGACACCAAAGCTGTCCACGCGTGCGCCCTGCAGGAGGAGGGACGAGATGGTGAACTCGTCGAGGCTGTTCGAGAGGATGATCTTGCAGTCCTCAAGCCCCGCCTTATCGAGCATTTTCCGAATGCGCTTCGAGAGATAGGCGAGGTCGCCAGAGTCCACACGCACGCCTGCGAGACGATGCCCCTGCGGCGCGAGAACCTCGTGGGCAATACGAATGGCGTTTGGGATGCCCGAGTGGAGCACGTCGTAAGTGTCGACGAGGAGGACGGTCGCCTGCGGATAGATCTCCGCATATTTTTTGAACGCCGTGTACTCATCCTCGAAGAACATGACCCAGCTGTGCGCCATGGTTCCCGAGATGGGGATATTGAACTGCTGCCCTGCCGAGACCGTCGCCGTCATGTCGATGCCGCCGATATACGCCGCGCGAGCCCCATAGGTTGCCGCATCCATATTGTGCGCACGCCGCGCGCCGAAGTCCGCGACCTTGCGCCCCTCGGCAGCACGCACGATGCGCGATGCCTTCGTCGCGACGAGGGACTGATGATTGATCTGTGCGAGAATCGCCGTCTCCACAAGCTGTGCGTCGATGATCGGCGCGACAATCGTCATGAGCGGCTCATTCGGATAGATGATCGTCCCCTCGGGCATGGCATAGATGTCGCCGCGGAAGCGGAAACCGCGCAAAAAGTCCAGAAATTCCTCAGAGAAGAGGTTCTGTTTGCGGAAATAGGCAATGTCCGCATCGGAGAAAGAGAGATTCTCCACGAACTCGATGACATGCTGAAGCCCCGCGAATATGGCATAGCCCCCTTGGTCGGGGACGGAGCGGAAAAAGAGATCGAATGCCACGCGAACATCGCGGTTCGGCTGATGAAAATATCCATAGGACATGGTCATCTCGTAGAAGTCCATCATCATGGATAGATTTCGCTTATCAAACTGTGTCACAGCGCGCTCCCCCTATCGGGCATAGAAACAAGACAGATCAAATCGAATCCATTATATCATTTTCACGAGATTCACGCAAAGATTCTTTATTTTCTTTTGTTTTCTTCTGCTGCTCTAAAAAATCCTGATCCGCCTGTGACAGTGTGACGCGCGCAAGGAGCTCGGGACGATGCCGCAGCGTCGTGAGAAGTGCCTGCTCCCGCCGCCAGCGAGCGATCTCTGCATGGTTGCCCGAGAGGAGGACGTCGGGCACGGCCTTGCCCTCGAAATCACGCGGGCGCGTATACTGTGGATAGCCGAGCAGTCCATCGAAGAAGGAGTCCGTCGCGGCGGATGCGGCATCGCCGAGCACGCCCGGCAGCATCCGCGCTGTGGCGTCCACGGTCAGCATGGCGGGAATCTCCCCACCCGTCAGGACAAAATCGCCGACAGAGATCAGACGATCTGCAAGATCGTAGATCCGCGCGTCAAATCCCTCGTAGTGCCCGCAGATAAGCACCAGCTGCTGATATGATGCGAGTTCCTTTGCCGTCCGCTGGGTGAACACCTCGCCTGCAGGATCGAAGATGATCGTGCAGCGGTGCTCTGCATGGTCAGCGGTTTTCCCGTATACGTCACGCACGGCAGCGTACATGGGCTCGGGCTTCAGCACCATGCCTGCCCCGCCGCCGCACGGTGTATCGTCCACATGATGATGCTTATCCGTCGCGTAGTCGCGAAAATCTGTATAGTGGATGTCGATGATGCCGCGCTGCACTGCACGGCCGATGATGCTGCTGCCGAACACGCCCGCAAACATCGCGGGAAAGAGCGTCACAAGGTCAATTCTCATAGCTGCTTCATCCTACTTTCTGCATATCCTCCCCATTATAGCATGAAGCCCCGAGCAAATTGTGCCGTCTCTGCAAAATATTTGATAAATATATTCAGAAAACCTCCGCTTTGATATATAATATAGGGGTAAGACAATGGCAGTGATTCGGAGCAGTACCATGGAAATCAATCTTGCACATTTCAATGTCAGCATCGGACGGCAAAAACCCGAGAACATTCTCCACAGTGATGTCCCCTGCCCGTTCTGTGATACGTCAAAGCTGACGGGGATCATCGAGAGGGACGGCGACATCATCCTGCTCAAAAATAAATACAATGTGATTGAGGAAGCCGACCAATTTGTCCTCATCGAGGGAGCAGACTGCCACGCTGATATCCCCGATTATTCCAAGGCACATATCCATCGCCTCATTTCCTTCGGCATGCGGCATTGGCAGCGGATGCGCGCAAGCGGAGCATACGATATGGTGCTCTTTTTTAAGAACTACGGGCCATATTCGGGCGGTACCATCCGCCATCCGCACATGCAGCTCGTCGGGTTTCCTCATTTTCGCCCGGAGCTTTCCTTCTCCCGCGAGGAGTTTGAGGGACTGATGATCGATGAAACGGACGGCGTGACATTCACACTCTCCACGCATCCGCGCGTTGGCTTTCGCGAGCTCAATATTATCCCGCGGGATGCGCGTGCGACCGATGTGATCGCCGACTACATACAGATTGCCGTGGATTTTATCCGACGACGCAACAACAGCTATAACATCTTCTTTTATCACGACGGTGCGGATGTCTTTATCAAGATTCTGCCGCGCTTTGCCACCTCCCCCGTCTTTATCGGCTACAACATCCGCCTGCTTCCATCGAATCTCGAGGAGATGCGGGATGAGATCCGAACCATATATTTTGAAAGCGACCATACCAAATGCAGGACATGAACGACACGATTGAAGAAATGCCGCGCCGCAGGAAAACACGGCGCAGAAGCAGCGCTCGAAAGAAGCCATCGCGCAGAAAAAAAACGCCCCTTTCCATCGGGCGTTTTTTCATGATACTGATTCCTATACTGCTTCTCGTCTGTGCGGGGACGTTCTTCTTCGCTCCGCATACGTGGCAGGAGCTCGGTGCGCTGCTGCCCGAGGCGGAGCATCAAAAGCCTGCGAATCAGCTGCATGAGATCCGCGAGCCGGATGCGGCCGATCGGATTCTGCGCGTGCTCTTTATACGCCGCGCCATCGACGCGCGTCTTGACCGTGCGGACTACGTCTCCATCGACCGCATCGCCCCCGATCTGCAGCACGCCATCGTCGCCGTAGAGGATCGCCGTTTTTATGAGCATAACGGGATTAATCCAGTGGGTATTGTGCGAGCAATGATTGCCAATATTAAAGCAGGTCAAACGGTTCAAGGCGGCAGTACACTCACACAGCAATTAGT
>ERZ773066.1074-NODE-1074-length-14329-cov-7.581267_pt1 | contig 14329 bp, 10 predicted proteins | sample MGYA00580573_ERZ773066 | MGnify/ENA primary metagenome ERZ773066 (study PRJEB29015, sample SAMEA2738128) | human oral metagenome | biome: human oral; feature: human-associated habitat; material: saliva | place: China | collected 2203 ... | reverse complement strand
ATACAGGCATAATTTTTTTGAATTTCATACATTCTCCTGATAATCAGCCGCCCTACGAAGGGCGGCTTTCATATTCCTTACATGATCCATTAGGAACTCGAATATTCAAATTCGATTATTTTGTAAGACCTGCTTGTTGCATCAACAATGCAATTTGAGCCTTCATTTGTTCATTATCTTCCTTCACAGAGGATAATTCATCAATACGTTTTTGCATACGTGCATTATCATCCTTAACAGAAGACAACTCATGGAGGCTTTTTTGCATACGTGCATTTTCAGCTTTCAACGCTGTTACTTCATCTTGCAACACATAAATAGAGCTGATAGGACCGCCATTATAACGTTCAGGAACAGCTTTCTTCGCATCGGAAGTGCCGAATTTACGAGTTACACCGGCATTCACCATGTTATGGTGGCTACCTACGGACATCCCTACATGGAACATTGTATCTTCCGCCGTGTAATGTGCAATGCCTAGAGCCGCCGCCGTTTCACCGCGATAGTTGCCGATGCCGGCCATCACCTGAGTCGGTTCCAACGGATCATACTGAATAGGTTTCAACGCTGAAAGTGCCGCCGCATGAGCGCCCACACGTTGCGTTTCGCCTGCTACCGCATTAATGGCATTTGACAAGCCGCCAGTAGCATCTTTCAATTGATTTACGTTAACCGCATCGGTACCGTTTACGCCAGGACCGACATTACTGATCGTATTGCCGCCGTTATCGAGACCGTCTTTTGTGAGGCTCACCTGATTGCCGCCGGCCGGAGTGATTGTCACGCCGCCACTGTTCATAACGGTTGTATTACCGTCAGCGTCCTTAGTCGTTACGGTTTCTAGACCTTTCAAGTCCTTCGCCATACGAACCTTAAGGTTATTATTGCCATCGGATACGACACCCAAATTATCTTCTGAGGTCAACTTATTGGCATCGGTAATGCCGCCGACTACATTCACCTGTTCGTTAAGCTGTTTCTTGATAACCGTACCGGTATCACCACCGTACTTCATACCGTCATCTTTGGTTGCCACCTGATGTGTCTTACCATTTTCATCCCGGTATTTAATACGAGTGATTTCGTTTCCGTTAAGGTCAGGATCGCCTTTATCAACAGTAATATCCGCATTGCGGCCGTCCTTACCGCTTAAACCGATGTGACCGACACCGTCTTTACCGGACATGGATACAGCATCTTTACCGTCTTTGCCTGTGATACCTACTTTGCCGTCTGTACCGTCAGCACCATTAGGACCAGTAATAGATACGCCATCTTGACCGTTTTTACCAACTTTTACCTTATCAGTAGTTAAGCTGTCAGTCTTAAGGTTTTTCGCCATCTTGATATTAACATTACCATCTTGATCGGCTACTGTTTTAATATTTTCGCCGGAGTATTTATCGTCAGACTCTGTACCTTCACCTTTGATAGTAACCTTTTGGCCTAGATTACGGTGGAATTCACCTGTATTACCAGCAAAATCCATACCTTTTTTCGTGATTTCATCACCTAAGTTATTAATCTTATTATCTAAAGATTTGTGAGATTTTTGCAATTGGTCTTCTGTAGCAGCGCGACCGCTTGAGATATTATCAGGGTCCCAATCTTTGTTTTCCAGACCTATCACATAGCCGTCCTTACCGTCAACAGCAACTTTCCCTACCGCAATCTTGCCGTCTTTGCCGTCGATCGTTACCTTGTCGCCGGCCTTAATGGTACCGTTTTCGCCGTCAATCGTAACATTGCCCGCTTTAATAGTACCTTTATTACCATCGATTTCAACTTTATCGCCGGCTTTGATTGTACCGGCATTGCCGTCTATAGCCACTTGTTTTGTCAGATCTGTGCCCATTGTCACCTGATCCTTAAGGCCCACTTCATAGTTTTTCGACCCATCCGCATTGGTGCCAGGTGTAACGATAATATTTTTACCGGCTGTCACCGTTGTAGTCGCAGCCGCTGTCGCCTTATCCAATTGGGATTTATTAACCGCATCTTTAGGATCTGTACCGTCGGCTACATTCGTAATCTTATTACCTCCGTTATCGAGGCCATCCTTTGTGAGGCTCACCTTATTACCGTCGGCAGGATTGATTGTCATACCGTCACCGTTGATAACAGTGTTATTACCACCGTTTGTGAAAGTTGTAGACGTTAACCCCTGTAATTCTTTCGCCAATTTTACATTTAATGTACCGTTACCGTCGGATACAACACCGATATTATTGTCGGATAATTTAGCTGCATCAGCACCGCCTTTGATAGTTACGGTATCACCTAATTTTCTGTTGCTTACGGCACCAGTATCACCGGCAAAATTCAAGCCTTTCTCAAGAGTTTTATTGATATCGGAGATATCCTGTTTATTCTTATTGATATTCTGCGTATTGTTGACGATGTCTCCGGCATTTTTAGTGATGTTCTGTTTGTTACTCGCAATATCCTGTTTATTTTTGTCGATGTCGGATCTATTCGTATTAACTTTGTCGTTAACCTTCTTCAACTGATCTTCCGTAGCACCACGACCGGATACAGCCACTGGATTATCCACATTCCAATCCGTATTCGTGAGACCTGTTACATGACCTGTATCACCATCTACAGTTACAGGGTGGGCAGCACCGACATTGATTTTATTGCCTAAACCGACAGTAAATTCCTTACCGCCATTCGCATTCGTACCTTCCGTTACAGTTACATTCGCATCCTTTGCTTTCACAGTGGATGCCTTCGCAGTACCGTTGATAGCTTTTTGTAACTGACCGTAGTTAACTGCATCATTAGGATTACTACCATCCGCCACGTTGGTAATCTTCTGATTGTTCGCATCAATACCGTTCGGCGTTACATAAGTCTTACCGCCTACAGTCAAGCCGTCATTGTTGATAGTCGTACTGCCGGCAGTAACGCTTTCTAGACCGGTTAACGTTTTCGCCAATTTTACATTTAATGTATCCGTTCCGTTAGATACAACGCCGATATTATTATCGGATAGTTTTGTCGGATCAGTCACACCACCGACAATATTCGTCTGTTCACCAAATTTACGAGTAAATTGATTAGCTGTAGCCGATGCAGCTTTCACATCACCGGCATATGCCACGCCCTTATCCATCTCCGAAGTAACTGCATGCAATTGACTGCCGTTGATAGCATCCGTAGAAGTAGCGGAAATACGACCTGCCGCTACATTAGTAACTGTCCGTTCCATGCCTGCCTTACCGACACTTACGGTAGATGACGGATTAATACCTGCAAAGTTATGTACAGCTCCGTTAATGGTTGCGGAAGGTGTCGCTACAGCTGCTGCCGTTTCAGAACCGGTCCCCAGAGCTACAGCGCTTTCATTATCTACCTTTGTATTATTACCAAGAGCCACAGCATTTTTCGCCGTCACGGAAGCATTGTTCCCGAGAACCATAGCCCCATCAGCGGAAACATTGGAGTTACTGCCCACTACATAAGAATTATCGGCCGTAATACTGTTCTTATAGCCGAATGCACCGGACATATTACCTTTAACAGTACCGTCTGTAACAGTTGTAATTTTATCCTGATCGGCACCTGCACCACTACCATTTGCTTCCGTCGTAGTCATAACAGTAGCGGAACCGATAGTATTTCCTGCACCGATAGCATACGCCTGATTACCGTAAATCGTATTCTTGGAACCAACAGCAGCAGACTCTTTCCCGGATTTAGAACCGTCTTTCATATCTAAACCGACCTGGTTCGTATCACCGATAGAGGATGAACGATCACCGTAAGCACCAACCTGCGTACCAAGAGCAAGAGAATTTGTTCCCCAACTACGTGTCATGATACCGATGCCGGTGCTGGCTACACCTTTAGTCAAAGAGTTGATACCGATTGCTGTAGAGCCTGTACCATAGGCTTCGCTCAATGTACCGATAGCCGTAGTTGCATCACCGATAGCCGCCGTATTTGCATATTTACCTTTTACATTAATAGATGCCGAACCAAGAGTGCCGGCGAATTTATCTTCAATTTCCTTGTTAAAACTCTTTTTAATACCGTTTCCTGCAGCCAATTGAGGCACAGCTGTTTCCAATTCAGTACGAGCCATATCGATATCATCACCGCCGATGGCAACAGATGAATTACCGATAGCTCTTGTATCTGCACCGAGAGCAAGAGACTGTGTACCATAAGTTTTCGCAGTGCTGCCGATAGCTACACCTTGCGCATATTTAGAGTTAACAGTACCACCATCATTCTTAATTTTTACATTTGTTTCCGCAGATGCACCGATAGCCACATCACCACGAGCACCGTAGGAAGCAGCATCCGCCCCCATAACAACAGCACCGGATCCAGGATTACCATGTTCCTTAGAAGCAATACTTTTTGCAGAACGACCAATAACGATATCCCCGTTTTCCAAAGCTTGTGCCCCTTGACCTATAGCCACTGTACTTGTCGGGATATTCGTGCCTACAGTACTTTCACCAGCTGCTTTTGCACCTGTACCGATAGCAATAGAATTAGTACCCTGAGCATTTGTGCTATCACCAATTGCGATACCACCGTCATTTACAGCTTGTGCGCCGATACCATTTTTAATCGGTGCCCCCAAAGCATCGGTCGGTATCATAACGCCCGTCAACATAACGGCAACCGCTGTAACTCCTACCATTTTAGAAAATACAACCGACAAAGAAGACTGTTTCGTCATGTTCTTTGCCGTTTCCGCTACGACTACGTAACACCCCTTTGTACGATTCCAAATTACTTTAAAAACTCGATTCATCAATCTTACCCCTTTAAATCAAACTAACTATATCCACTTACATAAAAATTACAGTAACCAATCGATAATCACTTAGACTATATCGATTTTTTTTAAATCATATAACTAAAATACCACATTTTACTGTAAAAGTAAATTTTTTTCATTTTATTTTCACATAATTATGCGTTCAAATTATCAACTTTCTCGATATATAAAAAATATCGAGGCACCGTTATTCGAACAGCCCTCGATATTCTTATATATACTATTAAATTATTCTATTGGATTGTCGATGCATTAATCGCGGTGCGAAGATCACCCACATGAGCGTCCTCCATCACAGGAGCACCTTTTTCGTCGACCGGTTTTACGCGATTGTTGCCGTCTTGCATAGCTTCTTTCAAGCTAAAGATAACCATTTCATTCATGTAGAAACGCAATTCATCATCATGTACATTGGCCGTATTGCGATCCAAGATATCGATGATTTGTTGTGCATAGTCCATTTTTTCATAGTCAGATACAGTCACACGATCCATAAAGAAGTCTTTATAATCACTGTACAAACGATCTAACGCCATGCGTGCATAGCTGTCTTTCTTATAACGATGACTCACAATGTACCAGCTACGACGAACGTTCATATAATACAATACATTATTACGGTACCGTTCTTGGCCTCTCATAAGTCGAGAGTCATCCATGATATATTTATCTTTTTGATCCAATTGGAATTGTGTGAAAGCATTCACTACGTCACGAACTTCTTCGCTAGGTACAGGAATAGCCACTTCTGCTTCAATCACGTTTAATGGTTCAGCTGGTTGTTCCGGCATCATCAATCGATCTTGAGCCGCATCCGCTTGACCCACCGCACACACACACGCAAGTGCCAATACAGGCATAATTTTTTTGAATTTCATACATTCTCCTGATAATCAGCCGCCCTAGGAAGGGCGGCTTTCATATTCCTTACATGACTAGACTAAGAATTCTCCCTTATTTAGAGAGACCCACTTGTTGCATAAGTAATGCGATTTGAGCTTTCATTTCTTCATTATCTCGTTGTACTTGATCGTATTTAGCAGTTAACTCTAGGTCATGTTGTTTCATACGTTCATTTTCAGCTTTCAATGCAGCTACTTCATCTTGCAACACATATGTAGAGCTGATAGGGCCGCCTTTATAGCGAGCTGGAACTGCTTTCTTAGCATCGGATGTACCAAATTTGTAGGATACGCCCGCATTCACCATGTTGTCATGACCGCCAAGAGATACGCCCATATGGAACATTGTAGATTCATTAGTATAGTGCGCCACGCCTACAGCTGCAGCTGTGCTGCCTTTATAGTGATCTACAGCAGCCAATACTTGAGTTGGTTCCAATGGATCATATTGTAATGGTTTGAGTCCAGCAATAGCTGCACTAGTAGCACCTACATCAGCGATTTTACCATCCACGCTACGCATAGCACTACTCAATTGATTTACGTTAACCGCATCAGTACCATCTACACCAGGGCCTACATTAGTAATTCTATTACCACCGTTATTGAGGCCGTCTTTAGTAAGACTTACAGCATTACCTTGAGCAGGTGTAATTGTCATACCGCCACCGTTCATAACAGTTGTGTTACCAGCAGCATCCGTAGTAGTTACGGACTCAAGACCTTTCAAATCTTTAGCCAACTTAATGTTATAACCATCACCAGCAGCATTTTTCACACGACCGGACATCAACATGCACCGTATGTTGACGGCGCACATTTTCCAGCATATTCGCGCAAACCGATGTATTCGCATCCGACCGATGATTGCAGCAGAACCACGACGTATCGATGCCGGCCAGACGGAATATGATCTTGCCGTATGGACTGCCGCTCTTGTGTTCCGGCTTGTTGCTTGTTGTATTCAATCTATGTCTAGAAAAGGAAATTATTACGATAACTCTGTGATGGAAACCTTTTTTGGTAAATTGAAAACAGAAATATATTATGGTTTTGAAAAAGAATATTCATCATTTAATACTTTTGTAGTAGCGATAGAAGAATATATTAACTATTACAACAACAGAAGGATCAAGAAAAACAAAATGGATGCTCCCTGTAAAATACAGGGAAGCATCCATGTGTTTAGATTACTATTTATCGATCTTTAGTTTTGACTGAATAATCTGCTCTACCATAAGTGCTGTGCCCATCGTCAACGCTATAGGGAACAACATTTCTACGGAGAAGCGAGATAACTCAAGCATAAACACACAAGAAGTCATAGGCATCTTCTGTGCGAGGCCTAAAAATGCTACAGCCCCTACAAAGGCAGCCATCCCTAAAGAAACGGGAGCTACTGCAATAGACCATACCGTACCAAATACGATGGCCAAAGTACTACCTAACATCATAGAAGGTGTAATACGTCCACCATAGGCACCTGCTGCTAAAGCCAGCAATACAGCAACCCATTTAGTACCAAATAAGCCCAATGCATAAGTCCAAGTAATTTCATTTGTAAATGTTAACTCATTCCCTGCTTTACCATTTCCAAGAATTTCAGGAAAGTACATAGCCATTACACCCACAAGTGTAAATGCAACGATGGAAATAGGAATCATAACAGGACTACTACGATGAATAGCCGGTAATTTACTTTGAGTAATGTTAAATAATACTACCCCTGCAGCAACTACAGCCCCTAAGGCTATGGAGAACTCTACATAATGACTTCCCAAACTAGGCTGTGCCATCGTATATTGAATGACATCCCCTACACCAGCTTGCCGAGTCACAAAGGTAGCTAAGCCACAGCATACTAAAGCAGCACTCATAGCTCTAACATTCCAAGTCAGCAGCAATGTTTCCAATGTAAAAATGGCCGCCGATAATGGTGAATTATATACAGCAGCAAGGCCTGCCCCTGCAGCACAAGCAATTAAGAGCTGTCGGTCCTCTTTTTTTATATCAAAATGATCAACTAAAAAAGTTGTAATCCCTGCACTGGCCTCTCGTGGTGCAACCTCTCTGCCGAGAGGAGAACCAATACCTACGGTAATAATTTGTAATGTAGCGTGTAAAACAGTAGTAATAGGATGCATATCCATCCTTCCAGAAACGGCAGTTTTTATATCTACGACACCTTTACCATATCGGTGAATAAGAAACCAACCAACGCCACCTACAATACCACAAACAATCAAGGGTACAAGACGTTCTATAGGCGATACGCGAGCTACGGCAGCACCAAAACTTAGGTGATCTGCAGTAGAATAGTTATATACAATATGTTGAATACTATGCATTAAATGCGTATAAGAGGCACCTACAAGTCCAGCTATAAAACCAACTATAATAATGAGCCCAATAACTCGTTTATCAAATGCCATACTTACTCCATTGCCAATACGATCTCGCCAGCTACTAATGTTTTTTTCACATCTATAATCCGTTGATTCGAAGATCCTCTAAAACGTAATGCTGGATCTCTAAGTTCGTCTACAAAGCGACCATCTACGAGAATATCAATTTCCTGTAATAAAGCACTTCGCAACTCATCCTCTAAGATATCATCTATTTCATAACCTGAGTAGGCCCAAATTTTCTTTTCTGGTGCAGCCGCTCGTACTGCTCTTACTACAGGTAATAAACCTTGTACATTTTGGAAAGGTTCCCCACCCAACAGAGTTAAACCTGCACAGGTAGGATTCTTAACATAAGAGACAACTAGATCTGTTTCAGCTTGAGTCCATTCTTTACCTGCATTAAAATCTTGGTATTCTTCGTTAAAACAATTATAACAACAATGTGTACACCCTGTTACAAATATAGATGTACGAATTCCATCTCCATTAGCAATATCATATTGTCTTATTTGCCCATATCTCATCATAACCTCCATAGTAGTGCCTATCAACTTTGATCAACACTATATAGATATATTTCGATTTTTCATATATACAGTAAAAGCTGTGCCTTAGGCACAGCTTTTACTATTTACAAAATTATCGTATTTAGAATTAAAATCCTATCTATTAAAACACTCACATTAGATGTGTATATAACAATTATAATAATCTATCTTAATATATAGAATAATTATTAAAACTATACTTCTAATAATCTTAAATGTGCATTACCCGATCTTTAATTTCTTTAGTACGGCCTTCGTTCCAGAAGTTTTCCCCAAGGTAACCACATGTACGACGGATAACAGTTAATTTATCGCGATTCGTGTTGTGACAGCGAGGACATTCCCATTCGTTATGTTCATTTACCTTGATTTCTCCATCAAAACCACATTCATGACAGTAGTCGGATTTCGTATTAAACTCAGCATAAGAAATGTGATCGTAAATATATTGAATCATAGTCAAAATAGCTGGAATGTTATTAGTCATATTCGGAATTTCCGCATAAGAAATACAGCCGCCTGTAGATTTCTTTTGGAACTCAGATTCAAAGGCAAATTTATCAAATACATTAATCTCTTCACGAACATTTACGTGATAACTATTAGTGTAATATCCTTTATCTGTAATATCTTCAATAACTCCAAAACGAGCACGATCTAAAGAAGAGAATCGATTCGTTAAGCTTTCAGCAGGAGTACCATATAAGCCAAAGCCAAGATTATGTTTATCATGCCATAAATCAATCGCTGCATTTAGACGATCCATGATTTTCATAGCAAATACACGGCCTTTTTCGCCTGTATTAGACTCACCTGTAATCAAGCGAGTAGCCTCATAGATACCGATGTAGCCTAGAGAAATCGTTGCATAACCGCCAGATAAGAAACGACTAATTTTTTCACCTTTTTTAAGTCGTGCAATAGCACCATGTTGCCAGTGAATTGGAGACACATCGCTTACTACATCTTTTAAAAGATTGTAGCGTAATAACAATGCTTTTTCTGCTAATTCAAGACGTTTATCTAAAATTTCAAAATATTTTTCTTCACTGCCGCGAGCCAGAATACCAATCTGTGGCAAGTTCAAGCTCACAACGCCCATGTTAAAGCGTCCATCAAATTTGTAGTTTCCGTTTTCATCCTTCCAAGGAGATAAGAAGGAACGGCAACCCATTGGACTAAATACATTCCCTTCATAGTTTTCCTTCATTTTTTTAGCGGAAATATAATCTGGGTACATCCGTTTAGCTGTACATTGTGCAGCCAATTCAGTTAAGTAATAGTAAGGGCTATCTGGTGTTACATTATGTTCATCAAGAACATAAATCAACTTAGGGAATGCTGGTGTAATATATACATCAGATTCATTTTTTACACCTTTAATACGTTGGCGTAAAATCTCTTCAGTAATGAGAGCTGCTTCCTTAGCGTATTCATAATCAGGTTGGAAATACATAAATAATGTAACAAATGGAGATTGACCATTTGTAGTCATCAATGTATTAATTTGATACTGGATAGTTTGAATACCATCCTTAACCTCTTTGCGGGTACGTTTCCAAGCAATTTCACGAGCCTTTTCCATATTAGGCTCCATGCCGTAGATCTCAACTTGTTCTTCAATAACATTGTTAAGAATTTTCTCATAAGATTTACGTACAAATGGCGCTAAAATACGATCAATGCCATTAATACTTTGACCACCATATTGACCAGATGCAACTTGAGCAATGATTTGCGTTGTAACTGTACATGCCACTTGAAAAGATTTAGGCGTATCAATTTTCTTACCATTGATTACCGTGCCATTTGTAAGCATGTCTTCCAAATTGATTAAGCAACAGTTAAACATGGGCTGAATAATATAGTCCATATCATGGAAATGGATGGCACCACTATCATGAGCCTCTAAAATATCCGTAGGAATTAATTTACGACGCGCAATATCCTTAGATACCTCACCAGCAATTAAATCGCGTTGTGTAGATACAATGGCTGCGTCCTTATTAGAATTCTCATCAAGAACACTAACATTACTACGATCTAACAAACCAATTACATCATCATCTGTAGTATTTTGACGACGTTTGAAAGCTTGCACAGCTTTGTAACCTTCATAGGCACGTGCCGTTGCAGGATTATGATACTCAATCAACTTATAATACACTTGATCTTCAATAGCATAAATTGTCATATCTTTTTGGAGCTTTTGAGCATATTCTTCAATTTCATCTGCAATACGCTGTGCTAACCCCTCTTCGTACAACCCTGTACTACTATGCTCAGCCTTTTCAATAGCTAAAGCAATTTTGTTTTTGTCGAAAGGTACCTTTGTACCATCCCGTTTGATGACCTGCAACATATTGGCAACCTCCCCATTTTGTTACCGCTGAAAAATATGTTAAGACATAGAAAAAAGTATGGTTAACCATACTTTTTATAAATTTATATGTAAAAATGTAAAGAATTATTAGAAAACTCTCTATTTCTACTGCTCCCTCAGTATACTATATATGGTGGTTGTTTTCAACCCCAAATACAATATAAAGTAAAAATAGGTCCTTTTACCCATGCCAATATAGCATGGATAAAAGAACCTATATAAATTATAATGCGAAGCCAAATAGACGTGTCAAGAAATTGGACTTTTGACCTACCCAACTAGATGGAACAGCTGGATAGAACGTGCGATTAGCCAAAAGATCACGTTCATTAAGATGGATATTTGGGAGCAAATCTTTTTTATATGTGCTATCCAATTTAGAAATTGCTTCTACATAACCTTGATGCGCTTGTACATCACTTTCACTGCTATAACCAGTACCAAAGAAATGAATCAAACCATTGCGATACAATTCAATAGCTCTTTGATAATTAGCATTATTGTGATTAAAAGATGCCATATTGCATTGAATCAAAATGCCTTTATCAACCCACTCTAATAGTTGTTCTGGTTTAGTAAACAATTGTCGGTGAGCTTCTACTTCACTAATAATTGGAACAATACCCATATCAAGCAAGCTTAACAACCATGCATTAATATGATGAACTTTGCTATTTTGAGGTAGTGCTACTAACATAAAATGGCTATTTCCTAAAAGATATTGATTGCGATGAGCAGCAATATATTCAACCATTTCATCACAGAGCAAAACACGAGCACCACTATGAATAGTTACCTCAACTTGTTGTTCCCCTACAGCAAGTTTCACATCATTTAATAAAGACTCCATAGTATTCCAGGTATTCTTATCCATAGATACTGTTACATCAGGAGTACTAAAAATATCTGTAATGCCTTGATCACACAAGGACTTAATCATTTTTACTGATTCTGCCATTGTTTGTGGCCCTTTAGGACCTAGCACAGCTGGCAAAATGCAACCATGTAAATCAACCACGCGATTCATAATCTTCCCCTTCTACTTACGATAATCCCTTACAGAAATCGTCCTATCTTATAAAGTTCATCTTTATCTCATTTAAGTTTCATCTTCTATTCATGATTATAACAGGGTAAAAGTCGCTTGTATAGTGGTTTTTATATAAAAATAGATAAATTATAATATGTTCATTTAACAATTTATTTAAATTTTCATCTAAATTTCATTAAAAATGCCTCATAATCTTCGTGATTATGAGGCATTTTATACTCATGCTGCATATTAGCAACAGTTTATTTTTTAGATATGCTTTTTTTCTGACCAATACTATAGGCTAATTTTACTAAGAGTATACCGATAACAACACCGATTGTATCAATGACAACATCGGAAAACTGAGAGCTCCGACCTGGTGAAAATCTTTGTATAAATTCATCAAGAATAGCTATAGCCATCCCTAGACCAATCGTTTTAAATACTGTTCCATACTCAATATAACGACGTAAGATTATATATAAAACGCCACCAAGGATTGTAAACTCCGTAAGATGTGCTAATTTCCGAACAATCCTATTTAAAGCCCATATATTTCCGTGAAAGCCTAAATTATGTGCTATGGGGGCTAACTTCTCTGCAAAAATAAGGCTAAACCCATCAGAGGAGCCTCCGTTTTGTAGTGAATTATCCCATATAAAAAACACAATTAAACCCAACACGATATATAGTATCCAACGTTTCATATTACTCTCCTAAACGTCACAATACATATAGCTAAATTAATCGCGGTCAAAAATATCTCGCGTATAAACCTTATCTTTCACATCTTCTAAAGATGAATCCCAACGATTAGCTACAATAACATCGCTGACGCGTTTAAAATCTTCAAAGTTACGAATCACCGGTGAATTGAAGAAGTCTTCTGCATCAAGAGTAGGTTCATAAACTACAACAGCAATACCTTTAGCCTTGATACGCTTCATAACACCTTGAATTGCTGATGCTCTAAAGTTATCAGAGTTCATTTTCATCGTCAAGCGATAGATACCAACAATTTTAGGATTTTTAGCGATAATAGCATCCGCCACATGGTCTTTACGTGTTCTATTCGCATCAACAATGGCGGATATCAAATTTTGTGGTACATCATTGTAGTTAGCTAATAACTGTTTTGTATCCTTTGGTAAGCAATACCCACCATAGCCGAAGGATGGATTATTATAAAAGTCCCCAATACGAGGGTCTAAACATACACCATTAATAATTTGGCTTGTACTAAGACCGCGTACCTCCGCATAGGAGTCAAGCTCATTAAAGTACGCCACACGCAATGCTAAATAAGTATTAGCAAATAATTTAATAGCTTCTGCTTCTGTGGAGCCTGTATATAACTGTGGTACATTTTCTTTAATAGCACCATCAGCCAATAGTTGACCAAAGCGACGAGCCCGTTCAGAGTCTTCACCTACAACAATACGAGATGGATACAAGTTATCGTATAATGCTTTACCTTCTCGCAAGAATTCTGGGGAGAAGATTAAATTCTCTGTTTTAAACTCTTCACGCATTTGTACAGTATAACCTACTGGTACAGTTGATTTAATAATCATTACCGCATCAGGATTAATTTCTAAAACGGTTTTAATGACTTGCTCGACAGAAGATGTATCAAAGAAGTTCTTTTGTGGGTCATAGTTGGTAGGTGTAGAAATAATTACATAATCCGCACCTGTAAAGGCTTCCACAGGATCTAATGTAGCTTTAAAGTTTAATTCTTTAGTGGTTAAATATTCCTGCAATTCTGCATCTACAATAGGTGCTTCCTTGCGATTTAACATATCCACTTTTTCAGGAACAATATCGAGGGCTACCACTTCATTATGTTGTGCTAATAATACGCCATTGGAAAGGCCTACATAGCCTGTACCAGCAATTGCAATTTTCATTTATTTGCCCTCCGTCATATAGAACTCTTTATACCATACAGCAAAGCGTCTTAAACCTTCTCGCAACGTTGTATTTGGTTTGAACCCAAAATCTTCTTCTAAGGCACTCGTATCCGCATACGTAACAGGTACATCACCTGGTTGCATAGGGACTAATTCTTTATGTTCCTCAAAATTGTAATCTTCTGGTAGTACTCCAGCAGATACTAATTCTTCTGAAAGAATACGTACAAAATCGAGGAGGTTTTCAGGATTACTATTACCAATGTTATAAATAGCATATGGTGGTACTGGCAATCCATCAGCTCCGTTACGACGCTCTGGTGCAGCACACATAACCTTAG